>ERZ1292630.1208-Hain-H41-02um-R3-1208-length-25662-cov-14_pt1 | contig 25662 bp, 21 predicted proteins | sample MGYA00564408_ERZ1292630 | MGnify/ENA primary metagenome ERZ1292630 (study PRJEB36523, sample SAMEA6512641) | groundwater metagenome | collected 2019-01-08 | study: AquaDiva: Metagenomics assemblies of 32 groundwater samples
ATTCCTATAACACTAACCTTTTGGTGTGTCCACTAAATCGGGGGAGGTCCACAGAGTCGGTTAGAGGGCTGAAGGGGAAAGAAAATCGCTTATTTAGAAGGCTGTTAGCAACTTACGGAATCGTAGGCAGATCTCGAAAGGGGCTATATGACTCTGTATTTGCCGCCATTTCTGAACTACCTGATTTGCGCGTTTTAAGGAGATGTCTTATATATTTGTCTCGGCAAAACTATAATAATCACGGTCAAATCACCGAAAGACTGCTTGCTACCCTCGAAAAGGGTGAGCTATTGTTTCCATATCAAATTGCTTCGGTGTTAGAGATTATGGTTCAGCTTCATCCAGAAGACCACAACACGATTTCATCAAGGGTTAGGAGATTTGCTCTTGGAAGTAATTTACAGAAAAAAATGGATTGGTTAATAATTCAAAAGGCTCTTGAAACAATAATGACTTTTCCATATAAGGAAGAATATATTACCAAAATATCTCTTCATTATATCAATCACAATCACCCAATGGTACGGAGAGCAGCGATAGTTATCCTCTCAAGAGCGCCAAAAAAAGAAGCTAGGAAGTATCTGCGTAGCTTTACTAGACATCCAGACGTAGGCGTGTCAAGACTCGCTCAATATCTTGATCGGCTTTGCAATGAAAGAGACTTTGCACCAATGGAATTGGCAAACTTTCGGAGGAGTAAATTAACTGATATCTCCATGGTGTGTCGATTACCTCAGTTATATGCTGCAAGTGCCACGGAGGATATAGAAATTGCTAGAGAGGTAGACAAAACTCTAAAGGAAATGAAGAAGTTAAAAAGCAGTAAGCTACAATGGCATCAAAAAATGATCTATAAGCGGATTCAATGGATTTTTGCAGAAAGAAAAGCAAAGCCTGATGTCGTAGCAGGAGCGTGAATAAGCAAGATTGGCAAAATTAATGTGTAAAAATCAAGGTCTTTCCGTGCAGTGTTTTTAGCGGGTTCAGGCTTGCAACCTGCCCCCGCATTTTATAAACGCCTCTGCTCACCGCTCACCGCCCCCCGAACGCCTCCCTCAGTGGCAACAGTCTCAGTCTGTTTTTTCCGTCTGCGACGTGCCCCTTGTAAAGCTCCATGAGCGCCGCTACCCCTTCCGGCTCATTGCCGTTCCCATGCACGAGTATGATTGAACCTCTCTTGGGCGCTTCTTTCTTGGCGAGCCACGCGTCAGTCCCTATCGGGATAAGGGAAAGCGCCCTCAGTCTTTTCAGAAGTCCGTTATCCGAGACAAGCCCTGGAAACCGGAAAAAAACCGTCGGTCTGATGCCGTTTTTCAGCATCTCCACCTCGTTTGAAAGGACCTCTTTCTCAAAGTCAACCCCGACGGATAGGAGGAAGCCTTCTTCGAGCGGTCCGTCCCCGAGGAATGGATGCGTCTCAGAGTGGTTTATCCATGTTATATCGAGTTCGCCTGAAGCACTCTTGTCCATGAGCCAGCGGAGGTCGTCAGTGTGCATCTTGATCCAAAGGCCGCTTACAGCTATCGCAACAGGCGCAGGAGTTTTCTCTTTTTTGAATCTTTCAACGGTAGCCTCAAAGAGCGCCTTGTCTAACTGCTTTCTTGAAGGGCAGAGGTCTACTGTAAGAAAGACCCCATCCACTCTGGACTCACCTTTTCGTATCCCGCTGTTTTGAAGCCTTCCGTCAGGGGCGGTGTATCTGGCAAGGCTAAGGGCGAAGGGCGTATTTTTCCACGCACGGCTGGCTGAGGCCTTTAACGTCACTTTAGCATCGGTGACAGTTGTCTCAAATGTCATAGGGTCAATGGACAGGACTTTTGCGTCATCACCATCGATAAACTCGCGTATGGCAATTTTTAAAGAGCCGTCCTTTGCGTGATACGGCTTGAAGACGTTTTTATAGCCTGTGATCTCAGTACCAGTTGATATGCCGGGGGCTGTTAAACAAATTGCGATGATGAGCGCAAGCGGCATCAGCATCTTTGCAATATATGCGGATAAAGAGAACCCATTGAGGCTGTATTTTATAGGCCCGGTTATCTTGCGCGATAAAGTAGCTTGCATAGTCTTATCTGTCCATGAGATTAAACCATGAGATTAAAAGAGAAGCGCTTTGCGGTCTATGCCCTGTCGTTTATTAACATAGCGTCAAGCATGATTAGCGTATAGCCTGCATAGTACGCATATCTGCCGAGAAGCCTCAGAAAAAAATGTCTCAAAGTGCCGATCTTTTATCCGCCCCTAATCCATTATCATCATGAGGAGTATCGGCGTTGTTATGATGCTGAGAAGCGTCGAGGCGGCTACAGTCGAGGCTACGAGGTCGCTGTTGACGTTGTACCTGTGGCTTACGACGAAGTTTATCACAGCCGCAGGCATCCCTGACGAGAGTATGATGATCTTGCGGTTCATCCCGTCTATGCCGAGGAGATGGACTACGAGATACGCTATCGCCGCCCCTCCGATGATCCGTATAAGAGAGCCGATGAAACTCATCCACGGATATGTGAGCTTAGCCGAATAGAGCCTGTATCCTAAAGATACCTGCATGATCGGGATGGTAGCCGCTCCGAGCATCTCGAATGTAGTCAGAAGCGGCGAGGGGAGGGTGACGCCCCCGAGGTTAAGTATTATCCCGGCGGCAGAGGCGTAGATGAGCGGCAGTTTGAACATCTCGGAAAAGCCGCCCCTGCCCTTGGCGATATAAATGCCAAGCGTGTAGACGAGGAGGCTTATCGCTATGTAGTATAGTACTGCTACAGCGAGGCCGTCCGGCCCGAATGCGAGAAGCGCCAGAGGGAATGACATGTTCCCTGAGTTCATGAACATCGTCGGCAGGTAGAAGCCGCGCAGATCCTGCCTTTTGATGATGTTTAGGTATACCCATGTTATCGCGCCTGTGCCGATGACGACGATAAAGGCGGCAAGCGAGACGAGGGCGAGGTCAGAGGCTACGAGCTGTCTTTTTGAAAGTGATGAGATGACGAGCGCCGGAATGGTCAGATAAAGGAGAATTTCAATGACGGCTTCAAGGCTGATCTTCTTGAAACGCGCGAAGATATATCCGATCCCGATGACCGAGAAGACGGGCAGGACTACCGACAAGACTTTGATGATCGGCATAATTGGCTCGGAAAGGTGCGTTTGGAAAGACGTTAGGAAAAAAGCCGGGCCGCCGAAGCGGCCCGGCAGTCAAAACTGGCAGGAACGGCTATTCTCTCTCTATTTCGATTAGCGTCTCGTCCGGGTTTACAGGGTCCCCGATCTTGACGTGTATATTCTTTATCGTGCCGCTTATAGGCGTGTGGACCTCGTTTTCCATCTTCATCGCCTCGACTGTGAGGACGGTGTCGCCTTCCGCTACCTTATCACCGACAGCCACTTTGATAGACGTCACCTTGCCGGGTATTGGAGTAGTCACGTCGCCCTCTTTGCGTGCCTTCGGCCTTCTCGACTGTGTTATCGACGGACGTTCTATCTCGCCTGCGGTAGTCGGTATCACCTCTGTGAGGGATTCGATCATCACCTCTTCGAGGCGGTTATCTACTGAGATGAAAAACGGCCTCTTGCCTTCGACCTTGTGCCCGGCCCCTGCGACCTTTATCCTGTACGACTCTCCGTGCATGGTGACGATGAACTCGCTCGGGGCAAGGTGAGGTATAGTGTGAGTGTCAGGCCTCTCTTCTTCTTTTATGATCTCTTCAAGCGGCTCAGGCGCGAGCTTTCCGGCCTCTCTCTGCTCGAAGAACTCGAGTGCGACTATCGGGAAAAGGGCGTATGAAAGTATGTCTTCTACTGACTTTGCCCTGCCGTCAAGGTCCCTGATGAGCTTTTCAAGCTCAGGCTCAAGTAGATCAGCCGGCCTGCAGGTTATAGGTTTCTCGTCGCCTATAGCCTTTTTGCGCGCCTCTTCATCTACAGGGCCGGGAGGCCTGCCGTAGAGGCCCTTGAAGTAGTTCCGCGTCTCGCTCGTTATGACCTTGTATCTCTCGCCCATCAGGACGTTGAGTGTAGCCTGGGTGCCGACTACCTGGCTCGTCGGAGTCACGAGCGGCGGATACCCCATGTCCTTCCTGACCTTTGGTATCTCTTCCAGGACCTCGTTCATCTTATCAAGGGCGTTTTGCTCTTTCAACTGGTTGGCGAGGTTGGATATCATCCCGCCCGGTATCTGCACGACGAGCGTCTTTGTGTTTATAACGGTATATTCGCTCTCGAACTTCTTATACTTCTTCCGTATCTCCCTGAAGTGGTCGGCTATCTCGGATAAGAGAGAGAGGTCGAGCCCCGTATCATAAGGCGTATCTCTGAGCGCGGCCACCATAGATTCTGTAGGCGGCTGTGAGGTGCCTGATGCGAGGCTTGAAATGCTCGTGTCGATTATGTCAGCGCCTGCCTCTATGCCCTTCAGATAACTCATGGCCGCAAGGCCTGAGGAGTCGTGCGAGTGTAGATGTATCGGGAGCGTTATCTTCTGCCTGAGCTTGGTTACCAGGTCGAAGGAGGCCCCGGGTGTCAGAAGCCCTGCCATGTCTTTTATGCATATCGTATCAGCGCCGAGGTTGACGAGCTTTTGCGCCATATCGACGAAACCCTCGTGTGTGTGTACAGGGCTTGTAGTGTAGCAGATGGTCGCCTCGACTGTGGCCTTCGCTTCTTTTACGGCCTTTATAGCGACCTCGATGTTCCTGATGTCGTTTAACGCGTCGAATATCCTGAATACGTCGATCCCGTTTTTAGCGGATTTCTCGACGAACTTCCTGACGACGTCGTCTGAGTAGTGCCTGTAGCCGACAAGGTTCTGTCCGCGAAGAAGCATCTGGAGCCTTGTGTTCGGAAGGGCCTTTCTAAGGGTGCGGAGCCTTTCCCACGGGTCTTCTTTGAGGAACCTCAGGCATGAGTCGAACGTAGCGCCGCCCCATACCTCAAGAGACCAGTAGCCGACCCTGTCGAGAAGGGCGGTTGCCCCGAGCATGTCTTCTGTCCTCATGCGCGTCGCGAGCAGGGACTGGTGCGAGTCCCTGAGTATGGTGTCTGTTATCATCGCCCGGCGCTTATTCACCGGCTCGGTCGCCTTCGGCTTGTTGTTCGCTGTCTTTGTACCCTTGTTCGGCATTATGCATCGCCTCCGTAGAAATTAAAGCCCGTGATGCGCCGCTATCGCAGCGGCTATGGCGGCCACGAGGTCCGTGGGCTCGCCGTATTCGTCATAGTCCATCAGCTCAGGCTTTCTGTCGATGTATCCGGTATCGAAGTTGCCTTTCCTGAAGTCCGGGTCGTTCATTATATTTTTCAAGAAGGGTATCGTCGTCTTTACCCCCCTGATTACGAACTCGTCTAGGCATCTGTGCATCCTTCTCACCGTTTCGTCCCATGTCGAGCCCTTTGCGATGAGTTTCACCACGAGCGAGTCGTAACAGCTCGGTATGATGAAGTCCTTGTATATCGCGCCATCTATCCTGACGCCTATCCCGCCCGGAGAGTAATACGCGGTGACCTTTCCGAACGACGGGAAGAAGTTGTTCTTCGGGTCTTCGGCGCAGATGCGGCACTCCATGGCGAAGCCGGTTGACTTTACGTCCTTTTGCGTGAACCCGAGCGGCTTTCCTGCGGCTATCTCTATCTGTTTTTTTACGAGGTCTATGCCGGTCGTCTCTTCGGTTATCGGGTGCTCGACCTGTATCCTCGTGTTCATCTCAAGGAAGTAGTAGTTCATCTTCTCATCTACGAGAAATTCGATGGTGCCGGCGTTTGTGTAATCAGCGGCCTTGGCGGCCTTGACAGCGGCATCTCCCATCCTTTTTCTTAGGTCCTCATCGAGTATCAGCGACGGGGTTATCTCGACGAGCTTCTGGTGCCTTCTCTGAATGGAGCAGTCCCTTTCCCCGAGATGTACTATGTTGCCGAACTTGTCGGCGAGTATCTGGAACTCTATATGGTGCGGTTTTTCGAGGAACTTCTCAAGGAATACCTCTGAGACGCCGAAGGCCGCGGCAGACTCTTTCTTGGCCGTGGTGATGGCGGCTATGAGCTCCTGTTTGTTCTGAGCTACGCGAAGCCCCCTGCCGCCGCCGCCGCCCGAAGCCTTTACCATTATCGGGTAGCCTATCTCCTCGGCGAAGGCTACGGCTTCGTCTACGTCTTTTATGGAGTCCTCGGTCCCGGGCAGTATCGGCACTCCGGCCTTTTTCATCATGCGTCTGGCCATGACCTTATCGCCCATGCTGGCGATCGTCTTGCTTGTCGGCCCTATGAAGGTGATGCCTTTTTTCTCGCACAGCTGCGGGAACTTCGGGTTCTCTGAGAGGAACCCGTAGCCCGGGTGTATGGCGTCAACGCCGACCTTTGTCGCAAGGTCGACAAGGCGGTGAATGTTTAAGTACCCTTGGATCGGCCCGGGACCTACCATGTATGACTCGTCGGCCTTTTTTACGTAAAGGGAGGTGGCGTCTTCTTCCGAATAGATGGCCACAGTCGGTATGTCGAGCTCTTTACAGGCTCTTATGACCCTTGTAGCTATCTCGCCTCTGTTTGCTATCAATACTTTTTTGAACATTAATTTCTGCCCTTTGGCGTTTCCGCTGAGGTTTTACACGCATGAGTCAGGCCGTTTGATAGGCTCTGTTTGACTATTCCCGAGGACCTTTGGATTTCGGTTCGCCTAAGCCGCATAATGGCGAAAAGCTGTCTCTTACCGGCTCTGTCAAGGGCCGACGGCGCAACTCTCCCGTCTGCTCGGCCGCGATTAGTTATTAAGCCAATATTATGCGGATAAGTCAAGTAAATTAGCGGGGTGGCGTTCGGGCAGGGCCGGTAATCGATATGCAAGGGCGGTCCTGTCGGGTCTTCTGTCTCTGGCAGGAAAAGGGCTGTCCATGGAGACTCAGGCCAGATATTTCAGACAAACTACCCTGTGTCAGGCAGCAGGGACCTGCGCCGTGATAAACCCGAGTGCGTCGGCGAGCCTCTTCAGAGTGGTATCCCTGCCCATAGCTTCAATCATCTCGAATATGCCGGGGCTTACAGTCCCGCCTGTAAGGGCGACCCTGACGGGCTGGGCGAGCTTGCCGAGCTTGATGGTTTTTTCCTCTAATATCGAGTTGAAAGCCGTTTCCAATCCTGAATGTGAAAAATCCTGAAGGCCTCCGAGCCTTTCAATGAGGATGGTGAATAGCTCCGCCATGTCAGGGGTCAGGAATTTTTGCGCGGCCTTCGGGTCGTACTCGATCTTTTCCCTGAAGTAGACGAGCGCCCCTTCGGCCATCTCCTTGAGCGTCTTGGAGCGTTCCTTGAGGGTCTCTACGATCTTCACTATCCTCGGATCTGTTGCGGCGCTCTTTACCCCTAGCTCATCTACGAGCGGCTCAAGTATAGGGACGAGCGTTTCGGCAGGCGTCTCTTTTATATAGTGCTGGTTGAGCCAGAGGAGTTTTTCCGGGTTGAATACCCCGGACGATTTGCCGACGCTTTCAAGGGAGAACTTCTCTATCATCTCTTCCATCGAGAATATCTCCTGGTCCCCGTGTGACCAGCCGAGCCTTGCGAGGTAGTTTATGAGCGCGTGCGGCAAAAATCCCATGTCCCTGTATGCCATGACGGATGTCGCGCCGTGGCGCTTGCTGAGCCTTGCCTTGTCAGAGCCGAGGATCATGGGCAGATGCGCGAAAATGGGGAGGCTGTGGCCGAGGGCCTCGTAAAGGAGTATCTGCTTCGGCGTGTTGTTTATGTGGTCGTCGCCCCGGATTACATGCGTTATGTCCATGGTGGCGTCGTCTACCACTACGCAGAAGTTGTATGTCGGGGTCCCGTCGCTTCTGAGTATTATCAGGTCTTCAAGGATCGAGTTGTCAAAGCTTATCGTCCCTTTTATTACGTCGTTGAAAGACGTCACCCCGCCGCTCACCTTGAACCTGACGGCAAAAGGTTTATCCGGGCTGTCCTTTCTATCCCTGCACCTGCCGTCGTACTTAGGTGTGCGGCCTTCCTTCATCGCCGCCTCGCGTCTTGCCTCTAACTCTTCAGGGGTGCACCAGCAACGGTAGCATAGGCCTTTTTCAAGCAGTTCTCCCGCGTACTTCCTGTACTCGTCGAAACGCCTGCTCTGGAAGAACGGGCCTTCGTCCCAGTTGAGGCCTAACCAGCTCATGCCGTCAAGGATCGCCTGTATCGACTCTTCGGTAGAGCGGGCAACGTCAGTGTCTTCGACCCTCAGTATGAATTTTCCGCCGTGATGGCGGGCGAAGAGCAGGTTGAAAAGTGCTGTCCTGGCCCCTCCGATGTGGAGATAGCCTGTCGGACTCGGTGCGAAACGCGTGCGTACGGTCAATGGAGCGCCTCCTGGTCTTTCCGCAGGCCCTCTAAGGCCTGACAGATATTTTATTTTATCAAAATGCCTGCGTAGCCCACTACCTGGGCGTAGTCCTTGCTGACGTCGCCTGAGGTCGCGTAGTCAACGACCCTCGCGGATGTCGCCCCGAGGAGTTTCGCCGCGTTTATGGCTATCGCCGCAGGTATAACACCGCACATGGTGATATCTTTTTTCGAGGTGACTGTAAGGAGCCCGTCGGCGTCGAGTTTTAATACCTCGGCTATGGCCTCTTTGTCTTTTCGCCTTGTCACTGCGTCGCTCTCGTAGTGGTTCATATCAGAGGACGCTACTATAAGAACGTCCTTGCCAAGTTCTTTTATAGTATCGGCTATTGCCTTGCCGAGCTCAAGGCATTCCTTAGCGTTCGCGTTCATCACAGTCAGAGGCACTATCAAGGCGTCCTTGTTTATCGACCGGATGAACGGAAGCTGTACTTCTATCGAGTGCTCTGACTCGTGCGCCTCCCTGTCAGCTATGATCAGCCTTGATGACTTAAGCAGCGCGTCTGCGAACACGCTATCTACTTCGACGGTCCCAAGCGGCGTTACCCAAGCGCCACTCGTCATGAGCGCCACTCTTTTGCCGAGGCCCGTGTGGTTAGGCCCGATAACGATGACAGTACCGGGTATCTCGACAGACGAATAAATATGGCCTGCCACAGCCCCTGAGTACATGTACCCGGCATGAGGCGCTATGATCGCCGCGGCCTTCTCTTTGGGGCCTCCGGAGGCGAGCCTATTGACCTCGTCTGCAAGCGTCTTTGCATCGCCCGGATAAAACCTGCCTGCCACGACCGGTTGTCTTTTTAGCATGATACCCCGGTGTTCCGGTTGAAAGGTTGGCCTGCCTCTCGCTTAAGTCTCCTGATACCAACAGTACACGGATACTCTTCGTGTACTGCGCTAATGCCTTTAGGCTGTTATGCTATCGCCGACAGGCATAGTCAGTCTTCAAAAAGAATCATCCGCAGTCGAATAAAATATAAGACTCAGAAGTTGCGGATTTTATCAGAGACGCCTTGCAAAGTAAAGGACACTGGCCGCTATCCTCATTGGCGGCGCGTAAAAAAACCGCGCACTTCAATACGCGCGCGAGGCGCGTATTGAGGGGCAGTAAGCCATGCCTTACGACCAGGCTGCTGCTTTTTTGGTCCAGTTATTGCCCGGGTACCTCTTGTTCATGGTCTCCCATGTACGCTCAAGGTGTCTAGCGTCACCTGTATCCTTGTAGAGCGCGACTCCCATGTAATAGCGGGCCTCAGGCGCGGCCTCTGAATCAGGTTTGTGGTCTATTATCCACTCGAATGCCGCTTCTGCGGCCTTGAACCTCTTTGCGTGCATCTCGGCAAGCCCTTCAGACAGGTGAACCTGCGTAATGAATTCGTCAGGAGGCAGATACCCGACCCAGCGTTCAAGCTCCCTGCCTTCTGAATCAGTTATAACGAAGGTCGGTGTCCACTCGACATTGTAGCAGGCGGTCATGTTCTCGTCCTGCGTGACGGTGTATTTTACGCAGGCGAAGTCGCCCTCCAGAAGATCCGCTACGTCTTGGTCCGTGAACGTCTTCTCGAGTGTTTTTTTGCACCCGTTGCACGATGGTGAATGAAAGAATATCAAGACAAGTTTTTTTGTCGAGATCGCCATGTTTCTGGCCGCCTCGAAGCTGTTAAGCCATTTTAGCCCTGACATGATCGCCGCCTCCTTGTTCAAGGGCCGGACGCATTTGTCTGATATGAGGATAAGACTCTGATCCAGCCGCGTTCTCCTGCATCAATCACTATACTAAATTATCCGCGTTTTTCTCTCCTATGTCAATTGGCCGCTATCGGACGTACAGGCGGTTTTACAGGCTCAAAAGTCGCAGCTTTGCCTGCGATCTTGTTCGAAAAAAACGCTTAACTCCGCGCCTCTGAGATGGTAAGGTTAAATGCCTTTCTGTATGATGCTGAGATGTCATAAGCAATTACGCACGGATATTGAAAACGCCGATTTTATAAAGAGATATCGGGATTATCTGACGTAACTGCAGGGGAGAATATGCGCGAGGATATCAAAAGGCCGTGGATCGCTATAATCTGGTTTGCTGTATGGGGGCTTTTCCAGGCCTATGCAGTATCCGCAGTTATTGCCGGGGTCTGGCACAGGCCGGAGGCCTTCCCGGAAGAGGCATATAACTCCTTTATATACCCGGATATGTTTTTCATACCGTTATACCTCTTAGCGTCAATTCTTCTGTTTCGCAGACACAGGCTTGGTTATATCTTCGGCCTTGTCGCGGGCGGCGCAGTGGTCTATGTCATGATATATCTGCTGGCGCTATCAGGGCTGAAGGGTGCTGTGAACCTGATCTTCGACAGCCTCTTCCTGACAATCGATACTATAGCCGTCTTGCAGATAGGCGGCATTGCGCTTAACGACAGACATCCATAAATATAAAGGGGTAATAAATGGCAGGACAAAAACAGATTGATGCAGAGCTTATAATATTCGACCTTGACGGCACGCTCATCGATTCGAGCGAAGACATAGCCTGGTGCGCTAACAAGACCCTTCATGCCATAGGTGAGGCTGAGATGCCGGTAGATGTGATAGTCGGTCATATCGGCTGGGGAGTAAGGCCACTGCTTGAAAAGCTCCTGCCTGCTAAATCCGCACAGGAGATAGACGTTGCAAGGGGGCTTTTTCTCGGTTTTTACGAAGGGCATCTTGTCGTAAAGACCCGGATATATCCTGGCGTCGTAGAAACGCTCGACCACTTCGCCAGGCTCGGCAAGCCCATGGCCGTTGTGACGAACAAGCCTTATTCACTTTCAGTCGGCATACTTGAAAGGCTCGGTCTTTCAGGGTACTTCAAGATCGTCCTCGGAGGCGATTCAGTCGCAAACAAGAAGCCGCACCCGGAGCCTGTCGAGAAGGTGATAAGAGACTTGTCAGCGAGGCCGGAGAGGTCGGTCCTTGTTGGCGACAGTCCGGTTGACTGCGAGGCGGCTGTAGCTGCAGGCGCGCACTCCATAGGCGTTTCTTACGGGTTCAGGGGCGCCAAAGAGCTCGAAGACGCAGGGTGCGAGATGATCATAGATGATTTTGCGGCGCTTAAGGGTATACTCGTATGATTGCGGTTCTTACCTGTTTATCCTCAGTTGGCACGCGCATACCGTATCTTGCGGTCGCCTCACATTTTTTTATATGATGTATAATTGGTGATAGGTTTTTGCGCGTTGCCGTGCGCCTTTTTTGTTTTATCTCCTCCTATTATCCGAGGGGAGGCCGGGAGGGGTTAGCCTGGTAGGGCGGGTCACACCCGCCAAATGATTTTCTTTTGCGCACTTGCGAGCGTCTTTTGTGTAAGGCTCGAACGGCCCGTATAAAAAATATCGCTCTGATTTCAGCTTTGCACTTCTGTGCGGTTTTTGGGTATGGCTCCCTTCGCTGTCGAAACGACTCGCAGTAAATACCGATGCCTGCTCGCCGTCTCTCCTGTAGGCTCATTCCACCATACCCGGGTTTGTTTAAAGACAAGGACAAAGCAACTTCGCCAGCCGGGTTTTGATTCAAGGCAAAGGAGTGCATTCGGTTTTCCTCTCCCCTTATTATAAGTGGAGGCTGGGAGGGGTTAGCAGTAAAAGCATTCAGCTGATTTACTTTTTGCCCGCTACGCAATATCCGGGTCTTTTTGAGGCATAATAATAAGGACAGCATGGGCGTGTTAGGCGTAAGCCGTAACTTGTCGGATGTCAGATCGATCGGCGGGTATGACCCGCCTTACAAGGCTCGTTGCTTAAAGCCCTGGCCTTTTTGAGGCATAATGATAAGGAGAGTATTCGAAGAAAAGATATTGAAGCGGTTTGTTGAACCCTTTATCGAAGCAAAACCCCAAGGAGGACGTCTATGACCCGTATCATGCTCTCTGCCGTCTTTTTGATCCTGCTCACAGCGATGAGCGCCAACGCGAACGAACCGTTGCCGTCGCTCCCTGAGATCCCGGGAGACAATTCAATGACCCCTGTAAAGATAGAGCTTGGGAAGATGCTTTTTTTCGACCCGAGACTCTCTTCGAGCGGCGTAGTAAGCTGCGCGAGCTGTCATAACCCTTCGTTTGCCTTTACCGACAGGGTGTCGAGGGCTCTTGGACACAAGCATCAGGTAGGGCCGAGAAACACACCGACCGCTCTTAACGCCGCCTTCCTCTCCGTCCAGTTCTGGGATGGCAGGGCGAAGACACTTGAAGACCAGGCCCTTGGCCCGATACAGGCATCTGTCGAGATGAACGAGACCCTCGATAACGTTGTGGCCCGTCTTAAGGCGATACCAAAATATTCGATGATGTTCAAAGAGGCCTTTACTGAAAAAGACCCTGTGACCCCGGTCAATATCGCCAAGGCGATATCCGCATTCGAGCGGACGCTGATCACCCCGAACGCGCCGTTTGATAGGTTCCTGATGGGCGATAAAGGGGCCATCAGCGAGAGGGCGAAGAAGGGTTGGGAGCTGTTCCAGAAAAAAGGGTGCAACGCCTGCCACAGCGGGCCGAACTTCACAAACAGCGGATTTTTCAGGATACAGGTCCCCGGGTCGACCGACCTTGGCAGGTTTGAAGTGACAAAGAAGGAAGAGGACAAGTACCTCTTCAGGGTGCAGACCCTGCGTAACATCGCGCTCACATACCCGTACTTCAACAACGGCTCTGTCTGGGCGCTCAAAGACGCTGTCAAGATAATGAGCAGGGAGATGCTCAAAAGCGAGTCTACTGATGGAGACGCCTCTGACATAGCTGAGTTTCTCGAAACCCTTACAGGGGATATGCCGCGTTTCGAATACCCTGTCTTGCCTTGATCAGTCTGGCAGGGACGGGTTCGTATCTCTCTTCTCCTTGTAAATAAGGGTAGGGGGATAGTCAAGACTCCAGTCTTTGCATTCAGCTTTTGCCTTGAAACGAAATCCTTCTGACGAAGTTGCTTTGTCTTTGCCGTCAAACAAACCGGGTATGGTGGAATGAGCATAAAGGAGGGCCGCTTGGCAGGCTCTTGTATCTACTGCGAAACGGCCCGACAGCGAAGGGAGCCATACCCAAAACGAGCACTGAAGTGCAAAGCTAAAATCAGATAGATGTTTTTTGCAAATGGGCGCTGTCTTGTACTGCAGTTAAAAAATGAACACAGAAAGCGCACGGCAGTGCGCAAAAGAAAGATCGATCGGCGGGTGTTAACCGCCGTACAAGTCTTTTGGCCGGGCCTTTGCAAAAGGCCCGGTTTTTTTATGCGCGCTTTTCATCAATCATGCCTGTTGTTTTTTATCAGGTTCAACAGTCCCCCTGCCAGCACGCATGCACGCTCTCTTTCGCTGAGGTCTGCTACAAGCGTTATCGCCATAAATCCTGATGCGGAGGTTTTTTTGACACGCGCTGTAAACTCGGTTGCCCCATCCCTGATAGATGCGCCCAGTCCTGTTATCGAGATCGAATCTCCCATCTGTACCTGCCCGTAGTCTGACGGGTCTTTGAATGTCAGCGGCATGATCCCGAAGTTAATGAGGTTTGTCCTGTGTATTCTGCCAAAACTTTTGCATATCTTCATCTGAACGCCAAGGTAGCGCGGTGCTATCGCCGCGTGCTCCCTTGACGAGCCCTGTCCGTAGTTCTCTCCCCCGATTATCACCCCGCCGTTTCGCTCCCTGCATCTTTTAGCAAAGTCTTTGTCTATCCGCTCGAATGTGAATTCGCTTATAAGCGGGATGTTGCTCCGAAGCGGCAGTACCTCGTTGCCTGCAGGCAGTATCGAGTCTGTGGAGACGTTGTCTCCGACCTTTAACAGGACGGTACCCTCGTAATCCTCAGGCAGAGGCGTGAAGTCAGGGAAGGGCGCTATGTTCGGGCCGCGCACTATCTCGATTGCCGCGCGCTCTGTCTCTGCCATCGGCTTTAGTATTATAGATTCATTGAATACGTACCTTTCCGGTTCTTTCACCAGCGGGCAGGGACCGAGCCTCCTCGGGTCTGTGATCTCACCGAATATTGCCGAGGCTACTGCTGTCTCAGGGCTCGATAGATAGACCATGTCGTTCTCAGTCCCGCTTCTTCCCGGAAAGTTCCTTGGGAACGTCCTTACGGAGGCTGTGCCTGTCGCAGGGGCCTGCCCCATGCCGATGCATCCGAGGCACCCTGACTGGTGTATCCGCGCTCCTGCGTGGTTAAGCAGCAACGTGCCGCCTGCTATCTCGGCGTTCTCAAGCACTGTGCGCGACCCAGGGTTTATCTCGAGGCTTACCCCGGGGTGCGCTGTGTGCCCCCTGAGGCTGAGAGCGACCGTCATTATATCCTTGTAAGAGAAGTTGACTGATGAGCCTATGATAGCTTGAGAGATCGGCGTCCCTTCGATCTCAGAGACCTTTTTTACGTTATCCGGAGAGCTGGGGCAGGCTATCAGCGGTTCGAGTCCGGCAAGGTCTATCTCGTCGGTCTCATCGTATTCGGCCCCTTTGTCTGCGGCCTGCTCCCTCCATGCCTCGGCCCTGCCGTGTCTCTTTAGAAATTCGAGCGTCTTTTTATCTGATGGGAATATGGATGTTGTCGCCCCTAGTTCCGCGCCCATGTTCGCTATAGTCGCGCGGTCCGTAGCGCTTAAGTATTTAAGTCCCGGCCCGTGATACTCGATTATTTTTCCTACGCCGCCCTTTACGCTGTGGCGCCTGAGCATCTCCAGTATGACGTCCTTTGCCGATACCCAAGGGTTAAGCCGTCCGGTGAGTCTTACGCCGAGTATCAACGGTACTCTCAGGAAGAACGGCTCTCCTGCCATTGCAAGGGCGACGTCGAGGCCTCCGGCGCCAATGGCTATCATACCGAGCGCCCCTGCGGTCGAGGTGTGCGAATCGGACCCGAGGAGAGTCTTGCCGGGTACGCCGAACCGCTCCATGTGTACAGGGTGAGATACCCCGTTGCCGGGAGGTGAGAACCAGATGCCGTATCTTTGAGCCGAGGTCTTCAAGAACAGATGGTCGTCGGCGTTCTTGAAGTCTGTCTGGATGATGTTGTGGTCGACATAACTTGCCGATAGCTCGGTCCTGACGGTTGAGAGGCCGAGCTTCTCGAACTCAAGATAGGCCATCGTGCCGGTAGCGTCCTGCGTCAGCGTCTGGTCGATCCGTATGGCTATCTCGGCGCCTGCCTTCCATCTGCCTAAAACGATATGCTCTTCAAGGATCTTTTGCGCAAGCGTTCGTGCCATTATAAGCCTCCATACCTGAGAGTCTTTAAACCTGCCTCTGATCCCTGGAGACCTTTCCTGTAAGGGCCGGTTGTTAACGCGTATCCGCAGGTTGTTTTACGCTGTCGGATATCAAGAGGTCACCGTTCATGATTATGCCGGATATAATTATATACAATGATTGGAGCAGGTTTCTCGCCGGTGTCAACGCTGTCACCATGACAGTTTCAAAATTATGGTATATAATAATCACGTTCTCGGGGGGTGTATGCCTCAGGGCGGCCTTGGATGGGAATATAAACGGCGTCCGTAATGACGGCGGGTATAAAGGCGTCAGACCTTGATGGAGGCACGATGGCTTCTACTCAAGCTACGTCTGCAGGCGGGCTGTCCTTATGTTGGCATGACCGGTTATGATCAGTGAAAATACTGAGAAAAGATTCATTTCTGTTGAACGGGTAATGTAAAGCGGTTAGAATGCAGACTGCCGTTTTTACAGACGGCCATGCTATCCGGTCTTATCGGCAATCGGTTCTTGACGCAGGCTGAGTATTTTGTCGCAATAAAAAACGCGGAGGTGTCTATGTCATTAAGCGAACAGACGAGGAAGAAGATAGTGGATGTGCTCAATATCGACAGGGCGTTCGAGCTGGCGGCTATCCTGCAGTACATGGGCCATCACTACGAGGCCGAGGGTATAGAAAGCCCGGCTGTCATCGGCATCTTCAAGTCGATTGCTATGGATGAGATGAAGCACGCGGAGCGCCTCGGTGAAAGGATCGTCTATCTCGGCGGCGTACCTGTGCAAAAGCCTTTAGAGGTAAAAAGGGGCGGCGACCTTAAGAAGATGATCGGTGAGGACCTCGAAGGTGAAAACGGGGCTATCGAAAGATACAGGGAGCATATAAAGCTTTGCGCTGAGCTTGGGGATACGACCACAAGGCTGATGCTCGAAGAGATACTCTCTGAGGAAGAAGGACACGCCGATACCTGGGAGACGACTCTCGGCATACGCAAGTGATCTGACGCTAAGGATAATACTTCAGGGGTTTATGAGATGAAGAAAAAATGGAGATGCATCGAGTGCGGCTACATACACGTCGGCCCTGAACCGCCTGACGCATGCCCCTTGTGCTACGCGCCGAGAGAGGCCTTTGCAGAGGTAGAGGGTTGATGGAAGGCACTAACGGAACCCGGGCGGGGAGCATCCCCGTCCGGGTTTTTAACGGCCCTGAAAAAGAGCTGATAAGACGCATATCCGAAAAAGGCCCTGTTACCTTTGCCGAGTTTATGGATGTTGCCCTTTACTGGCCTGACGGCGGGTACTACACGTCAACATACCTTGCATGGGGCGCCGGTGGTGATTATATAACAAGCCTTGATGTCAGCCCTGTTTTTTCCGCTGTGATAGCACGTCAGGTCTCGGAGATATGGTCTCTTATGGATTCACCCTCCGACTTTGTCCTTATCGAGGCCGGGGCAGGCCGAGGGTGGCTCTCGCAAGGCATCCTGGAGACGCTTAAAAAGACCTCTCCAGAACTATACTCGTCTATTACCGTCAGGTGTGTAGAGAAAAACCCGACACTCAGGGGGCAGACCTCCGATAAGATGGTCTGGCACGAGGATATAAAGGAGATACAAGGGCCTGTCAGAGGCGTTATACTCTCCAACGAGCTTATCGACAGCCTCCCTGTCCACAGGGTCAAGGTATCTGATGGCCTTTTGAAAGAGGTTTTCACAGGCTTTGACGGAGATGTCTTTATAGACGTGGAGGGCGAACCTTCGACGCCTCAGATAAAAGGTTATTTTGACAAGGCAGGACTCTTGCCGGGTGAGGGCGCGCTGGCCGAGGTCAACCTCAATGCACTGAAATGGCTTTCAGACGCTGGTGCCCTTCTTTCTGAGGGGTTTGTCATGACTATCGACTACGGTCTACCTTCTAGGGAGCTATATGCTTCCGAGCGTAAGGCAGGGACGCTTATGTGCCACTGCCGCCATACGCTCAATGATAACCCGTACATCAATATCGGAGCTCAGGATATTACGACGCATGTCGATTTCACCTCTTTTATGAGGGAAGGGGAACGCCTCGGCCTCGGACTTACCGGTTTCACTACGCAGAAGAATTTTTTGCTCGGCATCGGAATACTCGAAGAGCTGAGAGAGCCTGCTGATACAGGCGGAGCAGGTCTGGCTGATATCGAGTTCAACAGGGCGGTAGGAAGGCTGATAATGCCTGGCGGCATGGGGGATACCTTCAAGGTGCTTATCCAGCATAAAGGTCTTGATAAGCCCCGCCTTGCAGGTTTTTCATTCAAGGATATGAGCCGCTGCCTCTGATGCTTCCGCCTATCCGATCTTTTTAACTGCATCTGGTCTTGCCTGCCTCTTTTGAAAGACTACAACCTTGTAATCTGCCTTATAATATGTTATGCGTAAATCTCATGAAAATCGAGGTTCAGACCGGATTAACAAGGAGGTCGTATGGAAGAGAAGGATAATAAAGAAAAAAAGCACGTATGCTCCGTCTGTGGCAGGCCTTCTGATACGACGATTTGCCACGCGTGTGAGGATAAGATCAGGGGCGAGGCCCTCGATCACAAGCATGATGTCGACAAGGCTGGCAGGACAGATACCGGCAGGAGATGATAGGTCCAAGAGCGGGCCGGTCCGGTTCGAATTAAGCATATCCGCTCAGTGTCGGGCAGGCGCATCCGGTTTCAACGCAGTCATGTCACTCTTTGCAAGCCATGCCGTTTAGTAGGTCAGCAGTCGTGGCCGCGGTCTTTATGGTCGAGAGCTGAACATTCTTTGCTTCAGATGCTGTTTACATGAAACGGAGGGCGTATGTCTGATAATGAGAATAGGATAATAGATGATCTTGTCCTGGCATACAGGACCGAGATGGAGGGGTATAATTTCTACTCTGCGGCCGCCGCGATGGTCATCGAAGACAAGGGCAGGCTGGTATTTTCAAATCTTGCCAAGGATGAACTCGAGCACTTGAGGGTCCTTTCAAGGATGGCTGATTCGGTCAGGTCAGGCGCCGGATGGATGACGTATGAAAACGCTTTGAAGCAGGGCGCGTCGATAATGGCCCAGGGGCTTCCGATATTTCCTGAGCGGAGCGAGCTGATCAAACGGCTTGAGAAGAACCCGACTGACTTAAACGCTGTGATGATAGCTCTTGAGAGCGAAGAGATTGCCGTCGAGTTTTACCTGAAGATGCTCAAGGTCGCCAAAGAGCCGGTTCAAAAGGTCCTCTTGACGAAAATATTAGAGATGGAAAAGGGACATCTGAAGATCCTGCGCTGGGAATCCGAGTCTATAAACAAGACCGGTTTCTGGTGCGGAGAGATGGAATACAGCGTCGAGAAGGAGTCCGAGTAGAGATGTTTGACGTTATCGTTGTCGGCCTCGGTCCAGCCGGTTCGACCGCCGCATACGACCTGGCAAAGCGGGGTTACAAGGTCCTGGGCCTTGATAAGGAGACATTTCCCCGCTACAAGTCATGCGGCGGTTGCATATCGACCAAGATAGAGCGCATACTGGATTTTCCCATCGATGAGGCTATAGACGATACTGTCTACGGCGCCACGTTTACCTATAAGTCCGAGAGGAAGATCGACATTATTTCCGACAGGCCGGTCGGCCACAATGTCATGCGCGACAAGTTCGATTATTTCCTTGTAAAAAAAGCGATCGAGGCCGGAGCGCAGGTGCTCGAAGGCCGCAGGGTGACCAATGTCACAGACTCCGGCGACCTGGTTACTGTAAAGTGTGCTAATGGCGAGAGTTATAGCGCGAAGTTCCTCGTAGGGGCAGACGGGGCCGCGGGCTTTGTCGGCAGGTCGCACTTCGGGCTCGACCCAAAACAGGTCGCTGTCTCGGTGACGGCTGAGATCCCTTATGACAGGGAGTCGGCAGGGTGCAAGGGCAGGCTCTTTATCGACTTCGGGTCTGTACCTTATGGATACGCATGGGTCTTTCCAAAGGAAAAATTCCTTTCAGCAGGCATAGCAGGGGACGCCGCGAAGGTCGGTGGCAGGATCAAGGGGTACTTTGACGAGTTTTTGAGAAGTCATCCATCTGTAAAGGGGCTGTCTGCTGACGATAAGATGGGCTGGACAGTGCCTATCTATTATACCGGGGCGCCTTCTTCGGTAAAGGGCAGGGTGGCGCTCGCAGGCGATACCGGCCATCTGGTAGACCCGTTCCTGGGCGAAGGCATCTACTTCGCGATAAGGACAGCAAAGGGCGCTGCAGGCGTGATCGCAGATTGCCTGGAGAACGGCACCGCAGACCTTACGCCATATCAGGCGTGGCTGGAAAAAGAAATAGTCCCTGAGTTCAGGTCTGCCGAAAAATTGAGCGATCTGGTTTATGCGCATCCGAGGCTCTGGTACAGCATAGTCGAGAAGGACCCGGAACTCATGCTCAGATACTATGATGTAATACGCGGCATAGAGAGTTGTGATTCATTTTATTCCTGGGTCTACGGCAAGGTCCGGTCAAAGCCCTGGAAGATGCTGAGGAGGTGGGTAGAGTCCAGATTTCTTCCATCCTGACCCCTCCGCATTTTTCCGGCAACCGATTAAATATTATTTTAAAATTGCTTGACGATCTGACGTCTCGGCCTTGCATGGATGCGTCGGACGGCCCTGCTCAGCGATACAAGGGCCATCCTTGATCAGGCTCTATTGCGGCGCAGCGGGCCATGTCTTTTATGCAGGTCCAGCCGTTTCCAGCCAGCTTTCTATCAGATGCCGGAGGTGTAGATGAAAAAAAAACCGTCAGCCCGTATTGCCCTGGTGACAGCGGCTTTTTCAGCAATGCTGTTTTTCCCAGTCAATATCCATGCGCAGGCTGATAGCTGGCATGAGAACGTAATTATTGATGCGGCCGCGCTTGAGAGGCCGTGGCTCGGTATCGCCATCCTTGACATAACCCCTGATCTTTCCTCGTCTCTCCACACTTATGTGAATGAAGGGCTTCTTGTCTCAGATGTCAATAACGGCGGCCCGGCCGATTCAGCCGGGGTCTATATAGGCGATGTGATATTGAAGCTCGACGGCGTTGAGATAAAGGATGCCGGTGATTTTATCTCCCGCATCAAGGGGAGGAGCGCCGGGGCGACCGTCAACCTGCAGGTGAGCAGAAACGGCGCTGTAGAAGAGATGGAAGTGACTCTCGGAAGGATGCCTTATCTGCCGCCGGCCTCGGCCCTGCCGTATATCCCGACCTCATCCCCGATAATCGATGTGAAATCGACAGACGAGGCAGAAGTAGTGCAAGCGGCCGCTCTGGCTGATCAGGCCGAGCCATCCCAGGACGTTTTGGATATCTCCGGCCGGTCCGATGATGATCCAGGCCGGGTTATGTGCAGGAAGGACGCTCCGGCAGGGCTCTTTCATGATCAGCGCAGAAGCGCCGTTCACACATGCGCCTCTGACGGACAGTCGACCGGCGACTGGAATTATGGTAAAATATATATGATGGCTATGGAGGCGCTTGACCTTACCCCGGAGCAGAGGGTTAAGGCAGACGGGTTCTGGCCGGAATACCTGAAAAAGACGATAAGGTCAGGCGCTGAGATAAAGGTTGCCGAGATAGAGCTTGCCGAGCTGATATCTTCTGAGCCGGTCAACCTTGAAAAGGTAAGGCTGAAGGTTTCAGATATCTCCTCGAAAAGGTCTGATCTGCGGTTTTACAAGATAAAGACGATGGAGGAGTTTAAAAAGATATTGACCGCTGAACAGCGCGAGAGACTCAAGGCCAGGATGCCGCGGGAGAGTCTGTTGCTGGCCTCGGAGCGGGCCGCTTCTGCGGGTTGTGACCAGTCGGGTCGTGGAAAGGCTTCTCTGAGCGTACCGACTGACCTTAGTGACGCCGCGATAGATCCTGTTGTCGAGTAGTTGTGATAGCAAAGGGTTTTCCAAAAAACCGGTCTTTTAAAAGAAAGGGGGTTTATATGAAACGGTTCAGTATCCCCAGGGTCTCTCATTGCAGCGAGGGGTGCTTAAGAAGGTCCCGGGCAAGACCTTAAACTGCCCGTATCTGTTTTCCGTAAGTTAACTGCCTGACCCTTTTGCTTCTTGCATTTACCTTCTGCCGTATAGTTTTTAAACGTCTTCACATCACGGTTTTTATCCGCCCTCCATCTCCGACAAGCATTTTTTTAAGGATGATCCCGACCCTCAAACATGCAAGGGGCTTTATCTTTATGATGACGCCAAGCTGCCTGCGCAATGGGGATGTCTATGGTATGCCGTGCCTGCTCATCTGGTTCATCTCAGGCATGGCCGGAATCTCAGTTTACACATGATCAGTTGCGCTCTCTCTATTTTTTCTGTAAAATACACTTAGAGGTTAAACCGTTGGGGGGTGTTTTTATGGCCATAGAGTGGAGCAAAACCCTGTCTACAGGCGTTGCCTGGCAGGACAGACAGCACAGGGAGCTTTTCAAGAGGATCAATACCCTGCTCGAAGCGGTCACAGTAGGGCTTGGCAAGGAAGAGGCGCCAAGGCTCTTGAAGTTCCTCGAAGACTATATAGTAGTGCACTTCGAGGCAGAAGAGCAGGCGATGAACAAGTTCAATTACCCGGCGATCCTAGCGCATCTTGCCAGGCATACCGCTTTCATCGACGAGGTCGGAAGGCTCAGGTCGGATTTTGTGGCGTCCCCTACGTCAGCGCTTGTCATAAAGATCCAGAGGGTCGTCATGGACTGGCTGATAATGCATATAGGCGGCGAGGATAAGGCGCTTGGCTCATTCATATTAAACGCCGGTAAACCCTCAGGCGACGCTAAAGGCAAGTCTTAACCGGTTGGAGTTTTTTTCTTTCCTTCTGTTGATAGTATGAATACCCCGGCAAGCACCACCGCCATTCCTGTTATCTGCATCCTGTCCAGTTTTTCTCCCAAAATAATGTAAGCAAGTATCGCAGTCGATACCGGCCCGATGAAGCTGACTATAGCGGCCCTTCCGGCGCCGATCCTTTTTATTCCGAGCGCTATCGTCAGTACCGGCACGTATGTGCACAGCACCGCCAGCAGGACGAGGAGCCACCATGTACCTGCGCCCGAAGGGATCGTCTCGAAGCGCCACGTCCCCAGAAATGCAAAGGTAGCGGCCGTCATTGTGTATGTGGAGATCTTGACGCCTGATACGCGCTTGGATATCGCCTCAGTTATGATGTAGCTGAAAGAGTATATGAGCGCCGAGCAAAGCACGAGAAGCGCGCCTGTGCGCATATCAACGCTTACAGTCCCTCCCAAGACCTTGAGCGCGAGCATCAGCCCGGCGTAGGTCATTATGATCGAGGCTATTTTTTTTGGGGAGAGCCGCTCTTTGAAAAACAGAGTCGTCCATATGACCACCATAGCCGGGTACGAGTAGAGAATTATCCTCTCGAGCGATGCGTCTATGTATCTGAGGCCGTAAAAATCAGCCAGAGCCGCTCCGTAGAGTCCGAGAAGCCCGCTTGCCGCGAGTATGAGAAGGTCTTTTATCCCGGTCTTTTCAGACGGATAAAAGTACAGGGTAAGCCAGAAGAGCGGCAGGGCCAGAGAAAACCTGAGTGCTAATAGCGTTACAGGGTCGAGGCCATTGGCGTAGATGAGCTTTGCGATGATCCCCTTCAATGAGAAGGTGATGGCTGAGGCCGCGACGAGCAGGTATCCTGTTATGTCAGTTCTTTTTTCCATAGGTTGTTTATCCGATCGCAAAACATGATCCGCTATGCTACCTGCGGCGTTTATTTTTGCTCTGCACTAGAAAGGGCCGCTGTCAGCTTGCCTCTCGTAATAGGGTTTTTTAAGCCACAAGGCTCTAAGCAGGAGTTTTGCGGTCCGGTAGAAGACCCGAATGCCTTTGGTTTGAAGTCACAGCTTTTATTGTGTAGGCGGTCTATGATATGTCATTAAGATCTTCCCCTGCCGGTGGTGTTTTTTCATGAGCGTTGACAGGCAGGACCCATCCCGCTTCGATCAATATAACCGAAAGTCCATCATGGTAAAAGGTTTTTGCTCTGAGCCTCTCAGTAGTTGAAAATATCCGGGGATGATAGTAAAATCAGGCGCACCGCTGATTATCCGATTTGAGTCATCTTATTATAAGGCCGATGAAATATAATATTTGCGCGATCGTTAGATCCGCCGTTACGCTGGTCCTCATTCTGGCATCTTTTGTCCCATACGCTACCGCTGCCGGTCCGGTGGATACCCCCGGCTACTGGATAAAAAAGATCAAGGCCCCGGATGAGATTGTGATGAGCCCCTCGGAGATAGAGGCGTTTAACAAGACAGTAGCGTCTCAAGTGGGGCAGATGGCTGAGCCTGGTTCTATGGACGGATACGTTGCAGGAGGGGATCTGCTCGCCTGGCTCCTTGAGGAGCCTCTGCCTTCTCCAGAGGACGGAATAAGGCGCTTCGACCTTCACGGCGATGAGCTGACTTCGCAGTTCCTCTATGAGATCTCTGCCAATATGAACATAGAATGGGTCGAGGAGAGAAACCCTGTCAGGTTCGGCGTTATAACCGAACTGACTGATGTGCGGGCGTTTCCGACTGATGAGCCTGCTTTCAAGGGCCCGTCAGCAGGCGCATTCGACATGTTCCAGTATTCGAGCGTCTATCCTTCCGAGCCTGTGACGCTTCTCCACTCAAGCGCTGACGGGCTGTGGGGTTTTTTTCAGCTTCGTACCGTAAGGGGTTGGATACGGCTCGATAAGGTCGCCTTTGGCGCGAGGTCTGAAGCGGCGCTCCAGGCCTCTCAGTTCATCACCATTACCGGGAACAGGGTTGATGTATATTCCGACATGGCGCTTTCAGTCAGGCTCGCCGCTGTGCCGATGGGGACCATGCTCTCACTCTCTGGTCACGATAGCGGCAGGCCGTTCAAAACCGGTTCACCTGTGGGCGTCTCGTTTCCGCAAAGGACGCTTGACGGCACTATTGTCTGGGTCGATGGATACCTGGACCCAAAGGCGGATATATCAAGGGGCTTTCTTCCGTATACGAGAAGGAATGTCATCACACAGGCATTCAAGATGCTCGGCGAGGAGTACAGCTGGGGCGGAAGGGATGGCAACAGGGATTGTTCTGAGTTTATCAAACAGGTATTCGCTTCGATGGGCTTGAGACTCCCGAGAAATTCAGGTCAGCAGATACGTTCCGGTTCAGTCAAGGCCGCCTTAAAGGACGGCTATGCGACAGATGACGTGAAGGCGGCCCTCAGATGGGCAGACCCGGGTGTGACCCTCGTCGGGATGTCGGGCCACATAATGCTTCACATCGGAGAGAGAAGGGGCAGGCAGTATGTTATCCATCAGGTCTACGGATATAAAGTCGGCAGGCGTATGAAGGTGGTAAACAGGGCTGAGGTGACTTCTCTTGATATCGGCAAGGGCACGAGGTCAGGCCCGCTTAAAAACAGGGTCAGGTCTGTCACCGAGATAATCCATAGACCTACGGATAAAAAGATCTCTGCTTCCGGAAGTCAGGGGCAGAAGGGCTGATAGTTGGTTTTGTTCATCTTGTTTGTTCGATTTCAAGGGGAGGCTGGGAGGTGTTAGCAGTAAGCGGATTTTTTTGCGCACCACCGTGCGTCTTCGGGTTCATTTTTTAACGGCAGAACAAGACAACGCCCCTTTACAAAAAACATCGGGCTTGTAGGGTGGGCTCAGCCCACCACAATCACTCTCGCAAAACTCCAGGCCCTCAGCGGACCGCACCCGCCAATCGCTCGCCTGACATCCGTCTGGTTACGGCTTTCACTTAATCTGCCATTGTTACTTCAGGGCTTTTCAAACCACCCCTCCAGGCCGCTGTTTCTTTTGCGCACTGCCGTGGCTTTTGGGTATGGCTCGCTTCGCTTTCGAGTTGTTTCGCAGTAGATACAAGAACCTGCTCAACACCTCTCAGTCAGGCTCGCTACGCCATGACCCGTGTTTGTTTCAAGGTAAAGGCTAAATTCAAAGCAGAGCAGTCTTGTCTTTACTCCTCCCCTTACTATAAGGGGAGGCTGGGAGGGGTTAGTAGTGATCTTCCCCCGAAATTTCGGACACACAGTTAAACTACATTTGCCTGCTC
>ERZ1292630.1211-Hain-H41-02um-R3-1211-length-25641-cov-9_pt1 | contig 25641 bp, 9 predicted proteins | sample MGYA00564408_ERZ1292630 | MGnify/ENA primary metagenome ERZ1292630 (study PRJEB36523, sample SAMEA6512641) | groundwater metagenome | collected 2019-01-08 | study: AquaDiva: Metagenomics assemblies of 32 groundwater samples
CCCCTCCCCTCGGGGCATCGCCGCTAGGTGCCTCGGGACCCGTCTGGTGTGATGCACGTGACTCGTAATGGGGGCGAGTACGTCCCGTCCGGCCTAGAGACGGAACGCTCGGCGCCGTTACGTTATCGCGTACGTACTATCCCATGCAACGGTGGATGCTACTGGAGACCGCGAGGGAGGGCACACATGGACACAGCTGCGGTTCGAACGCCGAGCCAGAAGGCATTCACAGTCGGCGAGATCGGCAACATTCCGCAATTCGGGAACCGAATTCCAAGCAAGAAATCCAGTGGGACCCCCGGATTTTCTTGACACGATGGCCGCACGCTCCGTCTTTCAGCCACGCTCTCCACCGGTGGCCAACGTGGTGGCCATGCCTTGACCCCATCGTCGGTAGGGACCAAGAAATCACACGTGTCCAGCAGCAGGATGATGGTTGGTGATGTCATTGCTGTCCCCGAGAGGGGGGGTTGTCGGTCCTCTTGGCTCATAGGTGGCTTGGCTCAGAGGTGGCACACTTTGCACTAGACAGCTGTCGTTTTGCTAAACGGGGGAAGAAGAACCCACACCAATAACGAAACAACCCTCTCTTGTGTACATGGCCCTCTTAGGGCGTGGCGCGATGGATGAGAAGCGCTCCTCTGGCCTGAGACGGGGGGACTCATCAAGCGGCAACTCGGCATTAGAGGGGACCACATCTCAAAGAAGTACACTTTGGCGGAAGGATGAACAAAAGAACGGTCGAGGGAAGGGGAAGGGAGCGTGTCGCGGATGTGCGTGTACTGTCCTCCCACAAAGGGCGGCGACTACTCTACCATCTCTCTTCGGCTTAGCGGCGAGAGGCACCACCTCCGCTCACCCCGAGTGCGGCCACGGACCCTCCTCCTCCCCTTTTCGACCCTGATAGCTTCTGCGCGACGTTTCTCGCGGCCGCGACGACGGACGGGACGTTGGTATTGGGCTCGTCGAACGGCGCATTGGCGGCAATGAGCTGCGCCTGCAGCAAGTCGAGGAAGTCCACCATCTGAGAGATCGCATGCTGCGCCGTCGTTCCGATGGCAGCGGCGCCGACCGCGCCACGGAGGAGCACGTCGACCAGCTGATACACGACGCCCGCGCGCGTGTGGGAGTCATAGCTCAGTCCCCGCTGTCGGCAGAGCGCGAAGAAGACGGAGTGCCGGAGGGCGCCAATGTAGGGATGGTACAGGAGGCCGGAGAAGACGTAGTGGAGCGTTCGAGCGCCCGAAGAGCTCGTGGGCGACCCGGGAGGGACGAACTCGCTCGAACTACCGTCCGCGGTGCCCGCGGGCACCGTCGTGACCCGACCCGTGGTGGGGTCCTGCCTCGCGCCCGTCACGAGCACGATGAGGCTGTGCATCGCCGCGGCTGGCGTCCACCCCATGTCAATGTCGACCGCCCAGAGGCGCAACGAGGAAGCCGAGTCGTCCGGCGCCGCCGCCGCGGCTCTACCGATGGCAGACGACGATGCGGCCCCTCCGAGCGATTTGCTGTTGTGCGACGCTTTTCTAAAAGTGACGAAGTCAATGGTGAGGTAGCCCATCACGCGCTTGCGGTAGGCAGCGGACGCAATGCTCAGGGCTGCGTCCCGGATGGCCTCGTAGGGGATCACCGGGTTGTGCGGGTGGCACCAGCCAACCGGGACGTAGTGAGGCGTGAACAGCTGCTCTTGCACGCTGAGCAGGCGGCTCGTACCGTCGGGTTCGATGAGCACGTTGGCGACGGGAGAAGACAGCGTTTCTTGCGGAACGGCTTCGACGCAGCATCCACCGACGGGCACGAGCCGCGCCATCGAGGGCCAATCGGGGTAGACCTCCGGTCGCACGGGCCGGATGCGGCGGCCGTGGGTATCGGTCAGTTCTTGCACGATTTTCTCGGCAAGTTGAGTGCCCGACAGGGGCGGCCCATCTTCCAGCGTCTCAAACGTGCGCAGCCTTCGCACATCCAAAAACGCGGTTCCACGCCCACCGTGCTCAAGGTCCAACTTGATGAGCCACCGTGGGAAGCCGGGATACTCCGCCGCCAACTTTCCGATAGCTGCGTAGACGTCCGCCTCCGATTGCAGGTTGTGTGCGCCCACGGGAACGAGCGCGTCGGCGGCATCGAAAATCGTGCGGGCACCTGACTTCGTGCCCAGCGCCAACGCGATTCGCGGGTCGGGTCCGAGCATGGGGAGATTGAGCGTCGCCGCCAGCACCCGCTCCTCGCTACCAATCACGGTTGGGACGATGTACGCTGTTTTGCCGCGGAGCAGCGCGCTCAGTGAGCGGAGCAACTTTGGGCTGCATAGCAAAGCTCGCGACAACGAGACCCACGAGGGCAGCCGGTCAATGTTTTCGGGAACGAGAAGCATGACGCGCGAATCCGGAGCTGAAACGCCCGCCGCAGCGAGCATGGAGTAGTAGTATCCCATCGCGTCCGAGTCGATTTTGAAAGGACAAATGACGACGAGATCTGTGAGTGGGTCCACGAGAGACGCCAAACGGGGCAGATGCGCCGCCTGGTGAGCGGCGAGAAACGGAGTCGTTTTGAGCTGCATGGCCGGGTAGCTGAGGGACAGTAGATGCACCACCACTTTACGCCCATCGCGGATCTTCGGCCAGTTGGCGACGAAGGCGGACATCGTGTCCTTCCATCTCGCAAATAGCGCCTCGCGCAACGCGTTGAGCGTTTTCGTGGTCGCAATGTGGTTTCGGAACACACCCCATTGGCGTTGAATCCGCTTCGCCGCAATCGTCGCGATTTTCAGGCGCGCGTAGGCTCGTAGTTTGAGGAACATGCGGATCACGGACTGTATCTTAATCGCGGCCAGCTCTTGCCCCGTCTTCCCACCTTGTCGGAACGTTTGCGCGGAGGAAACCATGAGCGGTTCAACGTCGGGTCGGTTGGCCAAGCATGCAAGAAGCTCTTCGCGCGATGGCTTGCCCATGTCCACGGCGGCGAGCGCCGCTAACTTTTTGCCATCAACGTACGCGATCGGGATGTTGAAAGCCCCGAGGAGCTTTTCGAGGTCGCCAATCGCCTGCGAGATCGGACCCCAGTTCGACTGGTAACTGCGTTGGTACGACACAAATTCCGGCGTCGCGCGTAGCGTTTGACCCTTTCGGATGATGAATTCGTGAAGGGAGTAGAGGTCCAGCAGCTCGGTATACGTGCGGATATCGTCGCGCTCCTTGGTGCTCACCGCGATGGCGCTGCCGCCTTCCGTGGCCGATTTTGTAGTTGTCGTGGTTGCGACAGGGAGCAACGTCGGCACATCATGCGCCCGTGAGCCACTCGCGGCAGCTCGCATCGAGGCTAGGGTCGCGTCCCGTGGTATCGCGGCGATGGCGTTACCATCGAGCTTCACGTTACCCAGCGGCGAAATGCCGTAGTCCGCGGTGAGGATGTCCTGCCTGCGAAACTGCTCGACGTGCTTATGAATCGGTGCGGTGCCCACGCTCAACGGGCCAAGGCCGCCCTCTGCGGCTCCGGTCAGCAGCGTCGTGATGTCCGTGGAGGAGGGTACGAGGCCGCGTTGCAGGCAAGACAATGCACCTGTTTCAGCATCCGCGCTGTCAACGCCAAGGTTGCCTCGGCCGCGGCTCCGATGGAGACCAACGGTGGTGGTCGACGAAGGGTTGCGATGCTGGTTCGGACGACCGACTAGTGGACGGGGAGGCTGGCGCGGCGGACCGCCCCGGCGAGCAACGAGAGCGCTCGGCATATCTGTCAAATGTTGCTCCAGTATTGAACGTTCGATGGATCCTCCACCACCAAGGTTGCCCTTCAACGCGGGTAGGAACTCGAATGGTGCCGGTCGGGACGAAGTCGGAGGCGGCATTCTTTGTGTGCGCGTGTGTCTTCTTTCTTCGATCCACAGCCAAAAAAATTGACTGTGAATCGACAGACAGGTGGAGATCGGAGACAAAAAAAAACGGTTCCACATTTCGTATGAGTGCATATTTGTGCATCGTGTCGTCCCTCTCATACGAAAGATGAAGAAACAGGAGGGAGACAAAAAGCGGGACGGTGGCGAAAGGTATTTTCTGTCCTCGTCGTCGTGTGATAGATATCGGCTGCTGGTGACCACGATAATACTGCTGCTGTCGCTTTCACCACTCTTCCACGGATTCCACGGCAGCCCTGGCGAGGCCTTTGAGCAAGACGACGACCGACGCTTCCTGATCGTCGTCATGTCTTGTTCCTTCCTCCTCCTCTACGGGTCGCTCTCGTCCCTGTTTGCCCCTTTCATCGGGTTTTCTGAGAGACCGAAAGCGGACGCACTCCACCAGCGCCAGGCCCCCCGCGGCGGGGTCCCCCCCTCCTCCTCCTCCTCCGAATCCGTTAAGGTGGGATGGGTTGGCAGCCGCCACAGCAGGCAACGCGTCTTCGCGGAAGATGGACATGCGACCCTCTTGGAGGTGGATAATCAGCACAACGCGGCACGACACCGGGCCACTCCACATGCCGTCGTCGCGCACGGTCGTCGAAGGTGGCCGTAAAGCGAGAAGAGGGGTGGTAGGAGAGTGGTCATTCAGCGGTCGTGGCTCCTCTGATGAGGCGGGGCGAGGAGCGCCCCATAGTGACGTCCTGATGGTCGAAGGAGCCAACCACGTTGCCGTACTTCCCGCCGGAGGTGCCCCTCGAAAAGCGGGGCCACCGGCACGGCCTCCCGTCCTTAACAGCGGTAGAGGGGCTGATGGTGGTGAGAATCGGAATGGGTGGGACCGGCACTGCCCTACCCTGCCGCCGATGGCTCGATGCAATTGCCTCCTCGCCCGCTGCTCTCGCAGCGTGTCGAGGTTTCCACTCCCAGCAGCGACGGAACGAAGACGTTCTTGAGAATCGTCCCTGTGAACATGAGTCGATGACGACGGCTGCGGTGGTCGCCGCCGCCGCCGCTGCCGGTCTCCTTCTTCGGCATCGTCCGGGTCCGATCCATCCAACGGGGGCCTCACGTCGTCGTCATCGTCGTCGTCGTCACCATGGTCGCCAAACTCACGAACGATGACGCGACCATCCACCGCGTCCAGCAGCACGCATTCAGGCGGCACAATGCACGCACCGCCACACACTCGCGCCGCGGGAACACCGTCGGAACGGGGCAAGAAGTGCCGCACGTTCACCCCTCCGCCCCTACGAGGGGCTCCATCATGCCCCGACGTATGTGGAAGATCAGCATCCCCGGAGGTCAGTAGCTGTGGGTGCTTCGCCAAGCCAACGGCGACGCCAAAATTTTCCCGGCAATACCGATAGCCAACTGGCCCTCCAGCGTTATTCGTCGAGACGTTGTGGTGGCCGTAGTGTTGGCTACTGCTCTCTGTGTGATGAAGAAGATGATGGAGGGTTTGAGCGTGTCGTGACAACAACATCGTGCTGCCAACAGTGACAGGCGGAAGAGATGGATCCTCGTGAGCGGCGTAATGAGGCTCACCATGAGCACCAACGCCCGCACGAACGACGTGGAGATGGCTGCCTGTGTCCCCCGCGCCGTGGGCAACGTCGCGCGCGAGCAAATCGTGGGGTCCGGACTGCCCGGGTTGGACGGTTAAAACGATCGACACCCGCAACGACCGAACCCCGCGGGCTGCAACTCCATCACACCCCATCCCGATCGGCGGCGAGAAACGTAGACCTGCCGCGTGATGGCACGCCTTACGCAGCGGGAGCGTCAGGCAGGAAAGCATCGTTCCTGCCAACGTCGAGTGGTCCACTCGCGGCGGATCCGGCGGTTGGCTGCGCAATCCATCGAACAGTCGCTGCGTGGAAGGTGATGGGGCCGATGAAGATGATGGTGTCGTCGTCGCTCCACCATCAGTGCCTCGTTTCTCGGTGCCGCTGGGCATGGCGGTCACGGCGAGCAAAGGAACGTCACAGTCCCACCCCATGCATTGAACAAGCGCCCGGGTCCGCAGACGGCGAGTGCCCGACACAATGGCGCGGAGGCCAAGCACACTAGGTACGACCTCCCATTCACGCAGTGGGTCAAATCGCGAAGGCCGATTGACAAAACCGTTCCCCCACATGACTTCGTTCTCCGGTCTCGGTGAGCCGTCTGACATCGTCGTCGTTGTTGGTGGCTGATGAACCACCCCCACCGCAGAACAATGTGGGAGACTTTCGACAAAACCGATGATCGTTCCATCATGAAGATGGCCATGGTGACTGGTCACGTCCACCCTTCCGGGCATGCATGATGAACTACTGGACAACCAGAAGCTGGTGTCTTGACGCGTGCGCTTCGACAGCGTGCAGCCCGCCATAATGCGGCTGGGTGGCAACGCGGCCTGACAGGAGGAGAGTCCGCAGCGCCACAGAATGGGAGCCGCCGCCACCGGAGCAACGCCGCCACCGCCACGCGGTGACGAGGAGGATGCGCCACTCCCCAGATACCCCCTGTGGCGGTTGATAATGGCTCGCAAAATTTGAGAGTCTGAATTGGTATGAAAAGCAGCATGTGGTGGCCTTGTCGCACCTGCGAATCCAATCTTCCTCGGTGCCGCGCACATGGTGGTGGCGGATGTGCCATCGCCACCGCCGTCGTCCGCCTTTTTACGGTCATTCCCACTCATCGCGTCCAAGCGCGGGAGGAATTCCGGTACCACGCGCGTGGTCGCCACCGCGGTAGGCGGAAGCGACGCGGTGATCATCGATGACGACGAGGAGAAGAAGGACGTGTCATAAGCGCTCTGATCGCAAATGGGGCGAAAACGTCGTTTGAGACACCGAGGTTGATTGACAAAGGTGAACGAGGTGAGCGGCAAGCGGTAGGGATGAAAAGGCACGTGAGGAATGGCGGACCCACGATGACGACGCCTTTTCAGTCGCGGCTCCTCGTCGGGGGCTGATACGATGGCATCGTTTTCCTCTTCCTCCTCCCCTTCGTCGTCGGACGTCACATCGGTGGAATCGTGCTGCGGATGTCGTCTCCGTGACGACCGTGACAACTCACAACGAGGGTGCGGTTGATGGACCGCCGGTGTCGATGCACCCTCGGTCGCAGCAGAAGGGGCGGCGCACCGTAGAAGGTGCCTCAAACGCGTGTCCAGCGCACGGTCATACCTCAGAAGGTCTTCAAGGGTGGCGGTGTCCACGTCGCACGAGGGCAGTGGCATCGCGTCGAGGCGCCTCCCGTCGTGAGCTGCGGCGCGGTGTCGACGCTGCTGTGTTTTCCCTCGATGTGACATGTGTCACTCTCTCTCGCTCAATGAGAAAATGTGTATCTGGATGTGTGGGCGACCAGCTGGCTGTTCAAGGAACAAAGCAACACCCCGTACACACTTTTCAGTTCTTTGAGTTCGTCGTGATATTATTTTTGCGCATCGTCCGTATCTACCACTTTTGCGACTCGGATACGCGTCAACCCAAAAAACCAACATTGAAGTAATACAGTGTAGAACACACTCTGGGGGAAAAGGAATGTACAGCAAAGAAAACGATGCCGGTTGGGGCAGAGCCAGAGTGTTGCCCCCTTCGGGGGACTTCATTCGTCGTCGTCATCCCCGTACGTGTGAACCGCTAATCGATCGCACCTCGGGCGACCGGTGGGCCTCGCGACCCCCGCGAGGCTCGCACTTGGTGGGACAGCCATCGGCACCTCGCCAGGGGATATTTTGTGCGGAGGGGGATGCGCCACCATGGCCATCGCAGCGTGGTGTGGAGTGTCGATGCAACCGAGCGGCTTCCCCTCACTCTGCGTCGTTGAAGACGGAAGACGTTCCCCGCCTCTCACACAGTCGCCACCACTGGCGCCGTCATCGGCGTTCCCGGCGACGGCAGTCGCTAAGGCGGCGACGAAGTCATCGTCCCTTGTGTCGTGCACACTGAGCGATTGTCCTATGATCACGACATCGGCCGATGGTTGGCCACCTCGGCGGCTCGTCGCGGATCCTGGACGAAGCGGAGGCGTCGGAAGGGGGGGCTTGCCCCGTCCGGCGGTGGTGCCTGGCGCCATGTCGTCATCCTGCCCGCGGCGATCGTCGTGGGCATTCCCATCGTTCGACAACGATGTCTCCCCTGGCGCCCCCTCATTGGCGCTGGCAGTAGTTGTTTTCTTATTGCGCTGCCCGCCTTGGTTCGACGAGGAGTCAGAGGAGGGCGGCCGGCTGCTGCTTTTTAGCGGTTCGCCCAACGTCTCGAGCAAATAGGCGGCCATCGCCGCTGCGCCACCGGATTGCGCAGTGTCTCTTGCGGCACGACGCATGTGGAGAGACTCCTTGTGTTGTCGAAGTTCGTGTTGTCGCGCCTCGATCATCGCCTGGTACGCACGCACGGTGGCCGACGTGGGGAGCGCGCTATCTTCGGTGCTGCAACCGACCGCATCCGCTCGCGGTCTGGAGAGATCGTGGGAGTAACGCCAGTGCACAGGCGCTAGCACCTTGGCCGCTTCAGCCGTGCGGGGTCGAGGGGGTTGGACTCGAAACAGTGGCCGGTCAGGGAGTACGGCAGCCACCAGATTGAAATCGGGAGAGAGCACTCGGTTGCCTCGCGTCGACTGAGGTGAAAGGAGCGCCTCGATTCTACTGTCATAGTCATGATCCTGGCGAGGGACGGTCGACGATGCCGATCCCTCGGCAGTACTGCTGATGATGACTCTCGTTGGTGCGCCTCCTCCCCCTCCGCAGCGAGCCGAATTGGGTGACATCATGGCGACGTCGTTCGGGCGAAGAGACGCAGTCTTTTCACGGTGCTTTTCGTCCTCGGCTCGTGACGCCTCCATCGCGGAAATCCATTCCCGTGACTGTTTTTTGTTGATGTACAGATGCTTCAGGAATTGTGTGTACGATTCCGGTGGTTGGCAATCCACACGTCGGCCACTTTTGCGCTCCTCGTCGAGGGCCGCCTTCCCCATGTCTTGGCGATTTTTCTTGCTGCTGTTGTTTTTCTCTTCTTTGGTTCGCCGATCCTTGATCCGCGCGCGGTAGTCTTCGCCAAAGCGACAAAAATGCGGCCGTCTAAACATTGACGCGACCGGCGGGTTATTGTCGACGCACTTCTGAGCGTGGACAATCTTGCGGTGCATGTCGACGAACTGCTGCTGAATCATGTGGGTCCCGCCGATGCCGCGCTCATCCAGGGCGAAATGCCGCACCGCGGGCGGCATTGACAGACCGTAGTCGTAGTCGTTGACAAGGGAAGAGACAAACGGGCGCGCACGACTTTTAGACAGACGAACAGGGGGGATGCGCGTCAACAACGGGACCAACCGAAAAGTGCACCTCCCCGGAACGTGCCCCCTCATACGCGAAGATGGGTGTCATATGTCCGGGGGAGGGGGATGAAAATGTTTCGATCGTCACAAGAGATAAGAGCGTCGCGAAGGGAAAGCGGAACGTGGTGAACGCTCTCTCGATCGTCCCTTTTATTTGCCTCCTCCGGCCAAAATGGCGGCCAAACGGTAGGCCATTCCCATCGAGGCAATGCCGATTCCATAGTGAAACCAGTTCTCACGCCGCACGCCGAAGAGGAGCTTCTCCCTCTCCGGTTTGATCACCACACCCGCAAACACGAACAAACCAAGATATGCCAGCAACGCCCTATCTGAGTGATGAAGGCCGAGGGCGGCGACCGGCCATATGAACAGCACGACGTTGAGGAGCACCTTCACGAGATCCTCAAGGGCAGCGGCAAACGTGTTTGTGCTGAGCAAACAAATCCACGACAGGGCGACCGTGAAGAGTGCAGGATCCACGTTGGACAGCACCGACGTCAGGGGCGCACACCACGACGATTGAGGGCCGTTGCTGAGCGCCGACGAGGTCGCCGCCGCAAAGCCCACAAGTGGCAGTCCCACGTAGGCGGCGAAGTGAGCCGTCGCCCCGTTGACCGCGGCGAAGTGATACTCAGAGAGGCCGAACCGCAATGTGCCGAGCGTCGCGGCGAAGGCGACGGATGCGAAGCCCACGGCTGCCAAGTCGGCTCGGTGTGCCGAGGTGGGCGCCAGTTGAGCGAGCGCGATGGCGGCGAGTGCATGGGTGACGGTGTTAAACGCGTCACTGATGGCCACGGTGGGGTACAGACCACGGGCCGGCAAGGCCGCGGCTGCGTCGTGTGGTTGCTTCCGGGAGGTCATCTTGGGAGGGATTCAGTTAATTGAATTATTGCTTCGCCGGTTTTTGTTTCGGAAAGGTAACCACGCGATGTGTTTGCTTCGCTTTTGGTTAATGTTGTTACGAATCGTGTTTGGTTGGTGTAGCTCATCAAAACACACACAACGCAGAGAGAGGCGAAGTGGAAAAGGGGGAATGCGAGCGAACCGCCCCCCGCTGCATCACTCACAACGTCGTTCGTCCGCCGATGTGGTCTTCATCGCCGGCATCGAGCGGCACGTAGTCCGCGTTCGGAATCTCAAAGGCCGTCGGCGCGCTTCCAATCTTGCGCGTCGCAGGCGGTGGTTGCCCTCCGCCGAACGTTGGACCTGCCGCACCGCCGCCGCCGCCGCCAGTAGCTTTCCTGTGTTCCTCGTCCAACTCTCGCGTGACGGTGTCAAGCTTCTTGCGCAAAATCCCATTCGCTTGCTGTAAAATTTGCAGCGCCCCGATCGCGCCGGTTGACTCAATCTTGAACATCACGGAGTACTTCCCCTGCCGGTCCTTCTTTGGCTTCACCGCGACCAGTGGCGCGGGCAGATCGTTAAACGGCGCCTCGATGGTGAGGCACTCACGGCAAAACATGCAGGCATCGGCATTTTCGACAAACACCTGCCCCGTGGCACTGTCCATGGCGAACACCTTCGTGGGGCACCGTTCTACCCAAGTCCGCCGTGTGCCATCGGATAGATCCGCTAATCCCGCTCCGTTCACGCGGATGTCCATTGAGTATTGCATGGCCACCGTGGCCGTCGCCATGTACTTTGCGTGCATTTTGGCGATGCCTTTCTGAACTTTGAAGGCAATGTCGATTTCTTGTCCGCGGCCTAACGTGAGGAGCCAAACACCTTCCTTTTCGCTGGAAACGGGTTGAACCGCTCTCAGCGACGTCGACGACGACGACGCGGCTCCGGCGGAATGTGCCGCGCCGCCATCGGCATTGGCATCCAACGGTGCATCGTCCTGTCCAAAAAAGACCAAGTCCTGGCTCGTCACCCGTTTACTGGTCCGATGAGCTTCGCAACGGACGCGCAGCTCTCCATCAATGCTACATTTGACACAGCCTCTCGCCCCGCAATGACATTCGAATGGGAAGCACAACGTCGACGCGCGCTCAGAGAGCAATGGCACCAAGCCCATCCGGTGGGCGAGGAGCTCGTCGTTATAGCAGCTCGTGTTGGCCTTGACGGTCACACGCTCGATCGCCAGGGTGGGAATTTCGGCGAGCATGACGCGACGTAGGCCGTTGGCGAAGGCGCTGTCGACGTGATTGACGGTGACTTCGAGCTTTTCACCCGCCGCATATGGCAACGGAGCCAATCGGTGGACGATGACTTCCATACTATTCTTTTGGGGGGAGGAGTCTCGTCGGGTGGCTGGAAGTAGAAAAATCGAGGGATCGCAGAGGGGTAAACCGCAGAGCATAGAAAGGAGAAGAACATCAAAGCTGAGTTTGAACGGAGGTGGCGAACGTAATAAGGCGATAAAAGCGCCCTATGTATGGGGCGAAGGAGAAGATTACTCGTCGATGTCGGCGGTCGTTCCCGAGGTAGTCGCAGGAGGAGGCGGCGGAATGGATGCAGTTGGCGACGGGGCCGTTTGCGCCACCGCGGGGACCACATCTTCGGGTGCCGCGGTGATCATCAGCGCTCTTCCCATTTCGTCCACTCCAGCCTCTGGTGTCGCGGGTGGATACATTATGTCCTCAAACAGAAACGACGTGATGACCGTTCGGCCATTGAACAAGCGCCCCGCGATGGCCTGTTGCGCCACTGCCGCCTCGTCGGCAGTCAAGTACTCGACGAACACGCGGCCCATCGCCAGGGCGCCGCGCACCGGATGCCAGTACAGTTGATCCCATTCCTCCCTCGCTTTCCTAAAATCCTCCTCCTTCGACGTATTCGCGTCGTTGATGCGCTTGGTTTCCTCCTCCCAATGCGCCACTGCCGCTCGGTGCTCTTCCGCGGCTTCATCGTCTGCGAACGCCGGGGCGGCCGGCTTCGGTGGCAAGTCTTCCAACGTCGGCGCGACGGGCGGCTTGGGCGGCGTACGAGGGATGATGATCTCCTTCACGCGGCCGTGCTTCTCTGCTTCGGTGGCGATGTCCGTCAAAAGATTGTAGAAGTCCTTGTCCTCCTCCAATTCATCCACGTCCACGATATTCAACAGCACGAGAATACGCGTCGGGTTAAGAAGAGGCCAAAACTGCTTCAAGTGGTCCACGGTTTGCACATATTGCTGCAGCGCTTGAGGGAGCGTGTGGTTGAGGCTGAAGAGCATCTTGATCGCTTCCTTCTCGGGGTCTAGAATCTCTTCGACCATGTCGTCCTCGATGCCGCTCACGGGGAGACCGAGAGACGCGAACGTGAAGCGCATGCATTCGGTGACGAACTGCACTACCATGATGCGGTCGCCCAGGACCTCACCGTGAAGCGTTTTCACGGCATTCGCCGCGGCGCTTTCCTTTTGAAACTCCACGTAGCACCCCCTTTGCGGGACGATGGCAAAGACATCGACGTCGCCAAAAGTGGCAAACAACTCTCGGAGCACCGGTTCGCTTTCTGCCGGAGAAGGCAAGCCTAAGACCATGACTTTTCGAGGATCGATGCGGTTCATGGGTCGGTACTTGTTGGGCCGCTTGATCTTGAGCTTAAATAGGATGCCTTGTGCCGACCGGAAGTCGCAGCTGCCTTCCTCTGCCTGCTGGATGAGCGCGGTCGCCATGTCGTCGGTGGACAATTCAATGAACGCGAAGGGCGAATTCACCTGCGAGTTCAAAAAAATGTCATAAATTTGATCCACGTCAACGCACGCGTCCGTCGGGAATGGCAGTTTGTCCGGCGCTTGCTCCTCCAGCATGCGGCGGCGAACTTGCTCTGCCCAGAATAAGAACTGATCGCGGATTTGATCCTGGGTGACGCCTCTGGGCAAGTTGCTGACATGAATACGGCGGGATTCCCGGGCCGTGGAGTAGTACTCCATCCGACGGCTGTTGGGTTGCAGGAGGGTAAGCGTCCCCAACCCGCCGTTGGGCACCAAGGTCAAGGACCCGCTTGCGCCATCTCCCGACGGGGGCGGCGTGAGGCCGATGCTTTGCGCCCCCGGTGGGGGTACCAGGGACAACGCCGCATGCGGAACGACTGGCACGGACGCCGACGCGGATGACATCGCGTTGGCCGAGGCGGTCGCCTGATGAAACGCGTTGACCTTCGCGACTAATTCTTCGGACGGCGGGGGGGCGCTCGAGGAGGAGGAGGGGGGAGCGCCGCGGTAGCCGCCGGTACTGCTGCTGTTGATGTGGTGCTGCGCCGTCGCGGCTTGAAGGTCGAACGGCTGCAGCTTCGATCGATAGCCTCCTGCGGTCGGTGGAGATCGATCACGCTTCGAGCCGACGTCGTGTGACATTTGTGGTCTCGGACTTTTCGAAGGTTCGGTGGTTGTAAGAGGGCGGAGACCCGATGGCAAATAGTAACTGACAAAAGGAGAGAAGTCACTATCACGCCAAAGACCATACACCGTTGAAGTGCATCGTGAACCGACAGTCGCTCATGTCTGCTATTTCTCCTCTTCCGGACGAACACACGAACAGTTTCCGATTTCCTCGTTTTCGTTTTGCCGTTGGCTTTCCCAATCACAAAAACAAAAGGGTGGGAAAGAGAGTAGAGCGATGAAGAGAAAGAGGATGGAGAAAGATACGTCAAACGCCAGCCGCTTCGTCAACGATGAAAAGAGCAGGGGGGAAGGAACGAAGGGGGATTGTCAGAATCGCTAGACGAACGTTGCAGCTCTCGGAATTGGAGGCTTCATGGAGCGGCTATGGATGTGTTCTGTGGGGGGTATGTGTGTTGTTGTTGTTGCCGTTGCTTTCCGTGTTCCACGTTTTTCTGTGAGACCCGTTGTCTTGTGACCCACAAACACGTAAGAGCGGGTCACGACGCACTGCTTTGTTTTTACTCTCCGCTACTTCTGCGTTGACCCCTCGGCGGCGGCAACGTTGCTGTCGGTGCCTGCCGCCGCGGCTTCATCGTCCACGAAGTCCAAATCGTTACGAACCGGTTGGGGAAGGACCGTTCCCTCGCCGTCGCGAGAACCAGTCAGCGATTTCTTGGCACCGGCGGTCTTCTTCAGGCCTGTGGAGAAGCCCCGGTCGCGACGAATGTCATCGAGCAACTTGTACATGGCCTCTTCATGCTGCTGGCGGCGTCGCTGCGATTCCACGTTGGTGCCGGTAATGGCCTCCTCCGCCGCGGCGAGCGCTTGCGCTTTGATGAGTCGGTCGCGCAAATCATCAAGTTCGCGTTCGAGTTCGGACTTGGTGCGGAGCCGTTCGTCCCGAGTCTTGGCCGCCGCCAAAGTCGCTTCGACGCGGCGGAGTCGCTCGTACGGGGTCTCCACTTCGGATTGAGGGACGTCACGGAGATCGACGCGTTGATCGGCGGGAGAGGAAGGGTCTTTTGGTACTCCGGCTGCTTGCTTCGCCTCGCTTTGCAGCAGGGCAATCAATCCCGCCTCGGGCCTGGACTGCGGGGAGGCCGCCGACTCAGGGAGGAGGTCTCCTCCTGTTCGGGGCCGCTCGACTGATTCTGCCGATGTGCCGCGATACTCCGCGATGCCGCGATACTTCTCTTCCGGCGGCACGGCGGCTGAACTGTCGGCCGGCGCTGGCGGTGCGGCCACGGCCGTGTTGGACTTACCTTCGCGCCAACGCTTGAAACGCTGCACGAACGTGCGCACAAGGAAGAAGAGGAACAAGGCCACGACGAGGACGTTGATCGTGAACAGTCCGACCACGAGCAAGTAAAAGGGCCACTCGCCCTCCGCAAACAACGGAAATGAGAACAACAACGACAAATTGAGCGTCAGAACAATGGAGGTCAAGCCGAGCCCTTCCAAGTAGTGCAGCGCCGGTTTCTCGGCGTCGTACGGTCGCAGGAAACCATGCAATGCGAGCGCGGTGCTAACGGCCCACATGCACAGATACACCCGCAAGGTCGGCTCATCGACGAAGGCGATGATGAAGACAATGACGGCCTTCCGGATCGCGACGATGATTTCCCAGTACCACCTCTGACGGGAATAGCCAGCGGTGAGGAAGCCAAAGAGACGGCGTGCGTGCACGCGACCGTACGATCGCCAGTGCATCCAAACGGAACCGATGGCGACGAGCGGAATCACAATGCCGTACGCGGCCGCGGCCGTCACGCTAATGATCTGAATCAGACGGTGCGACGGGTCGGTGCAGACGACGCTGCGATCAATGCGAAGATAGGACACCACGCGGAAAGTGTCTGCATCGCCGAATGCGATCGGGTCGCAGGACCACATGAGGGTGCACCACTGGAGCACAGAGGGGTACACGAGGAACAGGATGACGAACACGGTGGCGCCGAGGTACTCTTTGCAGGTGAACTGCTGCTCTCGCTCGTCGTCCCGCGCGCTGTTGTGCCGCTGGCTTTCCACGGCTGCTTTCAAGCGACCCATGAACTGCGCCACGCGGAGCATGACGCGGTCGCGGCGCACCTTCTTGCTTCCCGCTGTCACCGTTGTGGTAGTCCGAGCCGCTGCGGCAACCAAAGCGGCTGCCGGTGGTGGTGCAGGAGAGGCTTGGTCGCCAGTGGATGTCGTTCCGGCCGCTGGTCCGTCCGTCGTGGCACCTGTCGCACCGGCTGCTGTGCCATCGGCGGCCGCCTCCTGCGCCACGGCAGCTCCTCGTATTGTGCGGAAAATCGCGAGACAGCCGTAAAACAACGCAAAGACGAAAATGCATGCCAACGGAAGCACCATCGCCGCGTAGAACTTGCCATACACCGTCAGCTCGAGCGGCTTGCACTCCGACGCGACCACGTCAATGCGAATCAGCTCCGAAATCTGCTGCTGAATAGCGAACAAATCGCGAAGCAGTTGCGGCAACGGGGCCATGTCATTGATGCGCGAGGAGATCTGCAAGTGGTTGATCGCGATACGAACGACGATCGGGAGATAGTCGGCACGTGTTGCGCTGAAGCTGCTGTAGACGAAGGCACCCACGAACGCCAGCGCAATCGCCATGAGCAACGCCAAGTAGGTGCCAATGATGGCCGGATTTGGGCAGGGCTGGCAGAAGCCGAATTGCTTGCCATAGCCCTTCTTGCACACGCTGCACCGAGGCCCTTCGTAGCCTTCCAGACAGGTCCCTTGGGGTCGGACGCAGGCATTGCTGGCAGAATCCAGCAAGGTGCAAGGGTAAAAGTAATAGCTGCCGCTGTCGGGTCGCCAGTAGTTGTTGTCCAAGAGTTGCACGACGTTCGTGCCATCACAGAGTCCCGCTTCCGGGCACACGAAGCACTCGCTCGTCCCGACCTTGGCGAAGAACATGGTGTAGCTGTAGTCTCCCTTGAGAATAGCGGGTGCATTATTGGGGCACCATTTCAACGTGATGTTCCGGGACATGACGCTGTCGATGGCCGTCGCCGTGGAGGAGGCGTCGTCGACCGCGCCTGGGGACGAGAAGGTAATGCGGTACTGGCTGCCGTAGAGGCCGATGACATCGATCCCTTGGAACACGAGCAGGTTGTCGCTGATCTCCGGCGACCGTTTGAGAGTTGTCGTCCGTCGCGTGACGTTGACGGGTACGCCCAGCACGGTCTTTTTGGCATTCGGAGTTAACGCCGATGTCGAGGTACTTTCATGGACGTAGTGAGCTTCGACGATGAGGCCGACGAGATCCTCGGAACTCAACATGTTGCCACTCTTGTCTTCCACGTAGAGTATCGGCTGCTGTGTCAAGGTCGGATTCGTGTTGTCCGTGACGTTGGACGGTTGGCGGCAAATTTTTAGCACGGCGGCTTTTCCGGTTCGCACGCGGAACGTGTAGTTGTACTCCCACTGGCTCGTGTTGTCGAGGAAGCGCAACGTGTAGTAGCCCGCGGGAGGCGACTGGAAATAAATGCCGGTGAAGTTCACGTATCCGTCGGCCATGGCTAAGGTCTTAGCGCCGCTGGTGTAGAAAACCGGAGCCGTAGGATCGCGTCGTGTGCCTTCGCATTTGGCGCTGAAATCGAATGGAGAGTTACCTACCATGAGGAGGCTGGAATTCCAGGCCACGAGCTCCACGGTCACGGTGCGAGCGACGCGGTCCAGCGTTCGTAGCCGCTGGCCCTCGCGGTCGACGGTGAAAAAGTGCATCGTCGGAAGCTCCAAGCGCGGAACGCTCGCGTAAACGTCGTTCGCGGAAGGGGTCCAGGCCGGACGACCTGCCGCTTCCGTTAGCTTGAACACACGGAACCCGACGGCGTTGTCGATGACATCGAAGGGTTGGCTCGAGCGGCTGTAGATGTTGCCATCCAGCGACACTTCCAGGGTGGACTTGCCAAACTGCGTCGGCTTCGAAAACGCCGGTTGGACACACTCGACGTGCGTGGAGTTGACATACTTGGCGGCCATCGTGCGCACCCCTTGCGTCCCGGAGGTCCAAATGTACTCACGATCGGCATACGTGACGATGTGGTTCTCCTTCTTGACATCCCCAAAGCGGCACGCGATGAATGGCGTATCTTGGAAGCCAGTGCCCTGGGCCACAATGGCGTCCCCGCCGGTCAGATTTCCATATGCGTTGTCCCAACCCAACGACGCTAAGCGCTTGACGTAGACGCTCGAAATGCGCGGCGTGGACACGCGACGAATGGGAATTTCGTTCTTCGTGTATTGGCTAGGGCCAATGGACACCTCGAGAGGAACGCCTTGGCAACGCTCGTCCCCGCCCGTGGGCGCCACACACGTCGCCTCGCGGCTGGAAACGTATGTCGCGGCCGCCAAGGTGCCGCTGAAGTTGCACTTAAAGCTGGGATCATCGACGAAGCCTTCACCGAAAACGGTAATGATCGTTCCGCCGACCGTATCGGCCACGTTCGGATACAGCTTCGTGACAGCGTACAGACTCAACGGGACGACGTTCACCTGCGTCGTCAGTGGAATGGACGCATACAGCATGCGCGACTCATCATTTTTCGTCAGGGACGCGACGATTTCGTAGGTGTCCACCACTTTTTGGAAGCGGACGGTGCCATAAAGCTGCAAGTCCAGCAGGTCGAACTTGTAGATCGTACTGGGGTCCGTCGACTGAGATGACTTACTGTTGATGGCAACGAATCCCGCACCGCCGAGCGGGTCGAGTAACATCGCCGTGACGTTGAAGATCGTCGAGGCCACGTACTTGTCCAGCATGATATTGGCCTCGACGCGGCCGCCTGCGAATAGAGTGGTGTAGCGGAAGCGGAGGAGGCCGATGCCCTGCAGTCCGTTGGTGTCCTCCGTATGCATCATGAACAGCACGAAGGTGCCGTCGCAAACCAAGCGGCCCACTCCTTGGCAAGTGTACGTCGTGCAGAAGGCCGTTTTGGAGGTCACTGTCGACGTGATATCTTGCACCACCGACGACGTGGACAAAGGGAGCGACACGGTGATGAGCACGTAGCGGCCGCTCTTCACGCCGCCCACGAACATTTGTTGCGTTTCGATGAGCACGGAGGTCATGATGTCGGCGGTCGTCGTCGTGTCAAGGTAGCTGGCGAGGCTGATTTGGGACACCACGTCGAGTCCACGTGTATAGGAAACGATACCGGCGGACGTGACGAGCAGTCGCTCGTTGCTGTTGATGTCAATGGTCGCGACGGTGATCGGGGCGGTCAGCGCCGTGTAGACCTGTAGCAAGCGACGGCTAGAAGCACCGGCCGTGGCGACCGCGTTTTGCGATAGATGGTCGTTTTCTCCCTCGGCCTCCCCTTCTGTCTGCTCTTGCACCTCCTCCGCCGCGAACGACCTCCCTCGACTCGTCGTGGCGTTGGCAGAGTCGATTTGGAACTTGTTTCCGCGTCCGAGGATCTGCAACACATTGTTGCGGGAGACGCGGACGTTTTGATGCCATCCAAGCGACGTGGACGACGAGGAGGAGGAGGCGTTGGTCGCATTGCTGCCTCCCGATGTGGTCGTTCTCGACGATGTTGAATTTTCGAACCCGGTGATGGTGAAAAGATACTCATTTTCGGCGGTGACGATCCCAGAAATGACGGTGCAGCCCATGTCGACGCGTTTGATCAGCGATCGCGTCGACGCGTTGCAGATCACCACTGGACGACCTCCGGTCAGAATCACACCGCGGGTGGTGTCGAAGAGTAGAAACGATGAGCGTGCCTGCACCGTGGCGGCCGTGCTGCAAGGCTTCTGTCGGGTGATCACCACGTCCTTCCCGGTGCAGCGCTGGCCGAGGTAGCCCGACTTACACCGCTCGCAAGAGACGCCCGCGTAGTGCCCATCGCCATCCGTGTCAAAGCACTGGCACGTCCCCGACGTCTTCTCGCAGCCGCCGCGCTGCAGGCACGGGCACTTCCTGGTGCACTTGTCGCCGTAGTAGAAAAGTTTGCAAGTCGTGCACCGCGTCGCGGTGTTGCCCCAATGGCCATCCACGTCGTCGTCGATGCAGCCGCACTGGCCCGTTTGGTTGCTGCAGCGGCCGTTCACGAGGTAGTATGGCTGACTGCGACACTGCGTGGCCGTGCAATGCACGCTGCAGTCCGTGGTGTAGTAATCGGCTTGGCACACGCAGGAAGACGTCTCGTACTGGGAGCCGTAGCGGCACGTGCCATGGCCGGAACAAAGATTGTTCGTCAACAGGCCAGGGCATGGATGGGTGCAGCCGGCACCCGAATAGCCGTTATTGCACACGCAAACCGTTCCGGTCGTGACGCCGTTCACGCAGATGCCTGAGCAACGAGTGCCATAGTACCCTGACTTGCAGCTGCCGCATGTTGTGCCCGTGAAGAAACCATTGCTCGCGTCGTTGTTGCAAGTGCACGAAACAGGGTTTTGATTGCACACACCGTTACCGCTGCAAGGGTTCGTGTAGTTTCCTGGGCAGGCCGTTCCACAGTCCAGTGCGGCCCAGCCTAGCTGGCACGTGCAGGTCGCGGTGGCCGCGTTGCATGTTCCGTGCCCATTGCATGGGTTGGACACTCCACCTGGGCATACGACCGAGCAGTCGCTGGAGGCGTAGCCCGTCGTGCAGCTGCAGAGGCCTGTGGACTGGGAGCAAGACCCATGGCCACTGCAAGTCGACGCCTCGGGCACAAAGGACACTCCAGGGCACGTTCCTGAGCACGAATCGGACCAATACCCAGTGAAGCACGTGCACAGGCCAGTCCCTAGTTTACCTTGGTTGCAAGAGCCGTGGCCGTTGCACGTTCCGGACCCGGGGCATTCGCGCTGACAGTCAGACCCGAACCGACCTGAAGGGCAGTCATTCGAGCACGTAAAGCCGCTGTCCTGGCAGCTCGAGCCGCAATAGCCAGTGGAACACACGCAGCCTCCATTCTGGCATGACCCGTGGCCGTTACATGCAACCGTCGGATTCGCCGACGCGACAGGGCATGCGGTACGGCAGCCGTCCGAAGTGTACAGCGCGGAGCACACGGAGCAGTTTCGACCCGCCCAATATCCGAGGGAGGGTGATGCGAAGCACGTGCATCGACCTGTTGCAGGGTCACAGGTTCCTTGGCCGCTGCAGGGGTTGACGGCGCCACCGTCGCAAGGGCGGCTGCATCCAGGCCCGGACCACCCCGCCGTACAGCTGCAGGTGCCGGATGCCGTGGGGCCTGAATCGCAGGAACCGTGACCAGCGCACACCAAACCAGCTGAGCGAGGGCATTCCGACGTGCACGTGGCGGCGAAGTACCCATCTTGGCAGTCATCGCAACCAGCGCCCGCCCACCGTCCGAGCGCGTTGGAACTGAAACAGGTGCACGTCCCGGTTCCCGCGGCTCCGGAGGAGCAAGTGCCGTGGCCAGAACACAGTGATCCGGAGACCACTGGGCAACCAACGGCGCATGACGCCGTGCCCCAGTTAGCCGAGCACGTGCACGTACCGGTACCGGCGAAGCCGCTGTCGCACGTGCCGTGGCCGGTGCAAGGACCGTCCGTTCCAAGCCCATTGCAAGGTTGCGTGCAGCTGGCACCGTAGTATCCAGGGTCGCACGCGTCGCACACCACTCCACCCCAGTAGCCAGTGCCTGCGGTCACCGAGCACGTGCAAACGCCTGTTCCACCAACGCCGTCCGCGCAAATGCCATGGCCGCCGCAAACGGAGCCGCTTGACGTCGGGCATGGAGACGTGCAACTGGCGCCAAAGTAACTCGGTTGACATTGATTGCACTTGTCGCCGGCCCAGTAACCGTGCGTCGCGTTGGCAAAACATGAACACAAGCCGGTGCCAGATGTGCCATCCGAGCAGATACCATTCCCTGAGCAGGCATTGCACGCGCCGCCGGGACATTGACGACGGCACTGTGCGCCAAAATAATTTGGCTTGCACGTGGCGCAAAGCGGTTCGGCCCAGAAGCCATCCGCAGCGTTCGCCGCGCAGTCGCAGATGACACTGGGGGTGCACTGGCCATGTCCGGCGCACTGAACGTTATTGGTTTTCGGGCATTGTTCATTGCAATTCGGGCCGTAATACTCCACCGCACAGGTGTTGCACACCGATCCTTGCCAGTAGCCGAGGCCGAGAGACGCGCTGCACGTGCAACTGGCATCCAAATTGCAGGCGCCATGAAAGTTGCAGGGCGTGGCGACGCCGCCGGCGCAAATGAGGTCGCAGTTCACGCCGGTGTAGCCAGAGCTGCAAACGCACGTGCCGCCCGTGCACACACCGTGACTACTGCACACGCCGCCGGGAGTGCCGAGTCCCGGGCACGACGTTTGGCAAGCCGATCCCGCGTAGAAGGTATCGCAAACGCAGTTCCCGGTAACAATATCGCAGCTTCCATGAGCAGAGCATATTGGACTACCGGGGCACTGTAACTCGCACGCGCTGCCCGCGAAACCCGGATCGCACGAGCAGAGGCCGCTGCCTTGCTGTCCTTGGCTGCAAAGTCCGTGACCGGTGCAAACCGTACTCAACCCTGCGTTGTACCCTGGACACTGCGAGGCACATGACGCGCCGAAATAGCCAACTGGGCAGCTGCCGCAGCCAGTTCCCTGGTAACAGTCGGCGCCGCAGTAGCCAGTCGTGCACGTGCAGACGGCTCCCGAGGCTGTGCTCGCACACGTGCCGTGGCCGCTGCATGGCGTGGTGATACCAACGTGTGTGGGGCATTGCTGAGTGCACGACGCACCGGTGTACATCACGGAGCAAGTCGAACAGGCTGAGGAACCCCAATATCCAGCAACGTTGTCCTGCAAGCAGTTGCACACCGGAGGGTCCACGGCTTGGACGCAGGTTCCACGGTTGTTGCAAGGCGCGGATGTGCCTCCGGGGCATGCGGTTTGGCAAGCTGTGCCGGCCCAACCGGCACTGCAAATGCACAAGCCAGAGCCCGCGACACCTTCGGAACAGACTCCTTGGCTAGGGTTGGTACACGGCGTGGAAATTCCACCAGGGCAAATCCCGAGGCAAGCGCTGCCCCAGTAGCGAGCTTGGCACGCATCGCACGCCGCGCCTGTCCAAAATCCCCCTGTTGCGTCGTTGTTGCACGTGCAAATCCCCGTCGCTGTGTTGCAGGTGCCGTGGCCATTGCAGGGCGACGTCCCTGGGCACGGAATGCTCACTGATGGCACAAAGGACATCGTCACGTCCGACGCAATGGTCAGTCCTCCCGCAACAGCTTCGACAGCCACGAAAAGCCCTTCACCGGTGCCGGGGAACGCGGTTGCGTTTAACAGTGTGCCGCCAGCGTCAAGGTGGGTTACCGTGGCCGCCGTGATGCGGGCGACGCCGGCGATCGGGCTGTAAAAGTAGACATGAGCGCCGCTACTGCCGAAGTTGCTGCCCGAGATTTGGACCATGCTCGTGCCGTCGTTGCGGCACAGGGTCGTCGACGGCCACAATGTCCTTGGGCAGCCGGTCACGGATACGATCGTGGGACCGAGTCGGAACCGCAGCACCTTGCTCCAAAGCGAGTACTTTCCAGCGGCGGTCTCGATCATCACTTGGTAAGGGGTGGCGCCACCGGTGCCGGTACAGCCAGACGCGATCAACCGGGCCGTGGGATCGAGCACATCGTGCGCGACGTTCTGGCACGCGAGGGCTCCCACACGGACCCGGGCACTGGACATTCCAAATCCGACTCCAATCACGGTCAGTGTGATCCCTTGCGCGTAGCAGTCATTGAGATCGCCGTTGCCCGCCAAGGTGCACAAGGTCGGCGAGGCAGCGATGGATACGATCGACGGCGGGGATGGGCAGTCTTCGCTGACGTCAAAGTTGACACACACAGGCGACGTGATGCCGTAGCTCGGGACACTGCAACAGTACGTGTGGCGAGTGGCACTCAAATAATTCCCAAAGACAAAATCTTCGAGGGCGAAGCCCGCGTAGAAGTAGGCATCGACGACCGGAGTGCGGAGCGCGTTGATCTCAGGGTCTAAGAATCGCGTGTTGATCCGCTTTCCAGGGGCATCGACGCTCGTGGTGGTGCAGACGAGCTGATGCGCGCCGCTTGGCATGACGTTGCCTACCGGTGACGATAGGCTATCGACGACCGTGAACGTTACGCGTTGTTGTACGATTTGGTCGCGACTCCACGGCACCACGATGCCCGGACTCACCGACAGCTGACGAACCGAGTCGATCAAGGTCGCCATGCCGATCGGGTAGTAATTGACGCCGGAATCAAAAGAGAACTCAATCAACGCCTTCCGAATCGCGGTGGTAATGGAGACGGCAATTTGAACGTTGCAGACGTCGAGGTACGTCCAGGTGCATGGGTACGAGCCTCCATCGAAGCGGCATCGACCGTTGGCGGCAAGGGAAAACGGAAGTTTCCAGCCGCGAAAGTTGAGCATTTTAGAGCCCGAGACGACGGATGGGGCAGTCCAATCGCTAAGCGTGGCACCGCCTTCATTGAGACGCCAATGATCACTCAAGTCGCAATGCGCCACGGTCATGGACTTCGATGCAGGGAACACGTAAGGCGCGACGCCAGACACTTGTCCGCCGATGGAATGCAGACTCAGGGTGAACGACGCACCGTTGAACATGCCGTTCGAGATGTCGAAGGCGAGATCGGGGAAGGCAACGTCAGCTGGGTTCGGATAGCCAATGTAGTGCCGCATGGCGGACTGCAAGCCGGAATGACTGACGCGGAGTTCCCACGCTTGGGTCGTGTCCAACTCGTGACGGACGCCGTTCATTTGTAATCCGAGGCGCGGCTTGTTGATCAGCTCGCCAGTGCTCGTGACGCTGCTCTCAAAAGAGTCCAGCCACACGACCGTGGGACTTGCGGGAATGCTGAAAGTGAGGCCTAAACGAGCCATGGAGCCGCAACTTGTGTAAAAATAAACGCTTGCGTTGGCATTCGTGACGGAAAAGCCACTCACGACAGCGGCTCCATTGGACGTGGACACGACGCCTCGAATCACGTTATCGTAGACGCAGGTGATGCTGACGCCGTTTTCGGGAGTGTTTTCACCAAATTGACCCACCGTCTGCACGGTCGTCGAGCTGAGAGAGCCGCTGGTGCCGGAAAACGTGGTTGTCGAGGTGACCAGTCGGATTCCGACGTGACCCGCGCAGCTTTGTGCATGAGCGACGGTCGATATCAACGCAACGATGACACTGATAAGGCACCACCACGGTTTGCCAACGTGCGACAACGAGCTTGTGATCCTCATCTGCGCTTGTGGTGTGGCGGGCGTCAGTCGGTGCTATGTGCCCGCAGGAAGGATTGTGGGGTGTTGGGGGAGGGAAGGGTGTTGAGATGGGTTTTCCGGTCCTACGACAATGAAATCCTTGTGTTGTTGCGAATGAGTGCACTTCTCGGTCCGTTTCTCGTCGTCCGTTTTGTACAAAAATCGCGAGAAATCGGGGGTGTGCTTCGCCGAATGCAGGATGTCAACGAGGATGCGGTCACCAGGATGTTGGCCACCGGTCGTGAAAAGACGCTTGTGCAAAAACAAAGGAAAGTTTCGCCGACGGCCGGAGATTGGAAAAGGACGCACCGCAGAGCTGATGAATCCGACTGGGCGGGGGAACGGAGGAAGGAAAGGCGTTGAACCAATTCACACAGGGAAAGAAGAGGGAAAGAGCGGGGAGGAACAAAGTGTTGTCGCTTTGTGGCGGAACTATCGGGGGTGGCATTGTGAAAACTGAACCAGCACGGGCTACGTTAGACGTTTAGAAATCGGTTTGCACACAATTTGATGACCTCGGTTGGTTGAACTTTTGGGCACCGCCGGGTAGTGAAGCCAACAACACAATGATTCCGAAACGGAATCTTTTCGACCGAGCCATCGATTTACTTCAAGAATTGATTTGGAGAAAATAAAAAGTGTGAAAGTGGACGCGAGAAAATAATGTGCCCCAACGGACAGTGCTCCACCCAAAACGGGAAGGGACGGAGCGCAACAAGAAACGAATGAAAACTAAGGTCGCGAGGGTGAGGGAGGGAATATGTGTGTTCAGAGAGAAGAAGTATAGAGAGAACCCATCAATTCAACGGCGTCACGGCGTCTCAAAAGCGCACGGTGCGGCGCGGCACGAAGGTCGACATCGCGCGCTGCACGACCACCGTGTCGTACGGTCGCC
>ERZ1292630.1213-Hain-H41-02um-R3-1213-length-25639-cov-8_pt1 | contig 25639 bp, 18 predicted proteins | sample MGYA00564408_ERZ1292630 | MGnify/ENA primary metagenome ERZ1292630 (study PRJEB36523, sample SAMEA6512641) | groundwater metagenome | collected 2019-01-08 | study: AquaDiva: Metagenomics assemblies of 32 groundwater samples
CTTTGGCCAAGTCGCGGCGGGGTGGGACGTCGTCAAGGCCGTGGAGGCCCTGGGCACTGGAACAGGTGCCCCTACCTCCAAAGTGTTCATTCAGAACTGTGGTGTGCTGAAGGAGCCGCAGGTGAGTGGCAACCTCTTCTGATTCTTCTATTTGGCGAAGGGGTCAACGCATTTTTTTCGTGGTCTAGGCATTCGCTTCGTGATCGTGTTGATCCATTGTCGAAGCCGAAGCGTTATCTTACCTTTGTCGATATCACAAAGGTAAGATAACGCAGCGTCGTTGCTTCCCTGAGCGGGAGAAGAGAGTCGAGGGCGTTCTCTTGGTTTGTGCTCGAGCCTCCCCCTCCTCGGCACGGCACGAAAGTTAGTTTACATTCGCGTTGTTTCGATGGCTGCGCCACCGCACCGCAACTGGGACGCCATTCGTGCGCGGCTGCCGCCCACGGACAAGAAGGATCCGGCGAGCGTGGCGCGCCGCCACGAGATCTTCAAGCTGTTCGACCCCAACGGCAACGGTATTCTATCGCTGGCCGAGGTGGACAAGGGGTGCCGCGACGTGCTGCAGCTCTACGAGGTGTTCGATTGCAAGCCTGTCATCATGCGCGCGTTCCAGGCAGCGAAATCCGCCAACGATAAGAAGAACAAAGCTGGGTCTCACAGACCGGATTTCATCGAGTTCAACGAGTTCCGCTTGTTGTCAGTGTATCTTCGGCAGTATTTCGAGCTGTGGCAAATGTTCGACGAGATCGACTCATCGGACGATCGCCGGATCACACCCGATGAGTTTCGCCGCGCAGTGCCTCGTCTCGCGGCATGGGGCGTCAAGATTACCAATCCCGATGCGTCCTTCCGCGAGATCGACACCAACGGAGGCGGCGTCATTCTGTTCGACGAGTTTGCCGACTGGGCGCTGCGAAAGGGCCTCGATCTCGAGGACGACGATAACTTCGACGATCCGGCGCTCGCCACGCTGCGGAAGAAGTAACACGTCGACCAGTCTTTCCACACTGACTACATGTATCGATCGCGTCACATTTAACCTATGGAAGGGTTTGGACCCTACGCCCCCGATGCCGGCCAGATCTTTCTGTTCGATTTGGAGTTTAATTTTCACATTTGTACGTTTGCAAATCGCGCGACAAACGATAGTCACACGGACTGCGACTATGGCCGCTCCTCCGCACCGCAACTGGGACGCCATTCGTGCGCGGCTGCCGCCCACGGACAAGAAGGATCCGGCGAGCGTGGCGCGCCGCCACGAGATCTTCAAGCTGTTCGACCCCAACGGCAACGGTATTCTATCGCTGGCCGAGGTGGACAAGGGGTGCCGCGACGTGCTGCAGCTCTACGAGGTGTTCGATTGCAAGCCTGTCATCATGCGCGCGTTCCAGGCAGCGAAATCCGCCAACGATAAGAAGAACAAAGCTGGGTCTCACAGACCGGATTTCATCGAGTTCAACGAGTTCCGCTTGTTGTCAGTGTATCTTCGGCAGTATTTCGAGCTGTGGCAAATGTTCGACGAGATCGACTCATCGGACGATCGCCGGATCACACCCGATGAGTTTCGCCGCGCAGTGCCTCGTCTCGCGGCATGGGGCGTCAAGATTACCAATCCCGATGCGTCCTTCCGCGAGATCGACACCAACGGAGGCGGCGTCATTCTGTTCGACGAGTTTGCCGACTGGGCACTGCGAAAGGGCCTCGATCTCGAGGACGACGACAACTTCGACGACGCCGCCCTGCACAACAGAAAGTAGCCGTCGAGTTCTACATTCGGCCTCGCAGCGTTGCGGTGCGTTGACGACCGCATTGCCAACTATCGGATCGCATTGCGTGAAAACGAACCGTCTTGAAAAAGGTGGCCCTCCCCTCTTGTGGAGATCGCTCCGCTACTCCTTTCCCCCTTTCACGTCACCTGCCATCGATGACAACGAGCGCGGTTGGGCGGCGCGAGATCCGACAGCCCTCATTTCTCATCCCCACCCCAACCTCACCTCCTTCCGTTCCGTTTCAGATGCCGCCGAAGAACGCTGGCAAAGGTGGGGGGAAGGGAGCGTCCGCGACCGACACCGCCGCGAACGCGGAAGCTAATGCATCGCTGCAGAGCGCAGCCGACGACTCTCACGTCAGGACGGGCCCGCGTTTGACGTGGACGGGGCCGGTCGCCCCCGCGTCAGGCCCCGCGGTGGCGCGTAGCCACAACGTCGCAGGCATGTGGGACGGCCGGCTGTGGGTCATCGGCGGGCTCTGTGGGACAACATCAAAATCAGCCGTTTCCTCCGTCGGTGTTCAGAGCTACGACTTCCCCACGCACAGTTGGACCGTCGTGGGCGTCTCTGGGAGTCCACATCCAGCGCTCACACAGTGTGCAGGCGCGATCGTGGATCACGCCGAGCACCGCGGCGCCATGGTGGTCGTGGGCGGCTGGAACGGCCGCAGCCGGGTTAGCACCACGTCGTTGTTCAACCTTGAGACATGCCAGTGGCACGCCGTCCCCACAACGGGCGACCGCCCACCGCCGATCACGTTTCACACATGCACCGCAGTTGGCCGACGCCTCGTGGTCGTCGGTGGCAACACAGTGGATGGCCAAACGTGCGACGTGTTCATCCTCGACACCGCATCGTGGCACTGGAACACCGTGCCGTCGTCGGTCGGTGCCCCTGCGAAGCGCTCGTCGCACACTGCGACGCTGCTGCACGACTCCCACATCGTCGTCATCGGCGGTCGGGGAGCGGGGGACACCACGCAGGCGCTGGGCGACGTCGCCGTATTCGACTTGAGCGGCAGCCAGTGGCTGATCGGCGTGCGCGTGGAAGGTCAGCTGCCGCCTCGCTACGGCCATTCGGCGGTCGCGGTTGGCAACGACATCGTCGTATTCGGCGGCGTGGGCGATCAAGGGCAGCTGCTGAACGACGTGTGGCTCCTCAACTGCGAAAAGCCTCAATTGCTGACGTGGTCGAAGGCTGTGACGACGCCGACGCCCGCGAACACGGCCACTAACAACGCGGCGAGCCCCGTCCTGACGGTCGTACCGCCCCCGGCGGCACAAGCCGCTCCCCCCCAAGGAGTGCCCAGCGGTCGCGCGGGCTGCACGATTATCGACGCGATGAACGCAGTGTACGTTTTTGGTGGCCGCACCGATGCGCTGGCGCAGCGCAGCTCCGCGGAGCTGTGGCATTTAGACTGCACGGCGCTGACTCCCACGGGCTGCGGCGGTGTGACAGGCGGACCCGCCTCGCCCGGGGGACACGACGGCGACAACAACTCGCAAGACGGCTCGCGGACGCCCTCGGACAACTGAACCACCACGCGCGGTCGACATTCGGGGGGCACGCAGAGATGATGTAGAGACCTCCATCCCTCCCATCCAGTCGGACGCTCCAGGGATCGTTGAGGTGCTCAGTTGCGTCGAGGACGTTGCGAGATCGCACGAATTGAACCCGTGCCCCCCCTTCCTTCCCCCTCCTTCTTCCCCCCGAAGACGACTAGGTGGTGCACATTCCCTCATCCCAAATGACCGCCGCCGAAGATTTCTTGTTGACTCAAAAACGCCGTTCGCGGCACCGGGATGAAATGCAGCTGTCGCAGGGCTGGAAGTGCCTCCTCTGCGGCTACTATGCGCTGGCGATGGACCACAGCGGCCGGCCGCTTCCCTTCAACCGCGGGGCGGACAACCAGATGGTGCCCTTCACGTGCCCGCGCTGTCACCAGTGCCACATCCAGTGGGAACCGGACTCGCTCTTCGACGACTACGGTGACCACGCGAATCTGTCCAGCGTGTCATCCGCTAAGATCCCAAAGGGACACTCTATTTCGTTTGCCGACCTCATGGAAAACGGCACCCGCGCCGCTCGAGATTTCTTCCCTACGTGGCCACGGGTGGCCACGACAGCGGGGAGTGGGCCCACACCGACCGGGCTGGACGCGTCCACCCGGAAGAGGACCGTCGATTCCGATTCGATCGGGGTGGGCGCTTCCCAGCCGCTGAATCCTTGGGCTGACAGGGGTGGGCGCCTTCCCGTCGAAGTACCCGACCAGGTGCGACCGTTCCTCGAGGCGCGAGAAAGGAGCATCCAGGCGGCTCGGCAAAAACCCGTGCGGTCGTATGCGTGTGGGCACTGCGGCAGGCGGCTGCTGAGGGTCGACGCTAAAGGGGAGCTCGTGCCACTGGACCGCACCGCCACAGGCAACGTCGCTCCGATGGTGTGCCCTGGATGCGGGGAGTGCCATCGAGAGTGGGTGATCACCGAGGGCCTCCGCACGCCGGTGGCGCTGAGCCACAACGCGTTGGTACCGATTCGCGACGATAGCACCCAGCGCGCCCCTCAGCCATCGTAGTGTATCTCTCGCCCTCCAAACGGGCGTGAGTATGTAGACTCGTCTCCTTGAAAGGATTGTGTCCGCGGGGTTGCTCCACGTCTAAGAAACATGCTGAGTCGTGTGTGCCTTCCGGGATGGGGAGCCAGGACAGAGAAAGCGAGCGGACCGATCTTCCTCCCTCCTTACCTCCCCATCATCACACTGCCCATGTCTAAGCTGGATCGTTGGCGCGTTCAAGCTCATCGGTCCGGTTTGGTGGCCATTTCGCGAGCGGTCGACTTGTCCACCGATCCACGAAGCAAACGGGCGTCATTTCCCTACGACAGCCTTCCGCCCTTTCGAGTGCTGACCGCGAGGGACGTCGTCCGGGAGCTCGTGACCATTCCGAGCGTGGCCGCCACCGCGGCGGTCGCGTTTTTTACTGGTGTGGCGGCGTGCTGGCTTGTGCGTTCGGCGCGACGCCGCTCGGCGTGGCGGTTGTTGCTCTTGTCTGCCGTGCTTGCCCGCCTGTGGTGCTTTGTGAAAAAGCGCAGCGCCATTCGGGTCGTTGAGCCGCTCAGCGAAGCGGTCAACGTGTCTTCCAGCCCCGATGGTCCGTGCAACGTACACTGCAGGGTCCTGACGCTTTCCAATTCCCACGCGGGAACGCACGCGGACACGGCGCGGCACTTCGTTGGCGAGCAAGAGGCGCTGGGCCGAGAATTCGTGGCCGAGCAGTACGTTGGCGACGCCGTCATCGTCGACTTAGTGCCCCATATGTCCCACATTCCAGGAGGGACACCGCGTACCATCACGCGATCCATCCTTGTTGCCGCCCTCGAAAAACGCGTGTCCTTAGCCGGGGTGTGGCGCTTCCTGTTCAGAACTCGTGCCGCCGTGGCTGAGACACCAACGACTAGCTCGTCCGCCACTGCCAGTTTGAGGCCCTCCGACAACGACGAGGAGGACGCTTGGGATCCCACCTTTGCGCATTTTGATCCGGATGCCGCGCGCTACTTGGCCGAGATGTGTCCGTCGCTGCTGCTCATCGGACTCGACTCCGCATCGGTGGATCACCCCAACGCCTCTCCCATCTGCCACCATTCGCACGGTGTGTTCTGGACGCACCACATCGCCATTCTGGAAAACTTGGACTTCTCAAAACTATCTGCGCGACTGCAGAGCTGCCCGAGTGGCGCGCTGAACGGGTCGATGCAGACCGTCTTTCACCCACAGCAGCGGTTCTTTGACAGCCACGGCTGCTCGGTGATGTTTTTCCCGGACGTGGAAGCTGAGTGAGTCGTGTCGATTCTTTCCGTGGCGTTCGAACGTTTCGTCGACCGAGCACGGTGGGATAACCGCTCGCGGTTTGTGAAGGTGACTTCAGCAAGAGGGGATGCGTAAAGTCTCTCCCAAAGTGACACCGCTCTTGATTCAGGTTTAGTGGCTTTCCATGAACAGCTACATCACCGGTTTTTCTTTCGCGAATGTCATCGGAAACAACGACGGACGATGCGTTCCTCACGCACACTGGCGTGGGGCCCCTCTTGGATGGGCTCGCGATGCAATGGCTGCGCTCGTGCCGATCAGAGGGGACACGCCATCTGAAGCCCTGCTTCAGCCAGCTGAGTGATCGAACGTGTGGCCCCGCCCATGTGGAAGCCAACGGAGGTGCGACGGCGGCGATCAAATGGTTGACCACCAAATTGCAGACCAAGGCCCCCCCCTCGCGGTCCGCGTCCGAGCTCCCCACGTGGTCCGCTGAAGAGCTGCTGAACTGGGTTCGAAGCAGCGTGGAAGTGCACCCCGCCATGCTAGTGCGTGTGATCACCGCTCACGAAGGGATCCTTTCGGACGATGCAGCCTTACCATCTTGGGGGCGCCGTCCCTCGAGCACCAACCTGAAAGTGCAACGCCGTCGCTTCGACACCATCGATGCTGCGGCCCGGCAGCTGTCAGACTCCTGCCGATCTATTCGTTCACTGCTCGAGACTGCTCCTTTGTGCAGCGATCGCGAATTGCGTGGCATGATTCTGCGCGACGCCGCCGCGGCGTCTTGTGCCGACTCCGCCGCCGCCGCGGTGTGCGCTCCCCCATCGTACGCGCTCGCGGCAGTGGATATCTCCGGATTGATGCACAAGCTACACGTAGCTCTTGCGGCCCGCAGAGAAGCCCTCTCAGGGAGCATACCGGCCTCCCCTCTGGATCCGCAATCGTCTCAACTTAATCGCGCCACCCCGCACCACGTTGAACAGGGACCGACGACAGCTGCGCCGACAGCTGCCGATGGCAGTGACCGGGAGACAGCGAACCCACAAACGCTTATGCCGTCCGTGCCGTCTCGCTGGGCCGCCGTTGCCTCAATCATGCACATCTCCGTGTGTGTCATCGTGCCGGAGCAATCCACAGCCGAAGCATACTTGAGTGAACTCCATTCCGTGTTCGAGCAGGCGCGCGACCTTGCCCAGCTCGTTGAATCGGGGGCGAACCATTGTAGCGTCCCATCCGACGCCCCGCGCTTGGTGGTTGCCTTCCGCGTGTTTGCCACGTGTGTGCAGCCATCCGGGCAGCCATCCTCCCTGGAGGCGATGTCGCTGTCACGGCGATTTGAGGACCTCTGGAACAACTGCGACGCACCCATGCGGCAGGCGACGGTCGTGACGGGGTTCGTGCCTCGGAGCCATGTTCGACGTGCGTTCGAAGGGGGCGTCACAGCGGCCGTGCAGCACGCGCGCGCGATGGAGGTCGACGGATCGAGCCCGAACCGGTGCCTTGCGCTGGTCGCGGTTGCTGGCCATCCCACAACCCAAATGACGTTATCGTGCTTGAGCGGTTGCATCGGCGATGCTTTGGCGGCCCATGTGACCGCCGTTGCATTCTGCCAACTGCAACCGAGTTACGCCGGAACCATTTTTGCCACTGGGGCGGCGGCGTGCATCGCTGCCGCCAACGCCGCAGTATTGGCGACGGCGACGGCGCCGGTGGCGGCGACGCCCCTGTCGAACGCTCGTGCGACTGGCCGGGCGGCGGGAGGAGGCCTCCCGGCAGTGTCCAAATCGTCCCCCTCCGTGCCCTCGGAGCCTGCGGTGGATGGCGCACGGTTGCCGACAACGCTGTCCACGCCGTCGCCGTGGAAGGACGGGTTCCCGGCCGTCTGCTACCTCAGCCGTCGCGCCGTCTGCGACCCCAACGAGCGGCTCGCGAATGCTGTGGCGCATCAGCTGCTCGGCCCGAGTCTTGTCACCACACCGCCGGCCGCGCTGTCTGCTTCCTTCCGACCCGCCGCGACTCCCGAGGAACCTCCATCGGCCGACGGAAGTGACAGCGACTTCATTGACGCCTCGCTGCCGCTGGGTGTGGTGTTTGCGGCCGACGCGTACGACGGCGAGTTGGAAGCGCGGCTTGACCGTTTGAACAGCGGCAGTCCGCAACCCGACCTCGAATCCGATCCACAAGGGGGCAACGCACCGCTTGCAGCCGGCGCGCTTTTTCATTTAGCCGTGGCGTTGGCGCGCCGATGGAAACTACCGATATCCAACCTTGCCTGTTACGGTGTCGATCCCGCCCACACGCCCGTCGTGCCTCCCCGCGTTCTCGTAGAGGCGCTCGCTGCGATGAGCGCGTTCGTCGGCGTCGGCGTGGGAGCCAAGCCTCCAGGGAGCACTCGACTCTGGGGTGGCGAGCCAGACGCTACCACACTGGGGCGCGTGTCGCGGTGGCTCACCGCTGCGGTGTCAGAGGACCACTGCTGGCAACGGGCTCTGAAGCGACACGCGGCTATCCATCAGCTGCGGGCGTCGAGTGCGGCCGGGAACAAGTCCGACACGACTCCGGCTTGGCAACTGTGGCTGCAACACCACCCCGTAGATTTATCCATGTAGAGGGTACCTTTCTCCTTGCCCAAGTGAATGACTCTTCCCAGGGGCTTGCATCGAGCGGCTTACGAGTGCTATGCCGCCCTGACGCCCTGCCCCTCTCACTTGCCTCCCGCCCAGCCTTGCAAGTTGGGGATGTCCGCCCGCGTCGACCGCACCACCCCTCGTCCCATGCTGAAGGACGAATTGGCCGCCACGGGGCCTCTGTTTGATCCAACCGTTCTCACGTTGCAGGGCATTCAGCGCAGCGCAGGGTGGCGGGCGCGGCTAGCGGCGATCGGCTCGGCTCGCTACCCTTGGTGCGACACCGCACCGTTGCAAGATGCGTCCCAACCGCCGGCCGCCACGTTGCTGTTGACAGGCGCCCCGGGGAGGGACCAACCGGCCCAGACCGTAGCCTCCCCCGCGGCCGGTGGCCAGTTGGTTGCCAAGCGGACCCGGGAGCCGGACAACGCTTCTCGACAGTCGGACGCGGCGCGACCCACCACACCCATTGCTTCTTCAACGTTGGTGGCGCTCGATGTCCGCAAGCTGCGAGCTGATGCTGCCAGTGCTGCGGCGGACTCGTCGACCGACCCTGCTCCCACGCGACCGCCGTGGCGGATGACCCGCTGCCTCGTCGGCCACACGGGCCGCGTCTGCGCCCTTGCCATCGAACCCGACAACCAGTGGATCGCGTCAGGCGCCTATGACTCGACCATCCGCGTGTGGGATGTCTTGGCGGGTAAGCTCAAGGTGGCGCTCACGGGGCACACCGAATGCGTCCGCGGCCTGGCGATCAGCGAGCGGTCGCCGTTCCTGTTTTCGTGCGCTGAGGACAAGCGTGTGCTGTGTTGGGACTTGCAGCACAATTGCGTTGTCCGCGACTTCTTCGGCCACCTCTCGGCGGTCTACGCGGTAGCGTGCCACCCCAAGCTAGATCTAGTTGTTTCGGCGGGGCGTGACGCCACTGTGCGCGTGTGGGACCTGCGAACGCGCAAGGAGGCATTCACGATGACGGGCCACACGGAGGCTGCGATGTGCCTCGCGGTGCAGGGATCGGAGCCGCAGGTGGTGTCCGGAGGATCAGACGCCATGATATTCTTCTGGGACTTGACCAGCGGCGGTAAAGCGTTGACCCGGCTCACGCGCCACCGGATGCCCGTCCGCGCCCTCGCGGCCCACCCAACGGAAAACACGCTCACGTCCGTCGCGGCCGACAAGGTGAGACTGTGGCGCATGCCCACCGGGGAGTTCATGGACAACTACTCCTGCCGCCCCGCCCTCGCCGCCGAGGCCGATCCGATGGAAAGCTCGCTTCACACACCGTGGTGTACGGCGGCGTTGAGCCCTCGCGACGTCCTGTTTTGCGGCAGCGAGAACGGCCACATGCGATTCTACGACTACGGGACGCGCACCGCGTTTCTCTCGACACGAACACGCGCATTGCCCGGCTCCCTCCCCGGTGAGGGAGGGGTGCTCGCGTCGGTATTCGACGCCAGCGGCCGTCGGCTGTTCACCGGTGAAGGCGACAAAACCGTGAAAATGTGGGCGGAAGCCGCCGCTCCAACGACGTCGTGATGAGGGAGGCACCTCACCTGCTCAAAGTGTTAAAGAAGTCCACCACCACCACCTCGGTGCTCCGCTCTTCTCTTTTATGCAATCCGCAGCGTTTGTTTTGAAGGATGTCGACAAATTAAGGTAACCGTGGCTCTTAATTCTTCCGGAATCTGCACATGACGAGCGTCGTCCATATGGTGTTCTTCGATCTGGGCGCGCCGCCACACACCGTGCTGGCCGAGACCGCCGCAATGGTAACGCGCATCCGACGTGAAGTCCCTGGACTTCTCGAATTGCACTTCGGCAACCACGAGGGGGGCAAGATGTACGACGGCTACGTGGACCGCAGCAACGGATTCAATTTCGCCCTGGTGTCACGGCACGCCACCGCGCAGGACTTAGCCGTCTACACCGCCCATCCAGCTCACGTGGAGTTCGCGAATCGACTAAAAAGCTGGGCCAAGCGGCCCGCGGTCGCCGTCGACTTTGTGACGGGATCAAAATTGTAGCGAGCAATCAAGAGTAATACGTCCGACCCGAACTCCTTTGATCCCTCCTTTTTGTGATCGGTCGGATGATTCGCCGTCTTACAGCTGGGTGTTGCCCCCCCCGCGCGCACTTTCACCTCACAAAACGTCCCCACAGCGTCGTTTAAAAGGAACTACACTGCCCGATGTGCAACGATTTCTTTATCAGTTTTCCCGTGGCACCCGCGACGATCACCGTCGGCTATACCGCAGCAGCCGCGGCCAAGTCGCCCATCGAATCGGCTTCGTCGAGTCACTCTGGCCCTGTCACGCCGGATGCGCTGTCCAGGAGCCAGAGCGTTGCGGCAGCGACGGCGCCCTCGGTAGACACGGCCGTCGCTAGCCAGACGTCGGGGTCGAAGGGGAGCGCGACACCGTCGTTCGAGGCCATTCGAGCTTACCAAGACGAATGGGAGGCCGCGGTTCGATTCACAAGCAAGACGAAGCGGCCGGAGCGTCCCTTATTGCCCTCTCGCGCCGCGCCTCCACGATTCGTTCCCCCGCCACCGTCGTTCATCAGGCACCACCCCGGCGGCGGCGGTGCGACTCGGTCATTGACCGTAGCGGCCCAAACCCCCCCGTCGACGGCTTCTTCCATCGCACAAGGAGTTTCGACGAAAAACCAACCGGTGCGACTGGCAACACCCCTCACGGGCGCCCATCAACACATTGCCGTGCGAGGCGGTCGTTGGTGGTACGAACCGTATGGTGTCGTCGTCGTCACGCCGTCTCCGGATGGCGATCAAGCGACGGTTGACAGTAACGCCACCCCAGCGCCTTGGTGCACCGCGTAGGCCGCGCCATGACACGGGAGGTGTGATACTGTATCCATCCCAGGCACTGCCGGAGATATTTCGTTCGCGCACTAACTCACACACCCGCCATCGTTGCTCGCAACACCTCCCACCAACGCCTCTTTGCCGTAATAATTCCCATTTGCAGTGATCGGCAAGTCGTTCGGGTGGAGTCAACAATCTCCTGGCGTATTGCAAAGAGTGAAAAAATCCGGCGCGCTGCTTTCTCCGCCAAATCTCTCTCCCCAGTGGATCCAACATTTAATAAATTACTAACACGTCGCTCACCCCCCCTTCGTATCGTTAGAGGGGTTTTTGGCACTCGCAGGGAGGAGGGGGAAACAGTCAATGGTGGTCGATGGATGCTGCTCAAGGAGGGCATCGGCGAAGAAGCAAACCCATTGTTTCCCGGATCCCCCTCCCCCCTCGCTTCTCTCTCGCTCACTCTCCCTTGTTTCTCTCTCTCACTCCTTATCTTCTTGTTTCTCCTCCCCGCTCCCCACGACTTCCTTCCCTCCTCGATTTCTGTTTCCGCTCCGCGTTCTCTCTGCCACAGCCGCAGCCTTCCCTTCCCCGCAGCGTGTGCCCTTCAATGGGGGAATCCAAGGCGTCCCTCCCTTCCCGACACCCATCATCCTCATCCCGTGGCCGCTTGTCTTGCGCACTCATAACCTCCTCAGAGAGAGCAAAGGGGTAGCAGCTGGGAGAGTTCGCCCTGCCGCCACAACCCTTAGTGCAACAAAACCCACCGAGGCACGCGCCTTGCGGTGAACGGCAAGAGCGTGTATCCCCCCGTTTCCTATATGTCGTCGGTCCATCATACGGTGTTTCTGTTTCTACGACCGATGGACGCGACCACCGGTGCCGCGATCGACAAGCAGCTGAATCTCTGCCGACTGTGGATTCCCGGCCTCGTTGAATTGCACTTTGGCCATTCGTTGGCTCTCCGCGACGACGGCAACGACGTAGAGGGCGACCGCCCGAGCCACGTGATCTGGTCGCGCCACGTCTCTGGTTCAGCGCTGGAGGAGTATCTCTTCCACCCGGAACACTTGGCGCTCAGCGCGCTGCTGAAAAGGCAGGCACGGCGGCCCGCAGTAGCGCTCGATTCGTACCATCGCGGCAAACTATGACGTGTTTTTTTTGTGACCCCCGAACAACGTTCCCCTCCATCCCTTCACTTCCCCGCAGTACATCTTCTGCTTCAAAAATATCCACCCCTGGCCTCGCGTCTTTCACACGACAAAAGTACCAATGTCAAACAGTCCTCCCCTAATGCCTCCCCCGATGCGAGTTGTTTCTTTTCCCTGTCCTTGGCTGTCGGTGGTATTCGATCAAAAGACGGACGCGGTGCGCTGTGGTGTACCGCGGCGGTGTGAGAAATGACAGAGATGTCGGTGCCGTCGTTTCGAGTCGCCATCGTGGGCGATAGCGGCGTTGGAAAGTCAACCCTCGTCCGGCGCATCGTTGAGTCGTGCCTCGCCGTCGGCGGCGGCTCTCCTGAATCCCCCGGCCGCGGGGGGCGACGAGGTGCCGCCTTCGATGGCGGCGGCGGCGGCGTCAGCCTGGACGCCTGTCTGTGGCCGTCGGCGGAAGCCACCAAACCCGTCTTCCTGGAATTTGTTGATGTGACGGGCAACCGCACGTACTGCCCGGAGTCACGGAGGCCTTTTTTGACCGGCGCTCAGGCCATCGTCTTGATGTGCGCGCAGTCCAGCGACCAATCCCACAGGGGTCTGTATCACTGGTATCACGAGCTTGACCGCTTTGGGCTCATCGCCCCACCCCGCGGAGTGCCCGTACTCGTCTTGAGGGCAGCGTGGTCGTCCGGCGATGCTGACGTGTTGTCGCCAAGGAACGTCGCGAGGTCGTCAAGCCCCCCTCCGCGCGCGTGGGACGCCATCACCCGCGCGATGTCCACGGCGTGGTCCGCGGTGGAGCGAGTGTCAGTGCTGATTCTCAGCGTGGCGCTGTTTGGACCCTTTCAAACGGTGGTGCCTTGGCATGATCCGCGCTCTGCCGAGGCGGCCATCACGGCGATCACCGACGCCCCCCCGCTGGGCCGCGGCAGTCGCACAGGGGGAGGGGGAGGGGGAGCTCTCCAACAACGGTCAACGATTCCAACGGAAACCATCATCATCGGCGATCCCGGTGGGTTTTTGCACAGCCGCGAAGAGCTCTATCGCTTTCTGGTCGACGCTATGAGGTCCCAGGGTATTACTACTTGAGACCCACGTGCTCGGGAATTGAACTCTCCCCCGCGTCGACTGCGCACTTGCTACCGGCACGCCTTGTTGTTGCATCGGCTCCTCGCTTCGCTAGCCAAACAAACACCACTTTCCCTCTTCGCTCTCCTTCACCTCCTACACCGCGCGACGTTAGCTCACCCCCTCACAGCCAATGCCGCCGAAGCAACAGCCGAAGACGGCCGGAAAGGGAAGCAAGAAGGGCGGCGACGACATCGACGCTATCCTCAGTGAGTACACCAAACAGGTGAAAAAGGACGTTGCCGCGTCCTCCTCGACCGCAGGTGGCGCCGCCGCCGCGCCACCGTCGGCGTCTCTGACGCTCATCGACCGGAAGAGGAGCCACCAGGCACTGAAGGAACAGCAGGAACGCGAGAAGGCGTCGGCCGCGGAGCGGCAAATCGAACAACGCTTGCAGCATCAGAAGCTCCAGGCGATGCTCAAGGCTCTGATGGAGCAGCCTCGCCCTTTCCTGAATAGCCCGTCGACGGCGCTGTCCGGCACCCACGCGGCGAGTGCCCACCTGACGTGCGGCTGGGGCGCGATGCAGGGCTGGCGCGTCAACATGGAGGACGCCCACATCATGCTTCCAGACTTTGCGAGTAGCCTGGCGCCGCTGCTGCCCACGCCCGCGTCGCCGACGACCCCGTCAAACGTGGACCTGTCGAAAGCTCGGGGACTTTTTGCCGTTTTTGATGGGCACAGCGGCGACCAAGCGGCGAAGAAATGTGGCGCGGCACTGCCCGCGCTGATTGCGACGTCCATTCGTGACCATTACGGCGCCGCCATCGGTGGCTTGTCCAGCCCGGCGCCGCTGCTCGCCAGGCAAGTTGAGGGCTGTGACGTGCCCTTTCCGTGCGACGGTGGTGCGGGAGTCATCTTACACAACGCGTATAAGCGGCTCGATGACGCGCTGCTGAACAAGGTCACTGACGACAGCGGTGCCACTGCCGTCACGGTCATCGTCACGGATAAGCACGTCGTGTGCGCGAGCGTCGGCGACTCCCGCGCCGTGCTTTGCCGCAAGGATGGCAAGGCCACGCCGCTGTCGTTCGACCACAAGCCTGACGACGCCGAGGAGAAGGCCCGCATCGAGGCCGCAGGGGGTTCCGTTAGCAGCAACCGAGTCAACGGTCGCCTGGCGATGTCACGCGCCGTGGGCGACCATAGTTACAAGGCCGATAAGGGCCTCCCGTACGACAAGCAGCTGGTCACTTGCGTTCCGGACGTCCGCATCGCCCCGCTGCAGGAGGCGGGCGTGCCCATGTACGACTACCTCATCGTCGCGTGCGACGGCATCTTTGACGTCCTCAGCAACGACGAGCTCTGCCAACTGGTCAAATCAAAGCTGGCCGCGATGCCGTCGGTGGCCGGCCCGCAGTTGGTCACCTGCTGCCACGACATCTGCAACCACTGTTTGGCTCCCTCGGGTCCCGAAGGCCCCACTCGAGCGCATGGCACGGACAACATGACGATCATTGTGGTGCGTCTCTGAGCACGGCGTCCGCTGTCTGCTGGACCGCCCCTTGCGGCGGTCCAAATGGTGTAACGCGGTGCGTAAACGGTCGGTGCTCCCGGTGTTTGGATTTGGTCGTACACGGCGCGTCGTCATTTTCTTTCTGGACGAACGGAGCACGCAGACGGACGAACCGTTTGTGTGTGTGTGAAAGTACGATCGACGCATCCAAAACGTCCATTGACCCGCCGCGGCTCTCACCGCGAAAGAACTAACTTTTCCAGTAGCCACTTGCGCCACTTCGTTCCTTCCCCCTGGTAGCCCTTTCGACCGCCATTGCGGCTTTAGCTTCTTGAACCTCTTGAAGCCTCGCGCGCTAACGGTCGGTTTTCCCGCATCTGCGCCAGCCGCGTTGGCCATCAAGGAGAGGATTAGGTAGCTATCGATACACATCAGAGCTGATGCGTTGGCTGTCAACACGACGCCATTCCCACACAACCAAGACAACGTCTCAAGTTTTATTTTCTTCCCAAGGTTTTTCGTTCATCTCTCGCCGATGGCCCCCCTCGTGCCGCAGTCGCTATTCGGATGCGTCGCTGCTGCCTTGGGGCTCATCCTCGCCGTGGCTCCCTTCGGTGCTGAGGCGCAGCACTGCGCGACGGCCACGAACTGCGAGCAATGCATTTCGCTCAGCATGTGCGGATGGTGCAGCGTGCCCGTTGTGTACTCGGACAACACGACCGGTCCGCAGTGCGCCGGTTTCGATCCGGGACACAGCCGCCCGTTTGTGTGCCCTGCAATCTACAGTACGGAGAGTTGCCAGCGCGGTTGGCTGTGCAACACGCTGAACGGCACGTGCCAGTTGGCCGCCCCCGGCTATGGTACCTCTCAGGCCCAGTGTGAAGCCGACTGCCAGGTGGGTCCCCCGCCGCCTGACAACAGCGTCTACCTGTGCGACAGCCACACGAAGACGTGCAACAAGGTGCCCCCGGGCACTCCCGGCTCAACGTCGCTGCTCATCTGCGAGGCCATCTGCGAGCACAAGCCGACGGCCAGCCCTGGCCCCGTGCAGCAAACGTACCTCTGCAACACGACCACGTGGACGTGCAACCCGTGCGCGCCCGGCCACGGCGCCTCGCAACTGGTTTGCGACCAGACATGCAACAACGCCTCCATTTACTACGTCTGCAACCCCGCCGCGGGAGGCTGCCAACAGGTGCCGCCCGGCACGGGGGGAGTGCCGTTGGCAACGTGTCTGACTCAGTGCAACTCGACGTCGCTGCCGCCCAACCCCACGTTGCCGCCCAACCCCGGGCCGCCGCCGGAGTACCTTGGCGTCTGGCGCGGAGTGGAAATTCAGAACAACTACAAGATCGTTGAGTGGGACATGAGCGTCAACATCACCACCGTCGTTTTCACGCGCAACTTCCAGTCCGGTCGCGTGACCCAGGTCGGCATCCCGTTCCACGTGCCCAATTCGGCCATTCTCGAGTTCTGGATCATGATCACGAGCGGCCCGGGAGCCGGCTCGTACTTGCGCACCATTGGCGACACCAGCGGCGAGAACGGTCCGCAGACGTCGTTCGGCACGATGGCCGTTGGTCACCCAGGCGGCCCGCGGCCGTCGACGATCAAAGCCGCCATGACGGACGGGGTCAACCGCGTGATCGCGTGGACCAAGTGCATCGTGGGCAATCCGTTCTGTAACTTTGTGATGCCGTCGCAGTCGCAGTGGCGCAAGCGCATGATGTCCGCGCTGGCGATGAAGGCGAAGGCGGCCGCGAAGCTTCCCGCCAAGCACGCCGCCGTGGCTCCCGTGGAGCCAGTCGTGAAGGCCAAGTTCTACGACCAGTGCTCTCAGTATGGCTCCGCGTGCCAGACCTGCCTGCAGCACGCATACTGCGGGTGGTGCTCAGTCGACGTGGTCTATTCGGACGGCACGACCGGCACTCAGTGCGCTGGGTTTCAGGGCAACAGCAGCTTCGTGTGCGATGGGACGTACTCGACCACCAGCTGCGAGGTGGGTTACATCTGCACATCGCAACAGCAGTGCATCGAGACCAACCCTGGAGACGGCATGCCGCAAGCCGTGTGCCTCGCCACGTGCAAGCCCACCCCGCCTCCCAACCCTCTTCACAAGCAGTACGTGTGCAACCTGGTGACCCACCAATGCACCCTGTGCACGGCGCCCCACTGCCCGGGCTCGATGCCACTCGCGCAGTGCGAGTCGCTTTGCCCGAACCCGACCCCCGGACCCACTCCCGACATGGTGGGCGTCTGGCGCGGCATCTACATCCAGAACAACTACCCCATCGGCGAGGTGGATTTGGTCCTCAACAGCACCGGCGCTTTCTTCTACGTCAACGGGGCGTTGTACTTCACTGCGAACGTCGTCTCGCTGGGGGCGGACGTGATGCTCTGGTCCATTCTGACGGGCCCTTGGGCGGGCAAGTCGATCGGCGTGCTCTACCAGATGGCAACGACCTTCTACGGCATGTACTGGCAGTCCACGATGGCACTCGGCCAGCTGGACCAGAACTTCCCGACCGACTACAACACTCCCATGTACACCCACGGCATGAGCGAGTTGGTGTTGGCGCAGTGCTTGCAAGCCCCGTGCCAGTTCCACTCTCCCTGAAAGACGGATGGCTGTGACGAGCCGGGCGGACCATAACACATCGCCATGGGCACATTCCCTCTGGATAAAATGCCACGCGCCCACAACGATCGACTCGCCGCCCTTCCCCTCTACTCCTACACAACTCGCGAACGCGAATCAACGCCCCCTTTCCAAGCCGTCGTTCCAACGGACCACCCCCCGTTCGGCGTGTGCCCCCTTCCCGGCTTTCTTCCTTCCTTCCCCCTCCAACGAAAGCAGAGGCGGGGGAGGAGGAGAAGAAGGCGTTAACAGAACGTAAAACATCGTGGCTATTTCATCAGCGCCGCAGCGCGAGGCGAATGCGATGACCCACCCATCACCGTATATTGGAAATCATCTAGCGGCGGACCACCCCATTGTTGACCAGTGTCCCCCCACCCGTGTCCTGTAAATCCACTGCTTCCTTTTCTTCCGGCACTGCTGTATCGTCGTCGTGTTGAGGTGCGCATGCCACGACTCTCCAATGAGCCTGCAAGACTTGCTCGACATTACTGCCGATGAGCCTCCTGGCTCTGGCGAAGGGCCACTGAGTGCCCAGCTGACCATCCGTGAAACGAAGGCCAGCCGGACCTCCGGTGGGACACCCGACACCGCGCTTTTTGCCCCCGCGCGTCCGGTCCCAAACAACGACCGGCTCTCACTCACGACCAGCACCGCCGCCCCATTGTCGTTGCCCGGGCCGACGAGCGCGGCCATGGGCGGCGTCGTGACGTTGCTGTCGTCCTCCCCGGCCGCGGACGCTGCAGAGCACCTCAGCGAGGCAGAGAAAGGCGGCACCCTTCAGAGGAGCCGCGGCGAGGACATCTGCGACGTGACCGTACTTCAGCGCACGCCCGCGTTCGCATCGACAGTGTTGGGGGAGCGATTTGCGGACTGCTCGTGGATGCGTCAAGCGGCGGCCCTGGCTCACCTCACCGGATCTACCGCTGGCGGCGCGAACAGCAGCGTGCGCTTCCTCACGGTGCTTTGCGACAAGTTCCCCTCGAAGACGTCGTCCAGTGGCTCCAAGTTTGCCGCCATTCGGCTGTGGGACACGCAAGGGCTGAGCCCAGGTGTGACGACGGCCAAGTCTGTACATTCGACTGTCCCCGCTCTCCTGGTGGACCAAGCGTTCGAACAGCACTACGTGCGGCTCTCCGTCGGCGATGCGTTGCTCATTGTGCGCCCGGCGCTGATGCCACCGCGTGCGGGCACCTCCTCTTCGCCCGCGTCGTCCGAGGCGATGCTGCGGCTATCGGACGCCTCGAGCATGTTCATCGTCGGGCGAGGCGACGTCCAAAAGTGCGCGGCGGTTGGCGAACCGTGCAACACCATGTGCAACCGCAGGATTTCCAGGTTCTGCGTTTTCCACCTTCGACAAGCAGCCGCTGCCAGCAAGTCCCCCCAGAAGCCCACTACTGCCGCCAGAGCCAAGTCAGCAGCGCCGTCGCAAGAGTGGAAGAATTCACCGTCCGGTGGGGAGCAGCCGAAGCGATCGTCGGTCCTCGGCGGCGCAGCCCCCCTCTTTACGGGCAACATCATTCTCACGCGCGGAAAACGAGGTGGCGCGGTGCCGCTGCCGCGGCTCGGCGTCGGAGATGGTGGCCTTCTTGCGGTTGGTCAGCCCCCGGCTGGTGCGGCCGGGTCAACGCACCTCCCACCCCGCGGGACGTTCACCCCTGACCCCGTCCCGCTAGTTGGGACATCGCGCATCGAGCCGACGTTCGTGCCAACGGAGACACCCGGCGCAGGAGGGAGCGATCGCGGCCAGCGCGTCATCCAGGCCGCGATTCGTCACCAAGCGTCCGCGGAGCAGCACAGGTTGCTCGCTGCGGCGAGCCGCCCGACGATGCCACCTCCAGAAACGATGCAGCCGGCAACGGCCGTCGCCACGCCGCGCAGCAAGCGCCCGCGAGCACCTGAGCGCGGCGACAACCATGACGCCCTGCCACGCCCTGCGACGGCCACTGCTCTCGCCACGCGTCCCGCCTTGGTGCCGGTCGGCTCATCGGTTGTGGATCGAAGCTTTTTTGGCGGGCGCTTTACTCCCTCGGTGGCCAGTGGAGGCCCTTCTCCCCTCGAGCGCCTAAAGCAGATCGCAGCCTCAGCTCAAAAGTGCACAAGCCAAAATGCATCGGCGGTAGCGACTGAGCGCCAGAGGGAACTGGAGCAACGGCTGGCAGCGCTCGACGCGAAGGACGCCGTGTTTGAAGCGCTTGACCAGGTTCGAGAGGAGGAGACCGTGGCTGTTTGGTGCGCGGTGTGTCGAAGGTGGACGAGCGCCAAGCCGACTCCCTGTGTGGCAGCCGGCCACACGCTTTCACGGCAAAAGACAGTCAAAAAGTTTTTTCGTTGTGGCGGGTGCGGTACCGTCGACCATTGTATTGGGGAGGACGTCTTTCCAACGCATGACTGCCCGCGATGCCACAAACGCGAATGGTCGGCCTCGTCCGCGGCATTCCGTCCTGTGCTCCGGGAGCGAGACCAAGCTGGGGACGTGGTGCCGACCTAACTCCGCAGCAGGAGGAGCAATCGCGATTTTTGTGGCGTCAAACAAACTTAGTAAAATCTTCCGACCGTTTCTTCTTCACTCCCACTTGTAAAACCATCCCACCCAAACAGAGGTGTCCATCCGTGCGACTGAATGTCCACAGTCCCGGTGCGCCAGCTGTGGTCACGTGCGCGCGACTTCGTGGCGTCGGCGTGCGATCGGCGCCCGCGGACGCACGGCCTGCCGCACATGGAGCAGGTTACACAAACGGCATTGCTGATCCACTACATGGAGCTTGCCGCAGCCCCACATCCGTCGTCGGACGGCGGCCCCTGCCGCCGGGACGCTGCCATCGCCGAGCAGGACATCGTCCTGGTGGGGATGCTGCACGATGTCAACGACCACAAGTACTACTCCTCTGCCACCGAAGACTTGGAGGCATCCATGCGGTCGTTTCTCGCCAAGGAGCTTCGAAGTGATGTGGACGCCGCGGCTGCCCTCGACGCGATTGCTGCCGTCTCGTTTTCAAAAGAGAACAAGCGCGGCAAGCGGTACTTCGCCGCCACGCTGTCGCCGAGGTGGCTGCGCGCACGGGACATCGTCTCGGATGCCGATAAGATTCACGCCATCGGCTACGACGGGGTGCTACGGTGCTGGGATTACGGCCTCGAATCCTGGGACACGACAAAGGAGGCCTTGACGCACGACGCCGCATGCCGGCGTGTGCTTGAACACGCGGCGGAGAAGCTGCTGCGGTTGACCGACGAATTTATTGTCACCGCGTCCGGGATACATTTGGCTCGCCCCCTCCACCATGAGATGGAGGCCATGCTCGGCGACTGGAAACGTAACGTGCCGACCCACCTACCGCTAAAAGTGTGACTCACCCGCGATTTCATTGCCGTGATGCCACCACACCGCGCTGGCGATAATTGAGGACCTTCGTCGGGCTCCTCCCCAACTCGTATAACGAGTTTCAGTGTGCCCTGCGCTAATGATAGACTTCGAAAATAGATTCTTCGATATTCCGACACGCCACCACGTTGCCGGCTGGACTCGACTAGAGACCGAATAGATTTGCTTGCTGATGCTCTGTACGTCTTGCGTGATGGCCGTCGTCGCCAACGCGCACGCGACCCCCCCTCTGACTCATACCTACGTGTGTGTGTGTGTGTAGATGACATGACCAATGCGACCCTTTCGGGTGGAAGTGTTAACGAAGTTGTCGTCCCCCTCCACCCCAGTCGTGCAGCTGGTACTGTATCCGTTGAACATCTTCCATGTTAGTTCTCTTCGTCGCAGGCTTACTGCTGCGCTGGTTGGTGGCGTTCCATCCCCACAGCGGCATGGGCCGCCCACCAATGTACGGCGACTTCGAGGCGCAACGGCACTGGGTCGAAATCACCAACGCACTGCCGCCGAAGGATTGGTACGCGAACACGACGGATAACGACTTGCAGTACTGGGGCCTGGACTACCCGCCGCTGAGCGCTTGGCACGCAAAGTTGATTGGTGTGTCGTATCAATTTTTGCTCCAGCAGGCCGCGAAAGTGGCACGGCAGCCGTATCCCATTGCGGACGGCGAAGACGTTGAAGTCGACACATCAGCGTGGGTGACGCACCAATGGAATCGCACCTTCGGCCTGCACGTGTCCCGGGGTGCGGAAGACCCGACGACGCGATCGGTCATGCGCGTGAGCGCCTGGGTGACGGATCTCCTCGCGTTCGCCGGGCCGGCAGTCTTGTTTTTGCATCTTCTATCGGGCATCCCGACTGCGCGGAATCATCGCCAGGCGCAAGGCTCGGTCGCCCCGCTTGGCATCGATCGATCTGTGCTATCCGCCGCGATGAGCGGCCCCGCGCTCCTCTTAATGTGTCCCCTGCCGCAGATATTCGTTGACCATGGCCACTTTCAGTTCAACGCGGTGCCCCTCGGCATGGTCGTCACGACGGGCATCGCCGCGGTGGCGTTTGGCAGGACTCAACGGTTTCTCGGTTTGCTGGTTGGCGTGGCGGCAATGGCGACAGCGATCATGTTCAAACAGATCGCCCTCTACTATAGCCTCGGTATGGCGAGCTACGCGCTCGCTGTGTGTCTCCGGTGCCAACGCGCAGCTGGAACGGCGATCTCGCAACTCGTCGTCGCAGTCGGCGTCGGCGTGACGATCCTCGCGCTGTGTCTGGGGCCGCCCCTCCGAGCATCCGACGTCGTCAGCCGCATGTTTCCGTTTCAGCGTGGACTATACGAGGACAAAGTCGCCAACGTCTGGTGCGCCCTCTCCCCGGTGCTGAAGTTGCACCTGCTGCTGCCGCGCAACGCGCTGGTGCCATTTTGCGCTGGGGCCACGATGGTCGCGGCGGCCCCTGCTTGCCTGTCGAGCGGCTGGATGAAGAAGACTGGCTCGTCGTCCGCCGCTTGTGGGCCGCATGTGGATTCGCTGCGTTTGTGTCTTCTCTTGGCGGCGTCATCGGTAAGCTTTTTCCTCTTCTCGTTCCAGGTACACGAAAAAGCTATTCTGTTTGTGGTGACGCCAGTCCTTCTTGCCGGCTGCATCGCCGAACGCTTGTTGCGGATGTCCAACTTCGGTGACGCGGGAAACGAAGCCACGGCCGCTCGCCAGTGGATAGAGTCACTTCCGTTTGCAGCAACGCACTTTACGTTTGTCGCGCTTTTTTCCTTGTTTCAATTAGCGCAGAAAGATCGACTGGTGCCGGTGTACGGCGCGTTGCTCGCCCTGGGCGCGGTTCACGTTGCCTTTTGCTGGACGCAACGCTACCGTCGTCACCCGATGACAGCGCACCACCTAGAGGGGGAGTTTGTGACACGGGCACCGTTTGTATCGGTGTCGACCTTGTCGATGATTGCGGTGTTTGGGCTCGAGACGGTGTACGTTCCGCCGCCGCGATTCCCGGACTTGACAGCGTTGTTGCTCGCGGCCGTGTCCTGTGCCCACTTCGTTGCGTACTTGGTGTACTTTTCTCGAGGCTTGTGGCTTGTGCGTAGGCTTTGAGGAGAGATGTTCGAGCTGTTGAGAGAGGGCGGCACTCCTCCCCATCCGTAGGCATCCACCCCACTCCAGTTCCATCCCGAGAGATCGTTGTGGTTTCCCATTGTCCTACCCAACTGACGAACCAAGATCTTTTCCTTGATGGATTTAGTACCTGAATACGTCGATGAGGGCCTCGCCGCGCCGGACGACACTGGTGACCGGGGCGATTTTGTTCAACACTACGCCGGCCTCGCGGAAACGGCGTCGCGAGGGCCCAGCCGACGCGAAGCGCGTGAAGAGTCAATCGCCGTTACGCCAGGACGCACCGCACCTCCCGGGATGACGCCGCGTCCAGCCGCCCCTGCCGACCCTGACGAGCTCACTTTTGTTTGGGGCACGAACATTTCCGTCGAGGTCCTTCGCGACCGATTTGAACGGTATTTGCGGGGCACGCCGGGCGACAATGCCCCCTCCCACATCACCTCCGAGATGTCCGCATCCCTCGGCGCCCACTTCAGGGGTACCGTCCTCCGGATGCAGAGCACGGGCTCGCACACGTTCGAGCTGGACTGCACGTTGCTGCGGCGGCACGACCCGCAATTGTTCCAGATGGTGTCGTCCCACCCGGCTGAGTGCGTGCCGCTGATGTCGCAGGTGTTCTCTGTCTTCTTCATGAGCGTGACAAGGAGCGGCGGCAAAGGAGGTGCGGTGATCGTGTCGGGCGGTGTCGATGAATTCAGTGGGACCGTCGCGCCCTTTCGCCTACCGAAGCAAACGGCGCTCCGTGACCTGAGCCCCCAACACACCGAGACGCTCGTCGCAGTCAGAGGCATGGTGGTGCGGACGACCAAGATTATTCCCGAAATCCGCCTTGCGCATTTCCGTTGCTGGGCGTGTTTCGCGACCGAGACGAGCATGGTGGACCAAGGCCGCATCTCCGAACCCGTGCGCTGCCAGCACTGTGGAAAGCAGTACAGCTTCCAATTGATGCACAGCCTGTCGATGTTCGAAGACAAGCAGATCATTCGCATCCAAGAGGCGCCCGAAAATCTAGCGGAGGGTGAGCTCCCCGTCACGCTATCGGTCGTGGCGTATGGCGACATGGTCGACACGGTCGTGCCCGGGGACCGCATCACGGCGACAGGGATTTACCGGAACGCCCCGATGCGTCTCAACTCTAACACGCGCATCATTCGTAACGTCTTTCGCTCCCATCTGGACGCGCTGCATCTGCTCAAAGCGTCAAAGACGTCACAAACACACGAGGAGTCCAACGCTGAGTCCGCCGCGTTGCGCGAGGGAGGGGCCCAACGCGCGGCGACGGCCAGCGCGGCGACGGGTGGTGCCATCACGAAGGGCGATGCCCTTGCTGTCACTAGCGACGAGAAGGACCGCATCATGCAGCTGTCTCGGCTGCCCGACATCTACGACATTCTCATCCGGTCGCTTGCGCCCGGCATCTGGGGCCACGACGACGTCAAAGCTGGCGTGCTGGCACAGCTGTTTGGCGCATCCAAGAAGCAGTTTCAACACGGATCGTTTCGCGCAGAATTGAACATTCTGCTGTGTGGCGATCCTGGCGTGGCGAAGAGCCAATTGCTCACTCGGGTGCACCGGATTTCTCCGAGAGGTGTCTACGCCTCCGGAAAGGGGTCCAGCAGCGTCGGCCTCACGGCATTTGTAGTGAAGGACGCCGACACCGGGGAGTTCGTGCTGGAGCCTGGAGCGCTGGTGCTCAGCGATCGTGGTATGTGCTGCATCGATGAGTTTGACAAGATGAACGAGGCGACGCGCAGCGTGCTGCATGAAGTCATGGAGCAGCAGACGCTGTCCATCGCGAAGGCCGGCATCATCGCGCAGTTGAACGCCCGGACGTCTATTTTAGCGGCCGCGAATCCCAAGGAGTCGCAGTGGAATCCAGCACTCAATATCGTCGAAAACTTGCAGATTGAGCCGACCCTGCTGTCGCGATTCGACTTGATTTTTCTCTTACTCGACCATCAAGACGAGGCGCAAGACAGGCAACTGGCGGCGCACGTCTTAGCACTGTACTTGAAACCATCGGACAGCAAGATGCCAGTATCGCATGAGAACGCGGCGGCCACTGCCGGTGCTCATCCCTGGCTTGCGGCGGGAAGAACGTTGACCGTGTCTCATTTCACCAAGTACGTGGCTTATGCGCGAGAGTTCTGCAACCCTGCTATTACTGAGGCATCCCACAAGGCCCTCGCGGCAGCGTATGTGGAGCTACGAAAAGTGCGCGGGGGCGGAAAGACGGTGTCGGCGACTCTCCGGCAGCTCGAGTCCATGATTCGGCTATCCGAGGCGCGCGCGAAAATGCGGCTCGCTGCCACGGTGACCATAGAGGACGTGACCGAAGCGAAAAATTTGATTTCCACCGCGCTTCGCGAGGCGGCCACGGACCCTCGGACGGGCTTAATCAATATGGACATGTTCGTGGGACCTGACTTATCCCGGTCGTCGCTGGAAGCCAATCTGGCGCGAGTGCAAATGATCGCGCAATCGAAGTTTATTGCGATGGGCCGCTCGTCGGCTCAGCTGTCGGAATTGCGACATCTTCTCAACGAGCAGCTGCCGCGCCCGCTCCCGAACCATCAGCTGACGGAGGTGCTGTCGTCACTTGCTGGCGGTGACGTCATCGAGAGTTTCAACTCCTCGGTGGTGCGCTTCGTCATGCCGAAGTGACCCGAATGATCATGTCGCGCGAGGCGGGGGGGGGGGGGGGGGGGGGGGGGGGGGGGGGGGGGGGGGGGGGGGGGG
>ERZ1292630.1214-Hain-H41-02um-R3-1214-length-25635-cov-6_pt1 | contig 25635 bp, 14 predicted proteins | sample MGYA00564408_ERZ1292630 | MGnify/ENA primary metagenome ERZ1292630 (study PRJEB36523, sample SAMEA6512641) | groundwater metagenome | collected 2019-01-08 | study: AquaDiva: Metagenomics assemblies of 32 groundwater samples
GAGAAGTACCTGCGGCAGATGTTAGTCCTGTGACAACAAGAGTAGAGTCCGAATCCGTGTTAAGAGTGATATCTGATGTAGATCCCGGAGTAAAGGTATGAGCTCCAGTCCAGGTTGGGGAGAACGAAACATCAACAGCAACGTCATTAGCATTTACTGTAATTCCTATGCCAGTTCCAACCGCCAATGTTGGAGCAGAACCTTCTCCGGAAGCATCTCCGGTTAGTCCACCCCCGGCTGTGAAAGAAGCAACATAATCACCGGTAGTGTCAGACCCAAGCGCCACAGTATTTAAGCCTACTGTAAGTCCCGCAGAAAATGAACCGGAAATGTCTCCTGCAGCAGGGGATTCAGCTACATTTACATAGACAGAATCAAGAGTACCAGAATAATTAGCATTTGTTAGCACCAAACCGCTAGTACCTGAAAAAGTGTAGGAAGCGTCTGAAGCTAAATCGTCCACATCAAGCGTTCCATAAAAGACGCCGCCGGCAGACTCAAGAATTCTAACCTCGCTAGAAGAATTGTTCAAAATTATGTCAAACGCACCTGTCTGATCCCAATTAGAAGATAACGCACCTAAAGACAATGTTAAATTGGCACCTTCGCTCCCTCCATTGCCACCTGCAATTCCGGATCCGTTTGTTATAGCTTGAACGTAATTTCCGGTTGTGTCTGTTGTTAGAGCCACAGCATCAGAAGCTATTGTGAGAACACCCGAGCTTGAGATGGTTGCATCAGACGACATGGAGGCAAATGCAGGTGCTCCAGAAGTTACCCCAAGAAGCAGTTGACCGTTAGTGCTGGCAGAGGTAGTTCCAATTGCAGAAGATCCGTTGCCAAACAAGATTCCATTTGAAGCAAAAGTTGATGCGCCTGTACCTCCGTTACCAACTGGGAGAGTTCCTGTAACTTCAGAACCCAAATCTACAGATGTTCCAAGGCTGGCTTCAAGAGACCCACCGTTATTGGTAAGTCCGGTGCCTGTTATATCGGTAATTGACTCTGAAGCCAGAGTAAAAGTTGAGGTTGCATTGAGGGTGGTTGCTCTGGCTGTTCCAACAACATCAAGTTTAACGCCTGGAGCAGTTGTGCCTACCCCAACATTGCCGGCTGAATTCACAGAAAGAGCTTGTACCCCTGCAGAAACAATTCTTAATGGATTAAGAGCAGAGGAGCTTGCTGTAGAAATGTTTAAAAGATAACCGGTTCCGGTATTTGAAGCTGTGTCGGTTAGATTAAAAAGGTTGGTAGAACCTGTTGCGGCGCTGTATGTAAAAGTGGAAGCATTAGAACCCATAGAGAGCGAAAGCGCCCCTGTTGGGGCTGTTATTGATGACCAAGCAGTTGAGCCACCACCTCCTCCTCCCGGTGACCAAGTAAGATTTCCGGAGCCGTCATTTGTAAGAACAGTACTTGATAAACCTGGAGTTGTGGGCCAAGAGTAGGATACTCCGTTAATGCTTGACAGGTCACCTTCAATAGTTAGGTCTTGGGTTACAGTCAAATCTCCTCCGATTGTTACGTTGCCGTTTAAATTTGTCAGCCCGTTAAGAGTAGCTGTACCGCCAACAGTTAGATTGGATGTAAAAGTAGCTAGGGCATTAAAAGTGGAAGTACCGTTGATTGTAATAATGTCGGAACTGCTTGATCCCAAAATTACTCTATCCTGCGCTTCAAACGTATCTCTGACTTTAAGTGAATCATCAATTACAACATTAGCCTGAACGTCAACCGGGCCGTCTAAGAACAGTGCGCCTTCCTTGTCTAAAGTAAATTTTTTGGCAAAGATGGATCGCCATCTGTTATCATCTGTCCCCAGTGACTTGTTGTCTCCGCCTAATGGGTACAAGCTAGCATTATTCTGATCAATAATAATGAGCTTTTGCGAATCATCTGCAGAGCTGCCTACAGGAGTTGTTACCAATGCACTTTCACCAATCGAGTTTACTTCTTGTCCAAGTACCACTTTCTGTCCGTTATCTATTATGTTTTCTTCTGCTTTCTTACTTGAGGAGAGCACTTTAAGAAGTTCTTGATTTAGTGTTATGTACTCAAGATTGATTTTTGGATTGATTTGTCTAATTAAAAGCAGGGTAAGTATGAGAGTTATCACAGAAATTCCGGCGCCAGTATAAACTGGAACTCTGTTGTGTTCTCTAAAGAAATTGTCAACTTTGTTGGAAAGTATTTTCAAAGATTTAGAAAGATGTTCTTTTTTGGTCTTAGCCTCAATTAGTTTTAAGTCTTCATCTTTAAGTTTTGCATTTTGCAAGTTATCTCTAAGTTCAAGAATTTCATGGTAATCAAAAACCCTATAATTGTTGGTAAGTCTGGAAGATGCTATTTTCCCCTCTTTTTCCAGCCTTCTTAGGGTGGATGGGGAGATTTTTAGAATTGAACAAGCTTCTGATACACTCAGTATTTTTTTGGTTCCGTCAGAGCTTTTTTTTGAAGTGGTGTTTAAGGCAGGATTAAAGTTCATCTTTTCCTTTTGTTGCAATCTTTGAAAAGGTTAATTAAATGATAAAGATTAATGAAAAAGTAGTCAATGGTTTTGTTGAAATTTGTGAAGTTTGATTAAGCGTTTTTGAAACACAAAATAATAACTTATAGCGTGTTTTAAAGTTGTGAATTTTTATCTGAGCATTTTTCCATTTTTCAGATGGGTTGAAAATTATATTTAAGACTTCTTAATCACAACGCTTTGGTTTTAAAAAGCCTAATGGCACTTTTTAGACTCTGCTATAGATGCTAAGAGTAGGGTTACTTTGCGTCTTTTAAAAATTAACTAATCCTAGGGCAATTTTGGAACTTATTATCCTACCATTCGTAAGAGCGGACTTCTAAGGATCTTACCTTAAAGAGCAATTGAAGCATAAAAATTGCGTTTTATAGAACGTTTTTGAAATATAGCAAACTCTTTGGCCAAGTCCTCATAATAATTAACGACATATAGAAGTTAGCTGTTGGTCTATGAGAGGACAGGTATTTAAGAAATAATCACCAAACTATAAACACACCTAATTATTGTTGTTACAATGTTTGATAAGGTTCTTATATTGACAAATACCTTCGGCTTCACATAAACACGAAACCATATTAATATAACATATATTGTGATATAATTTGACAGGTGTTTTATGATTTTAACTCTACAAAAAGATATATTATTTATTTTGCAATTGGGTTACTTGTTCTACTTTTGATTTTGACCAGAACTGTTTTCTCAGTTGAGAGCTCTCCGCTTAGAAAGTTATTTAATTCCTTTTTCAAGCTGCAATCCCCAAGTGTTTTATCAAAGGATCCCTTATTAAGCAACCAGTTAAAAAACACTCAACCAATGGAAGAAATTTTTGTAGAAATATCAGGGGCGGTAAAGAGTCCAGGAGTTTATAAACTTTTACCAGGTGCTCGACTGAACGACTTACTGCTTATGGCTAATGGTTTTGCCAAAAACGCGGATACATTATGGGTTAGCAAGCACTTAAACAAAGCGGAAAAAGTGTACGATGGTATGAAAGTGTATGTCCCAAATATTTCAGAAAACTTTTCAGTCACTCTGACTCCTGGTGTGCCAAATACTCAAGCGTCAGCTGCAAACACCGTCTTCACTGGTAATGGAGAGGTGAGCAAGCCCGGGTTGGTTTTATCGGATATCTCAAAGACAAATGTAAATAAAGCCGGCGCAGCCGAGCTTGATGTTTTACCCGGAGTAGGCTCTTCTTATGCTCAAAAAATTATTAAATCAAGGCCGTATAAAGATTTTGAGGATTTTAAGAAAAGATCCGGAATACCCTTTAAAACAGCTAATAGTTTAAAAAATCAATTAAGCTTTTAGTATTTATGATTTACTTATTCAGTATGCTATTGAATGAATAGTTTGTTTAGTAATTATTTTAACTCTACGCATCGTGTTCTTTTACTGGGGATTTTGTTTGGAATTAAGTCTCAAATTCCACTAGAATTGAGTACTGCGCTGAAAAATAGCGGAACAATTCATACAGTAGTGGTGTCAGGCTTTAACATAAATATAGTATTTAATACACTCTTTGTTTTAACATCAAAATTAGGTAAAAGAGTGTCATTTATCTTGTCAATATTTTCTGTTTTGTACTATGTCCATATTGTTGGACCAACACCACCTGTTTTAAGAGCTTTATTTATGTGTCTCATGTACAGGTTTTCAAAACTTTGTGGCAGAGAGTCAAGAGGGTTGTACATATTAATTGCATCAATGATTGTTATGTTAACAATTAACCCTCACTTAATTAGCGACATTAGCTTTCAATTCAGTTTTACTTCAACACTTGGACTCATTTTGTTTAACTCAAAAATCAATAACCTGCTTACCAAGCTGCCAATACTTAAACATTTTCCAAAACTAGTCTTGGAACCTTTTTCTGAAACGCTTTCGGCAAATCTGCTTTTGACACCTTTAATCAGTTACTATTTTGGAAGGCTGTCTCTGGTCTCTCCGCTTGCTAATATTTTTATTTCCTTTCTCATTGCTCCCATAACTTATCTTGGTTTTATTTTTATTCCTTTTGAGTGGGTAGATCCAATTCTTGGAACACTGGTTGCCTTGCCTCTTAAGATACTTCTCACCATTTTTGTAACTCTGGTTACTTTTTTTGGAGAGCTTTCTTTTTCTTCTACCTGGTTTAGAATTACCACTTTTGAAATGGCCCTTTATTATGTTTTGCTTGCGTTGTTTCTCATTGTTTAAATTTTTTTGGTAGTCTATAGTTCTAACATGATTTTGGAAAGTGTTAAGGTTATTATCAAAGATGCTTTTATAAAAGAGTATGGGTTTTTCCCCAACAACGCCTCTTTTGAACATCCTGTTGATGAAAAGTGGGGAGACTATGCAACCAATGCCTCTATGACGGCAGCAAAACAAATTAAGCAGAACCCTCTAGATATTGCCAAGAGAGTTTGTTATAGGGTTAATAATGAAATAGCTTCCAATCATAAAAACAACAATGAGTACACAATTTTAGAGAGTCTAAATTTTGCTAAACCTGGGTTCATTAATATAAATATTAAAAAAGAGTGGTTACTAAATGAGCTCAGAAACGTGCTTTTAGAAAATAAACATTATGGGTCGTCAGAAATTGGTAAGGGTAAACTGGTAATTGTAGAATTTTCCCAGCCTAATACTAACAAACCCATGCACATTGGTCATTCCAGAAATAATTTTCTGGGCTCTTCCATTTCAACTATTTTGGCTTTTCTTTCATATGATGTGATCAGATCAAATTATGTTGGTGACATTGGCATCCATATTTGTAAGAGCTTACTTATGTATATGAAATATGGGCAGGGGAAAGAGCCTGATAAAAAACCTGATCACTTTGTGGGAGACTTTTATAAACTTTTTGAGAGTGAATTGGAAAAGGATCCAAAGCTTATTGAAGAGGCTCAGAATCTGTTAAGGCGTTGGGAGCAGAAAGATGAAAGTCTTCATAAAATTTGGCAAAAAATGAATTCCTGGGTTTATGAGGGTTGGAAAAAGACTTATGAAGAGGAGAATGTGCAGTTTGATATTTGGGAATATGAGAGTAAATGTCAGGATATAGGCAAAGAAATAGCCGAGCATGCAGTGAGAGCGGGCATTGCAGAAAAGGATGCAACAGGAGCAATAACTGCCAAACTTGAAAAATACGCCCTTCCGGACAAGGTTCTATTAAGATCTGATGGAACATCAGTTTATTCTACAAAAGATCTCCAACTGGCAAAGGATAGCTTTGAAAAATACCAGTTTTATAAAAGACTTTATATTGTTGATTACAGACAGGCGGACTACTTTAAACAAATTTTTAAAGTTTTGGAAATTCTTGGATTTGAGTGGGCTAATAGATTGGTTCATGTTTCTTATGGGGTAGTGTCTTTGCCATCCGGTATGATGTCTTCAAGAAAGGGAAATGTTATAAGTGCGGATCAGGTGTTGGAGAGGCTTTATGCTATGGAAAAAGGAGAAATGGCAGAAAGAGGATCAGATACCAATAGTGAAACCTTTAAAGATGTTGCGTTGGCAGCTTTTAGGTATCCGCTTTTGAAAGTTGACTATAAGCAAAATATTACTTTTGATTTTGACCTTGTTACAAGGTTTGAGGGGGACACAGGACCTTATCTTCAATATACACACGCAAGAGCTTGTTCGCTTTTGAAAAAGGCTTCAACCTCAGATCTTGAGGTTTTGGGGAGCTTTGATTTTGATAGTGCCAAACTTGAGGAAGCGGAGGAAAGAGTTGTAAAATTTATATACAGATTTCCAGAAATTGTTTTAAGCTCCGGTGAGGATTTTGCTCCCAACTACATTTGTAATTACTTGTATGACTTAGCCTCAAGATTCAACAGCTTTTATAACAAGTCTCCTATTATTTCAGAAAAGGAATCTATCAAGAGGTTACAAGGGTTACTCATAACTAAGGCTTTTGCTCAGGTTATGAGAAACGGGCTTAATTTACTTGGTATTTCATCCCCGGAAAAAATGTAGAGACAGTTTTTTTATACTCAAGCTAAAGTAGTAAATATCTATGTTATTATCTATCCATGGGGCGTAAACCGCATAGATCTAAAAAATTTATGCTCTTTGGTGGTATTTTTAGGCTTGCACTAGCGTCTTTTGGCATCTTTGCGCTGGTTTATTCTGTCACCTTTGGAATTAAATGGGTTTCAGATTATGGCTTGCCGGGGGTTTTGGTTAAAGCTTTGCCTCTTAGTAGCGTTGCTGGCAAGTATATAGACCTTTCAAAAGTCTACTTGCCTGAATTAAAAGCTGTGCAAAAAGATAAGTTGGATGAAGAGTTAGTTAGTAGTTCAAACACTACAGAAAATCTTAAGAACGCTTTTGGTAATACAGAAACTTTGTCAGGCGAGCCTCTTCTTACATTATGTTTACTCTCTGATTCACACAATGATAATGCCGTTTTGGAAAAGGCTTTTGTTATGTCTAAAGAATTAAAGTGTGAATATGTGTTTTTCTTAGGAGACTTTAGTAGTGTGGGAGCTATATCTGAGCTTGAACAGGCTAAGAGAGTCATGGATGCGGGAGGGTTGCCTTATTATTCATTGCCGGGCGATCATGATCTTTGGAAGAGCGGGGATGTTGGAAATTACACCTTAGTTTTTGGGGATCCCAACAAAAAGATAATCTTAAGGGGTATGACCTTTTTATTTTTGGATAACAGCAATAATGAAACAGGTGTGAGTAAAAGTAATCTGGTTTGGTTTACGGATGAGTTGGCATCATTAGATTCCGGGGACGTTGCCTTTGTTTTACTATCAAACCCTTTATACAATAAGTCGCAGTTTAAGTTGATGGGGGAAAATAGTGAAACTGTTAGGGAGCAAGCCAATATGTTACTAAAATTGATTAGAAACTCGGAGATCATAACGGTGATTGCGGGGGATAATCATCTTTCTTCCAGGAGTGCTGATCCGGAAAAGCCTTCAATTGAGCATATTGTTGTTGGGGCTCTTACAAGATCCAGAAATCTACAAAACCCAAGATTCTCCCAACTAACACTTTTTAAGAGTGGAAACTATAAATTAAAAGAGGTTGAAGTTGCGTTCTAAAGTCTTACAACTGATATATTAGCAACCCGCCTTTTATAGTGACAAAGCCCCCGTTTGGTGTTGCAAGATAATCCTCATCTTCTTTACCTTCAATTCTGCCATCACTTTCACTGTGTCCTACTTTGTCTGTCTCAAAAATTGGAATCTCAAGATACTTTAATAAGTTTGGTAAAAGATCTGTGAAACTTTTTCCTCTCCAGCTTTCATAATTGTCTTCTTTGCAATGGGGAAATTTACCAAAAATTATTGCATTTACAGATACCCCCTCATTTTTAAACCTCATTAGTAGCACTTCAATATATCTGAATGCTTGGGAAGGTTCTGTGTAAATATCCTCAAGTAGGAGTATTACACCCTTTTCTTTTAGTTCTTTGTGAATTTTATCCGTGAAAGCAAGACTCAAAGTTAGACATTCAAGGTTTGATGAAATCAAAATACCTGAAAGCTCTTCATTTTTACTATCCGGTTCTTTTATTTTCTTGATCTCAAAAGAATGCTCAAATCTTTCTTTTAGAAGTTTTGCCACCAGAGTCTGAGAGTTCTGAGACCATGAGTAAAAGCCTTCAAAGTTTGGAGTATGATAGGTTACATACCCGTATGTAAGAGTAAGATAGTCGGATAAAAGGGTATTGTCACTATAGCCTAAAACAATCGCCTTTTTTTCTATGATTTTTTCCATTAGCTTATCAATATCAACCTTGCTGTTTAGAAGAATGTCAGTTATGCTAAAGCCCCCTCTAATAGAAAAGAGCGCAGAGATATCATGAAGATCAATATTGTTAATGCAGTTTGTCATCCTTTCTCTATACTTTGAAAGGTTCTCAGAGCGGCCTTTTGTACCCAGAAGAGACTTATCTATATGAATTTTAAGTCCGTTTTCTCCCTCAAATCGGGCAATTTTGGCTTCAAGATCAGTTGGGTTTATGCTTGTTGACGAGAAACTTGTGAGTAGGATTTTATCAGCATCTTTTAAGCGCTTTGGGTAGATCATATGCTTCTTATACCAGAGAACTGGATTTGGAGCTAATCTGGTTTATTTTTGATCAAGATGCTATTCTTACCCCATGTTTATTGAAAAAACTCTGGTTTTACTTAAAACAGACGCTGTTCAGAGAGGCATTTCAGGAGAAATTATTCATAGATTTGAGCGCGCAGGATTGAAAATTGTAGGGCTCAAGATTGTTAAGCCTTCACACGAGCTTGCAAAAAAACATTATGATGCAAGTGAGGAGGTACTACTTAGGTTTGGAAACAATACTCTTAATGATTGCAAAAAGTTTGGGATAGACCTTAAAGCTAATATTGGAACTGAGAGTGCTCTTGAAATTGGAAAAATTGTCTGGCAGTGGAATGTGGATTTTTTGAAATCCGGTCCTGTTATTGCGCTTGTTTTGGAAGGGTTACATGCCATTGAAAACGTACGAATGCTGTGCGGTACCACAATTCCTTTTAATGCCATTCCGGGTTCTATCAGGGGGGATTTTTCACTTGATTCAGCAATTGGCGCCAATGTTAGAAAAAGAACTATCTATAATCTTGTACATGCCTCAGGCAATCCAAAAGAGGCGGAAGCGGAAATAAAAATGTGGTTTAAAGCAGACGAATTGGTTGGTTACAAGAGAACCCACGAAGATTTGTACAATTATTGATTTTTCAATTTCTAGGTTTCAATAAAATTGGCAGCTTCTTCCTCAAGTATTTTTGCAAATGTTCGTAGCCGGGCAGCGGTTCCATATTTGGGGGTGCCTGTCAGGCTGAAAGAGTACTTTCCCTCTGAATTGATCTGTCTTGTCAGGTTGAAGGCTAGGGGCTCGGTCATACTACTCATGGTTCCTCCTAAAGTCTCTACATCTCGCAGCTTTTTTCCATAAGGGTCGCCATTTTTATAGTCTCTTGTGTGATCTACTTTGTCGGGAAAAGATATCAGGCCGCACGAATTAAAAGCTTGGGCCAGATAGCCTATATTTGGAAGCTTTGTGAGACCTGCGGAGAAAAATTGCTGAACCGGTTTTGGGATTCTTGGGTCGTTGAGTGTTTCAAAGACATCCGTGAGTGCGCTTTTATGCACATCCTCGGCCGTTGCCCTAAGTAGAGCTTTTATTTTTTCTGGGTTTTCCGCAACATCACTAAGTCTTACTAAAACCGGTTGAATCCTTCTGTCTTTTTTCCTGCCTTCTTCTGGCATTTTATCAAGCTTTGGATCATTAAATTTTCCGATTTGGGGAATAATTATGGTTCTATCAGCATCAAAACCTGAACGCATCATTGTTCTTGCGTATGCTTGCATTATTTTGGTTGGAGAGAGCTTCTCAAGAGAAGGGCAAAGCTCATCCAGTGTTAAGAGCGGTTGACTTGTTTCTTTATCTACAGGTATTTCGCCGGTAAGTTTAGCTTGGGTTCTGGCGTGGGTTGTTACGGCATCAATCATTTCCTGGAAGGCTGTTCCTTCCATAAAAAGGTGGTTGATCTCAAAAATCGCCTTACCTGTGTTGTTCATGCCAATTCCAATCACCGGGGAAGGGAGTGCTTCAGTCAAATTCCACCCCGAGGCAGGCGCAACAGCTCTGTTTTCAGCTATGATTTGCACGTTTTCGGGGCTTTCAACATCCAGTTCTTCTATAAATAAATCTTCACTATATTCTGTGTTTCTTCCCACCCCCTCCTTTAGGCTATAAACTTTATATTTTCCGTCGTCCTGCCTGATTGCTGCCTTGAATGCTCCGGTCTTAACTCGTGGGTCAATGTGCCCGCTTTTCTCATTAAAACAGGTATCAAAGGGTTGGTTTGGAAAAAGGCCGTTGTTTCTGGCAAGCCAGAGGAGAGTCAGTTTGGTCGTATGACCCAAATCCAAAGGTTCGCCCTCGGCAATTTCAACCACCCCAAGTGTTGACTGTTCTGTTCTTGACCACTGGCAAAGATACTTTTCCCAGGGTGTTAATTTTTCCACTGCAGTTGAAATCTTCAGGTTTGGTTCAAGGTTGCCTGCATATTCACCTATCAGCGCATACATTCCGGCTGCCACGGCGGATAGTTTGTAGTTTGAAAATATCTGACCTTGGCACCTTTCAAAAAAATCAAGAGCTGCATCTCCAAGTTCCTTGTTGCCAGCTGTAACTCTATTTAGTGCAGTCATAGCAACCGCAGCCATTGCATCAAGTGATTTTTCTTCCAGAGCCTCGGGTAAGGTTCTTTCCTCGGTTAGACCTTTTCTTAGTGTCTTCTCAAGCATGAGCTAATTATAGCAGTGTGGAAGAGATGATATGTGCTTTTGTGCTTTATTAGGTTAAAGACTTGAGGCTATTTCTTTAAGCATGAAAGTTACTATGAACTCTGGTGAAAGAGGGTAAACATGGCCTGCTTGGGTGGCAACTTTCTGCAAGAGGCTTTGGGCTGTGACTTGACCGTTTTTGTTTTGGTAGGTAAACGCTTTATTGACTTCCTCTTTTGGTCCGTTGTAGTCATTGCAAGGAATACAGGTTTTAATTATTACAAGCTCCTCTTTGAGTGTTTCTTTGATGTGATATATTAAGTCTTCGTATTTCTGGCGAGCTTTGAGGATTTGATCTTTTCCCTCATCTCCTGATTTCTTTATAAGTTTTGTGTTTTGGCACTTATCACATAACATCACAACTTCATTACCTTCCATTATCAGGTTTCTGGTTGGCATGCTAATAAGGTTGTAATCGGTTTTACAGACGGGGCAAATACGTCTTGAGTTGGCTCTGATATCTAGAACTTCATAAGAGGTGTCAAAATAAAAAAGAAATATTGGACATTTTATGTGCTCTTCCAGCCTTTTTATGTAAGAAATCTGCCGGATTGTTCTTGGAATGCCGTCGAGAATAAAACTTTTGTTAAGTGGGGTTTGCCTGATCTCATTTTCAAGAAGTGTGAAGATGATTTCATCAGGAACAAGGGTACTTGAGTCTGAGTGTGCAATTTGAGAAACAGCTTCATCTTTATTGTCAACGCCCGCTAAAAACTGTGTTTTGAGCTTGAGAATGTATGCATTTTTTTCTATTGGATTTTGTAGCTTTTTTTTGATGTCTCTAATGAGGTCACCTGCTGAAATGGTTGCAAAATACTCCTGTCCAAGAGCTTCAATCAAGAATTGCAAATAATAAGTTTTGCCACCCATTTTTTGAGCAAGAGGAATAAGAATAATTCGATTGGAAGCAAGGTAGGATTTTATTTTAACTATTTCAACTTGAGTTTTATTAATAATGTAATTTAGGGTATTTTGATACTCAGTCATCTCAAAGATTTTAAGTTGTTAAGTAGGGTATGTAAACAGCGAGGAATCCAAAAGTTAAAAAACTTAATGGATTCCTTCTAAAGACAGATCTTGGTCCACTCTCCGTCAAGCCATTCCCACCTGCCAATACAGTTATCGTTCTCATATTGGAGTACTGCTGGACTGAATTTTCCCAAAAACCTTCTTCTATTGACTCCTGCTTCCTGCGCTGCAAGGTCAAACTCATCAAAAGGACCTTTTTTGGAAAATGGAAGAACTACGTAAAACCCATCGGGGATTCCGGTTCTTTCTATTATGAAATCAAGCACGGGAAACTCCTTTTTAGTTTTTATATGGGGAAATTACACGGGGATACGTTGAGTTTAACCTAAAGTTGGGCAGTTGCAAAATACCAAATTAATATTATAAGTGAGTGTTAGGTTTCTTGGCGGAGGGGGAGAGATTCGAACTCTCGAGACCCTTGCGGGCCTATTTGTTTTCAAGACAAACGCACTCGACCACTATGCGACCCCTCCAAACAGGCATGCCTAGAGCATTATTTTATCAGAAAGTAGGCGGGTTTGTTTAGTGCGTATGAGGCAATTTCTGTTAAAATCAATCTAATTTGAGTTGCTCCCGTAGCTTAAAAGGATAGAGCAGGGGTTTCCTAAACCTCAGATCCCAGTTCGATTCTGGGCGGGGGCGCCACGCTCTCACAAGTTTGTTGTATCTGTCTAAGTCCAGCTAGACATGGGTTTTTGAGCTTCATTTCTTTGTTGGCGGGGTATGGCGCAATTGGTAGCGCGCTGCTTTCGGGTAGCAGAGGCTCTCGGTTCGAGTCCGAGTACCCCGACCAGAAAATTTTTGAAAAAGAACCTAGGCTACGTAGCAAAGCAATAATTTTAGTCCTATAGCCATTTCCCTTCGTAATTACTTTGGTGTAGAATTTCTATAAATTCAAACCGAAAGACAAGGAGATTAAAATGTCATCAGAAAGCGATGATGTAACAGTTGCAAAAGGCGTTTTGGCAATATTTCTGCTCATAATCGCAGGAATTGTCTACTTCTTCCAATATAAGGCGGAGTTTGATCCCTCGAAAGAGCATACTTCTGTCCACGTGGGGATTGGTCAGGAGTTTAAAGTTATCAAAGGGTGTACAGGTGATAAGCAGGAGGTGGCCTTCAAAGTTCTTGGGGTGGATCATGTGTATAAAAAAGGTGATACGGTTTGGTATGAGCTTGATGGGAAGGCTGACCGTGTAGTTACGAATTTCTTAGGGCACCCAGAGATCAAAGGTATCTTCTGCGGAGAACTTCAGACTTTTGCCATAGCATGGGAGTCGGATAGCTCTCGTCAGACAGTGCACCTTCGCGTGCTCCCCGGGTTTAGAATAGAGCCTCAGGAAGAAGCTCAAAGCATTGGGTTGGCTCTTCAGCTGCGGACATATCTGCTTTTTGATCCCGGTATTCCCAAAATTTTGGGATCCGTTCTTGCCAATCTGTTTGCAATGGGTTGTTGTGTGTTTGTGGTTGTAACCCAACCGCGTTTCCAATATCAAACTCGCAAACAACGGTCACTTACGCTTTTTGGGCTATTGGGTATTGTAGCCGGGGTAATAGTTTTTTTGATCTAAACGAAACTCCCACAAAAGGTTAGGAGAAAGATGAGTTCCAAAATCCTAACCTTTTTACCTTTTCCATATGCTAAATCTGCAATGAGTGACCGTACCAAAGACTAAACCCCTATAAAGAAGTTGACCTTTATTTATCCAGCATCCATAATTTGTCAGTGAGTGAAACTGAACCTACGCCAACTTCTCTGCCTCAGGAACCATCACCTGTTGACTCTTTTCCTTTGCAGGTACCACCTGTAGTTCCACCTGATGTTCCGGTTATTTCAAATATTACAAAAGCAGATCTGCCTCCATTTTCTGTCCTTTTTGAAGAAACACTTAGAATATATAAAAGGAATATACTTTCCTTAACCAAGGTTTCTTTGGTAAATCTCATGATTTACCTAGCAGTGACACTTATTATGGGGGTGGCGGGTGGTATAATTTATGCTTCCGTTGCTTTTAAACTCTCACTGTTAATAGTTATTCCTGTTTCTATAATTCTTGGAGTCATTGCGCTTTTTTTTGGTACTAGGCTTGCCGTAACAACTGGCATGGCTTTGATAATGTGTGTTTCTGATGTTCCATTCAATGGAATTAAGGCAATGTATAAGGAGGCGTGGGGGAGAGCTTCAAAATATTTTTTTGTAAGTTTTGTCTTGGCGCTTATAGTTTTAGGAGGTTTTTTGCTATTTGTAGTTCCGGGAGTTATTTGGTCACTTATGTTTGGGCTTGCTACCTACATTGTTTTGTTTGAGGATTTTGGTGCTATTGAAGCGCTTAAAGAAAGTAAAAGGAGAACGGATGGGAAAAAGGGTAAGCTTGTTTTAAGGTATGTTCAATTTATGGTTCTTATGGTTCTAGTTAGAGTTGTCTCTGCTATTCCCTCGGCCGTTTTTGAGTCAACAGAAATTCAGATATTTGGGGGTATATTAACATTCATAATAGAAGTGATAGTTTGGCCGTTTAATCTCATCTTCCCTTATCTCATATATAAATATACAAAACCTTAGGTTTGATTTATAATCAAGTTGGTAAATTCAATAATTAAAGTTGTTATGTCAAGAAGAAAGCATTCTAAACCAAATTTAAACACACACCAAAATGGTGTAATGAACCTTAAAATCAAGGGTATGCATTGTCCTAGCTGTGAGGTGTTGATAGAGCGTAGGTTTAAAAAGGCTGATGGGGTTGATAAGGTTGAAGTTTCTGCTAAAACAGGAGCTTGTAAGCTTTATTACACAAAAATACCAGATATTACAAGCCTTGGAAGGCTTATTAGTGATGCCGGATATACTGTGGTAGAGGGAGTTTCACACAAGAGTGAGCCGCGGGCTTCTGTAGCCTCCCATTTTTTTGACAAGTTTTTTTCTGCTGATTTTGTTGAGACTCTGACAATTGCCTTTTTGGTTTTTGTTTTGTACCTTGCTTTCAATTCCCTGGGATTTGAACTATTTCCTTCCTCAATTAATGAAAACATGAGTTATATCTCAGTTTTTTTGTTGGGTCTTTTTGCTGCCACTTCAAGTTGTATGGCTGTGTCCGGCGGTTTAATCTTAGCACTGTCAACCAGTTATTCTGAGAAACTTGCTGCTAAGGGCCAAGAAATTAAAGGCGTCTATTCAAAAATGAAACTGCCTTTTATGTTTAATGTAGGAAGAGTTGTCTCTTACACTTTTTTTGGTGCAGTCATTGGGTTGGTGGGGTCTTTTCTTGCAGGTGTTTCTTCCCAAATTGCAACCTTTCTTATGATTTTAGCCGGAATAATAATGTTAATCACGGCTTTAGAGTTACTGGGTCTTCTGCCTGATGGCTTTCTAAGACTTCCATTGATTAAAAAGTTTTCTAACTTTTCCCAGGATCTTGCGGAAAAAAATGAACGGTTGGCTGCTCCCTTACTTGGAGCTTCAACCTTTTTTTTACCTTGTGGTTTTACACAGGCTTTGCAACTGTATGTTCTTGGAAGAGGTAATGCTGTAGAGGGCGCATTTATTATGTTTTTGTTCTCGCTTGGGACTGCTCCCGCGCTTTTGACCGTTGGTGCGTTGTCATCCTTCCTGCAGGGGGCCTTCAAAAGATACTTTTTGAAGTTTTCAGGAGTTATAGTCTTAATTCTTGGGATTATTACCCTCAGAGGAGGTTTGTCTTTAAGCGGTGTAAATTTTCCACTAAGTCTTCCATCCATTGAATCAAATACCAAGTCTACAGTGAGAGCTGATAACTATACCCCCGCAAGGCTTGAAAATGGCAAGCAGATTATTGATATGAGGGTAGTGGGGTATAGTTACTTCCCTAACAAATTTAAAGTTGCCAAGGGTGTTCCTGTAGAGTGGAGAATTGATGCCTCAAAAGCCAAAGGCTGCGCTCAGGTGTTAACTGTTCCAAAACTTAAAATTACACAGTACCTATCTTCTGCTTCTCAAAATAAGATTGAGTTTACGCCAAGTACTGAAGGAAAAATTGCCTTTTCCTGTACAATGGGTATGACCACTCCGGGGTCAGAGTTTGAGGTTGTTTCTTCCTTATAGCTTCTTTAGGCCTTTCAAACCCAATGACTGACTTGAGCTCTAATAGGATTTGTTTGCTATTATCTATACATGAGTTTTCCTCTAAGAACTTTTTTGGGTAGATTTATTGCCAATTTCTTAATTTTAAGCGGTTTGATAATTTTGGGGTACACTTATGTTCCTTTGTTAGCGGGAGAGTTTTGGTATTTCCTTAAAAGCATTAAAAAGCAGGAATATTCTTTGACCGCAAAAAACGGTGTAAAACAAAGTGTTTTTGCTAAATATTTAACCAAGGATACAATCAGAATGGACCCTATTGGCAGAGAGTTTGGAATAGTGATAGAGAAGCTTAACGTTAACGCTCCGATTGTTAGAAATGTGTCTGTAGTTGATGAAAAAGCCTATAACGCAGCTTTAGAAAAAGGGGTTGCGCATGCCATAGGTTCATCTTTTCCGGGGGATAGAGGAAACGTTTACCTTTTTGCACACTCAGCTGTGGGACTTTTTAGGTTTGGCAAATATGCCCAAACTTTTAACCTTTTGAGGAAACTTGAAAATGGAGACAAAGTGCATGTGTTTTTTGGCAATCGGGATTTTACTTATGAGGTGATTAATAAAGAGGTGATTAAAGGGTGGGACACGCGCCCGTTAACACGCAAAACGGTTGATCCGATTTTAACTCTTCAAACCTGCGACCCGCCGGGGACGACATTTAACAGGTTGGTAGTGACTTCAAAATTAGTTTCTGTGAACTAGCTTTATAAATACTATGGTGATCCTGTTTGGGGGCCAAATCTTACTGCCGAGCCTTGGTTGTAGAGGTTTTTGATTTGACTGGCCGTAAGAAGGTATTTATAGATACGAAAATCGTCAATCAGACCGTCAAAGGAGCGTGCGCCGGCAACCGCATTTCCTATATACGCGTTTTGGGCAGAATCATCGTAGGAAGAACCTGTTGTAGGTGTTTGGTTTGCTGTGGTTGTTTTTAATACACCGTTGATATAAAACAGGGGAGTATTGCTAAAACTCGAATTATCGTAAGTAATTACCACATGTTGCCACTGTGAAGTGTTTATTGTATTAGCTCCGGAGTGCCATTGCCCTCCGTCCCCAAACGACTGGTTGAACCAAAGGCTGTTGTTTGAGCTGTTTATATAAAAGGATCTGTTAGTCAAGGCAGCTCCCTTGTCCCAGATTCTGCCAAGACCGCTCCCCCCAAAACCCGCAGGATTAACCCATGTGGAGATTGTTAGCTGGGTGATATTGTCCAGTGCAGTAGGGCTTGAGAGCGTTACATAATCATCTGACCCGTCAAAATCCAGGCTACTGTTAAACTTTCCTGTTGCTCCATTTCCCCAAGCTGTAGAAGCGGTTGTGCAATCTCCAATTGAGGGGGAAGCTCCAAGAGTAATAGTACCGTTCATTCCAGCAGCTTGTCCGTTTGAGTCAAGCGCGGAATTGTATGCTGTTGTTCCTTGGCATTCGTCAAACTTGTAATGGGCAGTTGGCGCGCCCCGATTATAAAGATATGCCACTTGGGTTGCTGTAAGAGCTGACGTAAATATGCGCACATCATCCATTGCGCCATCAGTGGTGAAGGATGTTGCGGAAGGTTTGTGGTTGAAAAGGGCTCCCACGGTGAGGGCGTTGTTAGTGGTAAGAGTTTGGGTTGTACCAAGCTGAACACCATTTTTGTAAAATGTTACCGCTGTTCCGCTTCTTGAGACAGCCAGGTGGTACCATACGCCTGTTGTAAATTCCCCTGAAATTGAAACATTGACATTGTTTCCGGAGTTTGGGCTGTAGTACCAGAGATTACCAGCAAAGTCTATGTAAGAAGCATATTGACCGGAAGTATCAGAGCCAATGAGGACGTAGCCGTTTGAAGCGGCCGGTTCAAATCTAACCCAAAAACTTACAGAGTTTGTGGTTCCCAAGTTTGTATTTGTGAAGCTAATATAGTTTCCACTGGAAGTGCCAAATTGTTCAAGGCCAGAACCCGCTTTTCCTGTTGTCCAAGCAAAATTGGAACCTGTAATAGTACCAGTCAGACCGTTGCCACTGGAATCGACAGTGGTAGTTCCGGTGTTGTCATCCATTTTCCACCAGCCAGTGGGGTTGGGGAGAGAAAACCCTTCTTCATCATGGTCGTCAAGGTCACCAAATGCTGCGGCGGAACCTGCGTTGTAGTCTATTTTTACTTCATCTGCCGTCAGAGCAGACCGGTATACTTTTACATCATCTATATCTCCATTGAACTCATCTCCTCCGTCTGCTCCCTGTCTGTCTCCAACATAAAGAATTCTTCCGTTTGCAAGTGTTGCTGTTGTTGTGTCTGTGTCATTGTCATGAGGGTAGCCGTCTACATAAAGATAGGTTTTATCGGTTGTTACGTTTCTCACTCCAACTACATGGTGCCAGTTTGTATCATAAACATCAGTTGTTGAACATGATTCAACATCGGGATTCCAGGTTGAGTCGTCGTCAATTCCAAAGCATACGGTGTCTGAAGCAGTAATGTAGAGAGCGTAACCCGGTTCTGTGGTACCACCGCTTAGGGATTTATTGAGTAAGTACTCGGTTGATGTAATATCTGCAGTATCCGATTTAAACCACATTGAAACTGTTAGATCTTCTGTTGCGGAGAAGTCAAAGTCAGCATCGTCGGCTCTTGAAGCCCAGAGAGCTCCGGTACCGTTCCAAGCACCGTCAAACTTACCTGATGGTGTCCAGGAGGCTCCCGAGAGGGTTAAGTCATTGTTGTTGTCTGTAGTATCTTGAGCAGTAGTACCTGTCATATCGTCAAACTTCCATCTTGAGACGTAAGAGCCGACAGGTGAGCCACCTGCGGGGTGGCCGGCATTCATATCTTCTATGATTTGCTTGGGAGTACGGGCGTAGTTGTAAAATCTGACGTCGTCGATTGTTCCGTCATGATACTTACCTGGTTCTTCGCTGCCTCCTTTGGCACCAATCCAAAAAGTTTCGCTGTTTAGTGCTGTACCGGTTGCTAGGGTAGTTCCCTCAGGAACACCATTCACATATAGAGTCGCATTAGAACCGTTATTTGATACAGCAATGTGGTACCAGGAGTCGTTATTGACGCTCTTTGAAGAGATATAGCTTGCATCGCCTGCGGTTAAACCGCTCCAGAAACCAATATTTCCGCTACTGGTTATAATACCAAAATCTCCGGAATTAGAAGTTGTATTCGCTTTACCAAATAGGGTGGGGTTACGCCAAAAAGTAGCGTTACTGTCTGTCTCGGTAGTCTTGATCCATAGAGAAATAGAGAAGCTAATCAAGCCGCTGCCTGAGATTACATCTACGTAGTCGTCTATGCCATCGAAAGTAATACCTGGGCCGAATTTACCTGAACTCCAAATTGGACCGGCCGTAAGAGTGCCGGTATTTCCATTGCCTGAGGAATCGTTGGCTGCGGTACCGGTGTTTTCATCCATCTTCCACCACCCCACCGGCCCGGGAGCGAAGGAGTAGAGAGCGGCGACTTCGGCGGGAGTCATGGCGTGATTGTAGACGCGGACTTCGTCTAGATTTCCCAGCATAGGGATATCACTGTTGGTCATCCCGTTACCAATTTTGAAAGATTCACCGGCAAAGTTGGGGATTTGGGTTTGGGCGGTATCTGTTTCCAAAATTCCATTTACGTACACCCTTACTCGGCTCCCATCTATGGTTGCAGCTATGTGATACCACGTGTTGGTGCCTATAGTAGATGTACCGGATACATCTTGTAATTGATCCTTAATACTTAGGGAAGCTTTATGGGTGCCGCTATAATCTTTTATTCTCAAGCCATAACCTGTGTTTCCGCTTTCACCCTTGCTTATGATATAGCATATGGAGAAGGTGGCACAGGCTCCGCTTCTGTAGATCCATGCAGATAAAGTGAAAGTGGTAAGTTCCAGAGTTGATTGATCTCCTACATCAATATAATCATTGCTGCCGTCAAAGGTGCCTCCTTTGCCAAATTTTCCGGTTGTTCCTCCGGTAGGTCCTGTGGTGTTTGGACAGGATTTTCCATGTAGATTATTTCCTGAAGAATCAAGTACATCTGATGCGGTGCAGTTATTGGTCCAACTTGTCTCATCCATCTTCCAATAACCAACAAGGCCATTGGAAAGAGTTTTCCCCAAATCAGGATTGCCTAATTGTGCGGCGGCGCCTTTGGACAAGCCTCTGGCTGTGAAGTCAGCTTTAAGCTGGTTGGCAGAGCGTGCGTAATTGTAAAGCTTCACTTCGTCTATGAACCCGTCAAAATAACGACCGTTGAAGTTAAAGCCTATTTTCACCGCTTCGTTATTTGCGACAGACGGGTTGGAATTTGCCTGTGATGCAACAAGGATACCGTCAATATAGAGCCGCATCATAGATCCGTCAAAAGTACCCGCGACAAAATACCATCTGTTTGTATCAATTGCAGTCGGTGCAGTAACACGTTCTTCACCGGCGCCTACACTCGTACCAACCACAAACTGTGGTTTTCCTGCCAGGCCGGTATCCCCGATACGAAGTACATAGCCGGTGGTATAGCTTGAAGATGCTTTGTCGACGATACCATTAATATTGGGAGATGTTGACTGCCATGTGTTTCCTTTAATCCATGCTGAAACTGTCATAGCCGTGGTGAAATCTACAGAGACGGTTTCTGTTACATTGGCAAAATCGTTGCTGCCATCAAGCTCAAGGCATTTTTGATTTACACACATATCCTCTGTTTTCCATGTTGGATCATCAGATGCGCCGGATGATGTTGCGCCCAGAGTTCCATTGAGCGCATTTGAAGCCACAGCATTGTTTAAGGTTTGTCCTGTGCCTTCATCAAAGTTCCAATATGCAATAGGCCCGGGACCTAGCTCGTCATTTGCGGTGGGTGCGGTTTGGGCTGGAGGGTCACCGCTGGAAGGGGTGAGGGCTGTGTAACCTGCAGAGTTGATTTCAGCGTTTACTGCGCTGGGGTTTCCGTAATATACATAAGCTAGGTTGGAGCCGTTTACAATGGAAGGGAAAATAACTTCATATGTGGTTGAGGCATTGTTGCAGGTACCTGTGAGGTCATATAATAGGGGCTTACCGTTGCCATCTGTAAATCTGGTATCGTCGCAGTCTGATTGCATGAGATTGGCTGCAATGAGCTCGGCGGTGTCCAGTGTATAAGTGACAGCTCGGTCGGCGAAAATATCAGCGTTGTGAGTGAAGGTAAATTTGACACGGTAAGCGTAAGAGTCATCAAACCAGGCAGCCTCTGCCTTTTGGGTGTTCAGGTTTTGAAATAAATAAATAAGCGGGACACAAATGCCCAGCACTATCAGTAAGTACTTTGCCAGTCTCTTATAGGCTTGTAGAAGGTTAGTGAGAATTTTCATGTTTAATTTACGATCCACCAGTCAAAGGTAATGTCTTCATTTGCGCTTTGTGCTATGCCCACCGTAAACTCTCTACCTTCCATCTTGTTAAGTACATAAAGTACTTTATCGGTCTGCCTGGTGGGGGAGAAGAAGATTTTTGAAGTTGTAGCAACTTTTGAGTTGCTAATTTTAACTTGGGTTTCTCCGGCCTTGATTGTTGCAGACCCTACAGTTGCTTGTGTGTGCGGCGTGGTCTGGTTTTGTTCGGAACTGATTATTTTCAGTTCTGCAGTTGAGATTGACGCTGCCTTAACTTCTCCTGAAGCCTGAATGTTTCCCGTTTTGGAAATCACAACGCTGCCTTTGAAGAAATCAACGTCGGCAAGTGACTGATTCTGGATTTTGAGAGGCTCGCTAAGGGTGTTTATTGATGTGTCAGTGTCGCTTATGGTGAGGAGGCCCACAGTTAAACTTCCGGCTATATTTGCGTCTGCCAGTTTGGTCTTTCCTGCCACAGTAAGTTCTCCCGTTGCCTTGAGTATATTTAATACCTCAAGGTCGTTGAGAGTATTAGCAAATGGTGTAGCTGAGGTGCTTGACTCCGTGGTTGCTTGTAATGCCGATTGAGTACCTTCAAGCGCCGAGCCCGTGAGAAGGGCTACAGTGTTTTTTAGGCTGTCTATTTCAAACTGAAGGTTTTCAATGTCAGAAAGTTTTGCCGAGTCGGTGGCCTCCGTTATCACATAGGATGTATAAATGCCACTGCTGGAATCTTGAGTTGTTGTAGCGGTATTTTGTTGAGATGACGCGGAAGACTCAAGTGCCTCAAGGGCTGAAAGTCTTGTTTCTAATGAGGCTATTTTTTCCTCAGTTGAAGCTACTCTGGCCGTTAGCGTTTGGGTGATTGTTGCGGCATCGTTTTGTGCTATCAGTTCAGGTGCGGTATTTGTGGTATTTATGCCCAGAGTTCTGTCAATGTTTGCAAATCTTGCATCAAGCAGTTCATTTGTGTATTGGGTTGTGATTGAGCCTAGCTCGTTGATCTGCATTACAAGAGGATCAGGAGCATACCACTGCGGACTGACGTAGGCTAGTATGGTTCCAACTTTATTTTTGTCTGATGAGGTATAGCTTTGTAGAGCCTTGCCCACAACGGCTCCGGCCGAAATGGATTTTACTCCAATCCCTGGTTTTTTGGCTGATGGCATTATATGATCCCCAATGCTAATGGAGCCGTTTTCTGTTGTTACACTGACTAAAATTTGACCTGTTAATCCTACCAACGCGTATCTATTTGCAAATTCCTCGTCTGTTGCTCCCTTTGGATAGTTTCCAACAAAAGCAGGAGTTGAAGTGACTATTCCTATTACAGTGTCGCCGGCTCTGTATTTTCTTAACTTGCCTGTTGCCTTGTTCATTCCGGCTATTTCGCTGTCAGCTATGGGTTCTTCTTTTTCAAAGAATTCGGCTAGGTCGGCGCCGGTTGTTTGGAAAGTTGCCTCGCCATAAACTGTACCGTCTGCTCTAACTCTGAATACGGAGGCTGCGTCGCTTCTTGTTAGGGAGTTATAAGCGGTTATGAGGTTATAACCCGGTGTTGAAGAGCCGGCACCTTCAACTGTTAGCACCCCCGGGTCTGCTTGTGCTGCTGCTTCAGTGCCTACGTTTGCCATATCTATCTGACCTGTATTGGTATTTCTGACAAGAAGTGAAATGGTATCAAGGTCTCCTGTTGTAACTAAAAGCCCCGCAAGGTTTATATTTGTACTGGTCGCCCCGTCTACGCTTGTTGATGTGCTGCTTACTTTTGCATAGCCCGTGCCAAGTTCTGTGATGGCCTGACCCGTGCCATACATTTGAAGGGTTAGGTTGTTGTTTTCAAAGGATTCGCCGGTTTGTATATAAAGAGGCGCATTTGATTTGATGTAACTTGCCGTCTGGTTGGTGAAGTTAAGATCATACGCCATGCTCACATCTCCCGCGGCTGTGAATGAGTGGGGTAGGGCCGAGGTTATAGCCGTTTCTGATATCGAGAACACGCTTGAGCTTGTATCTTCAACGTCAAAGATGTTCCCGCTTGTTGTGCCGTTTGTACCAATGTTTATTCTAAAAAGGTCAGAGGGAGAGGTGGTTGCAGAGGAGGGCGACCAGTCAAAAAGGCCCATTGTTGCGGTTGAGCCGGTTGAATAGGCGTTCAAGTAGGCTCCTGGGGCGGTTGTGCCTATTCCCACAAGCCCGGAGGTGTTAATTGCAAAGAAGTTTCCTGATCCCGGAGCTGTACCATCACCTATGATAAATAGGTCATCATCGTCAGTACCACCATCATCTACTACACCTAACCAGAAGTCAGTGTCTGTAGCTGTGGAGACATTGAGTATTAGTGATGGGTCAGCTTTGGTTAGGGTAATGTTTCCATCCGCAGCGATGGTACCAATACCGGACATATTACCGACTGTGGTTATGTCCCAATCCGAGGAGTCAATTGCCACAGTTGGTGTACCATCCCCCAGAGCCAGAGCTGTCCCGGCTGTGATTGTGTAGGATGTGCCTGTGATAGTGTTAGCCCCTACGTTTAAGGCATTGACTATATCTGCGTCCGTTGCATCTATGGCATCTGTGATAACACCACCCGCGGCAACATTATAGAGTATTCCATCAGTAATGGTCATGTTGGTATCAAGGTTTTCAAGAAGGAGTAGTTGTGAGGGTATTTCTGTAGAGGCATTATCTGTTCTGGAAATTGATACCGTATTATCGGCGACTATATCAATATCAAAGTTAGGGTCAGTAGCCACATCAGCAAGTATAAAATCAATATCTCTGTTTGTAGTTGTAGTTATTGAATTTCCATTATCATATGCGTTTTGAAGCGTGGTGGAGGCTCCTGACACATTAGTCCAACCGCCCCCGCTGGTGTACATATATATGGCATCATTATCTGTGTCATATGCTAAATAACCCTCTCCTGAAACTGGGTTGGAGAGAGTTGTATTTTGTGGCAGTTTCAAACCCTGAACGTCCGTAGTTGCATGGGTAATACCTCCAAGATCAAGGAAGCCTGTTGACCCTGATACTGTAAGAGTTCCCGCTGTTCCTGCATCTGTGATTGTGATTAAGTCGTTTGCGGATGTATCCTCAAATGTCCATACGGTTGAAGATGAAGAAAAAGCTCTGATGCCATTACCCAAAATAAAGTTTGCGCCAATATTTAACGCATTCACTATTTCTGCGTCTGAAACATCAACTGCATCAGTTATAACTCCGGAGACATTTGTTGCCTGTACGAGAATTCCGTTGGCTGTAGTAACTGCACCGCTTGAATCAAGTTGCATGAGATCACCTGTTGAGGAAGATGTTAACAAAACCCCCTGACCCGTTCCGGCGTTTACAATATCAAGGACGGCTCCGGTGCAATCAACGTTAGTTCCGCAGTTCTGGGCGAGTGCGAGAATGTTTGATGTGTCAGTAATGCTTCCGAGTGTTTCTGTTAGATTGGTTGAGAGGGTAACAAGATCACCGGAAACATTGAACGTGCCACCGGAGACATTTACAGTGTTGTTTCTTTGTATGTCCATGTAATTCCCACTATCTGTAATAGTAGTAGCTCCTGAATCTTTTGTACGCAGAGGCCTCATTTGAAAGAAGTCGTTTGTGAAGGCTGGTATAGCGCCAGTTATATTACTGCTTATGTTGATAGCTGTACCTGTGGTTAAACTGCCGGCGTTGATGACAATACCTTGGGCTGCTCCTGGAAACGCATTTGTGGATCCTATAGCTATTGCCGTTGAAGTTGTCCCTAGAGTAGAAAAATTAAGTGCCGTACCACTAGCCGATTGGCTAATATCCATAATTGCGGTTGTAGAGCCTGTATCAGCATTTGTAAGCTGAAATAGGTTGGCTGTATTGTCAAACGTACCATTACTGGCCTGTGTGATAGTTAGTAAATCTGTACTTCTTGCACCATTTGTAAGGTCCGAAGTTATGGTCATGCCATACGTGTGACCTACTCCTGAAGGATTGATAGTTATGGCTTCAGACCCATCTGTTGTATTTATATTGAAGTAGTTGCTAGTTCCTTGTTGTATATCTAAAGCGTCAGTATTGTTGTCTATTAGGCTTAATACAATATCGCTTGTTGATCCGGCAGGTGTAAGGCTTATGCTTCCGCTGGTAGTGGTAGTTAAGGCTAGATCTGCACTTGTAGAGTTTAGAGTTAGTCCGGAAGCTGTTGAGGTTATCAGATAGCCTGCTCCTGTAATAGTATTAGCCCCAACATTAAGAGCATTAACTATATCCGTATCAGTAGCTGTAATAGCATCTGTTATTAC
>ERZ1292630.1215-Hain-H41-02um-R3-1215-length-25603-cov-7_pt1 | contig 25603 bp, 10 predicted proteins | sample MGYA00564408_ERZ1292630 | MGnify/ENA primary metagenome ERZ1292630 (study PRJEB36523, sample SAMEA6512641) | groundwater metagenome | collected 2019-01-08 | study: AquaDiva: Metagenomics assemblies of 32 groundwater samples
CCCCCCCCCCCCCCCCCCCCCTCTTGAGTCAGCACGAACCAAAGCCAACAGCATCGTTTTTCTCCTCCGCTCTCCAGATCCCCTTTCTCTCTCTCCGTCCTTCCTTCCTTCCTTCCTCTCTCTCTCTCTCTCTCTCGACACCCCTAGCTCACTCGTGTCCCAAGAAAAAAGACCCCATTGGCCCTACGATCGTTCCAATCGTGGAAGCCGCCGCTACATGATGGCCTTCATCGACGGCGCCCACAACGGCGCGACCATCCGCGCGGCTCCTCGGCGATTGACCAGGCCGCTTTTGTAGCGTCAACGAAGAGGCGTTCATGAGCATCATCGTCTCACCAAAGGCCGTGACCTTGTCGTGGCGAAGAGGTTCATCGACCACGCGCTTCACGAGCACGTGGAGGACGTGCTTGTGCGCTTTCGGTAGCGCCAAGGTCGTGATGGCTCGAGGCCGGCGTCGAAGGAGGGCATCCAACTCCACGCTGCCGCGGAGACACGGCGACGCTGCGGTGGCGGGGAACGCCGCGTCCCGTCCCATGAGGCCGCCGCCGCCGCCGGATCCGAACGTCGAAATGGGTCGCCGGTCGTTCGATGCCGCCTCTTTGTGCGTCGGAGATGCTTCGAACGTCGCGCAATTTGATGTGTCGTTGCTGCGGTTGTCAACACCGCCTAGCCGATGTTCCTCCTCTTCATCATCACCATCCGGGCCGCGAACATGTCGTCCGAGGAGAGTTGTTTCAGTCCCTTCGATGGCCGGATCGTCGGTAGCACGACAGAACCCTCGGCGACGAATCCGATCATCTCGAGCGCTGTCATCCAGATACAGATAATCTCGAAACGGCGATATCGGCTGTGCCGTCATTTTTTTCGCCGCGGCTGTACTTCGTGACGGTCGCTCGTCTCCCTCGCTACCACCACCGTAGCGGACGCGATACGCGTGCAACGCTTGCCAATGTGCCACGGACACGTCGTACAGGGATGCCAGCACATCCCGGTAGCCAGGTAGCACGGAGGCCGCGTTGCTTGCCGCAGTTTCAAGTCGCTTTTGCTCGGCCTCGACGCATCCACGAGTGGCAGCCAGAGCCACCCTCGATTGCTCCCTCTGAACCTCGAAGGCTCGGCGCCGAATGAGCGCATCACGCTGAAACGCCTCGTCGGCGGCTTTCAGCGCGGCCGCGATATTCAGCACGGAATGATGCTGGGATGCACTCGACGACGACGACGAGCCTGCTCCCTTGGCGAGGGCAAACGACCGATGAGTTCGCATCATGGCTAACGAATGGGAGCGATGAAGATGATGCCCTTCCCCACCGCCTCCGCCTCCGCCTGTCGACGGCGCACTCATGTGGTGGTGGTCATTGGAAGACGCACTATCCGTCCCGTAGAAGGAGAACGGCGTGACAAAGTTCGACGCGAGACCGAAGGAGTTGGTGGCGTTCTGCGAGGAGGCGGCGGCTTTCGCTTGCTGAAGCGCCGCCGTGAGAGTCTTGTCCAACGCGGTGATGTTGGCAACGTTTTGCGCCCGGACGGCGTTCAGATTACGCTCCGCATGGACCTGTCGGTGCTCTAAATCCTTTGTGAGGCGACCGACGTCGGCGCGGAGGCACATCGCTCGATTGCTCGCGTGTTTCCACTTCGCTTGAGCGTCGTCGAGGCTGTTTTTGTCGCGCTGGGCATTAATGTGGTTCAGCGTGCAGCGGTCGTCCAACTGCGACTGCAACTGCTGAAGCAATTCCTCGTGGACCAGGTCTAACTCCTCTTCGTCCATATCGCGCACGCCGCGGGCCGCGGCACCGCTGCGCCCCGTGTCAAGGTGCGAGTCCGACTGATTCGTCGATGCGCCCATGACGGCGGACATGTCCATCATGGTGGCGTCGGTGATCGGAGGAATGACAGCGGAAGGCGGTGTCGCGCCACCGCCGCCGTTGCGTGGCAGCGGTTCCCCACCAACCGCTGCCGCTGCGAGGGGACCGAACGCACGGAAGGAACCGGATGGATCGTTGCCGTCGCCATTGGCGGAGCCGATCCCGTCTTCCTCGCCGCTCAGTTCACTGGAACTGTCGCCGCAGGATTCCCCATTCCCGACCAAATCAAGCAAACCTCCTGCATCCTCGGCCCCGTGTGGTGCCGCCCCTTTTGTTCCTCCAGCGTCGTCAGATGCCATCGCGTACTTCGAAGGGTCGACCTCCATTGCCGCCGCCTCCATCGCGTCAAGCAGCTGCCCACCGAGGGACGCGGAGCCAAAGACCAGCATGTGCTTGTCCGCCAACTCGCGCCGCAGAGATAGCAACTCCTGTCTCATGAGGGCCAAGTCGTGACGCAGCTGCCTCGCCTCACTCCGCAAATCGCGCCGAGCGTTGGCAAGGTCGGTGTGGATCGCGTGCACGTCCTCCGGGGCTCGGTCCAAGACCACTCGCAGCTCCGACGCATTGGCGATGGCCAGATTGGTCAGCACGGATGGTGTGTCGGCGATGCCTCCGCCGACAAAACCGATCAGCGTCGAGCGCGGTAACGGCTTCGAAGCCACTGCGCGGGAAGAAAACTGGGTGGCAACTCGCGTGCCGCCGGTGTGGCCACCCCCACTGCCTCCCGTGACTGATCCCGATCTCGACGAGACGTCCGACCGGTGGCCGTTCTCACTCGCAAAGGCGAGCAGCAGCCGGACCATAGGTTGCAACGTGACGCTGGCCGGTACCGCCGGTGGCAACGTGGCTCGCTGCTGACGCATCGCCAGCAGCACATCGTCGAATCCTTCGATGAGGTGGGACGCGACAGAGAGCAACCTGACGTAGCTCACCTTCCTCGGGGCAAAGTCGCAGTATTGATTCACCGTGATCGTGATCATCAAGTCCGTCGGCGGCGGCGGCACTGCCGGGGCTAATGTGGATCGCCCCCCCGCGCCGGTGGCGGTGGCGGCGCCCGACGTCGACGTCTGTGGTGGTGGGAGTGCAACAACGGTTGCTGCGGTGGGTACCGTTTTGCCGTTCGGAGACTTCGGGGCCACAATGGATGTGGGTCCTACTGCCGCCCCCGCATTTTTCGTGACTGCGGATGGCCCAACGGTCGCGGCCGCATCGCTTTTCACGATGAAGTTGCCGTTCATGATCCGCAGGAGGGTCTCCACAATGACGTCGATATCCGCGAGGCACCGAACGGTCACGACGTTGACGTTCTTGACGGCGAGGCGACGAGCGTGCCGCGAGCCCTGCAGAGCGAGAAACGGCGGCGGCGGAGGGCCGTTGACGGCCGCCGTTGCGACGGAGGCCGGGGATGAAGCCGAGGGGTTCTTCGCGGCGGCGGTGCCGGACGCATCGAGGAGGAGCGATATCGGAGACGATGAGCCACCGGCGTCCCCCGTCGCGATCGACGGTACTTTGGGCGTTCGGGAATTCTCCAGGGGAATAAGCCGGTGCGGGGGTGGCCGGCCGGCCCCCCCTGGGGACGCAGTGGAAGGCGACGAGCCCAAGGGGTTGGCTGAGGTCTGACTCGAACGCCGTTGAGGGGTCGGTGACTCGGCTGGCCGTGATGACCCGCGGCGCGGAGGTGCCTCGCCGCTTTCCCCACTGTGGTGGCCATGGACGGTTGGCGGCGTGGGATCGCTGTCCCACAGACCATCATTCACCGTCGACCCGATCCGGCACATGACCGTGTAAGCCAACGGAGATGGCGGCTCTTGATGCTTGGACGACAGGCGGTGCGGCGACGCCGAGGGGAGTGACTTCGGACTCCCATTTGCCAGCCAAGGCCGAAGGCGTGCCGCCGTTTCCTCCAGTAGCTCGCCGGGCAGCGCGTCTCGGAGGACCCACCGCTTGGGAAAAGGGTCGCTCGACGACGAACCAATGGGTCGAACGTTCGCTTCGCGAGAAAGCGCCGCGGTGCCACCACTCCCGGACCCTAATGACAGAGGAGGACGAGGTCCACTCGACGACGAAGGTTTGGACGCTGTCGTTCGTTGACCGACAACGCTACCGCCGCCGAACGACGTGACGGCCTCGATGGCGACCGCTGAGACGAAGAGCCGCGTGGTGTAGTGACCGGGCACTTCGCGCCGGCGACACTCCTCCAACAGTTCTACGAGGAGGCGGCTCACGATGCCGATCGCCGCCGACCCGTTGCTCCGTACCGCGGTGGCCAGCGTGGGAGCGGGTGGTTGCGTGGGCGCACGGAGGGGTACCAACACACTGCCCGTTGTGGACGCCGCTCCGGCACCCCCTCCGGAAGACGAGGACCCGCCGCCGCCTGCCGTCCCGCCCAGGCTGGACTTGGACGCGTTGAGGGGGTTGGCACTTCCTGGACGTTGCGCCGATGCGCTTCCAGGCCGGATGGTTGACGGCGCACCACTAGACTGGGCTCCTCCTCCCTTCAGACCTTTTGCGATGGCCGTCGAGGGTGAAGCTGTACCGTTCGACGGCGCGGCGGCGGTGCTCCCAAGAAACAGGTTTGAAGGCTTTCCCGCCGGACCGTAGTTGAACGGGTGAGTGTCCTGCGCGGCGCCCGCGGCCACCGACGCTTCGTACTGCGACAAAAGCACACTCGGGGGCGGGGGTAGTGGCAGTGGAGAGGTGGCGCCGCCGTTGGTTGGGAGGTGGTCATCATGTTGCTGTCGCTGCGTCGCCCCCGCGGCGGTCGAAGCGTGCGCCGTCGTGGCTCCCAGGAGAACATCTCCCACCACGCCGCCCATGGCCGAATCACGAGAGTCGGCGACGTTAAACAAAAACAGCGTGTCGACGCCATCCCAGGTCGCCTCTTGCACTTCGGGAAGGATCACTGTGTCCATGAGCCGTGAGGCAACACTCGTCGATGCCGAAGACGAATTTGTAGAAGGAAACCCATATGATGGTAACGGCGGTGTTGGATTCGCCGAAAGAGGAGGGGGCGGCGGTGTTGTTGCCGAGGACGGGTCGATGACCGTGTCCACGTCACACTCAAAGCGCATCGCGGCCGTAGGCGTCGACCGGTACACCACGGCTCGGCGCCCCTCCTCCTCGCTGGCCCACGCGACACCACCACCCGCTGCGACACCGCCGCCGCCGCCGTTGGCGCCTTCCCCTTTGGCGACAAACGATGGCCGTTGGGTCAGTGATCGCAACGGCGGCGCCGCTGCGATGCCGCCGCCCATTGTCGCGGCCGCACTACGACTACCCGCCGTCCCTGAGCACGCCGCCGCGGCCACCACCGAGGGTGGCGCCATCGCACCACAACCCTTACCACCACTGGCCGCACCGATGGCGGCATCGGCGGGAGTCAGAATGGCGACGAGACGCATCTAATGATGTGTGGATGGGATTCTGCGAACCTCGGGAGGGAATGAGTTTTCACACGTACATACGATTCACACGGTCTTTTCCGAAATGGTGCCACGTTTTTGTTTTTACGTGGGTGATATGTTGGAGCGTGTGTCGATCGTGGTTTGACACGTAACGAGTAACTTCGGACGATGTACTACCCGGTAGGGCATCTACCCGGTCGAGGGTCCTACCGGGTAGTACCCCCCGTTGTGGGCCACACACACCCGGCCGCTACACCCACGTGACCAGAAAAGGAAGCGCATTGTATCGGCCTGTCGGCATGAAGAACGACCTCCGAACGACTTCACTCAAAGCAAAAAACGGACGTCAAGTTAAACATGTACAACTTGCAAAAAAAAGAAAGAACATTCACGAAATTTCCCTTCCCGAAAGGGCTTTCAATCTTGTTACACTTCTGGTACCCTGTACGGGCTGTCTTTCGTCCCCACTTCCCCCTCCCCACCCCTCCTCCTCATTTCTTCCGGGTCGTTGCGGTCAGAGTTGTTCCCGTTCTCATCCGTGCGAAACCCGAAGTAGTTGACGAAGCCGCGAAAGAAGCCCAGGACACCGCCGATGATGACCCCGCCTATCGCGGAACCGACCAAAATACCCACACGCTCCTTCGCCACGTCGGAGATTTGCGGCAGGTCGGGCGCGACGGTGGCGCCAATCAGACGACAGACGAAGGCTAACTGCGCCATCGTCATGATGAAGGATGTCCAGTTGGACATGGACGTGAGCACGCCCTGATGCAGAAACGCCTCCGACTCGATGTTGCTGCTATTCAAAAGCAACACGCGCAGCGTTCCTAAAAGGGCGACGTTGCTCCCCGCAAAGGCGACCACGCAGACGACAAGGAAGCTCATGCCCAAGTAAATGGCCCCGTAACCCAGCTCGGTCACGATCGCGTCCATGACGCGCCTTTCCGCACCTTCGTGCCGGGAAGACACAGCCTGCGTCAATGCTTCGAACACGCGATAGGCGTAGTACAACTGGAAGATCAGCACCGGCCACCGGGTCGATTGCACGCATTTCAGGAACACCGTCGCTGGCACTCGTTCGAACTCAAAATCGCTCAGTAGGTCTTCCGGAAAGCGCATCATCGGTTTCGTGGAGTACACGACCGGCGCCGATATTAGATCGCCGTTTCGGCGATCGCTAAAAAAGAAGAGATACAAACGCGTCAGCGAACGACCAATCAAAACTTTTTCCCCCACGAAAACGGCAACGTCAAGTAAAAGGCCGTAAACGACGCCGATCGCCAAACCGACTGCCATGGGGACGAGCACGGGGCCGATCATTTCGTCCCGAATATTTGCGATTGGCGCCCCCGTGATGATCTTGTCGTAGATCTTCGCGATGCCGATGAGCGCTCCGAGTCCCAACGACCACGTGCCCATTGACAAGGCTTGCGCGAACCAGTGAGACGGGGATCGGTGAGTCCCGTCGCCAATCACCACGAAAGAGGCCGCCTTTGACAGAAGAAACATCGCGAAGGGCAACGTGACCGTCAGCATGAAAGCGAACATTACTTCCCCGGGAAAGTCGTGGTTGTCGAAAAGGCGGCCGACGAGGTTGCACACTTCGCTGACCTGATGCACAGGTGCCACGCGAGGAACGCGGCCGTTCAAAAGTTTGACAAGCTGAGCCCACTGGAGGCTCGCGATGAACTCCAGACGGCAATCATCCAGTAGACTGGACAGCCGGAGCAGGGTGGTTAATTTGATGCTGGTGCCACCCACTTCCAGACCGTACAAGACGATGACGCCAAGGAACGGATTCATCACCAACGCTCGCCTCGTCGAGCAAACCCACAGCCCATGCAGAACGATGCCGCACAAAGTGACGATCGCCAGGACGCCGCCGACGATCGACGCGGTTCGCAGCGGCTCGGGGAATTTCAGAATGGACGAACGCAGACTGGCAGCGGATTGGGGCACAATCGTCGTCGGAAAGGCATTTTCGGTGCGATGAGAAAGGTCGCTACGATAGGAAGCGACGCCAAATTTGAAACTGACGTTGAAGACGGGAAACGAGGCGTTCGGCAGCAACGCGACGGCAGCGGCGCTCAAGTTCGTTGTCTGGACGTCGAGGAGCAGCCATCCCCCTGGAGAAAGGGTCACGTTGGACACGGTCCAATTCGCGTCTCCCGCGTAGGGATCGAGTACGCACGCGATATCGGACGCATTTAACTGAGGGTAAAACGGTCGCGTTGGCTGCAGCACGTATGTCACCGACTCTCCGGAGATTATCACCGGCGCCGATGCATTCACGATGACAAACCGTACAACCCCGTCGACGAGGAACGTCCCGGTGCTCGTCTTTGCGTAGTCCGTACCGTCCAGGCGCTCCGCCGCGAAAGTCCACTCGCCCGCCTCCGTCGGGACGAACGATGTCCCTACGCTCGCGGCCACCGAAACTGGACTCAGCGAAACGCTGCCGTTGCTGGGCTGAACGCGCACGGTGAAGCGCGTCGCCGAAGCGTCGCAGATGCGTGGGGGGCCTTCCAGCCAACAGCGCGAACCCACCGAACAGATGCGGGGCACAGGCTGGTCGTCATCGCGAGTCAGTGCCATGAAGCGCGCGGCGGGCAACTCACGCATGCAAACGTACGGAGCGCCTTTAGAGGCGTCCGAATCGGCGTGGCAAGGAGCGTCTGTGAGCCATTTGCCGAACGTCGCGCTGCTGCTGTTGCTGGTTGGAGACGGGGCCATCAGCCAAACGCGCGTCGTGTTTCCAGTGACAAATTTTTGAAACGCGGCCGCTTCCTGAGACCAGAAGATGTCCATCGGCATCGGCGTGGCGTTGCAATACCGCATGCATGCGCTGGTGATGGTCGTGGGAAGCACCAACGGCTGCGAGATCAGCGAGGCCGACACATCGCTGGCAGTCGGCGTCGTCATCGACGTGACACACGACGCCCCCTTCGCCAGCGTGGCGCCGCTAGGGCGGCTCACGTCCACCCATGGTGAGGATGTGGATGGAGGCGCGTCGCGTGCGCAGACAACGGATCCCAGTTTGACCACGGATCGCGCCTGTCGCGCTCCGTAGGCGATGGAAGGCGAGGTGGTGGACGAACCGGTGGACTGGCACCGGCATGTCACTTCAGAGTAGTACGCAAATTGTGTTGCCTCCTCGACGCACGGAAGGAAGCTGATCAGGTTGTCGTCGGATGTCGGCGGTCGCAGCCAAAAGCAGGAGCCGTTCAAGCGCCACGTTCCTTCCGGCGTCGCGGCCCGGAACCACTGCGCCTCCGGCAATAGCCCGCCGATGGAGCTGCAATACTCAGCCGCCGCATCATATGTAAGGGGCACCGGTGACGATTGCAGCCACAGCTGGACGGGGCTGGCAGGCAGCAGGGCTGGACTTCCGTGCAGGTCGATCGTGCACCATGCCTCAAGGCCACACGGCGTGTCGGTGTCGACGAACGGGCGGCAACCTCCCAGCGGGACGGACGGATCAAGGGCGGTCGGCGGTGGCGCCGTCGTATTCATCGCGGTGGTGTTTCCAGTCGTTGAACCGAACGTGGGCGGGTTCGTGGTCGACGCTGTGGAAGTTGCCGACGAGGTCGCAGATGACGTCAAGGTATTTGTGGTCGCTGATGTGACGGTGAGCGTCGTCGCGGTGGTCGTGTTGGTCGTGGAAGCTGTCGTGGTGGTGGTCGCCGTTGTCGTGCTCGTGATGCTGTCAGTCGGAGTCGTGGTCGCGGTGCTGGTCGCCGTCAGGGTCGCCGTGGTCTGGGTGACGGTTGAAGAACGTGGGCATGAGGCATTTGAGCTCATTTCCAGACACACGCATTTCAGCGCGACACACTTGAATGCGATCGCGTGATAGCCCGTGCCACTGTTTTCTCCTTTTGCTTCGGTCGCGATTTCTCGTTCCGACACGCGCCAGGAGTTGAGAAGAAATCCAGAAACTTGAGCGACATTGCTGTCGTTGGACATAATTTCAAGCCGATGGCCCACTGGGCATTGGGCCCGAGGACGGCACACTTCGTTCCTCACCATGTTCCAATTGCCGAGGAGATACGTCGTGTCATCCATGTTGGCCGCAGCCAATCGAGGCGTGACGGGACCTTCCACGATTCGATCGTCGTCGAGGCACAGATTGGTCGTACACGACCACTTCACACTAAAAGCATACGAATTCGAGTCCGTGGTAAACGTCACGCGAATGCTGACAAGGGTTGTGGCCAAACCCGGGCCCGTCATTGCATAGAACGTGGATGTCTGCAACACCTCGTTGGTCTGTGGGCTGATGATCTTGAGAGTCGACAATCCACCGCTGCCGCTGAAGCTGACGTACCAGAGGTGGGCGTGGTATCCACTTGGACACGCCAAGTCGAATACACATGTGCCGTCCAACGATCCCGACGTCTGAAACAAGCCTTGACTTTGAGTGGTCGTAGCCGTGAGGCTGCGTGAGCAGCCCGGATCAACCGCGGCATCCACGACGGTTCGATGCCGCGTGAGGGACATTGACAGGAGGCTGCTGACCAAGAGGAGCACCACGACGATCCCATCCCTTGTGGACATCGATGTAAACGTAAAAAGGCAGCGTGAGGGTTGAACGGGACCGCGACACCGAGGGGAAGAAAAAGAGAACGACCACAAGACGCTAACGGGCCGAATGGCATCACACACCCACCCTCGCTTGGTTTGATCCATTACGAACAGGGAGAGACGTTTTTTTTAATCGAAAATGGGAAGGAAAAAAAATCATCCGACAACAAATGTGAGCGTCGAAGGCCGTCGGGGAAAGCCGCGGCAGCTTATTCTCCGTCAGTCCATCTCGACTTCCTCGTCGCCTCCACCAGTGGTTTCCAAATCCGCGATCGACTTCCTCCCACCAACGAGCGGCTCTCGCTTGCGGCGCATCTCGCGCAGCTCCCGAATTCTCGCCAGCTTCTGTATCGCGTTCATGTTTTCAATGCTGAAGGAAATGATGAGACGATGATGCGGGCCGAAGACCGTTGGGTTGTTATTGAGTTGGCGCAGAACGTGCAGGGCGGCACCATGGTCGACAAACTCGACGAATCCAAAGCCTTTGGACACGCCGCGAGTGTCCGTCAGGATCGTAAGGTTCTTCATCGGGCCATGCTTTCCGAACCGTTCGCGGTCCAACTCATCGGGGTGAAGCTTGTAATACTTTCTAACCACTTTGAGAAGCATTTTCCGGACATCCGGTTCCTTGAGGTGCCGTGGAAGGTTGCGAATGGATAAACGCGTGCGGGAGACGAACATGTTCACATTGCGCAGCTGCTGCCTGCGTTGATCGTATGACGCTTGCAGCATGTTGAGGTAGCGAGGAGGGAGTTCGTCCGCGGCGGGCGTTCCTGGAACGATGTGCCCTTCCTGCAGCAGATACAGGTTGCGTGGCTCTTCGGATCCCGTCTTGGTACGCTTTACCTTGGCGTCTTCCGTCTTTTTCTTCTTGATTTGGCCTGCCTTTTCCTCTGCTTCCATTCGGCTCACCACTTTGTGCACCGAGACGCGATTCGTCGCCCCAAGCATCACAAAGGGGTCTTTCATCGTGAACTTTTGACCATGCTTCTCCGCGTAGAGCATCGACTTTTCCTTGTGGCGACTGAGAAGACCCCCGGCGGCGGCTTCTTGCTGCTGCTGCGCCAGTATGGATTGCTTCTCCGCGGTTGCCAACTCCCGACTCTGTTGCTGTGCGTATTCGAACGCGGCAGCGGCGTGTTGATCCGACCGGAAATGGAGAAAGACCGATCCCGAAGGATGCTGCGTGACCTTGTCCTTCACGATAAACACCTTGGTCACAGGGCCGAAGCGAGTAAAAAAGTGCCTCAAGTCGGCCTCGGTGGCGGTGGAGGCGACGCCTGTAAGGAACAGTTGGCGGTCCAACGGCATCTTTTCGTTCAGCGACGCGACCTTCTTCTCGTCCACTTCATCTTGCACTTCCCGCTCGCCGGTGATCCATTCGGGATTGTCGTCATGATTCGGCGGATGCAGTCGTGTTGATTTCGCGTTGCTATCCGCTTCGCTGCCTCGGCGATGCGGAAGCCGTCGAGTGGCAGCCGAGATCGTCGCCTCGGCGTCATCATCGCCCTCCTCACCGCCCCAATGAACGCCACCACCGCCCTCGTTACGTCCCCCCCTGGAGGATCCCCCGATGACCGGTGGCGTCGTCGTCGTCATCTTGCGCGGATGCGGCGCTTTCCCACGATTTCTTCCATTCTTCCACGGAGAGATCGTGGTCCCCCCTGCCCCCGATGTCGTGGATGACGACGCGGCGGTGGAAGCTTTGGAAGCGGCGGCCTGTTCCAAGAATCGGCGTTTGAGTGCGGCGGCCCAGTCGGGCTTCATTTTTTGCGCGCGCTGCTGCTTCGATTTTCGCCTCTTTTGTTGCACTCGCCGTTGAAGCGCCGCCGCTTCAGCTCCTTGCTGCGACGGGCGGCGACCACCGGACTCGTGCGGCGGCATTTGGATTCGGCGTCAAAAACGGTGGTTTACAGAAAAGAGCCTTTCAACCGGCACTCGATCCACGCTAAACGCAAAGGCAAGATCCATCATCCTGTTCAGTTCGGTAAGAGTCGGAGCCATTCCTCCACGGAGATGAGGGACCCAAGGCGTTCGTGCTGACACAAACGCTGTCGCAAACGGCGGGCGCCCCCTCTTGCCCATCCTTCTGTGCCTCTGCGGCGCAATCTCTGACCGAATGACTGAAAACACACACACAATTCGCGATCAAAGAGGGACTCTCCCCACCCCCCCTACTAACCACGGGTGGAAGAAAGGGTGGCGGTGGCGGTGGCGGTGCCTCACAATTCCACCACACGAGACAATTTCTGCAGTCGGCTCAAAAGGAGGTCACCGCTCTTGATGATCTTGTGAAACTCGACGTTGGCGTTGCCCTCTCCCCGCTGCGTGACTACGCGGCCACTGACTTTATCGACTTTGCACTGCAACCGCTCGTTCGAGATCAACGTATAGAGCATCGAGTCCAACACTGGCTCCGGGATCGCAAAGGCGGTGCTCATCGACGCGAGCGTGACGCTGCTGTAGGACTCCAGGAATTGATTGAAAGCCAAGATGCGCGCTTCGCGGAAAAAGTAGTTCACGTGCGCGGCCATGAGGACGCTCCGAAGCATCGTGTGACAAACGCGTTCGCAAGCGGGGAAGAAATCCGCGTATCGGCAGCGAAACACCGACGTGAGTAGAGCGTCGAGCTCCGGAATCTGCGCGGAAATGACTTCCGGACTTTCGACGATTTGTCGCTTCAGTTGAGCGCGGTCTAATTGGACCAGCGCCGCGGTCGCGGTGTAAAACACAAAGTCCTTCATGCTGAGAAGTTCCGTGGCCGCGAAGGTGGCAAGCGCCTCCAACAGAAGCTTCGCTCCGCGCTCGAAGTTCCTAACACTAACGCAGCAGACGCCTTCGTAGACCTTGAACCGGTTGCGGCGCTCCCAATCGGCGTTCTTGATTAGCGCCGTGCAGTCGTCAAGGGCTTTCTTCAACACGGCCGTGTCGCTAAACGCGAGTCCGAGTCGGATGCGCTGAAAGCCTAGGTCGACGCGCAGACCGTGGCCAAGGGTTTTCCCATGGCACGCCTCGTTCTGCTTAATGGCGTTCTCAAGGTCGCCAATGCGAGCGTAAAAGTCGCACTTCGCGACCATCGCCTCGCGAACCTCTGTTTCACCCAGGTTTTCTTGAGCGTCCTTGATGGTGGCGTCAAACTTGAGCAGCGCGGCATCGATCACGGCTTGCATGGCCGACTTCTCCTCACTCGTGAAGTACACGTCGAACAGCACAGAGTGAAATTGCAGATAGGGCAGCATGTGATGCTGCCGGATGGCCTTCAGGATGGACTGAAGGGCCACATCGCGCTCGGCCTCGGAGAAATCGGGACTGCAGACGGTGTGCTTCCAGTGCAGCAGCTCCATAAGGGGGTCGATGGGCACGTCGGCGGAGAGGCCGTGGTCGTCGGCCGCGCCAACGGTGCTGTCGGCGGTGACGGCGGCGGCGGCCGTCGGATCAGACGTCGATGACATCCCGGGAGTTAACGAGGGCTGTGAGGCGGAAGACAAACTACTGGCTGTGAAGGGGTAACGTGTTCGACACATTGTTCAATTGATAGATTGACACAATTAACATTCATAAATCAACTCAAAGGAGCCCGGGAATAAAGTCTGGGGGGTTTCCAACAACGGATCGGTTTCTTTGTTTCACACTTTTGTAAGGGGCGCCACGAAACGATATGACATATGAGGGGGAGCGTGTGTGCCGTGTGATCGGACAAAAAAAAGGAAAGACGGCGACGAAGCAACGGCGGAGAGACGCTTTGATGTCCGTTCGCGAAGGGTAGTCATCCGTTTCCTGTGTGTGTCGTGATCGGGGGACGTTCGTCGCGAGGGGGCGCCCGCCCTTTAGGCATTCGCGTCGAGGAGGCTGGTGTCACAAGACGACGAGGCCTCTGGCGCAGTGGCAGCGGCAGCCCCAACGGCGGCAGGGGGCGGTGGCACAAACGTCGACCACCCCCCATGGGCGTCACCATTCGCCACATTCATCGAGTGGTGACGGTGAGGGGTACCGCGGCTGCTAGGAAGGACATCGCTGTCTACGGCGATCGCTCTGGTCTCGCCGCTGCCACCATCTCCGCCGCTCGGCTGCCCCCCCCCGCCTCTGCCCCCTGAGAGCAACCCCTGTGCAAGTCGGAGGTAACTGGCCAGCTGCTGCGTCACTTTGAGCGACGAAACCTTTACAAAACACAACACGAGGGCGACGAGCGGCACGTTGGCGAAAACGATGTAGTAAACGTACGAAAATTTTGGGTTTCCGAAGCCGAACGCTCCTCCTTTGGCAACGCCCGCGTTGCCGCTATCGGATGCCGGCAGGAGTCGAGGTAGCAAGCAGGCGCCCCGAATGATCGCGCAGATGGCCGATAGTCCCCCGACGATGGTGACGCGCCACACGATCGGCCTCGCGGACGCCGTTCCCTTGTACGCGCCGAATTTGAACTCATAGAACACGCGACTCGCGGACACCAAGTGCCACACTCCGGCCACCGACAACGTACACATCATGACCCCGAATGAATAGGGAAAGAAGTTGGCCGTCGTCGTGGTCTTGTCCTGGATTAAGAAATCGTCCACCTCCCTCAACAACGCCGGGTGATACACTTGCTTCATCCAACCCACGGACGTGTCGAGGGCGAGGGCAATGGGGACTAAGACCCAATTGAGTACGCCCACGACTTTGCACAGCGTGAGCAGCCAGGGTCTGGGCCTCAACAGGGAGATCCAAAAGTACGTCACGAGCATGTCGACCGAGCCGTAAAAGGCATCGGCGAAGATCTGCGATGGTACGAGCCACCTGACGGCGAAACGACTGGCCGACATCATGACGCGCCCGTCGCATGAATTCATGCTTTTGTGGATCCATGTCGCCGTCACCAAGAAGAAGACACAACGGATCAACGCCGACGCGACGCAGCACGCGAACATGAGCAGGCGATGAACCGCGCGGCTCTTCAACACGAGGTAGCAGTATGCGAGTCCGGCCACGGAGATCGCCGTGGTGAAGAGACACAAGCCAGAAAGCACCCATAACTCGGTGACCTGGATGCCAAATCCGGCGCCCTGGGGCAGAAGACAGAAGGCGTTTATCACGTTTCGCGGATCCATGTTGTTCAGACAGCTGAAATTGTCCGAGGCAAAGTCGTACACGGCGTCACAGTTTTGGCACAGGGTCCCGATCATTTTTTGTCGGTCATCCCCACTGTCGTTTGGTGTCGTCGTACCGTTGTTGTTGTTGTCGCTGAAAAGGAAGAATGACATGTTGAACGGTGAGATGCCGCCGTCGTAGTAACCTTCGCACAGGGTGATGACGTCGACAGGAGGAGTGGGCGCGGGGGAGCGTGGGGGGACCACCATGATGGTACCGTCATCGGCCGATAACGCCCATGCCACGTTCCTCTTCAGACGAAGCGGAAGTGAAGACATAAGTCCTCCAAGAGAGAGATGGGGAACGGAAAAAGAACGGCTGCCCAATTTTTTTACGTGCGCGAACATGCGCCAAGACAAGAGGGCACATGCGTTCTGTTGCTGGCGGTGTGTGGCAACTATTCCCCTCACAACGATGACAACGTTGCGCCACTCCCACTCCACTCGTCACACAGCAACAAAGCAACACCGTGAGAAAACCAAGGGAAGAGGGAAAAGGGGGGCATAACGAGGGGGATGTACAAAGCCACCCACAACAATTCTAGTCATCCCTTGGAAACAGTGGCAATGAACCGCCACTCGGTCTCTCTCTCTCTCTCCGGCCGGGGAAGGTCTGGCGACGTCGTGTAAAGTGCAAAATGGAAGCATACCTAGAAAATAAGAGCACTTGCAACCTCGTCGTTTAGCGCTTGCCAGGACAGGAGCAGATCGGTGAGGGACGCTCCACCTGCTGTTTCGTCCATCGGCGCCGCCGCATGGTGGCCGTCCGCGAGCCCCATCCGGCTGCTGCTGACCGCACTCACCGCGGCCGCCGAGTCGCTTGGGTGGTGATGCGACTGGTATGGGGGGTGGTTCCGTATCACATCGTCCGACAACAGCTGCTCGAGGCGCGAAGCAGGGGGCGAAGAGGACGGCAACAAATGGAGTGCCGCCGCGTCGTCAGAAGGACCACCGTGGTGGTGCCTTTCGCTAGCGGCGATACCCCCCGTAAGCAGCGCCTTCCGTGGCCAAGAAGTACCCTCTCGCGATAGGCGGGATGGCACTGCCGCTCCTGGGCTGGAGCCGGTAAACGGAGGGGAGGCCGCCATCGCGAGGTCGGTCGCATGGACGTCATCGAGGGTTGAAAAGTTAAGGGGAGCGACGACGTGCGAGGACGATATGGAGATGGGGGGTCCGCCGTAGTAGGAGGAGGAGGCGATAGGTCTGTCGTCGACGACGGCTCCCATTGGTGGTGGGTGCGTTCCTTTCTTGTTGCTCGTACCTTCTTGGCGCTTCTCGCGCTCGAGATGGGTGAGGGTCGCCTCGATGATGTCGTCCAAGGTCACGACGGCATGTGCTGTCGAGGACGGCGACCCCGGAACTCCTCGCCGAGCCACGTCATCATGACGATAGTCTACCAGCGGTTTGTCGTCCGCGACCATCGCGGACGGAGAACGAACGAATCCGCGGTCGGCGGCGTGTCGTCGCGGCCGCTGTTCGGCGCTGCGACTCGAAAGTGTCAGCGTAAGGGGAGCTGCCAAGGCGGACCCAACGTCCCGCCACAGCGCGTCTCGCGTAGGGATCGCCGCCTCGTGTCGGTACGAGGACGACGGCTTCGGCCGCTCTCCGCTCTTCGGCGGAGGGAAAGGGGGGGGCGCCGCATAGATCCCTTCGTCCTGCTCCTCGGCTTCATCCTCGGGGACATCGTCGTCATCTTGGCCGCGCCACGCGCTGCCATCGCTCGCCAAGTAGACCTCCCCGCCCGCGCTGATGCCAGGCACCTTCGAATGAGATCGACTGCGCTCCCGACTTTCGAACTGCTCCAGCTCGACCAACAGCCTGGCTTGCCGCTCCTGGCAAATGCGCGCCGACTCCGCCGTGACGCTTGGAGCGAAGACGCACTCCGCCATTTCCTCCCGTTCGATGCTCGTCGCCTTTCGCTGCAACTGATTGTGGCGCGTCTGCAGCCACTGTTTCGTCCGCTGCAGCATGCCTTCGATGGCGGCCGCGTCGGATTTCCGGGGCTTCGGCTTTCTCGCCTCCTCTTCTTCCTTGGACGGCTTCGTGGGCAGTGGTTGCTGATAAATGGGCAGGCGGTCAGGATCACTGCTGGTCATCTCGATGCTCTTTTGCTCTAGCTTAGGGTGAAAGAGGTCCTTCAGCTCCTTTCTTTCGCGGGTGCGAATTTTTTCCACTTTGTTTTTGGACGAAAACTGCTTGTCCATGAGCTTGGCGACAATTTCATCCATTGTGCGAGGACCGCGGTTGCCACTCCCGTCGGCGGGCGATTTGCTTCGCGCAGCGTGCTTCCAGACTTGCGCGCCGACGTCCACGTGCTTCCACGTGCGCCACTTTCTAAGCGTCTCCGCGCGTTCCTTCGCCGGGAGCTTGTCGAGAGGGATCCGCGTGCCGTCGTTTCGCACGATGGTGGGCAGCGCGTTGGGCTCGAACAGCGGCTGACCGGTGGTGCGATCGTAGAGTTTCTCTTTGAGTTTTTTCCGGTAGAGCTGTTCGCGCTCGATTTGTCGCTGACGGCGTCCCTCAATGTCGGTGACCAATCGATCCACGATCGGCAGCTCCATGCGCTCCGCCAAGGGAAGGTCCCCGGCGGCGGCGCCGGCGGCCGGCTTGGCTCCACCACCTCCGCGCGGCGCTGGCGAAGGCGTGACGGCGGCGGACGGGCTGTGATACCGGGGCTGGCTCGCCGTGGCGTCGGTCGTACCATCGACTTCGGATGCATCTGGTGCGGCGACGTGTTTGTCATCGGCAGGATGTCGCTTCGTCTGTGTGGAGCCAGCGGCTTCAGCCTTTGCCCCCGCGCGAAAGATGAGGGTCACGTTGGCGCGCCGCCCTTCGGAGGGCGATGCCTGTGGCCCACCAGCACGCGGTTGTGGCGTTTGCGGTGGTGGGAGCCTTCTCGACGATGTAGCCGCAGCGGCGCCGCCGGTGACGCTCCCTCCCTGCTGAGGTGTGGCCTCCTCATTTAGTGGTTTTCCATTATCGTGCCCCTCAGCAGCGCCGTCGTCGTCGTGCCCCTCGTCGCGACGCGCGGCGCCGGTCGAAGCGTCCGTGTCACTAAGCGCCGACGACGTCGAACGGCCACGACGAACAAAGTCAAACGGATTGATGGCTGGCACGAAGGTGCCCAGGACGGTTCGCTGTACGACGGCGGATCGCGAGCGGCGAGCCCTGGCGGCCGCGCTCGTTATTTCTTCTCTCGGGCCCAACGAGCATGCGTCGCTCTGAGTGAGCAGCGCGGCGACCTGGCGTTGATGCCGGGCGAGTTCGATTTTTGCAAGGCGCTTTTTTTCCTCCTCCGGTAAGGACGCGGCCGCGTCTCCTTCACCGCCGCCGTCCGACGCCTCCCGCTCACCGCCACCCTGACTGCTACTGCTACGTCCGCCGGCGCTTCGAGAGCGTCGGGTTTGCAGACGATCCGTGATGCGCATCGATACCGGATTCATTTTCCAGGCAATCATCTTCTCGTCGGTGAACTCCTTCTGCGCAAGCGTCTTCTTCTTTTCGAGCTTGATCGCGCGCTGCTGCGCCCATTCGACACCCACTTTGTGGAAGTGAGCTAATGGGAGGCCTGCTTTCGTCACCGCTTCGGCCGTCGCCGTCGAGGCGTCACCGCCTTGCCGTTTCATGCCTTCGGCCAGCTGGGATAGTTTGGGCTGAAACGTGCACTCGGCATCCTCGGCCTCACGAAGCTTCTTCGCCCTTTCTAGATCTTGCTGTTTGATGCGCTCGTGCCGCGCCCGACCCGTCTCGTACAGATACACACAGCGATCCTCCGGACCCGGCGGCGTCGCGAGCATTGTCAGTAGAAACAGAAGACTATCCGGCGGTCCGAGTGGCGCCGCCTCCTCCCCATCTGATTGTGCTGGCCCCTCGCCAGCGGCGTTCTGAGACGCGACGGGGGCGGTTTCGTTACTGCCATCAGTAGCGCCTCCTGTCGTATTTGGCGCGTCACTGGCCGCCGCCGCGTCCCGGCCGTCCTCCGCTGCCGCTGCTGCTGCTTCTGGCGGCTTCTTCTCCCCCTCAGCAGCAGCTCCCTCCTCCTTCGCGTCGCCGTCTTCCTGGGCAGCGCCCTCGCCGTCCTCGTGATGCTTTCTCTTTGCCTTGGCGCTCACGCGGTCCGACTTCGCGGCTTCAAGCTGCTCGGCGGCAATCTCTCTGGGGGTTTTCACCTTCCGCAGCTTGAATTGAAATTTTTTCTTCGCAGCAGACGAACGGTTTATCCCAAACGGATCGGACGCAACCGGCGGCCTACCCATGAATTCGTCCGAGGAGGCCACGTCGAACAAGAGGGCCAAGCCCGCCGGCAGGTCCACAAAGGTCACGGGAACGGGACACACGACCGGAACAGGGTCAATGTAAACCTTCTTCTTCTTCACCGACGTCGCTGACCGAACAGACGACGTGCGATCATCCAATCCAGCACCTCCATCATCATCGTCATCATCGTTCTCGGAACCCTTTCCGCCGGGAACCAGGCGGACAGGATCGTAGCTGGTTCCCGCCCCCTTCCTCCGAGTCGTCGTGGGGTCGTCATCGACCGCGGCGTAGGGAGACGGTTTCGGCGCGGCCAGCGACGTGCCATGCACTTTGCGGAACAACAGACTTCTAGCATCTCGTCGTATCGCGTCCTCGTCGGGCGTTCCCCACATTTTTTTGTGCCAACAGCCGCGGCTGTAAAGAGAATCCGGAAAAAGCTTTTTTGGCCTTTTGAGAAAAATCAGGGCGGTTCAACGAAACTTTTCTAAAACTGCGCTGCATCCCAACGTCCACAATAGCCGCGTCGCCATTTTTCTCTCTCTCTTTCGCCCTCTTCGCCGATGGTCGATAAGCGGCCTCGCCTCGAGGACAATGAGGAGGGGCGCGCGCCCTCGACGGCATTGGTATTGTTTCTTTTTGTCGTATCAGTCGTCGTCCATGCCCGTTTGCTGACGAGCAAATCGTGACATGGGCTTCGTCGCCGTTGGTCGCCGTGTCGTCGTCGTCGTCGCGGTGGTCGCGAAGTCCCTTTCGACGACACAGTCCTGATACGGTCGCGGCGACGCCAACGTTGACGCCGCTGTGGCGTCCCCTGGAAGGCCTGCTGTGTTTCTTTCCGCCGCAGCAGGAGCGACCTGCGGCGCTGGTTGAAACCCAGCAGGGCGCATAGGGTCCCCTTCGGAGCCGGCGCAACGATCGGCACGCAGGGCGGTGACGTGCGTCGCGAAGCGCTGCTCTTGTATCTGTTCCGCCGATCCGCGCGGCGCGATGACCGTTACCATGGGAGGTCCCTCCGCGATGGAAACCGATCTTCGAGGTGCCAAATTTGAGTCCACGTCGTGATTGTTGCGATCACCCGTCTTGATACTCGGCGCCGCCGGGGTGCATGCCAGCCGGAGGGCGGGCCCTGTGGCCACCGCCGCGCTGCACGGTGGTGATGACGTCGGAGGCCACCGTGGGCCGATGTCGGCCGGTGATCGAAACACGGCCGCAACCTGCGGGTTGGGCCTCGAGGAAGATGCTAACTTATCAGCGGAAGCTGTGGATGCCGACACCGCGGAAGCTGTGGATGCCGACAACAGCACAACCGCGACGTCATCGTCGCCGCCAAGTCGCGGCGGTGGTGCGGCGCCCTCACCTCCTCCCCTTGGGTCCCATGTGGATGCCCTATCATGGCACATGGCCTCCTCCGTTCTCACAGTCGTCATCGCGGCGGGCGGCGGCTGAGACGGCGGAGACGGCGGCCCTTGTGCCATCGCCTTCCGCTCCTTCATCCACACCAGGCGTTTGGCCTCCTCCCTCTCCTCAATGAGCACTTCGAGCTCCTCGTCGGTCCAAAACCGACCGGACGCTTCGATGTCGTTGTCGATCGCTTCGATCTCATCCAATGTCAGACGCCACGGCTTGACAGTGTCGTCGCCAGGGTCCACAAGTTCCTCCTCCTCACTCTCCTCTCCGCTCCTCGCCGCGCCGCTGAGTGCCCGAGATGGCTCTGCGTCTTCCTGTCCGCCGGCACTTCTCCTCCTTGCCTGTGGTAGCGCTCCATGCGGCCGAGCAGCATCCGCTCTCGTCCCATGACGGTCACGACTATCTTCCGTCTGGTCGTCACTGTATTTAACGTTGCGAATCTCATCGAGAGCATCAGACCGCCGGGAATTAGAAGAGCGGATGTCGGCCTGTCTCGTCGTCGCATGCGGCGACGACCGTGATGATGACGAAGGTGGCGCATCGTCCGCCGCGAGGAGCGACGACGAAGCATCTAGCCTTCCCACGATACCGGAGCGCTCAAATTCAAGCGCCTTCTGCTCGCTGAGTAGAAACGCCAAGCGACGGCTCACGATCTCACGCGCTTGCGAGCAGCTTCGCTCGGCGAAATAACTCGCGCCCAACAAAACAATCAATTCGTTCGTATGCACGAGCGTGCCCCGGACGAAGGCCAAACCACCACACAGTGGGGCGAGCACTTCACGACGCGTGCGGTGCGGAAAAGTGAGCAACCACTTATCCATGTTGCGATAGGATTCCACCTTCGCGCGGCTCTCCTCCAGGCGACGGTCTGTATCTTGCAGCCAAGCCGCCAGTTCGCTGCTGAAAACGGCTGTCTCTTCGTCCGCTCGATGCGGGTCACTCAGAGGACGCAGCGGTAAGCGCATTGCTGACATATGATTGATGGGGAGAGAGCGGAGCGCGCCGCACTTGAGGGAGCGAGTCGTCGTTTGATGCTGCTGTTCGTCCTCCTTCCTTTTTACTGGTTCGTCGGACCCAACAAAATCCATAGAGGAGAACCGATCTTCTCATCTCTCGGGCAAAGAAAAATACCGGCCGGGAAGCAGTCGCGCGATCACCACCGGAGTGAAAAACCGAACGCAGACAGGCGCAAATCAAATCATCTACTACTGGTTTTCTACGACTAATGGTTGCTGCTCTATCGGCGTGGTCTATATTTTTAGACTAGGCGGCGGCTGCGCCCTTCGCAGCGACGTCACCTCCTCCTCCTCCACGTCCTCCTCCGGAGCTACTCATCGACGCGGAGCTTACGAGCGTGTTGAAGCGCACTTTCTCCAACACGCGGTTCGCATCGTCGCGCAGGTCGTCGTCATAGGGCGAGATTTTCAACGCCAGTTCAAAAAACTCGAGCGCCTCTCGATATTTTTTGAGTCCACAGAGGGCCGCGGCAGACCGCACGTAGGCCTTCAGCAAATAGTACACGTGCCCGCTTTTTTCCCTCAAAACGGCCGCCGCCTCCTGTCGCATTCTCACCATACTGTCGTCCCCTCCGCCACTCCCCTCGGCGCCATCGTCTTCGTCGTCGCTGTCCACGGGTGGGGCGTTTTGCGCGCCGGGATGCGTGAGGGCGCTGGCGACCTCCTTGCAGAAATCGATCACCTTTTCCGCTTCCTGATACGCCTCCCGGAACAGTCCCTGTTGCAACAGCGCCGCGGTGAGGTTATTCCGAGCCTTCACACAAAAAGGGTTGATGGTAAGCGCGGTGCGGTACTCTTCAACGGCGCCAGCGTAGTTGCCGTGCATGTAGCGCCGGCTCGCTTCCACCACGCGCAGTTCTTCGTCCGAGTACCGGCTGGATCGTCCCGGCACGACCACCGATGATCCCGAACTGGCGGGATCACGTTGCTCGTCCCCTTGCTGCTCGTGCGTCATCGCGATCTCAATGGCATCCAAGTCTCGTACGATTTCATCCCGCAGGCCGACGTCGTCGGAACCGACATAGGCCACGGCCACGCGATACTCATCCCGCGCCTCCAGCAGTTGGTCGTTCCACGCGTACGCCGCGCCACGTCGCACGTGCAGCTTCGCCAGCATGTACTTGTAGCGGTCCTGCGTCGTGTCCGCGGCGGGCGTGTTCTGCAGCATATTAATGGCCAGGTCACAGTCTTCAATGCATTTGACGTACTCGTGCATGTGCAGCCAGCATGCCGCCCGGTTGGCAACGCAGTTGAGAAAGCTACCGTCACGCTTAATGGACTCACTGAGCGCGTCACACGCACCTTTCCAATTTCTCTGCTTGTAGAGCGTGTCTGCCTTGTCTTTCCAGAACATGGGAGCGTCCGTCACGCTCACCGGCTTGTAGCGGCTTCGTCGGTAGTACTCTTCGTCCCCTCGACTGCGCTGCGGCATCGCCGTGAGCTTCGGGGTGAAGTCAATGGGCACCGTTTTCGTCACCGTGGTACGAACGCCGACACCACCGGTGGAGGCGTCAAACAGGGCGCCGGAAGTCACCGCACCCATCGCGGCAGTGGCTAGTTGCGCGGGATTCGCGGCCCGCTGCAACGCTTTCGTCCGCATCTCGGTCTCGAACACCTCCAAACCGTGGGCAACGTTTGCTTTTTCCTGGGCAACTCGGGCTTCGATGTCGCGGCGCTGCGCCTTTTCGAGCTCCCATTGCTCACTGAACATGCGCTTCTTCTCGACCTCTTTCTGTCGCTCCCGAGTGTCCAGTTTCATGTTGTAAAGCGTTTCCGCGCGGGAAAGTGACGCCGCGCGGCGATCCGTCAGTTCCTGCGCGGGGGTGAGCTTCGCGTCGAGCACGAGTGTTTCCCAGATCAGGCCGCGCTCTCGCTTGGGTAAGGTGATTTTGATTTTCGGCAGGTCCAGTCGAAACGTCGATTTCTCCAGAACAATTCCGTGGCTGAGGTCGAGCGTGAGCAGGTACGTTGGGTGGGCGTTGACTTTCACGTAGAGGTCAGAGATAAAAACGTCGATGGCGTCGGCGCGGAACCCCTTGATGGTGACGCGGATGACCACCTCGTCGTCATCCTGCTCCCAGTCAAAGTTGGGCTGTACCGGCATACTGAATGTTGAGCAACTGAGTGAAGTGGGGTAAAGGAGTGTTCCGGTGGGTTGAGCGGTTGGAAAAAAAAAGGAAACGGCTTTTGTGACAACCTTTTGGAGTTGCAGAATGCAATGCAGGTGTTACGAGCCAACACCCCCCCGCTGTTTCGTGGGGCACACAGAGAGTGAGCGAGAGAAATCAAATTTTTTTAGGAACGAAAAACATACTTTTCGAAAAGAAAAAGTGACCACTGGGCGAACGGGTACACGACCAGCAATCCGTCCACGCGGTCCAAGATCCCTCCGTGCCCCGGAATGAGGGCGCCTGTGTCCTTGATTCGAGCCGTCCGCTTGAAGAGTGACTCTAACAAATCGCCGATGACGCCGAGCACGCCCAGTATCATTCCAAACACGGCTAGGACGACCACGACCGGCGACAGTTCTCCGAGCATGGGGATCGCACCAAAGACCATGGCCCCTAGCGACGATGATGTTGCGTGCTGAGGAAACGTTGGCAAGATCCAAGCCGCCATCGTAGGGGGCAAGCCCCAGTCCAGCGATTGAGCGAAAGGAGAGGCGACGTACATGAGAACGGGCACAATGGCATTGGCGATCACGCCGGCGATGGCGCCTTCGCGCGACTTGTTTGGTGAAATTCGTGGATAGAGTGGCGTGGTTCGATTTTTCAGCGATTTTCCGGTTATGAGCGCTGCAATGTCGTTGGCCCAGTTTGAGATGAGGATGACGTTGGCCAGCCAGTCGCCACGGGGTCCGGATTTCGCGAGCAGGATCGCGTGGGACATGCCGGTGATCCACACGAAGCCGAAGTACTCCAGAGCAAAGCTCAAAAAGACATCCGTCGTGGGCTGAGTGGCGATGAGGTGCAGCTCATCTCGGTGAAACGCCACCGACATTTGCTCGCGCAATCTGGTGGACGTCGTTGTCGTGGCAACCGCGGCGGCTGCGTCGGTTGTTGTCGTTGTGGTTCGCCCGACGACCAATTTTGATGCTACTTTCTCCGACGGTCCGTCGCTCCGTCGCGTCGGCGGCGGCGGCGTGGCAATGCGCTTTCGCGCGCGGTCCGCGTCGACTTCTGCTTTATTTTTGAACGATAGCGTCAGAATGACCCAAAAGAGGAAGTAGATGCCCATGGCCAAATGAAACGACGAGTGGCCCCACGCGGCGGCCACGACGACGAGAGAGCAAAGGGCACTCTTCACCACGACGAAGGCGTTGGTTTTCGCGACGGGGAAAGGATACTCACCGACTCCATTACCACCTTCTCCTCCACTACCGCTATGGCTTACCGGCGGGGAGGTCGATGATGATATCGGAGGAGGTTGCAATAGTAGGGCGACCTTCAAGTGCCGCTTCATGGCGGTCCACTCGATCATGGCGAGGAACGTGACGAGCCACACGAGAGGCACCTTATGATGCGCCGTCACGTAGGCGACGGTCGGGCCGATCGTGAGGATGCTGAAGCCTCGCTTCATCACCGAGCGTTCCAGCAAGAAACTCATTGCTCTCTCTCTCTCTCTCTCTCTCTTGTTTCTTCCGAGATGGGCGAGGAGGGTCGAAAGTTTGCCGCTGCTGGATCCTTAACCCCACCGGACGAAAAGGAGGGGGGAAACAAAACAACACACTGAACGTATCGATTGTCGGGGGCGGAAACCGAACCGAAAAGAACGAGAGAGGTATCGATTGTGTGCGTCTCCCTGCCCACTTCGCAACCGATAGTGTGCGTCTCCCCTTCCCAGTTCATATTTCACAGTGTGTGGTTTAGTCGAGCAGACGGTTGTTGCTCTGGGGAGGAAGGAAAGGGGGTGTGGTCAAACCCGATGACCGGAAGGGGGGGGGGGGGGGGCCA
>ERZ1292630.1216-Hain-H41-02um-R3-1216-length-25578-cov-7_pt1 | contig 25578 bp, 12 predicted proteins | sample MGYA00564408_ERZ1292630 | MGnify/ENA primary metagenome ERZ1292630 (study PRJEB36523, sample SAMEA6512641) | groundwater metagenome | collected 2019-01-08 | study: AquaDiva: Metagenomics assemblies of 32 groundwater samples
CCCCCCCCCCCCCCCCCCCCAACTGCATGAACGGTCCCTTGAGCACTTGTCTATGTTGGTGACGAGCGCAAGAATTTCTGTCAGTTTCCAGAATGGGAAGCTGCTGTTCCAGTAGCAACGTGCGGCCCTTTCAACCTGAGGTCGCCGTCACGCAGCGCTCAACGACACAGCCATCCCTCCCAAAGGTAGTGGACCTTCCAGCCACGTACGACTCGGTGAATTGGACACGCGTTGCAGCTGCTCTCTGCGAAGAGTTTTCGGATACGAATGCAACAGCGCGAATCAACGAGCACCATGACGCGCAGGAGCACCTCTCCGTTCTGTGGCGATTCGCCGAGAAGTCCGGGCTAACGGACTATGCGTCGTTGTCGGCGGCGTTGACCGACTGCGCTGCTCCGGTGCTATTGTCGCCGTTGCTTCCCATCCCGACGAAAGGCGGTCCTGCGCGCAGCAGCCTCATCCACCTCGTGGCATCGAGGCTCTGCCTCTCGGTCGCCGAGGTTGAAGCGCACACCATTGACGCGATGCGCCGAGCGGATGCGGTGATCGCTCTAGCACTGGCGAATACCCCGTTCGACCCTCTGGTGGGAGCTTCATTCGGCAACCGTGGTCAGGGGGACGACGACGACGATGACGCGATCGGCGGGCAAGGACCGGCGTCGCGACGCACTGAATCGGCCATCGTGGACACAATCAAAACCGCTTGCAAAGGGCAGTCCTGGGACGCAGTCGGAGGCGCATCGGCAGGCGGTACGCGAGTGAACCGGGAGGCGGCTTTTCATTCTGCGGGAGCAATCTTACTTCAACATGCTTCCGACCAGACCCTGAGGCGGCTGGCAGTCGCGCGCCTCGCACTGAAGATTGCCTGCTCGCTGGTCGCGTTTTTGGACGGCCGGTTCCGAGAAGGACTTGTTGACGCGGGGAGCAAGGCTTCAGAGCGAAAAGGCGCCGTAACGCTGATGTACGATGACGTCGCGTATGGTGTCGTTCGGCGCGGCGCACAATCTCGGAGCATCTCCGCGTTGTTTTGGCGGATGTGGCATTTCTGCGGCCATCCCGCCCGTGGGATGGAGGCTGTGGGGGAGGTCGAAGCCTCCCTTAGCAGCTTCTCGGTGCTTCTGTGCGCGCTCGGCGTGCTGTCTTCGCGCAGCGACGTAGACGACATCGCCTCGTGGATCGCGGATCTTCCGTTTTCCTTGCTTGACGGACAGGCGAAGCGAGTGGTTGCTTACTACCAAATGTTGCTGCAGGGGCAGCGAAAGCTTGGCATCAAGCAAATTCACCGGAGCGAGCTCGTGGGGGCCGTCTCCCAAAGTGTCGACGCATGGACAAAGTCGGTGGCGGGGGAATGCACTTCGGCGAAACTGTTTCCAACCTTTTTTGACGAAGCGGGCGAAGGCCACGGACCCCGAAAGGAACTGTTCGAAGCATTTGCCGAAGCCGTTGTCTCCGACTATTCGGCGCCGCAGCGCATGCCACCGCCGTGGCTACTGAAGCGGTCGTCATCACTCACCTTGTCACCCATCGCGTCGTCGGCGCCGGCCTCGTCCGCCGCATCCCCCAGCTCGCCGCTGCTCTTCGAAGCGATCGAGGGCCGTGCGGCCATGACGTTGGTCCCTGGCTCTCGCATCCCGTCCGCCGAGGAACTTTCAAAATGGCTCGTCGCTGGAAATCGAGTGACGTTGAGTTGGGTCAAGCCGAGCTCGGCGACGGAGCTGGAGGCAGCAAGAGTGGCGCTGGTCGCCGTGACGGGGACCTCGGCGTCGGCCGTTTTTCGGACTTCACAGCCGTTTGTTCGAGACGGCGTCGTCGCCCTTACCGCCGTCGAACCGCGGCACCAACCCTTGTTTACGGCGGACGACCGCCGAAGCGACGCATGGTTCGCACCCTCGATCCGTGAAGGGGACCTGCACGACGACGATGACAACGGCGACGACGGCACGGGTAGCGCGGCGGTGGCTGCGCCGTTTCCTCATGGCAGCAGGAAGTGGCTGCAGCGTCGCTACTTTTGCGTCGGCTGGCTGCTCGGGAGTTGTTTGGCCAACGGCACCACGTTTCCCATACCCCTTCCAGCGGTACTGTTCAAGATGCTGCGGACGGCCGCGCCTCCCCTCCCGGGGGCCACGGGCAATCGCCGCTACGTCCCTACCGAGGCAGACCTCTTGGATCTGCGGCCATCGCTACAGGCGACATTCGCCAGCATCCGCGCCATGACGCCACAACAGCTGCGTGAATTCGTGAGTGACGATGAGGATCTCGAAGCTATCGTTGGGTCGGCAGCGAGCGCACCGTTGGATCCCGAAATGGTGATCCGAGACGGATTCGTAAAGCAAATTCTACGCGACTCCTGCCGCTTTCGACTGGAGGCTGTCTACGGCGGATTTCAAGCGTCGGGGCTCACCACCGTGTCTTGCTTCCACCGATTGTCGGCGCTCGACTTGCAGGAAATGATCTGTGGAGAGCGCGACGACGGAGAGTCGGACTTCAGTTTCGACGCCGTGTTTAACCTTCAATTCTCGCCAGACTTCGCGCAGTTTCGGCACACGGTGGCCTTCAGGCGAATCATCACCGAAACCCTCAACGGCCGCTACGTGCTCAACGGCGGCGTCGCGGAGTTCAAACGGCAGGTGCTCCGATTCATCACGGGTTGTGCGCGGCTGCCTCCAAAGAAGGTCGAAACCATTTCCGTGGTGCTGACCGGTGCAACCGGATCGCTCGCCAGCTGCTCGCAGGTACTGTCTCGGTTGCCTGCTGCGCACACTTGCGCAAATTCTTTTGAGGTTCCCAACTATCTAGAGGCCCTGCTGCTCTCGCAGGTCAGCCGGCCGCAAACAGCGAAAATCGACGACAGCGACCGTGAGGCGGCGTGGTCGGCGATGGATGAAGCGGGCCGCACTCGCCTTCGCATGGCCGCCGCAATGCATCTTCAGCAGAAACTCTCGACCGCGTGCGAGTCGGGTTTGTCGTACGAACTGGATGAAACGTCTTCCGCGCATCGTGTCCCTCCCTTGGTTGCGGGCCCGCTGGCATCGCCACCGAGCAGCTGGCCCAAGCCGCCGTTGTCACCCTTGCAGCGGGAAGATGCCGGCGGCGGCGACGGCGAGGGAGAGGCGGAGGAGGACGGGCCCGCTGAGCAGATGGCCGAGGGCACTTTCCCTGACGTGGCGGGCGCTCCGTCCCACCCTGCGGCGAACCCAACGGCAAACGCACGAGACCCCACCACCGCGAAATCCTCCGCACCGCCGGCCATGGTAGTGTACGCCAACGAATTTGACAGCGACGACGGAGCAGAGCCCGAAGCGGCCGCGCAACCCCGCCCCGCGGTGCAGTGGTAGTGTACAGCGCCAGCCCCCGATGGATTGTCGGGGGGGAAGGAAGGAAGGTGCGTCGTTTTTATTCTTTTGAGGACCCATAAATTCCTCCTTTCTACTCGAAAAGTCTCTCTTTTGGCGTTCGAGGGCCGCACACAACCATGACCGTCGGTCGTCGGCTATCCTTATTGTGCATCGTGGGATGGCTGTCCTTGACGCTGCTGCTTTCCCTCCCGTCGGCTGTCGTCGCTGGACCCCTGGCGGACACCTGCTGGAACGCATTCTCGCTGCGCATGAACCAGCGCATCGCGATGCCCTGCATGGCTCAAATGGAGCGCACCCTCATGGCCTTCGGCGGTGTCGTCGCATCGCCCAACGGCGCACCGCTCCAGCAAACGACCAGCGTGTCTTCCGTTCTTGCCTCCATGGACCAGGCGACGACGTGGTTCACATGGCCATCCTTGCCGTACTCGACACGCGGTGCGGCATCCTGCGCTGTTCAGCGCGACACAGCCTTCTTCAGCCCGGCCGTGGGCGACCGGACTCCCCTTCCTGGGCTGAACGTGACATCAGCCACGGCCGGCAGCAGCGTCGTGACCAGGCTGGTCTACGACATGGAAACCGGTAACGGAACGGTAACGACGCTTCCCCCTATCCCCAACGGACCCATATCGAGATCGTCCTTCTTCATAGGGACGACCGGCTCCGTCGACGACTCGGGACTCTACCTCCTCGGCGGCGTGCGTGAGAACGGCGACCCAGTTCTCTCCATCTACCGCGCCGACACTAAGAACCTCACGTGGAGCGTGGTGCCAGGCATCACGCTACCCTCCCCACTGTGCGACTGCGCCCCGGTCTCGCACCGGGTCGAAACCTTCCTACTCTGCGGCAACTGCGGTCCTGTGGACCGACGCAAGCGGCTAACGTTCTGGGCATTCACGCCGACGAACGTGGACCCCATCACCTCCATGGTCACGCCCGCGGCGCTGTCATATCGCGGCTATTTCGACCACTCTGCGTCCGTGCTGTCCTTCTCGGGCACGCCCATTCAGCAGTTTGCCGTCTACGTCGTCATGCTCAGCACCGTGGGTCAGCCTGTCGGCTACTACTTCGACTTGTACCAGAGTCAGTGGACGAACGCCAGCACTGATTTTTTCTACCAACCCAGGGCGTTCGGCGCGGTGTTCACGGTCCTCCATCGAGTGTTCTACGCCGGGGGCCTCGTGCTTGGCGATACCAATGAAGTGACGCAAGTGCCGTCGGACCACATCGACTACGCCGACATGGTGAAGACCCTGCACGCGGCGACCATCATGAGCTTGACCCGGACCTACACAGTGGACCAGCCCTTCGCCATCGTGTGCCAGGCAGGCACCACCATTCGGCTGGCCACGTGCCCGCGCTGCGTCGTGGCCGCCATCGGCACCACGGACATTTATTGCGGCGAAGAAACCGTAACCGTGACGGTGAAGCAAGCCGGGCTCTCCTACCTGTGTGTGTCGCCCGGATACTGTGATGCCGCGGGTCGCTACGGACCACGACTGCCGTGCAACTCCTCGTCCAACACGGCCGACTTTTACAACTGCAGCGCTCAAAACTGCTGCTGGGACGCGGCCACGAAGACATGCTTCGCAATGGTCAACTCTCCGAACATCTCGGCGACCGAAACCCTCTACTTCCAAAATGTCAACGTCGCGCCGGTCGGTGTCATCGCGCCACCTCGAGACGACGACGGCATCCCAATTTGGGTCTACTTCGTGGCGGGAGCGGGCGTCGTCGTCATCGTCGCCGTCACGGTCTCGTGCGTGCGCTGCTTCAACACCCGCGTGGCCGCCGTGGTGTCGTTCGACCGCACCGGCGTCACCTCGAAGTATGACTTCATCAAGCGCATTGGGTCGGGTGGCTTTGGCACCGTGTTTCAAGTGCGGCGTAAAGCAGACGGTTGCGATTTCGCACTGAAGTACATCCCGTGCAACTCCGACGACGACCGCGATGCCGCGATGCGCGAGTACAGCATCCTGCGCGCCGCTCAGGGTCACCCCAACATGATTTGCATCATTGACATGTTCTTGAACTGGGAAGAAGAAGTGGTCATGCCTTCATCCATCCAAACGACGACACCCACATCCACGACGGACGGCGCCAATACGACTCCCAAGAAAAAGTTGAGTGGAAACGCCTCCCGCATCGCGAAAGATCCCCCAGAGGCAAACCCGCTTCTGGCGCTGTCGTCGCGCTATCTGTGCCTCGTGATGACATATTGCCCTGAGGGCGACTTGGCCCACCACGTCTTCCACGAGCACCAACGCGGCGTCAAGTTGTCCGAGACCTGGTTACTGGATGTCCTTTGCGTTCAACTCTGCACGGTTCTCAACTACTTGCACGGCCTCAGCACTCCAATTGTGCACCGAGATCTGAAACCAGAAAATGTGTTGCTGGCCAACAAGGAGCACACTATGATCGTGGTCACGGACTTTGGCCTCGCGTGTGAATACGAGAAGGCGTACATGACCACTCGAACAGGCTCGCTTCAGTACGTCGCCCCAGAGTGCTGGAACCGGCACTACACGCCTTCCATCGACATGTGGGCCGTCGGCTGCATTTTATACGCCGCTGCGACAGGTAGGGTCTCCGCGGACACTTGCCGCGTGATGTTTAATGACGCGCGTGACCGAAAGTTTCATAAATCTATCCGGGACGATCTTCTTCTCGCGGGATACACCATGCGCTTCGTCAGCATCGTCGTGTCGCTGCTTCAGGTTGAACCTGCGAGGAGGGCCAACGCTTCCAAAATTCTCTCCATTCTCCAAGGAGGCGATGCATCTGCACCGAGATCGCGCCCGGAGTCTGACCCTGAGTCACCGATGCTGGCCAGCGACCGGCCTTCTTCTGCGCGCGTCCCAGAGTGACGCAAATCGGCACATCCCCACTCACTTTTCTTTTAAACATGCATCGCGCGTGATTCCTCGGTGTGGCCAACTGTGCGTGTCCTGGACACGCCCGAACCGAGTCGCCGGCTTTACGTATTGCTCTTTTTGTTTGATTTGTTGGTGGCTAGCGACTGTTTAATGCTGCCGCGGTTGACGCGAACGGCACATTCGGATAGACCCACGTCGTCGCGGACGGACAACGACTCGTCCGGGACAGACGACGACGCGGATCAGCCCCGGCGCGAAGGGGCGCCGAATCCGCTCAATCTCGATGTGGCTGCCATGGGGGACGAAGTTGGAGACAAGAAGTCGGCACTGTGTTTGGAGGGCCGCCGCTCAAAGGAGCCGTTGTATGTGTCGACCATTTTGCCTCCCGCGGGGCCCTCCAAGATACTGTGGCGACCGCAGCTCTTGCTGTCCGCGCCGCGGGGACGACGATGTCAGTCACCGACGCCGTCCCCTGCAGCGACTCTCATCGGCGCATCGCCGATTTCGCAGGCCCGACCTGCCGCCACGCCGCCGGCGTTCGTTTTCGGCAATCGATTTTTCGTGTTTTCGGGTGCGCCGACGGCCAGTCACGAGGGCAACGGTGTGCAAGGCTACGGCGCGCTCCATCTGCTCGATGGCGGAGTGCTCGAAGGCCATTTCAATGCAGAAGGTCAACTCACCGGACCGAATGGTTGCCGGCGCTACGCGGACGGCTCTGCGTACTACGGAGATCTTCTCGATGGCGAAGCTCACGGCACCGGCATGTTCGTCGGATGCAACGGAGACACCTATTCAGGTGAATACTGCCTTGGGCGGTACCACGGCCGCGGCGACCTGCAAAAACGGACGGAGCAGTGGCGCTACTCGGGCGAGTTTCAGAGCGGCAAATGCCACGGATGGGGCGCGATGCACAGGCAGACCTCCTTCGCGCGCGTCATCGAAGGTGAGTTCCGCGATGGGCTGCCGCAGGGCGACGTAGTCATCCAGTACGAAAACGGAGATTCGTTCACTGGTCAAGTCCATCGAGGCGTACCCGTGGGCGAAGGCCGACTCTGGTCCCCAGAAACGGGCCTTTCCTACGCCGGGCCCTTTGTGACTGGCGAACGGAGCTGGTTCCCCGACGCGCTCTGGCTGACGGACGTCGCGGTTCACGGATGCGTCGTGTTGAGCGCCGCTGCCGAAGTGTGCCGCGCAGGCGGCATGAACAGTCGATCTTGGGCGTCGTTTGTCCGGAAGAAGGTGATCAAAGAAAAGACGTTTCTGGAGGGCCACCGGCAGGACGGTGTGCTGCAGGTGCCACTGAACGCGCCGATTCAGTTTTCGGTGTCTTTCGCGACGCGGCAATGGACGATTGTGCCCGTGCCAGGCACCAAGGGAAAGACGAAAACGGTTCAAGCGGGTTGCATCCCGTCGACGTGCGACACGGGACAGTTGATAACGTGCGATGTGTTTTCACTGTCCGGGTGTGGCCACGACTGCGAAAAGGCCATCGCTGTTGGCCGCCCTCTTCAACTCGTGGTGCCTCGGGTGCCGCGGTCGGAAGGCAGCTTGAGATCCATTGACGAGGTCGACCCGGCCTGCGTCGCCGCGGCGGCACGCCGTTCGCCAAAAACCAACTCGACGGCATCTCGGTCGCAGTTTCCCCGGAATGCCGTCCCCGAGCTCCCTTCGGGTTTGGACGATTTCGACCTCGTGCAGAAAGTAGAAGGGACCGTGCGTGACGGATGCGCGAGGCTCACGGTGTATCCATTCACGATGGATGCGTCATCAGACTATGCCTTCCGGTTTTGTGTCGCGGAGCATAGCCTACCGATCGGCGCTCGCACCTTCCCCGGTGAACCACCGCCACCGTGCCGCCGGACGGTGCCAGCGATCAGCGTTGTGATTCGGGTGAAACTGTTGAGTGTAGCATAGTGGGCAGGCACCTTCCCCCCTTCCTCCCCCCGCGGGCCACGTGGAGGGCACGATGTGACGACGTCAGCAGACTCCTGCGTGGATGCTTCCCCTCCAATACTGCGCGTGTTTGTTGACATGATCTCACGGCACAGCGCAGAGCCACACAGTTGCAGCGGAAATGCCGCCAAAAAAGCAGGATGATCCTGCTGCCCTGGAGCGCAAGGCCCAGGAGGACGCGGAAACCGCGCATCAACGGACCTTGGTGGCGTCCACGTTTGCGAACGTCCAACTCGAAACGACGAAGCAGACGCTGAGCCAGTACGTTGCGCTGTACAACAGCAGCAGGGAAGAACTCGTGAAGTTGAGCAAGGACATGGAAGATCGCGACCGCGACGCGATGCTGGTCGTGCATTTGCTCCGGCAGGACGTTGACCGGCGGCAGGAACAGTTGAAGGAGCAACGAAAGCAGGCGGCCGAAGACGCCGCCGCGGCACGAAAGGCGAACGACGCGGAAATTGAAAGGCTCAAGGCAATCATCGGCGACAAGGACGAAGCTCTCAGCAGATGCCAAGACGATGTGAAGCGACTCGACAGCGAGCTCGACGCCCTGGCTGCATTTCGCCGCGAACGTCACGACATGCACATGGAACTAACGCGCTTTCGCGAAGACCATGCAAAGTCGGTGGAGCAATACGAGGGGGAAATATCGAAGCAACGGTTCGTGTCTCTCGAAGAAAAGGTGAAACTGAAGGCCGTCGAGCGTGATATGGAACTACGATTCGAGCGCGATGTCCACGACCGTGCGATGCAGCTCCTCGATGCTCGAACAAAGCAAATTCATCACGAAAACTTTCAACTGTTGCAAGACAAGGCCCTTGTCGAGCAGGAACTCCAGCGAATCACCAGTGTGCATGAAAAAATGACGTCCCATGTCGGCGAACTCCAACGGGAAATTGAGCTGGTGCGCATGAGCGATGCGGAGCGCACCAAGCGGACGGTTCATCATCAGCGCGAAATCAAGGAACTCAAGGCGAGGCTGTCCAGCGTGGAGGGGCAGCTGGCGGCGTCGGTGGCGGCGGGTGGCCGAACGCTGCAAGAACTTGAAGCCAGTCACACGAAGTACGCTCTTGAATTGCGAGCAGAAAGAGATGGCGCCCTGTCGGCCGCCGCCGCGACACACAAGGAGCTCGTTAAAGTCCGCGCCCTGGCAGCGCAGATCGTGAAGCAGCGGACGGACCTGGAAACGTTCTTCAACGAGGCGCTCGACTTTGTTCGACACGAAATCGCGAAAGAACGAGGAGGCGCCGGGCGTGGCGCCGCGAAGGCGCCCACCCCGTTGTTGATCGAAGGCGATCGTCCCTCCGCAACGACGGACCCAGCTGACGGGACCACGACAAGCGGGAAGTTTTTTTCTCAAGGAAACGCCGGCGGGGCCAGCAACTTCGAGTCTCTGAAAGTATTTAGTGACACCATTGCCTCTCGCATGAGCGGCGTCTTGCCGCGAGGTCCAAACGACGAGTCCCGGCAGCGCTCACGAGATGCCGCTGCCCTGCCTCCCATCTCCGCCAGTCGCGGCGCGGGAGCCCCGTCGACCAACGTGGCCGCCGCGGCGTCGCCTGCTGGCAGGCTTGACATTTCTCAACTTTCCTGGATCGACAAGGAGCGCGTCATCCGTATTCTTTTCGCGAAAATGAGCAGCAGCCAGACTGCTGTCACCTCTACCCCATTGACGGCGTCTACTATTGGCAAGCGCGCGTCCGTAGGCAACAACGCAACTTCGGTGAAGCCCGCTGTCGCTCCCCCACCACGGGGCATCGCCGCCCCCGCCGAGACCGCGTCGACGCTCTTCCTAACCCAGGCGCCTTTGTAGGGGACCGTCGTGTCCACCGTAGTTGTGTCCCCCAATCCCTTCCCGCTTCCCGGAACAGTATGTATCACTCGAGCAACTGGTGGCCCTGTGACTGCTCCAACTCGATCAATCGGACGCGATTGCGTCGCAAAATCCTTTTTTCAGTTGACGTTGAAGGAAAACTGCTGCTACAAACGAGACAGAACCACCGTGTTGGCCATCTTGGGTGAAATGAGCCTGCAAGCACGCTTCGGTCGACGACTCGCGGCCACGGCTGCGGGGGGCATTGACCCCCTCGCCGAACCCCCCTCTGTTCAGACGGTGGCGGTCACGGCACTGGTCGACGCCGCGGACGAGGCGGCCCCTCCACCACGGGACGCGGCGATCCCCGTGGCGCCCCACGTTCAATCCACCACGCCAGCTTGGCTGCTAGGCGATGACGAGACGCCAGCAGTTACGGCTCCTGTCAAAGCAAGTGAGAAAGAGGCTGGAGGTGATCACGGCGCAGTGGTTGTTGAGTCACCCCTGCAGATCGACCACACCAACGTCGCCGACGCGGTCGCAACCGCACGCGACCAACTCATGGAACTAGACCGCCAGCTCGCGGGCGCACGAGACGATGCGGATCGTAAACGAGGACGGTCCTCCGAGCTGGCTCACGCCTCCATCACCTCATTGCTATCCACGAAGTCGTCGCTCGAGGCGGCCGCATTAAATCGCCGAAAACAGCTCGTCGAGCTGCGCGAAACATCTGCCGCGCAGGCAGAGGCCATCATTGGTGCTCGGGATGTCGCGCTGCAGCAGTTCCGCATGGAGGCCGCGACGTCCGCGCAACAAAGCAGAAGTACGCTCCAATCACTGGCAGCCGAAGAAGCACAGTTTGTGGCGGCCATCGCTGAGGCGACCGCTCGTCACTCAACCGACCTCGCTCGATCGAACGCGGAACCGTGTTTGCCAGCCATGACGACGACACTCGGGGAAAAGCTGTCGAGTAGCGCGTCGAAACTGCGTCTTCAGATGACGAACGCCGTAGAATCGATTGTGCGTTCCGAACTCCGCGACGGACTTTGCAGTGCGCGCAATGCCGCCAGGCAGCGTTGGGTGGAGCGCCGCATCAGCGAGACCAAGCGGCTGCGGGAGTTCGGTGAACAACGAGACGCGTCCCAATCCCGTCGCCACGCCGAGCGTGTCAACGACCACCGTCAGTCGGTTGCCAAGCTGCTCGTGGAACTCAACGGCGGCGCGGTCTCTCGCGAAAATGACCGAGCGACGCAGTCGAGAGTGCGAATGGTGGCCCTTGACAAGCTTATGGCAGAGGAATCTCTTCGCGCCCGGGAATCAAGCCACCGGTCGCTGGAGGCGCTGAACCGACAGTGCTCTGTTAGGCTCAAAGAGGAGGCCGACCGCACCGAGCAACAGCTGCGGGCGTTGGTCGCGGCCGCGACAGCGGATCTTGTCCTGCAGCGAAAACTGCAGCGCAACGAGTTGGAAGCCGCCCGCGACCGCGGACAGAGTCTCACCACGGCGAGGAAAAGCGCCGGTCTTCCGCGGAGAGGCGACTCGGTGGGCAACCCGGAATCGATCGCCGTTCTCTGTGAGCGAGCCAAAAGCCTGCTGGCGGACGCCACCGTGCGCCCCGTCGGCAACCGCCAGCCCGCCGCCCCGTCGGCGACCGCGCAGTTGGACGCATTTCGCCGCGAAGTCGATGGCCAACGTCACCGCGTCCAGCTCCTCAGCGGGGTGGTAGCCCGGGAATGGGGGCGCATACAGGCGTCGGTGGCCGCGCTCGACGCCGACATGTCAGGAGTCGCGTCGCACATCACGGCCGTGGCGCAGACAGTCCTATCGGAGCAGCAACATCTGCTCGCGCTGCAGCACGATCAGCGGCAGGGCGGTCGGCCTGTGGCGGGTGGGCGGCCTCCGGAACGCAGTGGTGAGTTAGAGGCGCTTGCCGGGCTGCATAAAACAGCCCTGCAGCTCAAGGACGCCATCTGCAGGGCCCGGGAAGTCGCCCACAGCGCGCGCGTTCATGACGACGCTGCCGATGCTGAGCAAGTCGCCTGTCACTCATCCATCACGAAACAAATGCTTCAGCTGCTTGACCGTCATGCCGACCTGGCCTACGCCGCATCGCGCCTGGAGTGGCAGAAAACGGCCTTGGTCGATGAAGTGAACGCTCTCCAGCACATGGCGGATCTGCACGTGGCCAACCGCGAGCGCGTTCTGGACGCCGCGAGTCGTTCCATTCCTTTTCCTAGGCAAGGCGGGGCCAAGATCGCGCCAACGATGGCGTCCCCTCCGCGAGAGGAAGTCGATCGCGACGCATTGTGGGACGAGAGCCGCGTGTCGAGGAGGGATCGCAGCGTCCACGACGTCTCCGCCTCGACCATTCAGGGTCAGTCGGCGGCGCGACAGGTGGCCGCAGATCTCGTCCGGCGCGCGCGACAGCAACTGAGGCACCGCGTTGGATCGCCCACCCCGACGACCGATGGGTCGAGCGAGCCACAAGGCGGCCTTCGTGGACCTGACGCCGCCGGCCCTCAGAGGGGATCCAGTGGCTCATCGGGGGGCCGAGAATCTGCCGCGTGGTGGTTGCACGACGGCCACCGCGACGCAGTCGGCAGCAGCTTGACGACGCCATCGCCGGATGATGACGAGGGGGCCGGCGGCGCTCACTAGACCCCCCCATACGCGAGGAGGGAGGAGGGGAGATGCGTTGCGAGTTGTATTGATCATTGGGCTCACCGTGGTCAGTGCGGGTGGCGCGAGGGAGGGCTAACTACCTCCGGTTTGCAGTGAGAGAGGGGCACTTTTGCTGCCAAGTAGTTGATCGAATAGCCGCCCTCCTTTCCTTTCTCCGATGACGACCTCGTCCGCGGCGCGGCGGGCGGCTGTGGTGCTCGACATCGATGGTGTCATCCATCGCGGGGGTATTGCGATTCCCGGCAGTGCGGCCGCCGTCCAGCGATTGTTCGATGCTGGAATTCCCTTCTGTTTCTTGACAAACGGTGGCGGCACAACCGAAAGCGCCAAGGCGGTGTCGCTTTCGACTCTTCTGGAGAATGTGCCGATTCAAGCTTGTCAGGTCGTTCTCGCTCACACGCCGTTCCGCCACCTCGTCGCGCAATACGCCGAGTCGCGGGTGCTCGTCATAGGCGGGTCAGCCTCAATCTCGGCGATGAGGGGCTACGGTTTTCACCGCGCCGTCGCGGTCTTGGAATTGCAGTCGGACTTCCCAGAGCTCGTTCCATTTAAGGAATTCGAAGGACAGTGGGCCGAGAGGGCGGAGCAATCGCGTCGTCTCCATAGCACATGGCCAGTGCAACAACTGAGGGCCGCCATTCAAGAGGCCATCACGTTCGCGGCTGTGTTTTTCTTGGATTCAGTTGGTGTCGATGGACTGAACGATGTGCAGGTCGCCGTGGACGCACTAACGAGGGTCCACCCTTCGCCGTCCGCGGCACCCGAGGCCCAGTTGCAGGCGGTGCCTTTCTTCATGCAAGCGGACGATGATTTTTGGGCGGCGTCGCAGGCCGTGGGGCCTCGGTTGGGAGAAAGTTTGTTTCGAAAACTCCTGGAAATCGCTTTTCACAGCTCGACCGGCAACGCGCTCCGCGTCGTTCAGTTCGGCAAGCCGCGAAAGGTTGCCTTCGACGAAGCCGCCCTCGCGTTGCAAGCCGCTGTCGACAATGTCGCTGCCTTCAGCAGCCGGCGCGGTGGCGACGCCCAGCCGCTGTATTACATGGTCGGCGACAATTGCCACGTCGACATCCTAGGCGCGAACGCCCTCGGCACCTCGTGGCGGTCCATTCTCGTGGACACTGGCGTTGGCCTTCCCGTCCACCCAAGTAAGTTCCGCCACGCTCCCGTGCACATCGATCAAGTGCAGCGGCACAGCGGCATCCAGCCGCACGTGGCGTCCAGCACGGACGACTTTGCCGAGCGCATACGGCTGCACGCCCTGGCGACGCCGGGTAGTGAGGCTACGAATGACACTGCTGCGGGTTTTAGGCCCTGGAAATCGTTTGACAATTTAGAAACGTTCGTCTCCGCGCTTCTCACGGGCCAACTTGACAACGAGCAGTGACCATTGTTGCTAGCCTCAGGAAGTTGGCTTATGTGATCAAGTGAGGGCGCGGTGGCCTTACTTTTTTTGTCTCTCTGACTCCCTCACCCCGTCAGGTACCATCGCGCATGTCGGCCGTGACGCCGCCGTTGGTGCGATGGGAGTCGAAGGCCCCCGCGCAAGCCGAGGTCACCTGCATGAAGTTCAATCGGTTAGTGTTCGATACCCCTGCCGCGGCGTTCGAAGCCGTGTCTCGTGGGCGCAAACGTGTGGAGTTTTCGTTGCAGTGGTCCCTTTGTTCGAGCCCGGTGATCATCGGCGAGACGCCCTGGGTCAAGCTGGACTCAAAGGCGGCCAGCGCGGGCGGTCTCGCGACGGCGCGCTTCTTCAACTTTACCCATCCCATCCGCATTGGGCCAAAGGGGGTCCTCGGCGAAGGGGCGACGCGTTCGCGTCAACACGACCGCATCGCCTTGTTTCACTTGCTGGTCCGCCGAGGCGGAGAGCCGGAGACAATCGTGGCGTCCGCGACGGTGGACCTGGGAGCGCTCGTCGACGGCCGACAACTCATGTCGTATTGCGTCACCTTCGAAGCCAACTTTGTGGCTATTGGAAAGCTTTATTTCAGTATCACGAGGGAGGTCGAGTCGCCCAATTCTGACAGTCCCAATCTCCTCGCAGTGCAAATGCAGCACATCGTCGACGACGCCGAAATCCTGATTCGGGAAGGCGACGTGTACATGGTGAAGGTGGTGTATGGGAGTGACAAACGGCACCACGTGTTTCGCTCACACATGGCCACCGCGCGGAAGCGCACGTTGGACCTGTTGTGCTCGGTGCCGCTACTTTCCTCGTATGCAAAAGTGAAGTTCGTGCTCTTGTCCGAGCGTGGTAGCATCGCGGCATCGACGGTGGAAACCGCAAAACTGGCGTCCTTTGTCGGTCGCAGCTTCGCGCTTCCGTTTCGCTGCGACTCGGCGGAAGGGCGCCATGTGGACGCTCGTATGTACTTTACTGTGCGCGTCGCCGACGAGGCGACCAAGGCAATGTTCCCCGCGGCCTCGCGGACAGGGCAGTCTTCGCCCGACGACAAGCGGCAGGATGACGACGCCGCCGCTGATGAGGGCGAGGCCGCCTGGCCACCTCCACCTGCGGGCGCAGATCGTCCGGCCGCTGATTCGCTGTTGACCTTTGTGGCATTCACGTCGGACGAAGTGCCGCACTCATCTTCGAGTGCTGAAGGATCTATCGTTTTGGCGGAGTCACCTCAGCCTCGAAACAACACTGACGTCGGGGTCGGTCGTACGCTTGGCGTTGAGTCGCTTGAGCCTTGCGATGACGACGCCGGATACCCAAGTGGCTCTGGTGCCACCACGCGCAACGCCGTCTTGGAGGAAATGCTGTCAGAGGCAAACGACAGGATTTTTTTGTTGGAGCACTACGTCAGTCGTATGCTCGAACTGGCGCCTCATCTCGAACACGAATTGGGTCCGCCACCTGTGTCCCTCACCGGCTTCAGCTAGTTTAGTTGGAGGCGAGTCGTCGCCCAGGAGCCAAGACACAGCCGCTGGCTCTCTCTCGCACATGGACGTTGATTGGTGTGTGTTCGTGTCGCCTCCTCCCCAGGTCTGCCCTCTCTCTAGTGTACAAGATAAATGCCGCGGTCTCGCAGCCCCCCAAGAAGTGGAAGGCGAGTGGATCCCCCGCCCGAACCCCAGCGAGACGAACGCTGCTGCCTGCGCATCGGCGTCATCAATCCGCGCGCCCCGCTCACGAAGGAGCAAGTGCTCGACGAAATGGACTCTATCAAGATGAGCTCATTCGTGAACCACGTGGCCGTGGAGGGCGTCGCCACGAACCACCATCGGGACGGCATCCTTGTGTGTTTCGCCCGGGTGTACTTTGAAACACCTGCCGACGCGGACGCGGCCATCGTCGAATTCAACGCGCCATACCGCACGTGCAAGTGGAAGCAGTTTGTCACGCAGCGGCTGCCCTTGCCGGGTCCTCTGAGTGGCGAAATCGGGTCGCAACCCACCTTCGAGGCGTTTGTCGAGGACCCCGCGGACACGGTGATCGTCGACACGCAGGAGGGGTACACTTTTTTCTCGACCGATGAGCTCTATCGCACGAGGGGTCTGGAAGAGTACATCACCACGAAGAAGAACGGCCGCGTGATTCGGCGGCTGATCTGCAAACATTACGACGCGGAACGCCGCATCGCCTGCCGGTTCGGGTTTCAGTGTTCATTCTTACACGTCAAGGCGTTCGCTCAGAACCGGCTCCTCCGCACGGTAGGAAGCTGGCGCACGCCGCTGCGCATACCTCGGCACGAGGAGGACGTCCAGCTCTCGTGCTGGGAGTTTGAGCGGCGACAGGATACCTTGGTCGTGCGCGACTTGGAGCCGAACGTTCAAGAGCGGGAGCTGGCGTACATGTTTGGCGGCTGTTCCGGCTACCTTTCGAGCGCTGTTCGTCGCGTCCCGCACTCTACGGAAGCGCACTACGGCATCGTACGGTTCCAGTCTCGCGCTCACGCCTGGTCGGCCCTTGTACAGACATTTGGCTCCGGACTCAGCATTTCGTTTTGGGGGGCCATAGAGGACCTGCGTACCGTGATGGCCAACGACGCCCGCGAACGGGGTGCCGGCGCCGGCACGAACCTCAATGTAACGCTCACCGGTGCGGGGGTGCTTGAAGCCGGGCCTACCCCCGCCGCCGCAGCCGCCGGGAGGGCGGCGACGGGTGGCATAGATTTGCGCCAGAGCGGTCAAAAGCGCGATCGCGACACGCGGGGGGGCCGAGCTGGTGGATCGATGAAGGAAGCTGCGGGGTATGACGACTCAGACGACGAGCGGGGGAAGGAGCCCGCGCGGAAAGGCCCGCCCGCAGTTGGCACCGACGCTCCCCAAACCGATGCGCCCGCGGATGCAACTCCCACGCCATTCCCGCCGTTGCCTGACGGCTGGTCCTACGGTTTTTCCAAGCGCACGGGCAAGTACTTTTTCTTCATGCGGTGCTCAATGGACAAAACAACCTGGAAGCACCCATCCACGCAGGCATGCTACAACGCCGAGGGGGTGGTCGCGTAAGGGGAAGCGGAGGCGGCACACGCAGCGTAGTGACTAACGCCACGTCCCCTCCTATTCCCTCGTCGTTTCACGCGAGGGACAACACGGGTCATTTCATTTCCACAGCAATCCCTTTCCCTCAACGCCTCCGAACAGCTTGCTTTGACACAGACAATGACTGCTCCCCCTGGCGGTATCCCGGCGCGATACGCGGTCCTGGAGCTCACCCCTTCGGCATCCATCAGCGACATCCGGCAGAGCTATCGACGCCTCGCGCTCATTCACCATCCGGACCGCGGGGGCGATGCGTCCAAGATGAAGGCCATCAACGACGCCTACGCCGTCCTCAGCGATCCGAGGAAAAGAGCGGCATACGATGACTTCGGGGACCGCGGCGTCGAAGCGGCCGAGAGCCCATACACCGGACCGGTCGTCGACCAACTCGGCATGTCGCTTGTTCTGACGCTCGCGACGGTGTCGCTCTTGTGCTTCATGGGCTGCCTCATCATGCTGCTGGCCACCGTGTCCGTCAAAGTCGACGGCGTGGTCAACTGGTCCTGGACGGCGACGCTCTTTCCTGTGTGGATCGTCGTCGCCGTGTTCGTCCTGTTCGCACTTGTCTACGTGGTGGTACTGTGCCGCAACGCCGTCGTCGATGGCGAGCAATCCAAAGTGACTTGGCGCAACTTCGTAGCGTTCTTCGCGGTGTTTTTTGTCGTCGCGACGGCGATCATGATCGACATGAACTTGGAGCGGGGCCCCTTCCCGAGCGGCTCGCCCATTCCCTGGCTCGTCGCCTTCGCGCCGGTGCTCATCGTCAATTTGGTCGCCGCCGTGCAGCTCTTGTTTCAGATGAGGCCAGCCGCCATCCGCGAGGGCATGCTGCAGCAAGGGCTGCTCGTCGCCTCCGCGCTCGACGTGGCCGGCGTCATCGTGGTCAACTTCATTCGCGTCTTGTGGTTTGTGTGCTTCCTGGTCCTCCTAGCAGTGAAGCTTGACAGCCTCGCGTCGATGAGCGGCTGGGTCGTCGCGGTCCCCATATTCACCGAAATCCTAGCGGAGCTCACGCACGGCATGATGTGGCTGACCTTGCTACACCGCAACGAAAAGGTGACCTGCGGTCAGGCCGCCCAGAGCTACGTGTGGCAGCTGATCCACAACGGCCTCCCGCTGTGCACCTTGCTCCTGGTCATCGTGAAACTAGAGGGCATCAACAGCACTCGCACTTTGGCCGTGTGCTTTATCCCGCTGTTTTTGCAATGCTCCTTCTATTTCGTCATGGCGGTTTTCGGGGCATGCTACTTTGGCGCTGTCGCCAAGCAAGAGTACACGCACCGCAGCGGCGACGAAGGGGGGGCCGACTCGTCCACGGCGCCAATGGGCGCAGACGCCAATCCCCACGAAGCCACCGCTGCGCCGAGCGTGCCCAGGCAGCACGACGACAATCAGGATGAGGCGCACCTCCGCAGCGATTCGGCATACTCCAACCCTGCGGAAGCCCACGCGTAGCGACGACAACCAAAGTCAAACAGTGACTCATCTTGATTCGACTCTCTGTCGCCGTGATTCTCAACCCATCTATCTGTCTCTCCCGAGCACGGATTGTCGCCTCTCACACGGCGACAACGAGCGAGGGGAGCTCACAACCGTTTGCGTGTCTCCCAGTTAGTGGCTTATGATGGGGGAGCCGTTGTTGTGTGTTTTCACCCGTGCGAGCCGCAACATATCTCTCACCGTTTCCATGCATAAGCTGCGCCTGTCGAGGGTGTACGTTGGGGACAACCAGTGACAGTAGTATTTTGGCTGACGTTTTGCGTGTGCCATTTCATTGTCAGTTTCACGCGCATATGCGCGCGGGACGGTTACAACGATCGCGTTGACAATGTCCTCGACGCCGTGTGCAGCAGCAGCGGTCATCGACGCCGTGCTGCAGGCAAGAGAAGAAGTGCTTGGGGACTTGCTCAGCTCGCTGCAACACGGATCAACCCTGACACCACCTGACGTCGCTGGAGCTGGCGAACACTCCTCGCCCGATTGCCCTCCGAACGCAGGATTTGCTTCATTTTTAAGCGGCTGCAACAACCCTGGTCGTGCTCCCTCTGCCGCTGCCCATCCCCACGCGACGCTCTCTTCTCGAGGGGACGTGGACGAGGTGAGCTTGGACGACGTCATGCCGCCCACTGCGACAGGTGGCGTTGTGTGCGCGCTCTTCGGTGTGGCTGCCGCTGCTCGCCCCTCAGTGCTGTTCGACAACTTTGTCGACGACAATGACCAGGATACGGTGCTTTCGGCGCTGCCAGAACCCGTTGCCGCTGCTCCTCGCATAGTTGACCTGCCCGTGCCGTCTCTGCCTGGCGGGGTGGTCGCGCAAGACGACGAGGCGGCGAGCGATCGTTCGTCGTCTGCCTCGTCGTCGTCCTTACTCGATCTTCCAGGGACCGCCACGGCTGGCGACGATGGCGCTTCAGGGATCGATCATCGTATGGGCGTTTCTATCGACGCCGGTGACTTGCCGAACGTAGACGATGTCGCTTTGCGCTCGCGAGTCCCAACGGAGTCCATCAGCGATGCGGCACCGTTCGTGTCGGAAGGCACCACGAAACAACCGGTCTGCGCGTTGCACCTCGGTTCCGGCGGAGAGGATGTCGTGACACGCTTCGTCGTCGATGACTCGTTTGATTTCGATGCACCTTGTCTGTCGCGGAAGCCGACGAACCCTTTTGAGGTGGTGTAGCGACAGGAGGATTCCATTCCACCAGGGGCTCAACGGGAAGGGGCGACGGGACAATTGGGGGATGCTTGGGTGGTTGCTCCTCCCTCTGAATGCGGCATCAAAGGGGCACCGCTGTGCGGGGTTTTCTTTTTTCCGAATGAAATGGACGTTCATGTTGAAGCAGCGTTACGTTCCTGCCACGTCGCAATCTGCCGTTTGCGACCAGGCCCCGGCCGTGGCGCTGTGGACGAACAGCTACCGACCATCGATTCCACCGCGCTCTCCCGGTACATTGCTGATGTTAAGGTTATGGGATGCGCAGCGTTGGATGCCTCAGGCAGCGGAAAGGGCGGCTCCATTCCCGATGATCGCGAGTGGTTTGGTGTCGCGCCGTACCTGGTCGATTTGGGCCTCACACGGGAGCTGTTGACGGGACGGTGGCCGGATGTCCTCACCAGCAGCGACATCGTGGCGAATCACGCAGCGGCAGCGCTCGGGGATGTTGACGAACCCACGAGGCGCGGACGCAGCGTGGCACTAGCAGTGCTGTCGACGTCGCTACTCGAACCGTGACGGCCTCGTCTCGTCGTTTCACCCGAATGAACGTGTTACATTGGTGACATCCCAACCGTTCACGTTTGTTTTTTTCGCATTCATTGCGGACCGCATCCTCTCTCATGTTTTACAGAGGACGCGCGCTTCCGCCCCTTGCCCCAGATGGCAGACTCAACGCCGATCGCCGCCCAGATCGTGGAACGAATTCAATGGGAATTGCTGCACGCCTACGCGTTTCTGCGCACATCCAGTCCGGCGGTCGTCGACGCGGCTGTCCATATGCCGCCGCCCAGCTCGTCGGTCGCCGGAGCTTCCGGCCAGGAGCTGCCCAACGCGGAAAACATCGTGTTGTTGTTGCGTCGCGCTAGCTTTCTGGTCAACTGCGTGGCACATTCGCACATCGGAGACGTGGACGGTTTGAACCGGTGGATCGAGGCGGCAACGGATCCGTCTTCCCATGTCGAGGACACCCCTCCCCCGTACAACTCGCTGCATCTGTTCGCGAACACCGCGTTCAACATCCTCGGGAGAGCGGCCGTGAACCACCTCCACTGGTTACTGCGATCCGCGCTGCTTGACAACGACCACAAGAGCGCCGACGCCGTGCGAGCGCAGAAAATTTTCTACAGCGCCGGCGGTGTGCTGCCCCCAGAAACAGCGGGCGAACGACCGGTTCGCATGGGGGGACTGGCCGCGAACGTCGCTTGGGTGCTCCGTGAAGCGTGGCTTCTGGTCGACGTCGACGCCGAGGATCCCCTTGCGAACCGAAACGCCAACCTGCTCGATGACTTTCGTCTCGATGACCGGCTGGGGGAGCTCGATCATCGTTTTCTAGGTCGCGACCCGACCGCTGACGACGCTGGGGGCAGCAGCCTGGTGCACGATGCGGTGCTTCACGGCGGGAGGCCTTCCGCTCCGATATCGACTGTGGCCGTGGCGTCGCAGAAGGCCGGTGCGCTCCTAGTCGTCGGTGCGCGTGGGACGGCAGGCGCCAAACTGTTGACCAGCATGGCAAGTATGCGCGACGCTCGCAAGCGGTTGGGTTCGGCACCGGGAGGTGCTGTCGCGATAGACACGGCGTTGTCTGATCTGGATCTCTCGCGGTTGCCGCGAAGCATTCGTGACCGTTTCTACGAGCCGCGACTGCATATCATCCGACCCTTCCTCCTCGCCTCGGGTCAACGTGCGTCGTTCAACCAGTATCAACCGTGGATCAACAGCATGCGCCGGAGAAACTTTCGTTCGCTTGCCTTATACGTCGTGAGGGGGCTTGTGGATCAAGCCGTGCTCGTCGGCGCCATGGCCGCGATTCTCAGTGTCACCTTGCCTGTGTTTACGGTGGAAACGGACTTCCGCGCTGGTTTCAGCAACTTGTTGGAATCGCAGCTGACTGTGCAACGGGACGTGCCGGTGCCGCTCAAGGACGCTGGAGAGGCGTCGATGGCCGCGGCGCGGTATGTTCTTTCGCGGTTCCGGGACACACGCTTGTTTGGCAGCGTCGTTCCCGCAGAGCCATCGCAAACAGCACTTATCGCGGTGGCCGGGTCGCTCCTTCTCGCAGCCGAAGCACTGCGGCAGCTCGGGCAAAACGCCGTTTCCACGCTGCTCGAGGAGCTACTAAGCCAGGCCGAGGCCATCCGCAGAGAAACGCTGCTGAGGCGGCTCATGATGACGCTGGGCCGTGCGCCGCTCGCATTCTTCGATGCCTGCACCAGCCTCACCCTCGACCGAATTCTCGCTGCACCGGAGCAGCTTGCGAACACCGACTCCACCGCCCGGCGTCAGCTGTTGGGCTTTGTGCTAAACGCCGTCATGGTGCACCGCGTCGTGAGGCAGCTGGTCATGGACGCCGCCCTGAGGACGACAATCGGCGTGGATGCGATGGCGCCGCGGCGAGCGGTTGCCTTCGGCTTGGCGGGGGCATGGGCAGCCATTGTAGGGGCCCGCATCACCGAGACCGTGGCCACGAGGGCGATCGCGTGGGCGGCCAAGCGGCGCCGTGTGGCACTTGCCACGCTGCGGGCACTCGAGACCGCCGCGACGCGAGACGGCGGCGAGGAAGACTCTGCTCCGGTGGCGTTCGTCGGCTTTGGGCCGTTAATTTCTCCACAAGATGTCGTGAGACACATTCGCGTTTTGCGGCCGCACGCCGCCGACGCCGTTCTGCTGGCACCGCTGCAGCGACAAGAGGACGCGCTGGCGCTTCCCGCGGCCCCACCCGAGGCGGCGGCCGGGCGGTTGGCGTCACTCGGGTCGGCCATTGTTTCGATTGGCTGGCGACAGCTGGTGTCGTCAGGCATGGTCGGCATGGCGATGAAGCAGTTCGGCAGCGTCGTGCGATTCGAGCCGCGCCGTCCGGGGTGGACCTACGCGGGTCTGCAGTTGTGGCAGTGGGCGCTGGCCGCCATTCCGATTGTCGGTACGGCGGTGACGAACGTCGTAACCTTCGCGCTGCCCAGCGTCTTCTCCTGTGGCATTCACTATTACACAAATGGCTCCGTTCAGGTGTCGTCGTGGACCGAGGTGCATTCTCGACTGCACAAGTTCATCCTTGTCGCGAACACGACGAGAAAATGGCTCCGCGAATGCAACAAAACGGCGCATCAGGCGCACCACATCGAACGGCTCTTGTCGCAGTTCAACGAAAACGCCGCGTCGCGAAACGCAGCGACCGTCTCATCGTCGTCGCGGCATGACATCGCCGCGGACGTCGCATCGGGAAAACGGCGTGTGACTGCGTTGATTGCGCAAGGGCTCGAATTTGCCTACCCAAGCCGCCCCGACGTGCGAGTCATTCGTGACCTTACCATTTGCATACCTACCGGGCCAGGCCAGCTGGTGGCACTGACCGGACCTTCCGGTTGCGGCAAGTCGACGTTGCTAAGTCTTTTCCTTGGGCTCTACGACGACGCGGCATGGAAGCCGGAGGCACTGTGCATGCAAACAGACGTTGGACAAGGGGGGACGGACGACCCATCCGAGCCGCCATCCCTCGTGCCGATCGCGTCGCTGCTCAAAGACCAGACACTGCTACGGAGACGGATTTTCGGTTTTGTGCCTCAGCAGCCCACGGTCATTGCAGGCGCGACGGTCCTTGACAACGTCGTGCTGGGAAGGACCTCTCCCTCCCGAGATCACGCTGTGATCGACGCCGTGCGCGATGCTCTACGCATTTCAGGGTGTGACGAGTTTCTAAGCCGCTGTCCGGAGGGTCTGTTCACCCAGCTGAGTTCCCATGGTGTCGCCCTCAGCGGTGGGCAGGTGCAGCGGCTCGCCTTCGCGAGGGCACTCGTGTGGAAGCCGCGCATGATCCTGTGCGACGAGCCGACCGCCGCCCTCGACGATGATGCCGCGCGCCACCTACTGACGTCTCTGAAGGCCATGGCCACGGCAAGTGAATGCTGCGTCATCGCGGTCACGCATGACCATCGCGTGCTGCTGGCAGCGGACCACGTTGTCAAATGGCCATCCTCGTCAACTCTGCAATCACCTGCCTAGGTTACCGGATGGCTGGGGGTGGGGTATTTTGGGGGGCGGCTCCGCTGATGCACTCTTGTACCCAGACTAAGGTTCGATTTGCAGTTTTTTTTCTGCTGTCTTCCTGCTCGTCTCTTACCCGTCTCGAACAGTTTCAGTATTTTCCTTTGATGCAGAGCACCGGAGGCTCGGGATCAACCCTTCTCGGGGGCGACGCCTGCCACGCTCCGACGATTGCGTTGGACGTGGAGCGCATGGACGATTGGTGGCGGCGCTGGTCCTTCTTCCGGGGCCTGTGCACGAAGCAGGACATGAACGCGACGCGACAGTGGGCGATCGCGATGAAGGACGACCAGGCGACCGTCGCGTCGGTTGGCAAGCAGATCGCGCGCAAGCGCTCGCACGTGGACTGCTCCGCGTTCGCCGAAGGTGCCGTGGTGGACAACGCGGTGAGTCCGGTCGGTCGATCGCCGGTCACCGAGCAGGGGTTCGACCTCAGCTTGGACGCCGCGCTGTGCGTCGCGTTTCCAAAGGACGTCATCAAGCAAGGCACGATTCGGTTCGACGCGCAGTTCCACACGTCGCTGACACTGTGCCCTTCCTTCCCAAATTCCTGTTCCGTGATGCCTGCCGGCAGCTGCGACGCCTTGCACCTGACCGCCGAGCAGCAGATGCAGTCCCACAACCTGCGCTTAAGTGACGTGCCGGATCAAATTTTCGTCGCCGCGGCGTCCACGTTGAACTTGAAAGACCCGCTGCAACACGTTGAGCTCACAGCAGGGCTACTGTTTTGCGGTTGGCTTGCCCGGCAGCGCATCTCGTGCACCCCGTTTGCGTGCGATGAGTTTCTGAGGACGGGGGTGTGCCCCTTCGGGCAGCGCTGTTTGTTTGTGCACGTGCCATCCAGCGTGGGCGGCCTGATCGCTCCTGTGCTGGATGCCACCACGCCGCTCCGAGAAGCACTGTGCGATGTGTACGACGCCGCGCCCGAACTGACGCAATTCGTCGAATGTGACCTCCACCGATGTGGGCTGCTAAGTGTCGGTGACGTGCAAGCACCGAGTCCTGCGCTGTTCGACAGCCTTATTCACCGCGAGCATGACCCCCTCAAACGGGCATTCTGGATGATGCTGCTGCGGCTGCGTAGCTTTCCGCCGGAAACGAACCTCCACATGGCACTGGTTCAGTTCAACCAGGTGGAACGCGCGGGGCTCGATGACGCCTGTAGTGTGGGTCCGCTGCGACACTTGACGACGGTCGCCGACCTCTGCAGTCTCAGGGCAAAGTCGTTCTACGCCATCGAACTTCCCCTTCCGGTGCACGATGCCTGTGAACGCGTGCGCATGCGCTATGAAAAGGAGACGTCTGTGTTCACCGTCATTCCCATCACGCTGGAGGCGGCCGCCCTGGCCTCATCGAACGCCATCCATGCGCCTGGCGTCATCGGCGGGACGTCCCCCGCGTTCGCGATGCATCCTTTCTTCGTCACCAGCGCGGCGTCGGTGTCGTCCTTTCAGGAGCGATTCCACAACAGCTGGAGCAAGCACCAGCAGAGGCCCATCGTGACGTGCGGCATGACCTACGTCGATCCCGCGGCGTGCCGGTGCGCGGAGCAGCGCCGGGCCGCGCTCCTCGCCACAAGAGGAGGGGGCGCCACGTCCACGCCGGTTAATCGCGCCACGCGCGCGCCAAAAGTGGCCCAGCCGACCACAACGGACCACC
>ERZ1292630.1218-Hain-H41-02um-R3-1218-length-25559-cov-6_pt1 | contig 25559 bp, 23 predicted proteins | sample MGYA00564408_ERZ1292630 | MGnify/ENA primary metagenome ERZ1292630 (study PRJEB36523, sample SAMEA6512641) | groundwater metagenome | collected 2019-01-08 | study: AquaDiva: Metagenomics assemblies of 32 groundwater samples
CTTCACGTCGAAGATGTGCATGGAACCGCCGCGCCCTTTGGAGGAGCCGGTTTCTTTACCATACAGCTTGGCCATGACCTCTTTGGGATCCGCGCCGCACTTGATGGCATGCACGTGGTCGCGGTAGCCGGTGATCACGTAGTCGTGGCCGGGGCGGGCCGCTTCCATCACGCCGAAGCAACAAGCTTCCTGGCCGGGATAGAGGTGCAAAAAGCCGCCGATCTTGCGTTCGATGTAGGCTTGGTAGCAGCGTTCTTCAAAACGGCGCGCAAGCACCATTTCACGCAGTATGCGTTTCTTGTCTTCCAGTTTCATACGCGGTTCCTTCTGGCCGTTATTCGACGGTGTGACACTGACCGTTTTTTATCGCTGAATGGGATGGTTCGGAGGCGGGGCGGTATTCAGCGCCATTTTTGTTTAAATTTGGACGCGAAGCCAAAGATCAAAATGCGTGATTCGGATGTCCCCTTGACTTGTATTTGACCCGAAATTGGCTCGAACAAAGTCTGTTATGATCGCGAAAATGTCCGTTCCAGTCAAGTCATTAGTGCATTTACAAGGAGTTGCAATGTTGCCTGAAGTCGTTGAAAACAAGCCAATCATGAGCGCCAAACAAATGGCGGGGGCAAGCCATATCTTGGTCGTGTTGCCGCTCACTAAGAAGCTCGATGCCTTGGGCAACGTGCCGTATCTGGATGCTTTGCAAGCCGCGCTCAAGCGTAAGCATCTGCAAGCGGAGGAATTGGCTAAATCCCCGCTGACCATGGATTTGCCGCACGGTGGCCTGAGTTCATGGGTCATGTTGGACGAGACCGCGCCGCGCTTCGAGCAATATACGATCTTGCGCAAAGGGGTGGTGGCCCTGACCAGCGAGCAGCCGAAGGAAATCGTGCTGGCGCTGTACGGCGACGCGAAACAGCGCGAATTATTCGCCGATCTGGCGGTGTATGTGGCGCTGCTGAACAGCGTGGCACTGCCCTCGCGCAAGAAAAAATCCGAGCAGGCGCAGGTGAAAAAAATCGTGGTGTATGGCGCGCACTCAAGCGACAAGCATGCCCAGGTGCGCGCCGTGGCGGAAGGCAATACCCTCGCGCGCGAACTCACCATGCTGCCGCCGAACGAGCTCACACCGGGACACTATCGGGCGCGGGTGAAGAAGTTGGCGCGCGCCCATGGCTGGCAAGCGCGGGAATATGATTTCAAACGCCTGAAAAAAATGGGCGCCGGTGCGTTTGCCGCAGTGGCGCAAGGCAGCCATGAACAAGATGCCGCGATTGTGCATTTGTCCTACTCGCCCAAGGGCGCGAAACATCGCATTGCGCTGGTGGGAAAGGGGATTTGCTTCGACACCGGCGGGCATAATTTAAAGCCGGCGAAATATATGCACGGCATGCACGAGGACATGAATGGCTCAGCAGTCGCGCTTGGCATTCTGCTCGCCGCCACGCGGCTGAAACTCAATGTGGGGATTGATGCTTGGTTGGCCATCGCGCAAAACCACATCAGCGCCACAGCCTACAAGCAGAACGATGTGATCACGGCTTTGAACGGCACCACGATTGAAATCATGCACACCGATGCCGAAGGCCGCATGGTGCTAGCCGATACGCTCACCCTGGCCTCACGCGCCAAGCCCGATGCGATCATCGATTTCGCCACGCTCACCGGCAGCATGGCGGTTGCGCTGGGCGCACGCTACAGCGGTATTTTCAGTAATCGCGAGGAATGGGCTGCGGCTGCCGTCGCCGCCGGACGTGCCAGCAGTGAACGCGTGAATTCGTTTCCGCTCGATGCCGACTACGAACCCGCGCTGGATAGCAAAATCGCTGACATTAAGCAATGCACGCTGGAAGGCGAGGCCGATCACATCCTCGCCGCGCGCTTTTTACTGCGCTTTTTGGACCAAGACGTGCCGTGGCTGCACATGGATCTCTCCGCCTGTAGCTGCGAGGGCGGCTTAGGCGCGGTGGCGTCGAATGTCACCGGGTTTGGCGTGGCGTGGGGTGTGGAGATGTTGAGGAAACTGTAGCGCCGGCTCACGGTTATCCAGAAACCAGCCGCGCGTGGCGCGGTTGGTTATCGAAGGCTAGACAACCTTGAGGACTATCTTCCCGGTGGTATGGCCCTCTTCGATCATCGCATGGGCTTTCGCCGCATCGGCCAAGGGCAAGATATGCGATATCTTAATTTTGAGTTTATCGGCTTCGATCAGACGCGCACCTTCTTCCAGGATACGCCGCTGGTGCACGCGCTCTTCGTGCAGGCCGAGTACAGTGGGCGTCAGGATGAGTTCGAAAGACAGGGCCAGGTTGCGTGTGCGCGCCAGTTTCATTTGCTCGGCATCGCAATTCCATTGCAGTAAGGAAACGATGCGGCCATAGACGCGGGTGCAGGCAATGGATCGGCAAAAAGTGTCACCGCCGACGGTGTCGAACACCATATCGACGCCGCGCCCATTGGTCCAATCCAATACCGCGGTGGCGAAATCCACATCGCTATAAACGAACACGCGATCGGCGCCGAGCGAGGTGACCCATGCGGCTTTTTCGCGTGAGCCCACGGTGGCGAGCACGGTGGCGCCAGCCTGCTTGGCGAGTTGCACCGCGACATGGCCGACGCCGCCACCGCCGGCATGAATCAGCACACTATTGCCTTCTTGCAAACTACAGCGGTCAAACAGTGCTTCCCAAGCGGTGATCAATACCAATGGTAGCGCGGCGGCTTCTTCCATCGTGATATGGCGTGGTTTGAACGCGGCGAAATCCTGGTGCACCGTGGTGTATTCGGCGTAATTACCCTGCTCGTTACCGAGGCCGCCATTGAAGAAATACACTTCGTCGCTGGGTGAGAAGCGATTCACAGCCGCGCCGACCGATTCCACCACGCCGGCGCCATCGCAGCCCAGCACGCAAGGGAGATTATTGGGATAGTAAGCGGGACTTTTGCGCAGCTTGGTATCGATGGGGTTGATGCCGGCGGCGTGCAGCTTCACCCGAATATGCTCCGGGCTCGGCAATTCGGGCAGGGGGATATCCGCAAGCTTCAAAACATCGGCGCCGCCCGCAGCGGTCATGAGAATGGCTTTCATTCGGTCTCCAGCGTTTTATGATTTATTTTTTATGAGTCGATGCCGCCGCGCTTGGCCAAGGTCAGTGCGGATTCGATATGTTAAACTCAACGCTCAATTATTGGCGAGAATCTTCATGTCCGGCAGCACTCTTGGCAAGCTCTTTACCGTGACCAATTTTGGCGAATCACACGGCGCGGCCATCGGCTGCGTCGTCGATGGCTGCCCCCCGGGCATGGCCATGTCGGCCGAAGACATCCAATTTGATCTGGACCGGCGCAAGCCCGGCACCTCGCGCCATGTAACGCAACGTAAAGAATCCGATACGGTGGAAATCCTCTCCGGTGTATTCGAAGGCAAAACCACCGGCACGCCAATCGCGCTGTTGATCCGTAACGAGGACCAGCGCTCCAAGGATTACGGCAATATCGCGCACACCTTCCGTCCGGGCCATGCCGATTACACCTATTTGCAGAAATACGGCGTACGCGATTATCGCGGCGGCGGGCGTTCCTCGGCACGGCTTACCGCGCCGACCGTGGCGGCGGGTGCAGTCGCAAAGAAATGGCTCAGGGAAAAATATGGCGTGCTGATTCGCGGTTATATGAGCCAGATGGGCGAGAAGCAGATTCCTTTCATAAGCTGGGAGGAGGCCGAGCAAAACCCGTTCTTCGCGCCCAATAATGCCATCGTGCCCGAGCTGGAGGCCTATCTCGATGCGATCCGCAAAGAAAAAGATTCCATCGGCGCCAAGATTCGCGTGGTCGCGGAAAATGTGCCGGTGGGGCTGGGCGAGCCCTTGTACGACCGGCTCGACGCCGACATCGCTTACGCCATGATGGGCATCAACGCGGCCAAGGGCGTGGAAATCGGCGCTGGTTTTGCCAGCGTGGCGCAACGCGGCAGCCAGCATGGCGACGAGCTGACGCCGCAGGGTTTTATCGGTAATAACGCCGGCGGCATCCTGGGCGGCATTTCGTCGGGCCAAGACATCGATGTCTCGATTGCGATCAAGCCGACTTCCAGCATCGCGATTCCGCGCCACTCCATCGACGACACCGGCGCGGCGGTGCAAGTCGCCACCACCGGCCGCCATGATCCGTGCGTGGGCATTCGCGCCACGCCGATCGCCGAGGCTTTGCTCGCCATCGTGCTCATGGATCACGCGCTGCGCCAGCGGGCGCAGAATGCGGATGTGGTTCCTGTTGTTACGCCCATTCCGGGCAAACCTAATCAATAAACCAGCGTCCTGCATAGGTAGCCGGGCATGAGCAAGCCGATCCCCTACTGGCAGCTCTCCGGCTACTACTACTTCTACTTCGCCTTCGTCGGTGCGATGTCGCCGTATTGGGGGCCCTACCTCAAGTCGCTCGGTTTCTCCGCGCTGGAGATTGGCGTGCTGATGTCGCTGCTGGCGGTGATGCGCATGTTCGCGCCCAATATCTGGGGCTGGATGGCGGATCGCTCCGGCAAGCGTGTGGCGATTATTCAATTCGCCGCGATCGCCAGTTTGATTGCCTATGCCGGCGTGTTTTTCGGCAGCAGCTTTTGGTGGCTGTTCGCGGTGATGGCGGGCATGAGTTTTTTCTGGAGCGCTTCATTGCCCTTGGTGGAGGCGACCACCTTCAGCCATCTCGGCGAGCGTACGGATAAATACGGACGGATCCGGCTGTGGGGTTCGGTGGGCTTTATCGTCTCGGTGGTGGGCATCGGTTATGTGCTCGACTATGCGCCGATCAGTTGGCTGCCGTGGATGGTGCTGGCCATGCTGGCGGGGGTGGCGGTGTTCGCGCGCTATCTCCCCGAGGCCGAAGTGTTGCCGCATAAGAACGATCATGTTCCGATCTGGCATGTCATCCGCAAGCCGCCGGTGCTGGCCTTGATCGCGGCGTGTTTCTTGATGTCCGCCGCGCATGGCCCGTATTACAGTTTCTACTCGATTTATCTTGGCGATCATGGCTACAGCAAAAGCCATATCGGCTGGCTCTGGGCGCTGGGGGTGATGTGCGAGATCGGCGTGTTTCTCTATATTCCCCGTCTATTCAAGCGCTATGCCTTGGAGTCGGTGCTGATGGCGAGCTTCGCGATCGCGGTAGTGCGCTTTCTAGTGATCGGCTGGGGCATCGAATATCCAGAGCTGATTATTTTGGCGCAGGTCCTGCATGCCGCCACCTTCGGCGCCTATCACGCCGCCGCCGTGGCGCTGATCCATCGCACCTTCACCGGCCGCCACCAAGCCAAGGGCCAGGCGTTTTATAACGGCATCTCGTTCGGTGCAGGCGGTGCATTGGGCAGCCTCTACGCCGGGCAGGCCTGGGATAGCTTGGGCGCCAGCGGTACGTTTACGATTGCTGCGGGGTGTGCGCTGCTTGGGCTGTTACTGCTGTTGTGGAAACTGCCACGGCAGGTTGGGTCTGACAATTAACTGGCGCTGCCATCGGGTATAATTGCCCTTTTTCCCCAGGTTTTGGCTATGAGCGGGCAAACGCTGTACGACAAATTATGGAATGCGCATGTGGTGAATGTCGAGAGTGACGGCACCACGCTGCTCTACATCGATCGCCATTTGGTGCACGAAGTCACCAGCCCGCAGGCGTTCGAGGGCTTGCGCATGGCAGGGCGCCAGCCTTGGCGGCTTGACGCCAATCTCGCGGTCGCCGATCACAATGTGCCCACCACCCATCGCAGTGAAGGTATCGCTGATCCAATCTCGCATCTGCAAGTGGAAACGCTGGACAAGAATTGCGATTACTTCGGCATTACCGAATTTAAAATGAACGATATCCGCCAGGGCATCGTGCATGTGATCGGGCCGGAGCAGGGCGCGACGCTGCCGGGCATGACGCTGGTGTGCGGCGATTCACATACCAGCACTCACGGCGCGTTTGCCGCGCTGGCGTTCGGCATCGGCACTTCCGAGGTCGAGCATGTGTTGGCGACGCAGTGTTTGCTCACCCAAAAAACCAAATCCATGCTGGTGAAAGTCGAGGGCACGTTGCCGCTCGGCGTGACGGCGAAGGACATCATTCTCGCCATCATCGGCAAGATCGGCACGGCGGGCGGTACCGGCTATGCAATCGAATTCGGGGGCAGCGCGATTCGCGCCCTGTCGATGGAAGGCCGCATGACCATCTGCAATATGGCGATCGAAGCCGGCGCACGTGCCGGCATGGTGGCGGTGGATGACCACACTATCGATTATGTGAAGGGACGCCCCTACGCGCCGCAGGGCGCGCTCTGGGATAAGGCGGTCGCGTACTGGCGCACGCTGGTGAGCGATGCGGATGCGCAATTTGACCGCGTGGTGGAAATCGATGCGAGCACGCTCAAGCCGCATGTCACCTGGGGCACGTCGCCCGAGATGGTGGTGACGGTGGATGGCTGCGTGCCTGATCCGACCAAAGAAAATGACCCGGTAAAGCGCGAGGGCATGCAGCGCGCCTTGCAGTACATGGCCTTGCAAGCCAATACGCCGATTACGCAGATCGCCATCGACAAGGTGTTTATCGGCTCCTGTACCAACTCGCGCATCGAAGATCTGCGCGCGGCGGCACAAGTGGCGCGGGGTAAGCATGTGGCAAGCAACGTCAAATTGGCGATGGTGGTGCCCGGCTCCGGTTTGGTGAAGCGCCAAGCGGAGCAGGAAGGGCTGGACCAGATTTTCCTCGCGGCCGGTTTTGAATGGCGTGAGCCGGGTTGCTCAATGTGTCTGGCAATGAACGCCGATCGCTTAGAGCCGGGCGAGCGTTGCGCTTCGACTTCGAATCGCAATTTTGAAGGCCGCCAGGGCCCGGGCGGGCGCACCCATTTAGTAAGTCCGGCGATGGCAGCGGCAGCGGCGATAGCGGGGCATTTTGTAGATGTGCGTGATATTGCTTTATCGCCGCTCAAGGCGGCATAGTTTTTTTAACCAGTGGAGGTGTTTATGAACAAGGGACTTATTTTTCTCGTCGTGATGTTGGGCGTGTTGGGGCTTTCAGCGTGCAATACCATGGAAGGTTTCGGTAAGGATGTGAGTAAGGTCGGCGACAAGATCGAGCAATCGGCTGACAAACACAAATAGGCAATGGAAAAATTTACACAGCTTCAGGGGCTGGCCGCGCCGCTGGATCGCGCCAACGTCGATACCGACGCGATCATTCCCAAGCAATTCTTGAAGTCGATCAAACGCACCGGCTTCGGCCCCAACTTGTTCGATGAGTGGCGTTATCGGGATCACGGCGAGCCGGGCATGGACAACAGTCAGCGGCCGCTCAATCCGGATTTCGTGCTTAACCAGCCGCGCTATCAAGGCGCGCAAGTGCTGCTGGCGCGCGAAAATTTTGGCTGTGGTTCCAGCCGCGAGCACGCGCCGTGGGCGCTGGAAGATTACGGCTTTCGCGCCATCATTGCGCCTAGTTATGCCGATATTTTCTACAATAATTGCTTCAAAAACGGCTTGCTACCCATCGTGCTGGATGCGGCGATCGTCGAGCAGTTGTTCCAAGAAACCGTCGCGACCGAGGGTTATAAACTGAAAGTTGATCTGGCAGCGCAAACGGTGACTACACCGAGCGGCCAGTCGTTCGAGTTCAAGGTGGACGAATTCCGCAAATATTGTCTGCTGAATGGTCTGGACGATATCGGTCTGACCATGCGTAATGTAGACAAGATCAAGGCTTACGAGGAACGGCGCAAAGCAGAAGCGCCGTGGATGTTCTGAATTTGAGGATTTGAAATGAAAATCGCAGTCTTGCCGGGTGACGGCATCGGCCCGGAGATCGTGGCGCAAGCGGTAAATGTATTGAATCGCTTGGCCCAGGGTGGCCTGAAAGTGGAAATGGAGCAGGCGCCCATTGGCGGCGCCGGTTACGATGCGGCGGGCGATCCGCTGCCGGAAGCGACACTCGCGCTGGCGAAGGCATCTGACGCCGTGCTGCTCGGCGCAGTGGGCGGGCCGCAGTACGACACCCTGCCGCGCGACAAGCGCCCAGAGCGCGGCTTGCTGCGCATCCGCAAGGAAATGAATCTGTTCGCCAACCTACGCCCCGCGCTGTTGTATCCGGAGTTGGCAAGCGCCTCGACTTTGCGGCCGGAAGTGGTGGCCGGGCTCGACCTCATGATCGTGCGCGAATTGACCGGCGATGTGTATTTCGGCCAGCCGCGCGGCATCGAGATACGAAATGGCGAGCGCGTCGGCTTCAACACCATGCTCTATGCCGAATCGGAAGTGCGGCGCGTGGCGCATGTCGCGTTCGGCATCGCCATGAAGCGCGGCAAAAAATTGTGCTCGGTGGAAAAGGCCAATGTGCTGGAATGCTCCGAACTGTGGAAGGAAGTGGTGATCGAGGTCGCCAAGGAATATCCCGAAGTTGCGCTGTCTCATATGTACGTGGACAACGCCGCGATGCAATTGGTGCGCAATCCCAAACAGTTCGACGTGATCGTCACCGGTAACATTTTCGGCGACATTCTTTCGGATGAGGCGTCCATGCTCACCGGCTCCATCGGCATGCTCGCATCGGCCTCACTGGATGCGAACAATAAGGGCCTGTACGAGCCGATCCATGGCAGCGCGCCGGACATCGCGGGCAAGAATGTGGCGAATCCGCTGGCAACGATTTTGTCGGTCGCTATGATGCTGCGCTACACCTTGAACCAGGAAGTGGTGGCGCAACGCATCGAGAGCGCGGTGAAAAAAGTGCTGGCACAGGGCCTGCGCACGGCGGATATTTATACGGATGGCACGAAAAAAGTCTCGTGCAGCGAAATGGGCGACGCAGTGGTCGCGGCGCTCTAAACTGAATTAAAGATAGATCAAAGAGGACGTGGAAATGAAACGTGTAGGACTGATCGGTTGGCGCGGCATGGTGGGCTCGGTGCTGATGCAGCGCATGCGCGAAGAAAAGGATTTTGATGTCATCGATCCGGTGTTCTTCACCACCTCTAATCCCGGCGGCAAGGGGCCAGCTATTGGCAAGGATGTGCCCCCGCTGAAGGATGCGTCTAACATCGACGAGCTGAAGGCGATGGACGCCATCATTACCTGCCAGGGCGGTGACTACACCCAGTCGGTGTATCCCAAGCTGCGCGCTGCCGGCTGGAACGGTTATTGGATCGACGCCGCTTCCACCTTGCGCATGAAGGATGAGGCGATCATTATCCTCGACCCCGTCAACAAGCACGTGATCAAGGACGGCCTCGCAAAGGGCGTAAAAACCTATGTCGGCGGCAACTGCACCGTGTCATTGATGCTAATGGCGATCGGCGGTTTGTTCGATAAAGGCTTGGTCGAGTGGATCAGCCCGATGACCTATCAGGCCGCCTCCGGCGCGGGTGCGCGCAATATGCGTGAGTTGATTCAGCAGATGGGTGCGGTGAATAGCGAGGTGAAAACCCTGCTCGATGATCCTGCCTCGGCGATTCTGGAAATCGACAAAAAAGTGGCCGACTTCATCCGCTCCGATAAATATCCACTGGACGCTTGGCCGGTACCGCTGGCGGGTTCGCTGATTCCGTGGATCGATGTGGCGCTCGAATCCGGCCAAAGCAAGGAAGAATGGAAGGCGCAAGTCGAGTGCAACAAAATTCTCGGCCGCTCCGCCAATCAGGTGCCCATCGACGGCCTGTGCGTGCGCGTCGGCGCCATGCGTTGCCATAGCCAGGCGCTGACCATCAAGCTGACGAAGGACGTGCCGCTGGATGATATTCACAGCATCATCGCTGCGCATAATGCTTGGGTAAAAGTGGTTCCCAACGATCGCGAGATCACTATGAAGCAACTGACCCCAGCCGCCGTGACCGGCACGCTCACTGTGCCAGTGGGCCGCATGCGCAAGCTGAACATGGGCCCGCAGTATCTCTCAGCGTTCACGGTGGGCGATCAATTGCTGTGGGGCGCGGCTGAGCCTTTGCGCCGCATGCTGCGCATTTTGCTAGAAAAGTAATTTAGGACTAAGCTTTTGCTGGTACGCCAGGCGGAATCATCCGTCTGGCGTTTTCATTTCGAGGTGCACACGAATGGCTGCTACTTTTAACGTTTGCGTGGTCGCGCCGACCACGCTGCTAGGCGAAACCCTGTTGGAAATCTTGGAGGCGCGGGCTTTCCCGATCGGCGAATTGCATGTGGCGGGGAGGGTCGATGCCGATGAGGAAACGATCTCCTATCGGGGTGAGGATCACACCATCCAAGATTTGGATAAATTCGATTTCAGCAAGTGCGACCTGGTCTTTTTTTGCGGTGACCGTGCTTTGTCTGAAGAATATGCGCCGCAGGCTGCGGAGGCGGGCGCAGTGGTGATCGATGATAGCGACGCGTTCCGCCACGATCCGGAGGTGCCGCTGGTGGTGCCAGAAGTGAACGGGGAAGAACTCGCAAATTATGAGATACGGCGCATCGTCGCCAATCCAAACAGTTGCGTCATCATCATGGCCTTGGTGCTCAAGCCGATTTTTGATGCAGCGGGCTTAAGTCGGGTCAATGCAGTGTCGTTACAGTCAGTGTCCGGTGTTGGCCGGGCGGCGGTGCAAGAGTTGGCGCAACAGTCGATTGCGCTGTTCAATCAAAAATCGATGGATATTGAAGTGTTCCCCAAGCAAATTGCTTTCAATCTATTACCGCTCATTGGCGGCGTGGACGAGGCGGGTATCAGCGGCGAGGAAGCCAAAATCATGGGGGAGCTTAAACGGGTGTTGCAAAATCACAACATGGGAGTGAACGTGACATCCATACGCGTGCCGGTGTTTTATGGCCATTCAATCGCACTGCATATCGAAACCGAGCGCAAACTCAGCCGCGAGGCGGCGAGCCAAATGCTTGAATCCGCGCCAGGCGTAGTGCTTTTTACCGGGGACGAGGGCACGGGTTGCCCCACTCCGCTGGTCGAGGCGGCGGCAAATGACCCGGTTTTTGTTGGTCGTATACGTGAAGACGACTCCCATGCCTTGGGTTTGGATCTGTGGGCCGTAGCGGACAACATGCGCAAGGGCGGGGCGCTCAATATGGTCCAGATAGCCGAAAATTTAGTTGAAAAATATCTAGGTTGAACGATAATGTAATGTACGATCTCAGCTTGCATCTCTAACTATATGATGTTAAGTTGGTTATCCATGCTTAATAAAGTCATGAGGGTGGCATGAAACGCAAGAACTTATTCAATGCATTGCTAATCGCGGGCCTGTTGGTTGCGGCGCCTTTAACCGTTGACGCCGCCGGCTTGGGGAAATTAAAAGTCATTTCCGCGCTGGGGCAGCCTCTGCGCGCTGAAATAGACTTAATTTCTGTGCCTAAGGACGAGATTGACCTAATCACTGCGCGCATCGCCACGCCCGATGCCTACAAGCAAGCCAAGATAGAACGTCAAGAGGGTTTGACTAATGTGCGTTTCAGTGTGGCCAAACGTCCAAATGGCGAACCCTATCTTCAAATCACTTCCATCCAGGCTTTTAATGAGCCTTTTCTCGACCTGCTGATTCAGCTGGATTGGCCGTCGGGTCGCCTTTTACGCGAATACACCATCCTGCTTGACCCCCCTGGCTTCCAAGAGAAACCGGTCGCACCTGCGGTGAGCGCACCGGTAGCGAAGGCCGAACCGGCTGTAAAACCGATGCCTGCGCCAGTGGCCGAGAAGCCTGTCGTTAAAGTCGAGCCAATCCCTGTCGCCCCCCCGGCCGAGCCGGCTAAGGTTGAGAAGAAAGCAAAGCTTGAAAAACCCGTAAAACCAGAGCCCGTACAGCCAGAGAAAGTGGCGCCCGAGAAAAAGGTTGCCGAGAAGACAAAAGGTAAAAAATCGGTTAAGCCTGAGCCGATCATCAAGGCTGAGCCTACGCCGCCGCCTCGTCAGTTGACGCCGGCCGAGCAGACCTTCCCCCGTTTTGAAGGCGATCGGGAATTGCCTCCCGCAGCGGAGCCAGCAGTTGCGCAAGCAGTGCCGATAGCACCAGCGCCAGTCGCAGCGGCTAAGCCCGTACGGCAAGAGCACAGTGTCAAGAAAGGCGATTCGCTGTCGAAAATCGCACGCGAAATGAAGCCGGAAGGCTATAGCCTTGAGCAGATGATGGTCGCGCTGTATGAAAGCAACAAGAATGCTTTCGACGACAACAACATGAACCGCCTGAAGTCTGGTCAAATTTTGCGTGCGCCGGAGAAAACGCAGCTAGACAGTACGGGCCAATCCGCAGCCGCCAAGGAAATCAAGGCGCATGCCGCAGATTGGAACGCCTATCGGCAGAAGCTGGCGGGCACAGTGGCCGAGCAGCAGCCAGCGAAAGAAGAAGCGAAACCGGAAGCCGCCGGCAAAATTACCGCCAAGGCCGAAGACAAAGTAGCTAAGGCGCAAGAACCAGCGAAAGATGTGCTCAAGCTTTCCAAGGGCGAGACCGCCGATAAAGGCAAAGGTGCGGGTGTGGCCGGAAAAGGAGTTGGGGCAGCCGAGACTCGTGCTTTGCAAGAAAAACTAACTGCCGCACAAGATGACGCGGTAGCGAAAGAAAAAGCCCTCAAAGAAGCCAGCTCGCGCGTCGCGGATCTGGAAAAAAACGTCAAAGAAATGCAGACATTGCTTGAGCTTAAGAACAAGCAAATGGCTGAACTGGAAAAGCAAGCCAAGGCAAAACCGATTGCGCCACCCTTGGTAGCAACAGCGGAACCGCCTAAGCCTGAAGTTAAACCGGAGCCTGTGAAGGAAGCTGCTGCGCCAGCTGCGCCGGAAAAAACAGTCGAGCCTTTGGTGAAAGCCGTTCCCGAACAGCCAAAACCGGAAGAAGCGAAACCGGCACCTAAGCCCAAGGTAAAACCCGTGCCGCAACCCGAGCCGGAAACCTCATTCATGGATACCGTGATGGGTAATCCGCTGTATATGGGCGGTGGTGCGGCTGCGGTAGTGGGTGGCTTGTTTGCGGGTCTATGGGCGCTCGGACGCCGCCGCAAGAAGAGCTTGGCAAGCTTCGAAGATAGCATCATGACCAGCGGCGGTGATCTGAAAACGAATACCGTCTTTGGCAATACCGCAGGCGGACAAATCGATACCGGCGACACTTCGTTCCTGACCGACTTCAGCCAAGCCGGCATGGGGGCGATTGATACTAATGATGTCGATCCGATCGCCGAGGCCGAGGTGTACATGGCCTACGGTCGCGACGCCCAAGCGGAAGAGATCCTAAAAGAAGCCATGAGCAAGGATCCGAACCGCCACGAGATTCAACTCAAGTTGTTGGAGATCTATGCTGGTCGTAAGAATAACGCTGCGTTTGAAACACTTGCTGGTGAGTTGTATGCCGCCACGAGTGGCCAAGGGCCGGTATGGGAAAAAGCCGCAGAATTCGGTCGTGGCCTTGATGCTGCAAATCCACTCTACGCCGCGCCGGAAGGTAAGGGCGAGGGGGTTGGCATGGCAGCCGCAGCGGGAGCCGCTGTAGCTGCAGCGGCCGTTGCGCCCGATCTGGATTTCAGTCTCGATCTGGATACGCAAGGCGGCGTAACGGGTGCGATGGCGGCGAACGAAGCTGCCGAGTCGTTGCCAGAAGCGGCGGCTGAAGCCGAAGAGAGCATGAGCGATACCCTCGACTTCAATTTGGATACCGTTGCCGGTCTGGCCGCTGAACCCCCTGCCTCGGACGAAACGCTAGGGATGGCGGCGCTTGATTTCAATCTCGACACCATCATTCCGCAAGCAGTAGAGAAGCAAGCCGAAGCACCTGCCGCGAGCGTCGATTTGGGTGGAGATACCTTGACGTTTGATTTGCCGGAAATGGAATTGGAAGTTTCGCCAGAGGTTTCTAAATCTGTGGCATCAAAGCCCGAGGAAGATACGCTCGCGCTCGATTTCGACTTCAATCTTGAGCCAGAAGCTGAACCTGCAACGAAGGTTGCAGCCGAAGAAACCCCCATGATGCCTGATCTTGATTTGTCAGGGATTAGCCTTGATTTGGGGGAAACCACCGCATCGTCTTTTGGTGGCTCGTCTTTGGAAGACGCCACTACATTTGCGGGCGACAGCACCGTATGGGAAGAGGCTTCCACCAAGCTTGATCTTGCACGCGCCTACCTGGAAATGGGTGATAAAGAGGGTGCACGCGAAATTCTGCAAGAAGTGGTTTCCGAAGGCGGACCGGATCAACAGGAAGACGCGAAAAAGTTGCTCGCCACCCTTTCCTGATATACTTTTTACACGCTAACCGGGGCCGCTTAAAGCGGCCCCGTGCGTTTTTAGGGTTAGATTTTTGACGATACATCCAACCGCCTTGTTGCTTGCTTGGGTCGCATTTGCGGTGGCGATTCCTTGGTTTGGCGTCATCGTTATGTGGGCGGTGAGTGCTTTGCTGGCGCTTGGGGTGTGGGCGGTCGGCGTTAATACCTGCTGGCGTTTGGTGCGTCGCACACGAATCTTGCTCATTGCGCTGCTTGTGCTATACGCGTTTTCTACACCTGGTTCACCGCTCATTGCTGCTTGGGAAATACCGACACAAGAAGGTTTGCAGGCGGGAGCGCTTCAAGCTTGGCGCTTGTTGCTGATGATCACGGCGCTGGCGACACTGCTGGCCCGTTTAAAGCGTGAACAATTGTTGGCGGGTATTTATGGCCTATTGGCACCGTTTAAACCGCTGGGTTTGCCGCTGGAGCGCATCGCGGTCAGACTTTGGTTGACCTTGCAGTATGCGGAAAACGGCCTGCCTGCCAATTCAATACGCGAACGCTGGGAAGCGGCGTTAACGCTGCCCAATGCGCCATCTTCAAACATTACACTTGAGTTTCCAGCATTTACTTTGCTTGATCTGTTATTTGTTATCGGTTTCGGTGTCTTGCTGGTGAGCGCGCTGTTATGGTGAGAGTCGCGCTTGGTTTGGAATACGACGGCAGCCGTTTTTGCGGATGGCAAACACAGCCCAATGCTTGCGCGATACAGGATGCGCTTGAGGTCGCGTTGACCGAGATTGCCGGTGAGCCGATCACTACGGCCAGCGCCGGGCGCACCGATACCGGGGTGCACGCGCTGGCGCAAGTGGTGCATTTCGATACCCAAGCGATACGTCCAGAAAGCGCTTGGGTACGTGGGGTGAATGCATTGTTGCCGCCTGCTGTGTCGGTGCGATGGGCGCGCGAAATGGCGCCGGAATTTCACGCACGCTTTTCCGCTCAAGCCCGGCGTTATCGCTATGTGCTGCTCAATCGATCGGTGCGGCCGGGTTTGGCGGCGGGGCGGGTGGGTTGGTTTCACGCGCCACTTGATTTGGCGGCGATGCAACGCGCCGCGAGTATGTTATTGGGCGAGCATGATTTCAGCGCCTTTCGCGCCGCTGCATGCCAAGCCAAAACGCCCGTGCGTACCTTGACCGAACTCAACATTCGGCGCGTGAACGATCTGGTGCTATTCGATTTGCGCGCCAATGCCTTCCTGCATCACATGGTGCGCAACATCATTGGCGGCCTGGTCTATGTGGGCAAGGGCAAACATCCACCGGAGAGGATGGGGGAGATACTCGCCGGGTGCGACCGCAAGCTCGCTGCGCCAACCTTCGCACCGGATGGGCTGTATCTGATCGGGGTAGAGTATGAAGCGAAATGGAGTATTCCATCTGTTAATGAAATAATGGTTGAGGAGTTACTAAGTTAAATGACGAGAGTAAAAATTTGCGGCATTACCCGCGTCGAAGATGGCCTCGTTTGTGCTCAACTTGGTGCCGATGCAATCGGTTTGGTGTTCTATGCGCCCAGTCCGCGCCATGTCAGCGTAGAGCAGGCGCGGGTCATTATGGCCGCGCTGCCGCCGTTTATCACCACGGTAGGACTGTTTGTGGACGCCGATCCTACTGAAGTCAGCGCAGTGCTAAGACAATTGCCGCTGGATATGCTGCAATTTCATGGCAACGAAAGCCCCAATTATTGTCAGGGCTTCAACCGCCCCTATCTGAAGGCAGTGCGGGTAAAGCCCGGGTTGGATTTGGTACAATACGCGGCCCAATATGCTCACGCTAAAGGCTTGTTGTTGGATGCGCATGTGGAGGGCATCGCCGGTGGCACCGGCCAAGCCTTCGATTGGAATTTAATCCCCGCACGCTTGCCGATGCCCGTCGTGTTATCCGGCGGTTTGCATCCTGCCAATGTGACGGAAGCAATCAAACGGGTGCAACCTGCCGCTGTAGATGTATCCAGCGGGGTGGAAGCAACAAAAGGAATCAAGGACGCGGCCAAGATCGCCGCGTTCATGCAAGGAGTACGTAATGCGAGCTTATGATCTGCCCGACGCGCGTGGCCATTTTGGGCCCTACGGTGGCGTATTTGTGGCCGAGACCCTGATGCAGGCGCTGGAAGAACTCAAGCAGGCTTATGAGAAATATCGATTCGATCCGGAATTCCAGGCGGAATACACCTACGACCTCAAGCACTATGTAGGCCGCGCCAGCCCAATTTATTTTGCCAAGCGCTGGTCCGAGCATTTAGACGGTGCGCGTATCTATTTGAAGCGCGAAGACCTCAATCACACCGGCGCGCACAAGATCAACAACACCATCGGCCAAGCGCTGCTCGCCAAGCGCATGGGCAAAAAGCGCGTGATCGCCGAAACCGGCGCCGGCCAGCACGGCGTGGCGACGGCGACGGTGGCGGCGCGCCTCGGCATGGAATGCGTGGTGTACATGGGTTCGGAAGACATCAAGCGCCAGTCGCCCAACGTCTACCGCATGAAAATGCTCGGTGCGACCGTGGTGCCGGTGGAATCCGGCTCCAAGACGCTGAAGGATGCGTTGAACGAAGCCATGCGCGACTGGGTGACCAATGTCGATAGCACCTTCTACATCATTGGCACCGTGGCGGGCCCGCACCCCTATCCGATGATGGTGCGCGATTTTCAAGCGGTGATCGGCTATGAGGCGAAGGAACAAATGCCGCAACTTATCGGGCGCCAGCCGGATGCGATCATCGCCTGTGTTGGTGGCGGTTCAAACGCGATGGGGATTTTCTATCCCTACCTCGAAGATAAAGACGTGCGCCTGATCGGCGTCGAAGCGGCGGGCTTGGGCCTGTCGACCGGCAAGCATGCGGCACCGCTGAATGCCGGTACCCCCGGCGTATTGCACGGCAACCGCACTTATCTGATGCAGGATGAAAACGGGCAGATCATCGAGACCCATTCGATTTCCGCCGGCCTCGACTACCCCGGCGTCGGCCCCGAGCATTCCTGGTTGAAAGACAGTGGGCGCGCCGAGTATGTCGCAGTGACCGATCAGGAAGCGCTGGCAGCCTTCCATAATCTATGCAAATTCGAAGGCATTATTCCTGCGTTGGAGTCGAGCCATGCCCTGGCGTATGCGGCCAAAATCGCACCGAGCATGAATCGCGATCAGGTGTTGCTGGTGAATCTTTCCGGGCGTGGTGATAAGGACATCAATACGGTTGCGGCCTTGTCTGGGATTACGTTGTAACCATGGGGAAATACGACAAGCTGATATCCCAGATATTGCGTGGCTTATCGGATGCCAATATAGAATTTGATGACCTCTGCCATTTACTGAAACATTTGGGATTTGAAGTCAGAACACGCGGTAGCCATCATGTTTTTCGCAGACAGGGTGTGGCTGAGAAAATCAACCTTCAACGGCAAGGTTCCAAAGCCAAAGCATATCAAGTGAGACAGGTCAGAGAAGTGATTCGGAAACATCGGCTGGCTCGTGAGGAGGAATAAATGGATCGCTACGAAATAATTCTTTACTGGAGTGCGGAAGACAGCGCATTTATCGCCGAAGTGCCGGAATTGCCCGGCTGCATGGCGCATGGCGATACGCAGGAAGATACGTTGGCTAATGTCAAGGAAGCGATGCGTCTGTGGCTCGATACCGCGCGCGAGTTTGGTGATCCTATCCCGGAACCACGCGGGCGGTTGATGTACGCGTAAGTAAATCAACACCATGGGCAGCATGGCCACCTTCTTTAGTATCTCTGTGATCGCGGTACCCCGGCGGGTAGGCTACGCGCTGGCAAAAGCTTTTAATGATTGGATGTAAATGTCTCGGATTAAAGCGCGCTTTGCGCAACTAAAACAGCAGAACAAAAAAGCGCTGATACCGTTTTTTACCGCAGGGGACCCCACCCCTGCGCTGACGGTGCCGTTGATGCACGCGCTGGCCGAAGCTGGTGCGGATATCATCGAGCTCGGTGTGCCGTTTTCCGATCCGATGGCGGATGGCCCCACGATTCAGCGTTCGAGCGAGCGTGCCTTGCTGCATAAAGTTTGCCTCAAGGATATCCTCGGCATGGTGCGCGAGTTTCGCAAACAGAACAGCGCGACACCGGTGGTGCTGATGGGCTACGCCAACCCGATCGAGGCGATGGGTTATGAAAATTTCGCAAGGGATGCCCAAGCCGCCGGCGTGGACGGGGTGTTGACGGTGGACTATCCGCCGGAGGAATGTGGTGACTTCTTGGCCTGTCTCGCACAGCATGAGCTGGATCCGATTTTTCTGTTGTCGCCCACCTCGGTGGATGCGCGCGTCGCGGCGGTGGCCAAAGCGGCGCGCGGTTTCGTTTATTATGTGTCCCTGAAGGGCGTCACAGGGGCCGCGAATCTGGATTTGGCCGAAGTCAAAGTGCGGCTCGCAAAGCTGCGCAAGCAAATCAGCCTGCCGCTCGGTGTCGGCTTCGGCATCCGCGATGGGGCGATGGCAAAAGCCATGGCGAAATTTGCCGATGCGGTGGTGATCGGCAGCCGCATCGTGCAAGAAATCGAAAGTGCACCCGCCGATCAAGTGACGGCCCGCATGGGCGCACTGGTTAAATCGATCCGTACCGCGATGGACAGCTAAAAGGAGCTTCTTATGAGCTGGTTTCAAAAATTACTCCCCCCGAAAATTAAACGCAAAGTCGAAGGCGCAAAAAAGAATGTGCCTGAGGGCTTGTGGCACAAGTGCGCCTCGTGCGAGGCAGTGCTCTACCACGCCGACCTGGAAAAAAACCTCGAGGTGTGCCCCAAGTGCAGCCACCACAACCGCCTCACTGCGCGTGAACGTATAGACTTGTTTCTCGATCCTGAAGGCCGCTATGAAGTCGGCGCCGATGTCCAGCCGATCGACAGCTTGAAATTCAAAGACACCAAAAAATACCCCGACCGTATTAAGGCCGCCCAAGCCGAGACCGGTGAAACCGACGCCTTGGTGGTGATGCAAGGCAGCGTGATGAATCAGCCAGTAGTCGTGGCGGCGTTCGAATTCAGATTCATGGGCGGTTCCATGGGCTCGGTGGTCGGCGAGCGTTTTGCCGAGGCGGTGCAAGTGTGCTGTGAACAAAACATGCCGTTTATTTGTTTTTCCGCCAGCGGCGGCGCGCGCATGCAAGAAGGTCTGTTGTCGCTGATGCAAATGGCTAAGACCAGCGCGGCACTGACGCAACTTTCCGCATCGCGTCTACCTTTTATTTCGGTGCTGACTGACCCGACGATGGGCGGCGTGTCCGCCAGTTTCGCTATGCTGGGCGATGTAATCATTGCTGAGCCCGGCGCGCTGATCGGTTTCGCTGGCCCGCGCGTGATCGAACAAACGGTGCGCCAAACCTTGCCGCAAGGTTTCCAGCGCGCCGAGTTCCTGCTCGAACACGGCGCGGTCGATATGATCGTAGATCGACGCCAAATGCGGGAAAAACTCGCGAATCTGCTTGCCCTGCTGATGCGACAACCCGCCGCCGCTTAAGCCCATTCTCTCGTGAATCCCCATCAGCTGGAGGACTGGCTCAGCCACCTCGAGCGTCTGCATCCTAAAACCATCGAGTTGGGCCTGGATCGAGTACTGGCGGTCAGGGATAGTCTCAAACTCGCTCCCACATTCCCCGTTATCCTGGTTGGCGGCACCAATGGCAAAGGCTCGACCTGCGCCATGCTGGAGGCGATGCTGCTGGCGGCGGGCTATCGCGTCGGGCTATACACGTCGCCACATCTCATCCGCTACAACGAGCGCATACGCATCGATGGCCGCATGGCGAGTGACGCGGCCTTGTGCCAGGCATTTGAAGCGGTTGAAGCCGCGCGCAATGAAACCGCGCTGACGTATTTCGAGTTTGGCACGCTCGCGGCCATGTGGCAGTTCGTGCATGCCAAGATCGAAGTAGCGATTCTGGAAGTTGGATTGGGCGGCCGTCTGGATGCGGTGAATGTGTTCGAGCCGGATGTTGCGATCGTCACCACGGTCGATCTGGACCATATGGATTATTTGGGCGATACGCGCGAGAAAATCGGTTTCGAGAAGGCGGGTATTTACCGCGCCGGCAAGCCTGCCCTGTGCGCCGATGCCGATCCGCCAGCGTCCTTGCTGTACTATGCGGCGCAGATCGGTGCGTCATTGTTGCGCATCAACCAGGATTTTCATGTTGTGTCAGAGACGACTTCCTGGACCTATACCGGGCCGGGCGGTGTGCGCTCTGCGCTGCCCTATCCGATGATGCGCGGTGTGCATCAACTGGCCAATGCGGCAGCAGCCGTGGCAGCGCTGGATTGCCTGCGCGAGCGTTTGCCGGTGGCGCAAGCGCATATTCGCGCTGGACTGTTGAGCGCGCGCTTGCCGGGACGGTTTCAAGTGCTGCCGGGCAAGCCGCCGGTGATTTTGGATGTGGCACACAACCCACAGGCAGCGCGGATACTCGCCCAAAACCTACGCGCGCAATATGTTTCAGGCAAGACGATTGCCGTATTCGGTATGCTGCGTGACAAGGACATTGCTGCCGTGATTGCCGCAGTGAAAGACAGCATTGATGCTTGGCATGTCGGCGGCTTGGAAGGCCCGCGCGGCGCGAGTGGAGAGGCGCTGGGTTTAATGCTAGGTGAGGCCGGCGTCACGGCTATTCACGTCCATCCCGACATTGCGCAAGCCTATGCGGCTGCCTGTCGCCAGACTGGTGAAAATGATAGAATTTGCGCTTTCGGATCGTTCTACACCGTGGCGGAAGTCCTCAAGGCGCGCGGCGCAAAAGACTAGAAAGCACATATGGCGACACCCAACTATACCGAAGAAGAAATCCAGTTCAGAAAACGCGCACGCCGCCGCCTAGTGGGCGCCGTGGTGCTGGTGGGCGTGGTGGTTGCGCTGGTGCCGATGATTTTGCCGGAGAACAAGCCGCAGCAGGATAGCCAGCCGATCGATATTCGTATTCCGTCGCAAGACGCCACCGGCTATGCGCCGAAAATTCTCCCAGCGCCTGGGGCCGAGCAAGCTGCACCCAGTACAAAACCCGCCGCTGCTGTTCCGCCTGCCGCATTGAATGCCGCACCCGCTGGCAAATCCAGCGTTGAGCCAATACCTATAGTGAATGGCGCGAAACCCGCCGAAGCCAAGCCAGAGCAAGCTCCCAAGCCCGAAGCCGCCCCAGCCGAAGCCAAGCCGGCGCCGCAAGTTCCGCTGGTTAAGGCTGTAGCCGAGCCGGCCAAGCCGGCGAAATCCGCCGACAGCGCCAAGCAAACCTATTTCGTGCAATACGGCGCGTTTACCGAAATGAAAAATGCCAAGCAGCGTCAAGCCGATCTGAAGGCTAAGGGTGTGAATACGTTTACCGAGGTGGTCAAAACCACCGCCGGGGACAAGATTCGCGTGCGCAGCGGGCCGTATGCCGCGCGCGAGCAGGCGGATAAAGTGCGCGAGAAGGTTAAGCCGATCGACAGCAAGCTGGTGGTGATGGGCAATAACGGCTAAACATGACCGTTTTCGACTACGCGGTTTTAATCGTAATCGGCGTGTCGATATTGTTGAGCGTGATGCGCGGTTTTCTGCGCGAAGTGATGGCGCTGTTGTCGTGGGTGGTGGCGTTCTGGATAGCGAACCTGTATACCGCGCCATTCGCGCCGATGCTGCCGGCGAGTATTCCGACCCCTGAGCTGCGTTTGTTGGCAGCGTTTGTGGCATTGTTCCTGGCAACGCTGTTGGTGATGACCTTGATCAGCATTACCGTTGGGCATTTCCTTAAGGCGATTGGGATCGGGCCTTGGGATCGGGCACTGGGCGCCGTATTTGGATTCGCGCGCGGCATGCTGATGGTGTTGGTGCTGGTTTTATTGGCCGGCCTGACCAGCCTGCCGAAGGCGCCGATGTGGAAGAATGCCATGTTCAGCTCACCGTTGGAGATGCTGGTCATGCACTTCAAGCCGTGGCTTCCGGCCGAATTGGCCAAACGATTGAATTATAGTTAAGGATCATCATGTGCGGCATTCTTGGCGTCGTTGCGACGAGCCCCGTTAACCAGTTGCTGTATGACGGCTTGCAACTGCTGCAGCACCGCGGCCAGGACGCGGCGGGTATCGTCACCTCGGAAGGGCGCACCTTCCATATGCATAAAGGCAGTGGCATGGTGCGTGACGTGTTTCGCACCCGCAATATGCGCGAGCTTGAAGGATTGATGGGCATCGCGCATGTGCGCTATCCCACTGCAGGGTGTGCCGATTCCTCCGCCGAAGCGCAGCCGTTTTACGTCAATTCACCCTATGGCATCGTGCTGGCCCATAACGGCAATCTGACCAATGCCGCAGAATTAACCCAGGATCTGTATCGTCAAGACCTGCGCCACGTCAACACCCATTCCGATTCCGAAGTGCTGCTCAACGTTCTGGCGCATGAGCTACAAGCCAACACCGTCAACCATAAGCTCGACGTCGCCAATATTTTTGCCGCCGTGGCCGGGGTGCATCGGCGCTGTCGCGGCGCCTATGCGGTGGTAGCAATGATATCTGGCTATGGCTTGCTCGCTTTCCGCGATCCATATGGTATTCGGCCATTGGTGATTGGGCGCAATGAGACAGAGAAGGGCGTGGAATATTTGATCGCGTCCGAGAGCGTGTCACTCGATGCGATGGGCTTCAAGCTGCTGCGCGATGTCGCGCCGGGCGAGGCGGTGTTCATTGACGACCAAAGCAACTTTTACAGCCAACAGTGCGCCCAGGGCGCGAAGCTCAATCCGTGCATTTTCGAATATGTGTATTTTGCGCGGCCGGACTCCGTGATCGATGGTATCTCCGTATACGCCAGCCGCCTGCGCATGGGCGAGCGCTTGGCGGATAAAATTCAGCAGCAATTCTCCCACCTCGCTATTGATGTCGTGATCCCGATTCCCGACACCAGCCGTCCGAGCGCGCTGCAGCTGGCGAACAAACTCGGTCTGACTTACCGCGAGGGCTTCATCAAAAACCGCTACATCGGCCGCACCTTCATCATGCCGGGGCAGGCGATACGCGGAAAATCCGTACGTCAAAAGTTGAATGCCATGGCGGTCGAATTCAAGGGCAAGAATGTACTGCTGGTGGACGACTCCATCGTGCGCGGCACCACCAGCAAGCAAATCGTGCAAATGGCGCGCGAGGCAGGTGCGCGCAAAGTGTTCTTCGCATCCGCCGCACCACCGGTGCGCTTCCCCAATGTATACGGCATCGACATGCCGACCCGCGCTGAATTGCTCGCCAACGGGCGCACCGATGAACAGATTTGCCGCGAGATCGGCGCCGATGCTTTGATTTACCAAGACCTGGATGCCTTGATCGAAGCGGTGCGTGAAGGCAACCCAGAGATTCAGGAGTTCGACACGTCGTGCTTCAACGGGCAATACGTCACCGGCGACGTAACCCCGGCGTATCTGGACCGGTTGGAACATCAGCGCGAGAATGAAAGTGAAGGCGATGCCGGCACGTCGCGTCAACTTGATCTGAATTTGCGGAGCGCTTGACGCAGTCAATTTTGTCGCGTAATTTATAAACCTTGATTGCGCCGATTTGATTCAGCTTGCGGGCGCGTAAAAAATACAGCTAAAGTGAGGGAAACCCGGTTTAGCTTTTGCTGCCCGGGTTTTTTTATGCTTACTTTTTACGTAATGCTGGGCGGGGCAGTCGAACAGAAAAAGGATATAACCATGACTGAAAAATACGATCTCGACACCCTGGCGGTGCGCGCGGGCACGCACCGCAGCCAGTTCAATGAGCATTCCGAAGCGCTATATCTCACTTCAAGTTTTGTGTTCGATTCCGCCGAACAGGCGGCGAAGCGCTTTATCGGCGAGGAGCCGGGCAACATCTACGCGCGCTTCACCAACCCCACGGTGACCGCTTTCCAAGAGCGTTTGGCCGCGCTGGAAGGCGCGGAATTCTGCGTGGCGACTTCCTCCGGTATGTCTGCCATCCTGGCTTGTGCGATGGGTTTGCTGTCGGCGGGCGATCATATTGTTGCCTCGCGCGCGATTTTTGGTTCGACCGTGCAGTTGTTCGGCAATATTCTGAAGCGCTTTGGTGTCGAGACGACGTTTGTGTCACCGACCGATGTAGGCGAGTGGGAGGCGGCGTGTAAGCCAAATACCAAGTTATTCTTTGCCGAGACGCCCTCCAATCCGCTGACCGAGGTGTGCGACATTGCCGCCCTAGCCGAGATCGCGCATCGCCACGGTGCGTGGCTGGCGGTGGACAATTGTTTTTGCACGCCGATTTTGCAACGGCCGCTGGATTTGGGTGCGGATATCGTGATCCATTCCGCGACCAAATATCTTGACGGCCAAGGCCGCGTGCTGGGCGGCGCAGTGTTGGGTAGCAAGTCGCTCATGGAGGGTGTGTATCAATTTCTGCGCACCGCCGGGCCGACCTTGAGCGCGTTCAATGCGTGGATATTTCTCAAGGGCTTGGAGACGCTGCGCATCCGCATGGATGCGCATTCCGCAGCCGCGTTGGAACTTGCACGCTGGTTGGAAGCCCAATCGTGTGTGACGCGCGTGCTCTATCCCGGTTTGCCTTCGCACCCGCAACATGCACTGGCGATGAAGCAGCAGAAAACCGGTGGTGGCATCGTGTCATTCGAGGTGCGGGGTGGCAAGGCAGCGGCGTGGCGCGTGATCGACGCTACGCGTTTGCTTTCGATCACGGCGAACTTGGGCGACACCAAAACTACGATTACCCATCCCGCGACCACCACGCACGGTCGGCTTACGCCTGAGCAGCGTGCCGCAGCGGGGATTAACGATGGCCTGATCCGCATTGCGGTCGGCTTGGAATCGGTGGAAGATATTAAACGTGATCTTAAACAGGGATTTGATCTGCTCGCATGAAAATTAAATTATTCATCGTGATGGTACTAGGGCTCGCGGCCGGATCGGCGCAGGGCGCGGGCGGCATGACCGAACTCACCTATATGGATCAGGAAGCCGACGCTGGCGGCTATGTCACGCGTTATTTGGTGACGGATCGGTTCTTGCGCATGGACTATGGCCGTGACCGGGAAGATTTTGTGCTGTTGGATCGGCGCGAGAAGCGCGCCTATAACGTGAACCATGAGCGGCATGAAGTGCTGGTGTTTGAAATGAGTCCACTCACGATAGAAAAGCCCAAGGAGTGGGATACCGACGATGATGTGCTGAGCGATAAGGGCGCCCAAAAACGGCTGAATCTGACTGTGAATGGCAAGGTGTGCACGCGCATTCTGGCGTCGGAACGTTTTCTGCCCGAGGTGGCGCAGGCGCTAGGTGAATTCGGCGAGGTGATGGCCGCGACCCATGCCGCGACTTATTTGGCGACGCCGA
>ERZ1292630.891-Hain-H41-02um-R3-891-length-30177-cov-52_pt2 | contig 25557 bp, 21 predicted proteins | sample MGYA00564408_ERZ1292630 | MGnify/ENA primary metagenome ERZ1292630 (study PRJEB36523, sample SAMEA6512641) | groundwater metagenome | collected 2019-01-08 | study: AquaDiva: Metagenomics assemblies of 32 groundwater samples
TCTCTCTTATCACCACCACCGTTTTATAAACCGCCTCAATATTCTGGTAGGTCAGGACCTCAGCCGGGCTTCCGGCCTTGTATATCCGGCCCTCGTCCAGCAATATCAGCCGGTTGCAGTATTCTCCCGCCGTGTTAAGGTCGTGCAGGATAATCACAATCGTAAGACACTTTTCCTTGTTAAGACGCTTGAGCAGGTGCATTATCTCCACCTGATGCCCGATATCCAGGTGCGAGGTCGGTTCGTCCAGAAGAAGCAGTTTCGGCTCCTGAGCCAGCGCCTGGGCCAGAAACACCCGCTGCAACTCGCCTCCGGAAAGTTCGGTCACCATCCGCTCCTGCAGTCCGGAGCATCCGGACAACTCCATCGCATCCCTGATTGCCTTTTCATCCTCCTCTGAGACCGTCTCAAACCGGCCCAAATAAGGCGTTCGGCCCAGGGCCACAAAGTCATAGACCTTAAAAGGAAATGCCATCAGGAGGAACTGCGGTACCACGGCTATTTCCCTAGCCAATGCCCTGACCGGCCAATCACTGATTTCCTTTTCCTTATACGACAAACTGCCGGTGTATCCGGGGATAATCTTAGTAATCGTCCTAAAAAGCGTGGTCTTACCCGACCCGTTAGGACCGATAACACCGACAAACTCTCCTTGATTTACCGCGCAGGAGATGTTCTTAATGACCTCCTTTGTCCGATAACCGCTTGAGAGATTAGATATTTTTAGCATTTATAAGCAATCCTATAAAAAATACGCCGCCCACAATACCGGTGATTACGCCGACCGGTAATTCAGCTGGGGCGATAACCGTCCGGGCCAGGGTATCGCTGACCACCAGGAATATCGCGCCGCTTAAAGCGCTGGCTATAAAAAGGTTCCGGCTTTTCGGTCCCACTATTGACCTCATTATATGCGGCATCATTAGGCCCACAAACCCAATCATGCCTGAAACCGCCACGCAACAGCCGGTAATCAAAGAGGTAATAATAAATAAAAATGCCCGGACCCGATGCGGCGCAATCCCCAAGTGGCTGGCCTTCTCGTCGCCCAGGGTCAGGACATCAATATCACGGCTGAAAAAGACCAGTATCAAAACCCCGGCTATAAGAGGAATGGTTATCACCTTTATAATCGGATAATCTATGGTGGCAAAACTGCCCATCAGGAAAAATAGCATTGATTGAATTTCGGTCGGCTTGGACACGGAAAAGATAAGCAGCACCAGCGAGGAGCATATAAACGAAAGGATAACACCCGAAAGAACCAAACTGCTGACGGAAAAACGGTGGCGGCTGGTAATAGCATAGACAATAATAACCGAAACCAGCGCCCCGATGAATGCCATGATAGGCATCGAGAATCTGGCTACTGACAGGAACGGCACTATTAAACACAGCGCCACACCCAAAACCGCGCCGCCTGAAATCCCCAGGGTATACGGTTCGGCCAGCGGATTGCGCAGGATGGCCTGGAGCACCGCGCCGGCCACGGCTAAACCCAGACCGACCAACAACGCCCCTAATATCCGGGGCAGGCGCACCTCATAGATAATCTTTGACTCTGTATCATTATCAACCCCGCCAAGGTATTTGTATGAAATACCGGTTGGGCCAATACCCAGGCAGATAACTACTACGCCAACCAGAATAATCAATAATAAACCGATTGCTAATATCTTGTTCATTTGTCGCACTGTTTGTCCTGTTTAGCCAGTTGACTGCCCCAACTGACATAACCGACTCAACCGTCCCAACTGACCTAACAGACACAACCGTCTTAACCGACTCAACTACTTTAAGTATTCCCTCATCTGCCTGACCGCCTTGATAAAATTAACCGGCGTGGGCTGGCAGATCAGGTCCGCGTTCATCACGTAAACCTTCTTATTCTTCACAGCCGAGACCCCGGCGAATCGCTCTTGTTGCCACATCTGTTTGGCTTGCGCGGTTATCTGGCCCATATCACTAATGATTATAATATGGGGATTCCTGAGGATAATCTCTTCAATACTCAGGGTCGGCCAGGGCAGGATGGAATCTGCGGCAACATTACGCCCGCCGGCATAATTCATTATGTCATTAATAAAGGTGTTCCGACCCGCGGTCATCAAGGGCGTAACATTCAACTGGACAAACACCTTCGGCAGTGCAGAAGCAACTGACGAAACCGGTAATAATTCCGCTTTAATGGGTTTGAGAATCCCTTCTGCCTCATCGGCCTTATCCAACAGTTTTCCACAGAGCCGGAAATTACTTTCTATATCCTTCCACGAATTGGTCTCCCCGAATACAAATACCGTTATGCCTAACGACCTTAATTTCTCTACTATCTGAGGGCGGTTACCGTCTTTGCTGGCCAGGACCAAATCCGGTTTTAACTCCACCATCTTCTCAATAGACGGCTCCAGAAGATTGCCGATACTAACAACCTTACCTTCTAATTTGCAGAAATCAGTCCGGCCGACGATTCTGTTATGGGCGTTAAGTATCTTTATATTCTCGGTAATAGCCGGAGCCAAAGAAATAATTCTCTGGCTTGTAATAGGCAGGGTAAAAGATATCCCGGTTGCGTCAGTGATTACGTTAACCGATAAATCTGCTTTTTGTACAGGGGCATTTTTCTCGTTCCCTTGCGGACAGCCGATAAGCGATAAGACAATGATACTTAAAAACGCAATAAGCATTGCTATTCTCATAATTCACCCCGTTAAAGATAGGTCATCCCACCGGGATGACCGTTATAAAAGTTAATAACGTTAATATTAAATAAACACTTTCATACATGATCTGTCAGAGATGTTATATCAAGCATCTCCCCCGCCCCGTTAGAGATTTATTTAGCATTACTACTATTTTCTAAACCGACCCTAATATTATTTAATACTTACTCGTTAATCATACTATATCTCTAACGGGGTAAAGGGCTCACCTCCCTAAATAAATAATATACGCTCCAAGCAATACCGCAACCTCGGTAATCTCATTGACAGCGCCGAGAATGTCTCCGGTTATCCCGCCCAGCATCCGGCGGGAAATCATCACCATTGCCATTACCACAAGAAGAGCCGCTATCATCAGGGCAAACCAGACGAAATTACCTGAAATAATACAGAGCGCTAAGGTAACAAACATCATAATCGCAGTGGATATAATAACGTCTTTACGGGTGAGATTATCCACGAACGGCCTGCCTGTCCCCTCAGATGCCGCCGGCGCATAAGGGCCGGCTGCCGCCGCAATAACCATAGCCCACCTGCCCAGGAACGGTATCATAATCAGGGCTATGTTGGAATAATAAGGCATTGCCAGCGGTAAACTAGCCAGCATTGACCACTTTAACAACAGGATAAAAAATATCCCGATCACGCCCATGACGCCGACGTGCGGGTCGCGCATTATCTTGACGATATCCTCTTTGCTTCTGCCGGCATACTTGGGCAGTTCCGCTTTAGCGGAATACTGCCCAGTATAGTCGGCTGTAACTCCCTTCGGTCTAACAGCCGAACTATAAAATCCGTCGCACATATCGCTCAGGCCATCCAGATGCAACCCTCCGCTTAAGGCGGTCAATGCCAAAAGCATCAATGTTGCCGTAACCGTGGCAGAGAAATTCAGCGGACCAAAGGCCAGCATCTTAACCAGCACCAAGAACAACCCGATAAGCAGCCCGATTAGCGGAAAATAGCGCATAGACCGAGCCAGGTCTTTCGGCTCAACCGAACTCAACCTCACCGGTATCGGGGTAAGAAATTGCAATGCCACCAGCAATGATTTCATATTATTCCTCCTTCTTTTTCTCCGAGACACTCGCCTCGCCAAAGGTTGACATCTCGTTAAGAATAAGCACAGCAGATTCACACAGGGACATGGCTAAAGCCGCGCCGGTACCCTCGCCCAATCTCAGGTTTAAATCCAATAACGGTTTCAAACCCATATGAGCCAGGGCATATTTATGCCCGCGCTCCTGGGAACAATGGCTGGCAATAATAAAATCCTTCACCTGGGGCGCCAATCTGGTAGCAATCAATGCGCCGGCGCCGGAGATAAACCCGTCAATCACTACTGGGATTCGGTGCCGGGCCGCGCCTAAAATCACGCCGGCAATCCCGCCTATCTCATAACCGCCCATCTTAGCCAGAACATCTATCGGGTCAGCCGAATCCGGCTTATTTAGCGCAACACCTTTCTTTATAGATTCCACCTTCTTTGTCCAAGTGGACTCGTTAATCCCGGTGCCATAACCTGTCACATCTTCCACCCGGCAATCGGTAAACACCGCTGTAATCGCGCTGCTGGCCGTGGTATTGCCTATACCCATATCGCCGGTGCCAATAATGTCCAAGCCATTGGATATTTCCTCTTCTACTAACTTAATACCAGTTTCAATTGACTTAATCGCGTCTGCCCGGCTCATGGCCGGACCTTTGGTAAAATTACTGGTACCCGGGTTTATCTTGCAATCCTTGAATCCATTGCCTGACAATTTTCCATCAACGCCCATATCAACTATAACCACCCTTGCGCCCACCTGCTTGGCCAAAACATTAATTCCGGCTCCGCCCCGGAGGAAATTATAAACCATCTGGGGCGTCACTTCCTTGGGATAGGCGCTCACGCCTTCCTCGGTTATGCCGTGGTCAGCCGCTAGGGTAAATATAACCTTATGTTTGAGCGTAGGAGATTCTTTGCCCGTAATTCCGGCAATATGTTTGGCTAACTCTTCCAGCCGGCCCAAACTGCCCTGGGGCTTGGTCAGATTATCCAATCGCGTCTGAACCTTGGCCATTACAGCATTATCCAATTTACCGATTGCAACAATGGTATCGTTTAATAAATTCATACAATTCTCCCCGCTCTACGCTCCACACTCTACGCTCTACGCTCTACGCTATTTAATCTTCAACGCTATCCCGGCTACCATCATATAAACCTCATCAGCCGCCCGGGCGGTTATTTGGTTGACAATACCGGACAAATCCCTGAAATCCCGACCTAATTTACCTTCCGGCACAATCCCGGCCCCGACCTCATTGGTTACCACAATCACGGTCAGTTCAGAGTCATTGATAACCTTAAGCATGCTTTCAATCCGGTGAATTATCTTTTCATGCTCATTCAGTTCAATAAGCAGATTAGAGGTCAGCATGGTCAGGCAATCAATCAGCACCACCTCGGACAGCCCTTTCAGGTTCATCAACACCGTATCGATATTCTTGCCTTCCTCGACGGTCTGCCATTCGGCCGGCCTGGATTTCTGGTGATGCTTGATTCGCTCCTCCATCTCCGCATCCTTGAAGGTGGACGTGGCAATATAAACCGTGGTGGTCTTGTGCAGTTGCCTGGCTAACTCAACTGCATAGTGACTCTTGCCGCTCCGGCATCCGCCGGTAATCAGAATTAATTTCTTACTCATACTCTAAAACTCTGTCTACTGACTACTGTTTACTGTGTACTATCCTGTATTCGCATGTCTTGGGCTCCAGGTTCCAAAAATCATTAAGCCCATTCCCGTTCATCTCGCCGACAATAATCCGGAATGGGCCGCTATGGGTAACGATGGCAATAATCTTGCCGTTATGATTACCATTGGAAATTCTCTTCAGGAATCTGGTCACCCGCTTATGGAGCATTATCGGCGTCTCGCCATCAGTCGCTCCGCATTTAATCGGGTCTTTGTACCACTTTTGAACATCCCTGGGGAATTTCTTCTTTATTTCAGCCAGGGTGTGGCCTTCCCATTTACCCAAGTGGGATTCCCTGAGCAAAGAATCCTTAATCAATTTTATCTTACGCTGACCCAAAGCAATATCCGCGGTTTGGAGCGTTCGCTTCATAGGGCTGGCATAAATCACATCAACCTTATGTTTGCTAAGCAAACGCCTGAGCCGTTGCGCCTGCCTGACGCCCTTCTGATTCAAAGGCGCGTCAATCGCCCCGCCGCAATAACGTTTTTCCACGGTATAGTCGGTCTCGCCGTGGCGGATAAGAATTAGTTTCATAGTAAAATGTAACCCCTTTAATGTAATCCCTCCTCCCGACGTAACGTCGGGATACGGGATAAGTGCGACTAATTCGCTTACGCTCAAAGTCGCACTAAATAAAAAAATCCCGCACACAACCTACTTCCCTGAACTACCAAAGAAATAGATTACGTGCGGGATTGCACCCTGATTTACTTCATCCCGATATTAGGTCGCAACTCTCTTCTCCGAAGAGTTAGAAACCTTTGAAAGACGGCAGGTCTTCTGGCTCACGGCTCATCCTACTTGTCTCGCCTTCCCATTCCGAAGAACAGTGGCACATTGAGATTTTCGTCCCCGTATACAGCGGCGGGACCGCACCGATTTTATGGCGTTCTTATCACCACATTCGGATTCCCTATATCCCGGATATAATCCCAGTGGGATTATGTCTCGGGTCGCCTATCTTATACCTTACACTAACTATTATCTAACCGAAGTCAATAAATAAATAAGTATTTTTTGAACCAGATAAATCGACCTCAGGCGTGACAGTAATCAAAAAGACAAGGATAAAACTAAACAGGGACTGCGACTTATCCCCGCCTGCCTATCGGTAGGCAGATATGGGGTCATTTGTGGTTTTACAATATCGGTTTATGGATTTCGTAATTCTGCCATTTCTGACGCTCCTTTTCCGGCAGTCCGGAAAACGCCCGCGGGTCAACCACCAATGCCCAGCCGTATTGCAGCCGTATCTTCCAAAAATCCAATTCGGCAAAATAATCTACCGGGTTGAAATCATCCTGGCCGAAATAACTCTTGGACCATCTGGTGGAACGTTTTTGCTGCATCCTAAACCGCTCTTCTTTATCGCCCACCTTGCCGTGGAACCCGGCCTCAAAAACATAATATTTGGCCGGAGCTTTGCGGTATTGTTCCAGAACTTCGGGCCTGAAATAAAGCATCGGCAGGGCGCTATCCTCAAGGAAAATCAGGCGTTTTTTGGTAAATAACTCAATGTCTTTTTCACTGACCATCCACCGGCCACCCACCTTTGAGGCCTGTAACTGTCCGCTATGAATCCATCTCATCAACGTGCGCCAGGAAGTATTGAGATATTCACCCACCTGTTTAAGGGTTAATAATTTATCCATAATATAAATACTCTATGTTGTCATTGTTGTCATTGCGAACCCTGCCCGTACGGACCGGGTGTGGCAATCTCTTAATCTCAAATAATATACCAAGTATGCTAAACTATGTCAAACTATGACATACCCCTATACCCCCACCCCCCATACCCATGAATGCCAGGAGTCGTGCACCTTACTGCCAAGGAGTATACTCGTGTGCCAAACGGAGTATATCCATGTGCCACAGGAAGTATATCAGTGTGCCACAGGGATTATATCCGTGTATCACAGGGAGTGTATCCGTTTGCCACAAAGAGTATATCCGTGTATCACAGGAAGTGTATCCGTTTGCCACAGGGAGTATATCCGTGTATCACATAAAGCATATTACTATAAGAAAAGAAGCCTACCATGTGGTGCGAGATTGGGAAAAACTGATGAATCAGATTTTGATGTTACAGATTTTCCCCCGGATTTACCGGATTTCTATATTTATCATGAAATATCTATACCCGTCGCCAAAGATAAGACCTGCCGTCAGATATGCTGATTTTCAGAAAATTGATATCGTAACTATATACTCTTAAATGTGTTATTAAATGGGGAAGTGTCCCACTCGCAGTTCCAAGTATTTCTTACGGGTTTCGATGGCGAAGAAGACCTTTTGGCGGTTATTGCCTCTTTGGATGATATGATGCGGAAAATCAACGGCAACGGCACGGGCAATTCTTGGCATAAGGGTCATTTTAGAAAAAGTGTGTTCTGCAAGTCAAGTATTTAGCCATTTTCCCGACCAGGTGTGTGTCACCGGCCGAATGTTGTGAGCAGTCCAGCGCTTGTTCATTTCTCGTGTTCTATTCCTAAATGAGTGAAATAACCAATCCCTGTATTTTTGTCATAAGCAAATTTTATAATGGGATCTTTAAGCACATTCCATTTTTTATTTTGGTTAGTATAAAAATAACCTGATTTCATAACTATGTAGTCGTTCATAGTAGGTTTTTGCTCTGAACTTAGATTAGATATAAAAAGACCGGGATTAGATTCATCAATCGACTCTAATAGCCACTTCTTTTTATTTGCCCAAGCAATAAAGTCTTTTTCGGTTATTTTAAAATTTGCCACAATTTCGTTCCCTAGCAGTTTTATATAGTAATTAATCATATTAGCTTCAGGTGGAATGAAATCTTTTACTAATTTAAAGTGCTGTGCATCCTCATAAGAACTTAACGAGAATTGATAACTCCTAAATGTTTTACCCAAATTTGAGGCCACCATATAAATAACAAACGCAGTAAGACAAATAATAAAAATAGTTATTATATACTTTCTCATTTTTTAATAATGTTATAGGTATAAATTATCTTTTTTATCATTGTGTAATCTGGGGACACAATACTAGTTTCCCTCCTATTTAACCTTGGCTGGACGACCGCTTGGAATTCGGGGGACGAATTCAAACTACAACCCGGCCTGTTTGATTATCTCCGGCACCAGGTGTCCCAGCCCCAAAGGCATAATGTGGATACCCTGGCAGTGCGGCTTGATTTCCCTGATAATCCGCGCGGCAATCTCCACGCCCTTGGCCTGCTTGTCCTTGGTTTCCTTTACTTCCTTTATCATATCATCCGGCACAAACACGCCGGCCACGTTCTCGTTCATAAACCTGGCCATGCCGACTGACTTCAAAATAATAATCCCGGCCAAAATCGGAGTAGTAATACCCTGGGTGCGAACCTTATCCACAAACTGGCGGAATTTGTCCACCTCAAATATGGATTGCGTTTGGATGAACTGCGCCCCGGCCCTGATTTTCTTTTCCATCTTCATTATCTGCAGTTCCACCGGCTCCAGGCAGGGCGAAACCACGCCGCCCAGCAGGAAATTAGGGCTTCCGTCCAGTTTATTGCCGGCAATGTCCTTGCCTTCCATCAATCCCTTGGCCGCGGCAATCAGCTGGACCGAATCCAGGTCAAAGACACCCTTGCACTGGGGATGGTCGCCCAAACTCTGATGGTCGCCGGTCAGGCAGAGGATATTTTCTATGCCGAATATGGCGGCGTTAAGGAACTCTGATTGAAGCGACAGGCGGTTACGGTCCCGGCAGACCACCTGCATTATCGGCTCGTAGCCGCGTTCCTTGAGTTTGATACAGGTGGCCAAACTGCCCACCCGCATCACGGCTGACTGGATGTCAGTCACATTAACCGCCGTTACCTTCTCTCCGAAATGCTTGGCCTCGTCCAGGCAGGCATCCATATTAATGCCCTTGGGCGGACCGACCTCCGAAGTAATAATGAACTTGCCTGATTTTAATGCCTCGCTTAATTTGCTCATTTTGTCGTCTCCTTAATCGGTTTATCCTGCGCCGGCGTAATCTGCGGCGTCTGGTATGCCTCGTGGATTATCGTTGCCGGGCGCTTAACCGCGCCGTAATTCTTGGGCAGTTTGATTTCCTTAAGCAAATCCAGCTTGCCTAATTTCTCCAGGCGCTTATATATCAGCACCCAGCCGCAGTCACGGGTGCGTTCCACCTCGCACTTGCCCTTTTCATGCCCGCCGCAGGGGCCGTTCATCAAACTCTTGGAACACATGGTCACCGGGCAGACCCCGCCGGTCTCGTCCAGCACGCAATCGCCGCAACCCAGGCAGCGCTCCATCCAGATTCCGGGCTGGATAGTCGCGCCCATAAAGTTGGTATTAAGCCCGGGCAAAAGGACTTTCTCGCCACCCAGCACCTCAGATGTAAACTGGACGCCCACACCGCAAGCAATAGAAAGAATGGCATCATACTGGGTTAGCTTGCCTTTTACTTCTTCGATATACTCACGGTCACACTGGCGCAGGATGGTGATGGTATCTATTTGCTTCTGGACCTTATCCATATCAAACGCCATCTGCAGTTCGGTCTGGAGCAACCCGGCTTCCTTTTCCCCGCCGGCCATGCAGATAGCCACGCAGGACCCACACCCCAGGACCAAAATCTTGTTATAGGGCTTGAGCATCTCTTTAATTTCATCAATCGGTTTACGTTTTGCTACAATCATTTAATTCTCCTTTTTTAACCACAGATTAACACAGATTGGCACAGGTAATTAATCAGTGTTTATCCGTGTGTATCTGTGGTTCCAATTTCCGTAGAGGCGATGGCCCTAACTTTTTAATCCGCTCGGTCATTTCCCGGACCGTATCGGCAAATCTGGTGCCCATGGCCGCGGACATATTGAACATCTCCAGGCGTTCGGGCTCAATCTTGATTTCCTTGAGCAACTTCTTAACATAATTCACCCACTGTTTGGCGTGAAGATTGCCCTGCATAAAATGGCATTCGCCTTCCAAACAGCCGGCCACGAATACGCCGTCCCAACCCTCCTGAAACGCCCTTAATAAATGCAGCGGGTCAACCTTACCGGTGCAGAGCAGACGGATAATCCGGACATTAGGCGGATACTGCAGGCGCATGGAACCGGCCAGGTCAGCCGCCGAATAGGCACAGAACTGGCAGCAGAAAGCCAGTATCTTGGGCTCAAAGTCGTTACCAGTGGTTGTTTTTTCAGTCGTCATATATTTCGCACTTGGCTACTATCTGGCTGTCCTTATAATGAGCCAGGTTGATGGCCTTTCTCGGACAGGCCGAAACGCACACCCCGCAACCGTGGCAGAGCGACGGCTCGATAAAGGCCACGCCGGAATCGGTTATCACGCCATCCTTCATCTTGGCGTTCTTGACTATCTTGGGCACGTTGAACGGACATTCGCGCACGCAGGTCAGGCAGGCAATGCATTCATCCGGATTAACCTGAGCGATAATGCCGCTGATGGTCATCTCTTTCTTGGAAAGAATAGCCGCGGCCCGGGCCGCCGTGCCTTTTCCCTGGGCAATGGATTCATTAATATGCTTGGGGAAATGGGCCAACCCGGCCAGGAACATCCCTTCATTGGCAAAGTCCAGCGGCCTCAATTTAAGATGCGCCTCCAGGAAGAACCCCTCGGCATTGAGCGGCACCTTCAGAGCCGTGCCCAGCACCTGGGCATCCGGCTGGGGACGCACCGGCATTGACAACACCAGTAAATCAGTCGGAATGGTTAGGTCTTTCTGTATCAAACCGTCATAAACATTCACTAATAACTTGCCGTGTTCATCAGCCTTAATCTGCGGCTTCTTTTCCACATCATATCTGATAAATATCACCCCGGCCTCGCGCGCCTGGCGGTAATATATTTCCCACATCCCGTAGGTCATGATATCACGGTATAATACGTAGACATTGGTCTCCGGGTTTTGTTTCTTGATACGCAGAGCATTCTTGATGGCCTGGGTGCAGCAGATTCGGGAGCAATAAGGATGCTCAGTATCACGAGCCTCCACGCATTGAATCATCACCACTGATTTCACAAATTTAAGCGGACTAACCTGCGCAATCTGTTGCTCCAATTGCAACTGGGTAATCACATTGGGATTCTGGCCATACAGATATGAAGCCGGCTTGGCTTCCACCCCACCAATAGCTACGACAACAACGCCATGTTTGATTCCTTCTTCTTTACCATCATAAATAATCTTAGAATCATAATTCCCGATAGAGCCGGTAATCTCTTTTAATGTCGCATTCTTATAGACTTTAAGCAACGGCTCATTCTCCACCTCAGCTAATAACTGCTTGAGATGTTCCCTGGGATATTGTCCGTTTATGGTCTGGGTAATATTCCAGAGATTCCCGCCCAGCCGGTCGCTCTTTTCCACCAGATAGGTCATGAATCCCTGCCGGGCCATGGACAGCGCCGAGGTTATACCGGACAGCCCGCCGCCAATCACCAGGGCATTCGGCACCACCTCAAGGGTCTGCTCCTTCAACGGCTCCAGATACCGAGCCCGGCCCACAGCCATCTTGACCAGGTCCTTGGCCTTTTCAGTGGCTTCTAATGGTAAATCCATATGCACCCAACTGCACTGGTCGCGGATATTGGCCATCTCAAAGAGATATTTATTCAGGCCGGCCTCGCAGAGCATCTCCTGGAACAACGGCTCGTGCGTGCGCGGGGTGCAGGATGAAACAATCACCCGGTTGAGTTTATGCTCCTGAATCATCTGGATGATATGCTGCTGGGTATCGGTGGAACAGGAGTAAATATTTTCTTCTGCATAAGTCACATCCTGTAGTTTCTTGGCAAAATCCACTAATGACTGGACATCCACCACCCGGGCAATATTGGTGCCGCATCTGCAGACGAAGACGCCGATTCTGGGCGCTTGACCTTTGATATCGCGTTCCGCCGGATAGGTCTTTTTGGTAACCATGGTATTACGGGCCGACGCTAATAATTCACCGGCCAGGGCCGAGGCGCCGCTGGCGCCCATGACCGATTCCGGAATATCCATCGGACCGGTAAATACCCCAGCCGCATATATGCCCGGCTTATTGGTCGCGCCATAACTAAATTCGCCCTCGTTGTTGAATCCGTACGGATTCAGGGTCAAGCCCAGATTCTTGCACAACTGTCCCGACGTCCGTCGGGGCACAAATCCCACCGACAGCACCAGCATATCCACCACTTCTTCTTTTATGGTATTGGTGGCTTCATCAGAATAAGTAACCAGCAAACTCTTGGTCTCCGGAATCTCCTTGACGGTCGAGATGATGCTCTTGATATATTTAATGCCCTTTTGACGGGCTGAGGTGGTATAATACTCGTAGCCCTTGCCGAACGAGCGCAGGTCGTTATAAAATATGGACACCTCAACATCGGATTCGTGTTCCTTGGTGATGATGGCCTGCTTGGTGGCATACATACAGCAGACGGCCGAGCAGTAATCATTGCCGATGGCATGGTCGCGCGAACCCACGCACTGAATCCAGGCAATCTTGTGCGGATGCTTCTTGTCCGAAGGCCGGGAAATATTGCCGTTAAACGGGCCGGAGGCAGAAAGTATTCGCTCATATTGGATGGAGGTAACCACATTGGGCAGCCGGCCGAATCCGTATTCGCCCTTGAGTTCGGCGTTGAACATATCGCCGCCGGTGGCCAGGACCACGGCGCCTACGGCCAATTCTCTGACCTGCGGTTTCATATTATGCTCAATCGCCTTGGGCTGGCAGGCCGTTACGCACTGCAGGCATTCGCAGCACAGCGCGCAGGACAGACACCGGGCTGATTCAGCCACCGCCTTTTCCTCGCTAACTAATTTCTCAACTTCTATAAATGATTTCTTACGCTCCTCAGCTGATTCCTTGGGAATAGCCAGACGTTGTTTTCTAATCTCTTTTTCTATTCTGCCTTGAGGCAATTCCACGCCGGTCTTTTTCTCGCCCCGACCCTCCTTAATATCCTGGCCACTCAAATAGCGTTCAATGGAAATCGCCGCTTCGTTGCCGTGCGCCACGGCCTCAATAACCGACGCCGGCCCGCGCGCCACGTCGCCGCCGGCAAACACGCCTTTGATATTGGTCTCTAAAGTAACCGGATTGGCCTTGATGCTGTTAGCCGGTCCTTTTTCCAGTTCCTCAAACCCGGCCAGGTCGGTCCGCTGGCCGGTGGCAATAATAATAGTATCTGCTTCTATGGTCGGGCCCGGATTACAGGTGAATTTCGGGGCGAACTTCTTCACGCCCGATGAGAAATCATAGACCGATTCGCAGACAGTCGTGGCCAGTCCGGCCACCTGGCCGTCTTTGACCACCACCTTAGCCGGGCCTAACAGGCAATTGAATTTGATGCCCTCTTCTTCGGCTTCTTCTATTTCCCATTCGTGGGCCGGCATCCGGTCTTTGTGTTCCATGTCGCGGGTCTCGAGACAGACGATACTGACCTCCTTGGCGCCCAGACGCAAAGCGGTCTTGGCGCAGTCCATTGAAACATTACCGCCGCCGATGACCAAAACCCGCTGACCGGTCAGCTGACTGGCCTCATTACCGGCTAATTTGGCTTCTCTCAGGAACGGCACGCCGTAAATCACGCCCTTGGTCTCACTGTTCTCCAGCGGAATCCTGGACGGCTCCTGATAACCCACCGCCATAAACACCGCGCTATATTGCTCACGAATCTGGGCCAGAGAAATATCCCCGACCGAATGACCGAGGTCATCCGGTCGGGCGGGCTTACCAATTCTGGTCTTAAGTTTGAGTTCTATTCCGGTGGCAAGAATACGGTTTATCTCGTAATCCGCAATCTCCTTGGGCACGCGGTAATCAGGAATGCAGGAGGTGAGCATCCCGCCGGGTTTGTCTGACGCCTCGAATATGGTCACGGCAAAACCCTTTTCCCTGAGCCGCTGGGCGCAGGTCAGTCCGGCCGGCCCGGCTCCGATAACGGCTATCTTTTCATTCTTGGTAACGGGCACCGGCTCAACCGGTTTCTCGCCCTTAGCCCGAACCGTATCGGCAATGAAACGCTTGAGGTATCTGATGGAAACCGATTCATCCACATCCTGACGGTTACATTCGGTCTCGCATGGATGATGGCAGAGCCGGCCGCAGATGGCCGCAAAAGGCAGGACGCGCCTGATGACCTCAAGCGCCTCCGGATATTTCTTCTGGGACAGCAACGAAACATAGGCGTGGGCATTGACCCCGGCCGGACAGCCGATTCGGCACGGGCTGGTGCCGTCCTTGCTGATAACATATTTATTCGGGATGGCCTGGGGATAGTGTTTGTGGATGGCGGTCATTTGGCCCAGTTCCTCATCAAATGGATTGGGCAGCCGGACCGGGCAGACCGCGGCGCAATCGCCGCAGGCATTGCATTTCTCTAAATCAACATATCTGGACTGTTGTAGAACTTTAGCCGTGAAATTACCGGGCTGGCCTTCAACGGCCTGGACCTGGGCGCAGGTGAGAATCTCGATATTGGGATGTTTTTCCACCTCGACCAGGCGCGGTGAGATGGTGCACATGGCGCAGTCATTAGTCGGAAATGTCTTGTCCAACTGGGCCATCCGGCCGCCGATGGCCGGCGACTCTTCGGCCAGATAGACCTTAAAACCGGCGTTAGCCAAATCAAGCGCGGACTGCATTCCGGCAATCCCGCCGCCAACCACTAATACCGCACCTATCTTCTTGTCTGTATCACCGGTGTGACTCATTACCCTTCCCTCTCAATTACGATTAATCAAAATCAAATACTACATAGTGAGAAAGTGTAATGCAATAAAAAAACGCTCTAATTCAGGATACGGGTTACGCATATCATCACTATGTCATTCCCGTGCCCCCTAACGGGGTTCTCATTAATAAGAGTCCCGTAGGGAAAACGGGAATCCAGGACATCCATTGGTTTCTGGATTCCTGCTTTCGCAGGAATGACAAGAAGGTACGTAACTCGTATATCGAATATTGACAATGGAACAGAATGATGTATGATGAGTTGCATGGCTGTAAAAACCGAACTCAACCTACGCGGCGAACATAAGATTGCGCTGGTCGGCAATCCCAACGTGGGTAAAAGCGTTATCTTCGGCCTGTTGACCGGCCAGTATGTCACCGTTTCCAACTATCCGGGTACGACCGTGGAAGTCACCCGCGGCCAGGCCCTCTATGACAAAAGCGGAACCGTTGTGATTGATACGCCCGGCATCAACGGCTTGATTCCCAACTCCGAGGATGAGAAGGTCACCCGGGACATCCTTATCAACGAGGATATAAATTACATCGTCCAGGTGGCAGACGCCAAGAATCTGTCCAGGGCATTATTCTTAAGCATCCAATTGGCTGAAATCGGAATCCCATACTGCCTGGTTCTCAACATGAGCGATGAGGCAAAGAGTTTAGGCATTAAAATAAATATTGCCAAACTAAGCCAGATTCTGGGCGTACCGGTCATACCGACCGTCGCAGTCCAACGCGAAGGTATCAGCCACCTGATAAAGACCATTAGATTCGCTCTGCTCACTACAAGTAAAGATGCTCTGGCCCAGGGAAGCGCCACTGAATTAAAGGGTGAGATAAGTTTAGTATCCTATGAACCGAAGGTTGAAGAGGCAGTAAAGGAATTAATGGACTTATTGAAAAAGAGTCCGGTCCAGACAATATCCACCCGCACTAAACCGAGATTCGGGGCGCTAACCTTGCTGACCGATAGTTATGAGCAATCAAAGGCATGCGATTATCGCGTGATTAGCGATTTTGGGAATTGTGAAATTGGAAAGGTCACTTCTATCCGCGAGCGGTTAAGGGACTCATTCACCAAGCCGCTCAGTTACATCATCAACGAGGCGAGATTAGGCAAAGCCCAGGAGATTGTTAACGAGGTCCAGAAGACAACTAAAGGTTCGACCACCTCAGTGAGCGACTTTCTGGGCCGGATTACCATGCATCCATTCTGGGGCATACCCATACTCCTGCTAATCCTTTTCCTGCTCTATGAATTTGTGGGCGTCTTAGGCGCCACGACCCTGGTCGGCTTCCTTGAGAATACGGTATTCGGTCAATACATCAACCCATTTGCCTCCCAACTATCCGAAAGATTAATCCCGATAGCATGGCTCAGGGATTTCTTTACCGGCCAATACGGCCTGATTACCATGGCCCTGGCTTATGGGTTTGCCATTATCCTGCCCATCGTGGCCACCTTCTTCCTGGCCTTCGGGATTATGGAGGATTCCGGCTACCTGCCCCGTCTGGCCGTGATGGTCAACCGCCTCTTCCGCCTGGTCGGGCTGAACGGCAAGGCGGTCCTGCCGCTGGTGCTCGGCCTGGGATGCGATACCATGGCCACAATGGTTACCAGAATCCTGCCCACCAATAAGGAACGGATTCTGACCACGCTCCTTCTGGCCTTGGGCGTACCCTGCTCAGCCCAGTTAGGCGTGATTATGGGATTATTATCAGGCATTTCACTAAAAGCAACCTTATGGTGGCTCGGATGCCTGCTCGTTATAATGTTCATCGTGGCCTATTTTGCCAACAAGGTCATCAGCGGGGTCTGCTCTGACTTTATGATGGAGATACCGCCGATGAGGATGCCTGAAATTAGGAATATCCTGGCCAAGACCTTTGCCCGGGTAAAATGGTATCTCAAGGAGGTCATTCCGATATTTATCCTGGGCACTGCGGTTCTTTTTGGGCTGGACCAGACCGGGGCGCTGGCATATATCGAGAAACTATTTACGCCGGTGGTGACCGGGCTGATGGGCCTGCCCAAGGACGTTACGGCCGCATTCTTAATCGGATTCTTCCGGCGAGATTACGGCGCGGCCGGGCTGTATGACCTGGCACAGAAAGGTCTTCTCAACCCGCAACAGATAGTGGTTTCGTTGGTGACCATCACGCTGTTCGTGCCCTGCTTTGCCCAGTTCCTGATGATGGTCAAGGAACGGGGCTGGAAGGTGGCACTGCTTATCGTCGCCTTTATCTTCCCTCTGGCAATACTGGTGGGGAGTTTGGTGAACCTAATACTTAATTTAATCGGAGGATTATAAGTCAGATAAAACCTTTTCCCCTATTGTCATTCCGCACTTGATGCGGAATCCAGACCTCTTGGAAACTACTGGATTCCCGTTTTCCCTACGGGACTCTTATTAATGAGAACCCCGTTAGGGGGCACGGGAATGACATGGCGGAAGGACAGGAGATTCTATATGAAAAAGAGGAAAGAGGAAATTCTGGAATTGGCCTGGATGGGCAAGGAAAAAGGCAGTTTCACCAGAGAAGATGTGGAAAAGAGCGCTGATGACCGGATTTCTCCGGGACTATTAGACGAATTGATAAAAGAAGGTTATCTTAAAGAATCCGGCAAACAGATGTCCATGACCGCAGAGGGCGAGAAAGAGGCGCGCCGGTTGATTCGGGCGCACCGCCTGAGCGAGCGGCTCTTCACTGATGTGCTGGACATAAAACCACAGAACATGGAAAAATACGCCTGCACCTTTGAGCATTTTCTGGGCGATGAAGTAGTTAACTCAATCTGCACGATGCTGGGGCATCCGACTGAATGCCCGCACGGCCACCAGATTCCACCGGGGGAATGCTGTAAAAAAGAGCTCAAAGAGATATCATCTATCGTGGTGCCGCTGACTGAACTCAAAATCGGCTCAGAGGCGCGGATTGCCTATGTGGTAACCAAGCATCACCAACGGCTGGACCAGCTCACGGCCTTTGGCATTGTCCCGGGCGCCACGCTCCATCTCCATCAGACCACGCCTTCTTATGTGGTCCGGGTCGGCGAGACCGATATTGCGCTTGATACTGATATTGTTAAAACAATATACGTAAGATACAAAAAAGACCGTGCATAGATTAAATCAGTGAAATGGAAAGAAGATAATCCGGAAAGTTTAATGGCGCCATCAACGCCACTGTCGCCAAATCTTATTAACTAACTTGCTTATTGTCTCTCCGCCTCGGGCACCCGGCCGACCGGCGTATTTATGGCAAAGCTGAAATTCTTGGCCTGATTGCCCGCCTTTTCCGGCATCCGGCTCCAGATGGAATTCATGGCCGGCGTTCCGTAATTTGCCGGCGTATCCTTTTCCACCGTGGTGTTGTATGTCGGCTTGCCCCCGATTTCGATAAACAGCCCGATGTTGTTGCAGCCATAGCGCCAGGAATCAGGAGACATACCCTGGTTGGAAAACCCGAACGAGCTGTTGGTGTAATACTCGTAGGTGTTGTTGCCGCCAATGCTCATGAACACGCCGATGGAATTATTGATGGCTGAGCCGAGCAGGACTCCGCCGCCTGAACCCTTGACCCCGGTATTGTCCAGGGTCTGTTTACCGTCCTTGTCCTTCCATTCCCAGGCCGAGAATTTATTGTCACCGCCCCGGTCCAGGAAAAATGCCACGGCAAAATCGTGCGCCCCGCCCTGTGAAATGGCGTGCCAGACGTGATAGCTATCGCTGCCGGCCTCGTCAATGAACATGGACAGCCCCATATGCGGCGTCGAGCCCTGGACCCAGAACGAGCCCTCGTATTTGTCGTTGCCGGATTTGTCATACAGGATGCCCGTAGAGTACCAGTAAGATGTGGCCTGTCCGTAGACCCCGCATTCGTAGGTATCATCGCCGTTGAAATCCTGGAGAACGCCGGTGCCGCCGGCCATGGAATGACCGCCGAAGATATCGCCCCGCTGGCCCCAGCCGGCCCCCTGGCAGAAATTATAATTGCGCAGGTTGTCGTGTCCTAATTTACCCGGATGAATCAGGTCATACGGCTCGGCCACGTATTTATCATTGCCGCCCGTGTCAATCAAAGCGCCGTAACCGCCTACGAACCCGAATCCCTGGCTGGTGTAGTAGGCGTAATAGGAATCATTGCCGCCCAGCTTGACCAGATTGGCCACGCCGAACGATGCCGAACCCTGGGCTGAGGTGTGCGCCTTGAATGAATCATCACCGCCCCGGTCCCAAAGCAGTCCCACGCCGAAATAACACATGCCCTGGGCGTTGTTCACGGCCGTAAATGTGTCGTCGCCTGAATTGTCCAGCAGGAATCCGTAACCAAGAATCCCCGCGCCCTGGCTGCATGGCGTGTCCTTGTCCGCCGCATAGGTGTCATTGCCGGACCAATCTATGATGGTGGAAATCGGATGCTCCAGTTTATATGAAGCCGCGGCCGGTCCTTTGTAGGTGTCGTTGCCGTAGAGGTCGATAATCGCCAGATAGTTCTCGCACTGGTAGGTATTTTCCTCGTCCTTACTATTAAATACCACCTTGCCCAGAGGCGTATCTATCTCAAATGCCAGATTGCTGATGTTGACCGCGACCATGGTCGGCGTAGCCACGCCTTCGGTCGTGACTGCCTTGGCCGGCTTATCCAGGAACGCCTCGAGTTCACAGATGGCTTTCAGGTTAAGCCCGGCGCCGGTATAGAGGTCGTCATAATCCAGTGCCTGGCCTAAATCCCAGTTGACCACATCCATATCATTAAATTCCTCATCTGTGTCCTCCTTCGTAGCAAACCCAAGAACCGCGCAATCAAAGGCGTGCTGGAGCCGTTCCTTGGGATAGTTTCGCACGGCCCGGTCGCGATAGAATTTGGCCTCCCTGGCGCCTAAAATTAGTTTAGCAATATAGGCCTGCAATTCCGGCGGCACGTCTTTCAAAGCGTTGGCTATAGCCACCCGGTTTTCCTCTGTGATAATGGCATCGCACTTCTTGGCCAGCTCCAGAAGCGCCTCCTGGACCGGCATATCCTTCTTGGGCTCCAGCTCCGGCACGTATTCATATCTGTATGCGGCCCGATGTCCAGTGCGCAGTTGGGAAATTCCGAACTGCTCGAACACGCCCTTGGCCGTATCAGATATGTTTTTCTCCTGGGCCTTAACCAAGTCAAAGCAGAACTTGGGGAATTCGTAGGGATTCTTCCAATAGCGCACAAAATGGGGCTGGACCATGACCTGCTGGGCTGCCAGAGTATCCAGGGTCTGGGGGTCGAGCCGGGCGGTTTCTCTGGTCAGGCCCTTGGTATTTAATAGGTATGCGACGATATCCGTATCGCTGACAATGCCTTCTAACTTAGCTACAGATTGCGGCTGGGTCGGGACAGGTGCCGGTGCCGGCTCCTTTACCTGAGCCAGACCGACCGCGCTGACAATCAGGACAATACTAATGCCGAGAAAAGAAATAAGTTTATGATGTGATAGCATACTATATTCCTTTCGTAAAATTATGAAGCATCTAATCTATAAAACAGAATCATTAATAGCAAGGAAAACTGTCCCGCCTTTGGCGGGATCTGCCTAAGGCATGACAACCACAGATGACACAGATGTACACAGATTTATTATTGACACCCTCAACCTAAACTGCTATAATAACCACATGATAAAAAAGGTGGTAAAGAAGAACAATCTAAAAACCTACTCGGAAATAAAAGACAACCTGGCCTACTGGTTAAGCAAGCCCACAACCGAACGGATTTCCGCAGTTGAATTCTTAAGGAGACAATTCTATGGAAGTTCAACCCGACTTCAGAGACTTGCTCGCGTTATTCAACGCCCATAAAGTCAAATACATCATTGTCGGCGCCTATGCCCTGGCCTATCACGGCGCGCCCCGGGCCACGGGCGATATTGATATCTTGGTCCATCCTGATGAACAGAACGCCCGGGCAATTCTCAAGGCGATTAATGAATTCGGGCTCGGCTCGATGAACCTGGAAATCAAGGACTTTACCTTGTCTGGCAAGATTGTCCAGCTCGGCGTGGCTCCGGTCAGGATTGATATTGTCACCTCGATTACCGGCGTGGACTGGTCCGAAGCCAGCGCCGGCGGTGAAAAGGGATTATACGGCGATGTGCCGGTCCAATACCTGGGTAAAAAGCAATTCATCTCCAACAAACGCGCCCTGGGCCGGAAGAAAGACCTGGCCGACATCGAAGCCCTGGGCGAATAACAGAAACTATAATCATAGACCACAGATTACACAGATTCCGCAGATTAATCGGTGTAATCAGCGAAATCTGTGGTTGCAATGCTTGACATCCCGGACCAAATTTGGTAGACAGCCAGTGTGTGAGTATATGAAAAAATCCATTATCGTTCTAATTGGAATAATACTTCTGGCCGGATGCAGCGCCATGCCACAAAAAGAAACCGTCATTAAGAAAATCCAGCAATTCCTGCCCGGCGTTAAAGAACTGCCGACCAATTTAGATAATGAAGAAATCTTAAGCGGCCATTTTGCCGACCCTAATCCGGCCCTGGGTATGGGAGGGTTTACCGGATGTGATTTATATCTCTTCCCTGATAAAACCTATTTCTATCTTGAATGGGGCTGTCTTTCTCCGGCGTATATTGCAGACAAAGGCATCTGGATTTATAAAGACGGGCGATTAACCCTTCAATCAGACAACTTTTTCCCAAAGAAATATCAGCATCTATCAGGAGAGAAGAATTACATTCCGATGTTACTCCCCTATGAAGGGAAAGATTGGCTCCTTATTATGGGGCTGGGAAGGGAATTCTCGTATTATAAAAAGACAACAACCAAAGGTGATAAGACTCAGCTATTGATATGCACGCTGGGAAAATCAGAAACCGTTACAAATGACTCAAAAGAAAAATTGTTCACTAAGTATTGGCAAGCAAGATACTCAGAACTTGACGAACTGCTTGAGTCAAATAATAAAACCATAGAACTTAACCCGAAAGATACCATTGCCTGGTATATCAAGGGTGATACCCTATACAAATTACAACGGTATAAGGACTCTATTGAAGCATTTGACAGGGCGATAAAACTTACCCCCGGACTATCCGATGCCTGGTATTATCGGGCGCAGATATATTCATATCAACTAAAGGATAGGCAAAATGCCCTCAGCAATTTAGCCCAGGCAGTAAGATTGGATGCCGAACTCAAGGAAAAGGCCAGAAAAGACGGGTATTTTAGAGAACTCTCGGCTGACGAGGAATTCAATAAGATAACCTTTATCCCCGGTTATGAGTTACGCGAAGCGGCTCTTGAAGCCATTGAAGGAGGCCGTTTTGATGAGGCCAGGGAACTCAGCCATAAAGCCCTTAAAGCCAATCCGTCTTTTAAAGAGAAGTTGTGCAATGTCTGGTGGAACAAGGGCTGGGAATTTGAAAGAACCAACCGGCTTGAAGAAGCGGTTGTATGTTATAGCAATGCATCAGAATGCGCTCCCAAAGAAGGTTTCTACCTGTTTGATAAAGCGAAAATACTGGATAAGATGGGAAGATATGACGAGGCAATTAAGGTGTATGACAAAATCATAGAACTTGGACCCAATCAGAATACCCAGGAAGCATGGTATCAAAAGGCAGGCGTCTTTGATAAATTAGGTAAGTATGAAGAGGCGATTCAGGTCTATGATAAATACCTGGAACTGACTCCGAAACCGAATAGAACCTGGGCCTGGTGTAATCAGGGAGATATTCTGTCCAAGGCAGGTAAATATGACGAGGCAATTAAAGCGTATGATAAAGCCATAGAGATTGACACTGAACATCCTTGCCGGGAGTGGTATAGCCGGGCTCGTGTATATTCCCTGGCAAAGAACAGAAAAGAAACACTGGATAGTTTAGCCAAAGCGGCAAATATATGTAAGAAACGTAAAGAAGAAGCAAGAGAAGACAAAACATTCCAGTGGCTCTGGGGAGACGAGGAATTTGATAGGATAACCAGATAATTCTCTGTGGCCTTTGTGCTCTTTGTGGTTAAATGTATTACCCGCCAGAGGCGGGTCTAAGAGCCAGTAACTCACTGCGTTCTAACTGGCTCTAAGAAAGGATTTATTATGCGCATATTTACACGCGGCGACTTAGACGGTTTTGCCTGTTCGGTCCTGGTCACTACCATGGAAAGCGTCAAGGAGATAATGTTCGTGCATCCCAAGGACGCCCAGGACGGCCGGTTCGAGGCGACCAGCGAGGATATCCTGGTCAACCTGCCCTATGTCAAGGGTTGCGGCCTGTGGTTTGACCACCACATCTCCGAGGAAAAGAAGTTAAAAGATATGAAGGGCTTTAAGGGCGCCTATGCGGTGGCGCCCAGCGCGGCCCGGGTGGTCTTCAATTACTACCGCTCGCCCAAACTCGACGCCTATAAGGAAATGCTCCACGACATCGACCGGTTTGACAGCGGACAACTGACCACCGAAGACGTGGTTGACCCCAAGGGCTGGATTCTGCTCGGTTATACCCTGGACCCACGCTCCGGACTGGGCCCGGAATTCCAGAAATACTTCCGCTGGCTGGTGGAATATGTCAAGGAGGTGCCGCTGGAAAAAGTCCTGGAACACCGCGAGGTCAAGAAACGGATAGATAAACTCCGGGCTGAGCAGGCCGAATTCACCCAGATACTAAAGGAACACGCCAAACAGGACGGCAATGTGGTCCTGACCGACCTGCGCCATCTCAACAACGTCCCGACCGGCAACCGATTCCTGGTCTACACCATGTTCCCCCAGGCCAATGCCGAGGTGCGGATATTCTGGGGCAAGGCCAAGCAGAACGTGGTCATTGCCTGCGGGCACAGCATCTTCAACCGGACCTGCAAATCCAATATGGGCCGGATGCTGGCTGAATACGGCGGCGGCGGCCATACCGGCGCCGGCACCTGCCAGGTGCCTACGGAAAAGTCCGAAGAGACCATAAAGGAAATAATTAAGCGGTTAAAAGAAGATTAGAAGAATCACCGCAGAGACGCAAAGTTCGCTGAGAAAACCATTAAGTATTACTCGGCGCCCTCTGCGCCTTTGCGGTAAAATATTACGGCCGGACTCCCGGAAAGGAACGATTATGGACCGACTGAATAAATGGATAACCCGCTATCTGGCATTGGAAGCCATCTATGTGATTTGCCTGGCAATCTTCCTGTTCCTCATCTGGACCTTCCGCGAACAACTCTTAAGCCAGTATTCCTGGTTAACTATCCGGGGCATGACCAGGAATAGCGCCAACACATTCCTAGAGATTACCTTTTCATTGGCCTGCCTGGGCAATGTCATCGCAGCGGTCATAACCCTCTGGGTCTTATTGCGCAAGGACCGACCGGCTATAACAATGGACAATTTCCTGATTCCGGCCATTAATCTGATTATGGCGATTGTCGTCTCACCCATAATATTGGACATCCTGTATCACCAAGCATTTGCCAGTTACTCAATGGGAAGGAATTTCTGAGCCCGGCGGGACCAGAAATTACGGTCTGAAAACCCCAAAAACATCCCAAAATACCCCCATTTTTAGCTCCGAAATGCCCGTTTTTAGTGTTTTTTACTCTCCTATCCCCTTATAAATCAACCTCTTACAAAGAGAGGGGGGAGTCCCCCACCCACCCTATGGAGTACCCATACCCTGCCTAAAGATTACCCTTAACCAGCATAAAGATTACCCTTGACCAGGATAAAGATTACCCTGCACCAATATAAAGATTACCCTTGACCAGCATAAAGATTACCCTTGACCAATATAAAGATTACCCTCGACCAGGATAAAGATTATGGTATGGGTGTTGAAAAGCGCAGATAAAATCGGATGAAATTGGCATATGCCCCGGAATTCCCGGATTAATTCGTATGTGTCCCCAGATTAACTGGGTCTTGTTGCGCAAGGACCGGCCGGCTATCACTATGGACAACTTCCTGATCCCGGCTATCAATCTGATTATGGCGATTGTCGTCTCGCCCATAATATTGGACATCCTGTATCACCAGGCGTTTGCCAGCTATGTAACAGGCCGGAATTTCTGAGCCCAGCGGCCCGGGATTGAAATTTCTCACCACCAAGACACAAAGACCACAAAGGTATCATTCCCGCCTCTTTTGTCATTCCCGCCCCCGCCGTTGGCGGGGATAAACTGCAGCGGGAATCCAGTTGGATATCTCACTGCTTAATTTCCATTCTTTATGACCAAGGTATGCTACTGTTTAAGCCAGGATAGGTAGGAGGTTGAACAAGGGTATGCAGGAGGTTTAACCAGGGTATGCAGAATGTTCAATCAGGGTATGCAGGAGATTTAACCAGGGTATGCAGAATGTTCAATCAGGGTATGCAGGAG
>ERZ1292630.997-Hain-H41-02um-R3-997-length-28492-cov-6_pt2 | contig 25549 bp, 30 predicted proteins | sample MGYA00564408_ERZ1292630 | MGnify/ENA primary metagenome ERZ1292630 (study PRJEB36523, sample SAMEA6512641) | groundwater metagenome | collected 2019-01-08 | study: AquaDiva: Metagenomics assemblies of 32 groundwater samples
GAAGTGGCGGTGGTGGAAATCGGCGGCACGGTGGGCGATATCGAATCGTTGCCGTTTTTGGAAGCGATACGCCAAATGGCGATCGAGGTGGGGCGCAATAACGCCTGCTTTATTCATCTGACGCTGGTGCCCTATATCCCCAGCGCGGGCGAAATCAAGACCAAGCCCACCCAACACTCTGTCAAAGAGTTGCGCGGTATCGGTATTCAACCCGATGTGCTGCTGTGCCGCGCGGATCGCCCTTTGCCGCCGGATGAACGGCGCAAGATCGCGCTGTTTACCAATGTGCTGGAAGAGGCCGTGATTTCCGCCGTTGATGTGGACAGCATCTACAAAATCCCACGCATTCTGCATGATCAACGCCTGGATGAGATCGTCTGCCATAAGCTGGATTTAAATCCGCCGCCGGCCGATCTGTCGCAATGGGATCAGCTGATTTACGACAAAGAGCATCCCGAGCATGCAGTGGATATTGCGCTGGTCGGCAAATATGTTGACCTGACCGAATCGTACAAATCGCTGTCGGAGTCCTTGATTCACGCCGGCATCCACACCAAGAGCAAGGTCAATATCCACTACATCGATTCCGAAACGCTGGAAGGCGGCGATGTGTCAGCGCTCGCCGGCATGAACGCGATTCTGGTACCGGGCGGATTCGGCATGCGGGGTGTGGAAGGCAAGATCAACGCTATTCGCTATGCACGCGAGAATAAGATTCCCTACCTCGGCATCTGCCTCGGCATGCAGTTGGCGGTGATTGAATACGCGCGCGATGTGGCGGGCATGCCCAGCGCGCATAGCACTGAATTTGATCCCGACACACCCTATCCGGTAGTGGCTTTGATCACCGAATGGCTCGACCGCTCGGGTCATGTCGAGCAACGCACCGAAACCTCGCATCTGGGCGGCACCATGCGACTTGGCGGTCAAGCGTGCGACTTGGTGCCGGGTAGTCTTGCCCGCACTATTTACGCTAAAGATACGATCACTGAGCGCCATCGCCATCGCTATGAAGTCAACAATAGCCTATTGCAAAAGCTCGAGCAGGCCGGCCTGAAGGTGAGCGGACGTTCGCAGGGGGTGGAGCATTTGTGCGAGATGATTGAGCTGCCCAACCATCCTTGGTTTGTGGCGGTACAGTTTCATCCCGAATTCACTTCCACGCCAAGATACGGCCATCCCTTGTTTTCATCCTTTATCCGTGCGGCTGTGCAACAGCACGAACAATCACCTAGCGAAGTTACCGCCCAGAAGGCGCTCTCATGAAATTATGCAGTTTTAATGTCGGTCTCGATCAGCCTTTGTTTCTAATTGCCGGCCCATGCGTGATCGAGTCGAAACAACTTGCGCTGGATACTGCCGGCCAATTGAAGGAAATCTGTGCCGACTTGGGCATCCCCTTCATTTTCAAATCGTCCTATGACAAAGCCAACCGCAGCGCCGGTGTTTCGTTTCGCGGCTTGGGCATGAGTGAAGGCCTGCGGATTTTAGACGAGGTACGGCGGCAGATCGGCGTGCCGGTGTTGACTGACGTGCATGCGGAAGATGAAATAAATGAAGTCGCAGCGGTGGTGGATGTACTGCAAACGCCTGCGTTTTTGTGCCGCCAGACTGATTTCATTCAAGCGTGCGCCGCGACGGGAAAACCGGTGAATATCAAAAAAGGCCAGTTCTTAGCACCTTGGGATATGAAAAACGTAGTGGATAAAGCCAAAGCGGCCAACGGCGGCGCGGATACCATCATGGTATGCGAGCGTGGCGCGTCCTTTGGCTACAACACCTTGGTATCCGATATGCGCGGCTTGGCCATTATGCGCAACACCGGCTGCCCGGTCGTGTTCGCTGCAACTCACTCCGTGCAACAGCCAGGCGGGTTGGGTACCAAGAGCGGCGGTCAGCGTGAATTCGTGCCGGTGTTGGCGCGTGCAGCCGTGGCGTCCGGCATTGCTGGTGTATTCATGGAAACGCATCCAAATCCTGAAGTAGCCTTGTCGGATGGTCCCAATGCCTGGCCTTTGCCGCGCATGAAAGAATTGCTGAGTACGCTGAAAGAGCTCGATATGCTGGTCAAGAAGACTGGGTTTATTGAAACTGAATTTATGAATAGTTAGGAATAAAAAAATGAGTGCAATCGTTGATGTGATCGCGCGCGAGATTCTGGATTCGCGCGGCAACCCCACTGTGGAAGCGGATGTGTTGTTGGAGTCCGGCGTGATTGGCCGCGCCTCTGTGCCTTCCGGCGCCTCGACCGGCAGCAAGGAAGCCGTTGAATTGCGCGACGGAGATAAGCAGCGCTATAACGGCAAAGGCGTGCTGCGCGCGGTGGAAAATGTGAACACCGAAATTTGCGAAGCGATCATCGGCCTCGATGCGGAAGAGCAGACATTCATCGACCGAACCCTGATTGATCTCGACGGTACGGAGAACAAGGCGCGCCTAGGCGCGAACGCGATTCTAGCCGTGTCGCTGGCGGTGGCCAAAGCAGCCGCCGAAGAATCCGGCTTGCCGCTCTATCGTTACCTCGGCGGCGCGGGGCAAATGCAATTGCCGGTGCCGATGATGAATATCATCAACGGCGGCGCACACGCCAACAACAGCATCGACATGCAAGAATTCATGATCATTCCGGTCGGCGCGCAAAGCTTCCGCGAAGCGCTGCGTTATGGCGCGGAAGTATTCCATGCGCTGAGAAAAATTCTCGATGGCCAAGGCCATGTCACGACGGTGGGCGACGAAGGTGGTTTTGCACCAAATCTGGAGAATAACGAAGCCGCGCTCAAAGTCATCATGGAAGCGATCAAGGCTGCGGGTTACACGCCCGGTGCCGATATCGCTATTGGCATCGATTGCGCCAGTTCCGAGTTTTATGAAAATGAACGCTATACCCTGGCCTCGGAAAAACGCGCGCTGACCTCGGCTGAATTTACCGATCTCTTGGCTAGCTGGTGCGACAAGTATCCGATCATCAGTATTGAAGACGGCATGAGCGAGCATGACTGGGCGGGCTGGAAATTGCTCACCGATAAACTCGGCAAGAAAGTGCAGCTAGTTGGCGACGATCTATTCGTGACCAACACTAAGATTCTGCGCGAGGGTATCCAGCAGGGCGTGGCGAACTCGATCTTGATCAAAATCAACCAAATCGGCACGCTGACCGAGACCTTTGCCGCGATCGAAATGGCCAAGCGCGCCGGCTACACCGCCGTAGTGTCGCACCGCTCGGGCGAGACCGAGGATACGACGATCGCCGACATTGCCGTCGCCACCAACGCGCTGCAAATCAAGACCGGCTCGCTCTCACGTTCTGATCGCATGGCCAAATACAACCAACTACTGCGCATCGAGGAAGAGCTCGGCGATAGCGCCACCTATCCCGGCCGCGAGGCGTTCTACCAAATCAGCTGATGAACCTGCGCTGGCTCACCCTTATTCTGGTTGGGCTGATTGCCGCGCTGCAATATCCTTTGTGGCTGGGCAAAGGCAGCTGGCTCAAGGCATGGGAAGTCGACCAAGAGCTTTCCAAGCAGAAGCTGGAAAATACTCGCCTCAAAGCCCGCAACAGTTCATTGGAGGCGGAAGTCAAAGACCTGAAGACGGGTTATGGCGCCATCGAAGAGCGCGCTCGATCCGAGTTGGGCATGCTGAAGCAGGACGAGATATTTTTTCAGGTGCTGGAAGAGGCTAAGCCGGTCGTAACGCCGCTTTCACCTACGGCCAAATCCCCAGCTAAACCCCCAGTCAAGCCGAACTAAGCTACGAAGCATTCGAGATGGCGCAGACCATCGCCGTGCACGAAACGGATGATGCCCGCCTTGTCTTCCGCCCGTTTAAGCGCGGTCTCGAATTCCGCGCTGGACGGCACATTCTCGTAGATTTCCATCCACAGCAATGGCTCGCCACGTTTTTTCAGCAGCCGACCGGCGACGCTGAAATGCGCTTCCATCTCATATTGGATTTGCTTGACCGCAGCGTCGGCTTCCAGCGTGCGCTCAGGATCAACGCGATAATAAATGTAGTAGTGGAACATGGTTGAAGGTGATCTGCTTACGCCGGAATGGCATAAGGCAGCACGCCTAATTTCAGCGTGGGTCCATCCATAGATTTCCAGTGAATGGCGTTGCCTTCCACGCTCGCTATTTGAATCACCGCCAGTACGTCATAGCCACCGGTAGGCGCGGGCGCGGCGTTAACGATCATGCCGGCCGCTTGATCGGGTAAGTCGGCGCTGAATAATTCATCCCCCGGAGCAGGGGCAGTATCCAACTTCAGATTGCCGATATACATGCGGCGTTTGAGTTTGCCCAAATATTGGGTGCGGGCCACGATTTCTTGACCGGGATAACAGCCTTTTTTGAAGTTCACGCCGCCAATTAATTCATAGTTGACCATCTGCGGCACGAAAGCTTCCTGCGTGCCGGGCAAAATGGTGGGGATGCCGGCGCGTATCATCAGCCCGTCCCAGACGGCCGTGCCCACCGGTTTGGCCTGCTGCGTCAGTTTGTTCCATATTGTGCTGGCTTGATCTGGCGAAATCAGTAGTTCGAATAGGTCGCCGGGTAAACGCAGAATGCTTCCACTCGCATGATGCGCCAAACCATGCACGGTGGACGGCGCTTCGCCCAGCACGCTGGTCACCACCGCTTGCGCGCCCGCTCCACCCACGCCTAGACGTACCCAGGCATCGCTTACGTCGCTGACTTTTACTTTCGAACGTAGCACGAACATACTGAGGCGCTTTTGAATCGGCTCGCGCAAGCTGGCGGGCAATTGCGCGACATAACTATTCGGCGCGTCTTGCCAAAGCAGGAAATTAGCGATCATGCGGCCCTTGGGGGAGCAGTAGCTGGTGAGTTGACTATTGCCGCCATCAAGCAGGCGCAGGTCGTTGGAGAGCTGGCCTTGCAAATAGGTTTGCGCGTCTTCGCCCGCGAACTGGATCAGGCTTAGGTTGGATAGATCAGCTACAATGGTTTGATCAAGCGCATAGCGCAATTCGGCCGACGCGTTGCCAAAATGCTGAACACGACCGTTTTGCATGACGGCGCCGAGGGATTCGAGAAAAGTTTGCCAGCTTGCATTCATGTCGGATAAAGCCTGTGAAAAATAGGGTTAAAATACTTGGCCAAGGTTCGTTAACATAATGGCGATCCAAGCATTTTACAAGCGCGCATGAAATCTAATCGCCCTGTTTATCTTAATTTACGCCACATCCGGCAGCCTCTGCCGGCCATCGTTTCTTTTTTGCATCGGGTCAGTGGTGCATTTTTATTTCTGGGTATTCCTCTTTTACTCATCGTATTCGAAGCTTCTCTGGCGGGGCAGGATTCATTTGTCGCGATGCTCAACAATCCGCTGATCAAGTTTGCGTTATTCACCTTGCTCACGGCGTATTTTTATCACTTCTTTGCGGGCCTACGTTTTTTATTGCTCGATCTAGGCTGGGGCGTGGCGCTCGCGCAAGCACGTCGTGCATCGTGTGCGGTGTTATTGGCGGCGGCTTTCTGCGCGGCTACGCTCGGAGCCTGGCTATGGTGAAACGCATCGTCTCCGGCGCGCACTATGGTTTAAAAGATTGGCTGGTACAGCGCTTCACCGCGGTAATCATGCTGATTTATACCTTGGCCTTACTAGGCTGGCTGATCATGCAGCGACCGGTGGATTACGACACTTGGCGCGCCTTGTTCGGTGCGGCCTGGATGCGCTATTTCACCCTGTTGTTTGCCTTCAGCCTGTTGCTCCACGCCTGGGTCGGCGTGCGCGATATCCTGATGGATTATGTGCACTCGACCCGGCTGCGCTTACCTTTGCAAGTTGCCACCATTGTGGCGTTGCTGATTTATTCGATGTGGGCGATGAATATTTTGTGGAGCGTCGCATGAGTTTGCCCAAGCGCACCTTCGACGCCTTGGTGATCGGCGCCGGCGGCGGCGGTTTGCGCGCAGCGCTGCAACTCGCCGATGCCGATTTAAAAGTCGCGGTCGTGTCCAAGGTATTTCCTACCCGCTCGCATACTGTGGCCGCACAGGGCGGCATCAACGCCGCGCTCGGTAATGTCTCGCCCGACAACTGGCATTGGCATATGTACGACACCATCAAGGGCTCGGACTATCTGGGGGACCAGGACGCCATCGAATTCATGTGCCGCGCGGCGGCGCAGACGGTGCGCGAACTGGAACATTACGGCTTGCCGTTCTCGCGCCTGGATAACGGCAAGATCTACCAGCGCACCTTCGGCGGCCAATCCGCCCACTTTGGCCAAGGCCAAGCGGTGCGCGCCTGCGCCGCCGCCGATCGAACCGGCCACGCCATGCTGCACACGCTGTATCAGCAGAACATTCGCGCCAAGACACATTTCTTCGATGAGTTTTACGCCCTTGATCTGGTGAAGGATGAAGAAGGCTATGTATTGGGGGTGGTGGCCTTGGAAATCGAAACTGGCGAGCCGCTGCTAATTGAAGCGCGCACCACGCTGCTCGCGACCGGCGGTGCGGCGCGCATTTTCCGCACCTCGACCAATGCGCTGATCAACACCGGCGATGGCTTGGGCATGGCGCTGCGCGCCGGCATTCCGCTGCAAGATATGGAGTTTTTCCAATTTCACCCGACCGGTATCGCGGGTGTGGGCAATCTGATTTCCGAAGCGGCACGTGGCGAGGGCGGGTTTTTGGTGAACCGGCACGGCGAGCGCTTCATGCAGCGCTATGCGCCGGAGACTACCGATTTGGCCAGCCGCGATGTGGTGAGTCGCGCCATTGTCACGGAAGTGCGCGCGGGCAACGGCTGCGGCGAGCAGGGTGATCATGTGTGGCTCAAGCTGGATCATCTGGGCGCGGACAAAATCAAATCGCGCCTGCCCGGCATCCGTGATTTGGCACGGCGCTTCGCTCACGCCGATCCGATCGAGGCGCCAATTCCGGTCTTCCCCACCGCGCATTACATGATGGGCGGCATCCCGAGCAATCGTCACGGCCAAGTCGTAGCACCTACCGCCACTGGCCCAGAAGAAGCCGTGCCGGGGCTGTATGCGGTGGGCGAATGCGCCTGCGTGTCGGTGCATGGCGCCAATCGCTTGGGCGGCAATTCGCTGCTCGATATCGTGGTGTTCGGCCGCGCCGCCGGCAGCCACATGCTGGATTACTTGCGCGAAAATCCTTATCCGCGTCCGATCCCGAGAGAAGCCACCGAGCTTGCGCTTGCGCGCTTGGCGCGCTGGGAACGGGGTGGGCCGGGCGAATCGATTCCCGAGATTCGCGAAGCGATGCGCAAGATCATGGAAGATCACTGCGGCGTTTTCCGCTCCAGCGCGGGCTTACGCGAGGGCGTGGAAAAAATGCAAGTCCTGCGCGAACGCTTTTCGCGCGCAGTGCTGCACGATCAGAGCAAAATCTTCAACACCGCGCGCATCGAAGCGCTGGAGTTGGAAAATATGCTGCAAACGGCGCTGGCGAGCATTGTCTCGGCTAGTGGCCGGCATGAGAGCCGGGGGGCGCATTCGCAGGTGGATTTCCCCGTACGCGACGACAAAAATTGGCTGAAGCACAGCTTGTATTTCCTCGAAGGCGGCCGCCTCGACTACAAGCCGGTGCGCTTGAAACCGCTTACCGTCGAATCTTTCCCCCCCGTTCCCCGCACCTATTAGAAAAGGCCGGATACCGATGCGTTTCTCCATTTATCGCTATAACCCGGAATCCGGCGCAAAACCCAGCATGCAGGATTACACGCTCGACATCGCGCCGGAAGGCAAGATGTTGCTGGATGCGATTTTGGCGCTCAAAGATATCGACCCCACTTTGTCGGTACGCCGCTCCTGCCGCGAAGGTGTGTGCGGTTCGGATGCGATGAATATCAACGGACAAAATGGTTTGGCTTGCATCACGCCCTTGGCCGATTTAAAACAACCGATTGAACTGCGCCCGCTGCCGGGTCTGCCTGTGATCCGCGATTTGATCGTGGATCTGACGCAGTTCTATCAGCAATACCGCTCGATTCAACCTTACCTGATCAACCACGACCCGGAGCCGGAGATCGAGCGTTTGCAATCGCCCGCCGAGCGCGCCGAGTTGGATGGCGCGTATGAATGCATGCTGTGCGCTTGCTGCTCCACTGCCTGTCCTTCGTTTTGGTGGAACCCGGATAAATTCGTTGGCCCCGCCGGCTTGTTGCAAGCCTATCGCTTCATCGTTGATAGCCGCGACCAAGCGACCAATGCGCGGCTGGACGATCTGGAAGATCCTTACCGCTTGTTCCGTTGTCACGGCATTATGAATTGCGTCGAAGTCTGCCCCAAGGGCCTCAATCCCACCGAAGCGATTGGCCGGATTAAATCCTTGCTCGTTGACCGCACCGTATGAGCGAAATGAACCGCCTGCGCTGGAAATGCCGGCGCGGCATGCTCGAACTCGATCTGGTGCTGAATCAATTTCTGGAACAGGATTATTCGGCATTGGATTTAGCTTCGAGGCAGGCGTTTGTAACACTGCTCGAAGCCGGAGATGAAGAGTTATGGACGCTCATCACTGATGAAGAAGTCTGCGCCACCCCCGAACTGCAAGCGGTGATGGGCCGACTGCGCACATGCTGAGGTTATCGCTCAAGTCTTCCCGCCAGTTGGCCGCAGGGCTAGCGCTTGGGCATCTCGCCGCAGTAGGGTGCGTGGCGATCGTACCCTTACCCCTTTGGTTGAAAATATTGCTGAGCGTGATACTCGTCTCGAACCTGATTCAATCGCTCACGCGCGAAGCATGGCGAGTGTGGCCGTCCAGCATCGTCGAATTGCAATGCGAGCGCGAAGGCGGTGTCCTGGTCAAAATGCGCAGCGGTAAAGAGTTTGAAGCGTGCGTGCTCGGCAGCAGCTTCGTTGCGTCGTATCTCACTATCGTATTGCTTAAACCGAACGCAAGCCGGCGCGCGTGCGCGGTGCTTATTCTGCCGGATGCGGCTGAGCCGGAGCTGTTCCGGCAGTTGCGGGTTTGGCTGAAATGGCGGGTGGGGCGGGGTGTCGAGCCGGAGGCGAGTGCGGGTTGGGCGGGACGGGTTTGAAAAGCAGCAGGCTGTATAAACCAAAAAGCTTAGCCGCGAATTAATGCTAATTAACGCTAATGAACCTTTGCATAAGGCAGGGTGAAAAATTAGCGTCAATTGGCGTTAATTCGCGGCAAAAGACCGAATTAAGCCGAGCTTGGCACGAGCACCGTATTCTCAGCCTTTGCCAGCATCTCCGGATAATCGCGGCTGAAATGCAGACCACGACTCTCATGCCGCGCCATGGCGCAGCGCACAATCAATTCAGCCGTCAGCAACAAATTGCGCAATTCCAATAGATCGTTGCTGACGCGGAAGTTGCGGTAGTACTCGTTGATTTCTTCCTTGAGCAATTCAATGCGATGCAATGCCCGCTCCAGGCGTTTGTTGGTGCGCACGATGCCTACATAATCCCACATGAATCGGCGCAACTCGTCCCAATTGTGGGCGATGACGATTTCTTCGTCCGCATCCGTGACGCGGCTTTCATCCCAGGCGGGCAAGGCAGGTGGGGGAAAGACACTTTGCGCCAGGATGTCATGCGCTGCAGCGCGACCGAATACCAGGCATTCGAGCAGGGAGTTGCTCGCTAGACGATTCGCACCGTGTAGCCCCGTGAACGCGACTTCTCCCACCGCATATAACCCGTCTACATCGGTGCGCCCTTGGCGATCGGTGATCACGCCCCCGCAACTGTAATGCGCCGCAGGCACCACCGGGATCGGATCGCGCGTGATGTCGATGCCCAATGCCAAGCAGCGCTCGTAAATGTTGGGGAAATGTTCGCGCACGAAGGCGGCGGGCTTGTGTGAAATGTCCAGATAGACGCAATCAAGGCCGCGCTTTTTCATCTCATAGTCGATCGCGCGCGCCACCACGTCACGCGGCGCGAGTTCGGCGCGGGCGTCGTGCTCTGACATGAAGCGAGAGCCATCCGGTAATTTCAACAAACCCCCTTCACCGCGCACCGCTTCAGTGACGAGAAACGATTTGGCATGCGGATGGTACAAACAGGTCGGATGAAACTGAATGAATTCCATATTCGCCACCCGGCAGCCCGCGCGCCAGCCCATGGAGAGGCCGTCTCCGGTCGCCACATCCGGGTTGGTAGTGTAGAGGTACACTTTGCCCGCGCCGCCGCTGGCCAACACGGTATGTTGCGCGGAAAACGTAACGACCCGGCCCGAGCTTTTGTCGAGTGCGTACAGTCCATAGCAACGCTTGCCCGGACGATTGAGCTTGGCATCGGTGATGAGGTCGATCGCGATGTGATCTTCGAATAGGGTGATATTGGGATGCGATTTCACGCGCTCGACCAGGGTGGTTTGCACTGCATGGCCGGTGGCGTCCGCCGCGTGGATAACGCGGCGCTGGCTATGCCCGCCTTCGCGCGTGAGGTGATAGCCGGTGGCATTGTCGGCATCGCGCGTAAAGGGCACGCCTTGGTCGATCAACCACTGAATCGCTTCGCGCCCCTGGGAGACGACATGGCGCGTGACCTCTGCATCGCACAAGCCGGCGCCGGCGATCAAGGTATCTTGGACATGCGCCTCGATCGAATCGTCGGCGGCCAAAACTGCGGCGATGCCGCCTTGCGCCCAATCACTGGCGCCATCGAGCAGGCGGCGTTTGGTAATGATCCCCACCCGGCGCTGATCGGCCAGATGCAGGGCGGTCGTCAGGCCAGCCAGGCCGCTACCGACAATCAGAACTTCAAAAGATTCAGGCATATTGTTAAATGTGTTTTGGTTAACCCTTACGGGCCAAGACCAATTCTAAGTGAACTCTCGGCACATTGGCCGGTCTTTTAGTTAGATGATGACTTCCGTTCCCGATTTTTTGACATAGACGGTATACTTTGGGCCTTCTAACCGACATGCCAATTGGGGCGCTTGCCCCACCAACTACCAAAACGGAACGGCCCCGCATGGGAGAACGGGAAATCGACCAAGCCCTGGTCGAACGCGCGCAAGCCGGCGACAAGCATGCCTTCGAGCTGCTGGTCGTCAAGTACCAGCGCAAGCTGGCGCGGCTGTTGTCGCGCTTCATTCGTGACTCGGCGGAGGTGGAAGACGTGTCGCAGGAAGCTTTCATTAAAGCCTACCGTGCCTTGCCCGGATTCCGGGGCGAGAGCGCGTTTTATACCTGGCTCTATCGCATTGGCATCAATACCGCTAAAAATTATCTGGTGTCCCGAGGCAGGCGCGCGCCGACCAGTACCGAATTCGATATCGAGGAAGCGGAGTCGTTTGAGGATGCAGGTCTTCTGCATGACCTGAATACGCCGGAAGCCACGCTGCTCACCAAAGAGATCGGCGATACCGTGAACGCGGCGGTCGAAGCCCTGCCCGAGGAACTGCGCACTGCGCTGACCTTGCGCGAAATGGAAGGGCTGAGTTACGAAGATATCGCCCAGGTGATGAATTGCCCTATCGGCACCGTCCGTTCGCGCATTTTCCGCGCGCGCGAGGCGGTGGCGGAGAAGTTACGCCCCTTATTGGGCACCAGCATAGATCGGAGATGGTAATCATGAGCGAACAACTTTCTGCTCTCATGGATGGCGAACTCACGCCAGACGAGATGGCGCGTCAAATTAGCGCGCTGAAAAATGATAAAGCGCTGGACCAAACGTGGGCCGCTTACCATGTGCTGGGCGACGCGATGCGCAAATCGCCGCAGTTATCCATCGATTTCACCGCCAAACTGGCGCGTCACCTCGCCGAGGAACCCACCGTCTTGGCGCCGCAGCGTAAGCCGCAACCCAGTACACCGCGCTATGCCATGCCGCTCGCGGCATCGGTTGCAGCGGTGGGTTTGGTCGGCGTGCTGACGTGGCAGATGGTGCGGGTAAACCAAAGCGATGCGCCCATAGCGCTCGCCGCCGCACCCGTGGCCGCCACACAGAAATTGGCCCTCGCTCAGCCGAAAGCCGCACTGCCGGTGCAAGTCGTGGCGGCAAAAACACCTGAGTCGGTGCAATTTTCTCGTGTGGTCTCCAATCCCTATCTTCTCGCGCACCAAGAGTTTTCTCCGAGCTACGCCATGGAAGGCATTCCCGCTTACGTGCGCACCGTGTCGGAACAAGCGGACAGCGGTCGATGAAACAGTTGTTCGCTGCCTGGATGCTGCTGGTGGCCGTCATGGCCGCCCATGCCGCTGATACAACGCCAGATGACGCGATGGCCTGGTTGCAGCGCATCACGAACGCGGCGCAGCAATTGAATTATTCAGGCAATTTCATTTATCAGCACGGGCAGCAGGTCGAAACCTCGCGCATTACGCATCTGAAAGATGCCAGCGGCGAGCATGAGAAACTCGTGACGCTGGATGGCCGCCCGCGCCAAATTTATCGCAACAATGATGAAGTGTATTGCTTCATGCCGGATGACAAGACGGTGATGGTGGATCGGCACCGCGTGAAAAAATCCTTTCCGGCGCTGTTGCCGCCGCAAATTGCCGGGTTGAGTGAATTTTACGAGATCAAGCTGGGTGGGCAAGAGCGAGTAGCCGGGCGTGAATGCCAAGTGATTTTTCTGACCCCCAAAGATCAATATCGCTATGGCCATCAGTTGTGGGCGGATACGCAAACCGGTTTGCTGCTTAAAGCCAGCACGTGGAGCGACAAGAAACAGATCGTCGATCAATTTGCCTTTACCCAAATCACAATCGGCGGGCCGATCAATCGCAATGAACTAAAGCCCGCCCTCAAAGGCAAACGGCTCGTCCGTTCCACCGGAGAAGGCGCGACCCAGCCACTGCCGATCGATTCGGGTTGGGATGTCAGCGCCGCGCCGCCAGGATTCAAGAAAGTGAATGAAATGAAACGGGTGCTGCCTGGCGCCAGCATGCCGGTCAATCACATTGTGTTTTCCGATGGGCTGGCGGCGGCTTCGGTCTTCATCGAACCGGTCTCCGAGAAAACCCTGCTGGGTCTCTCGCACCAGGGCGCGCTACACGTCTATTCGCGCAAAGTGGGCGAGCACCAAGTTAAAGTGCTGGGCGAAGTACCCGCCGCCACCGTCATGCACATCGGCGACGCAGTTAGCTTCCGCAAATAAGCATGCTGGAATCCCAAGCCTTAGTCGTGAAGATCGAGCAGGGCGCCACCTATGTGGAGGCCCAAGCCGGGGGTAGTTGCGGCAGTGGCCATTGCAGTACTTCCGCATGCTCGACCGCCGTGTTGACGCGCATTTTCAGCCAGCAGCCCAAAGCGCTGCGCGTGAATAATCCCATCAATGCTCAAGTAGGTGACCAGGTAATGCTGGGGCTGGAAGAGGGCGCATTTCTCAAAAGCGCTATGCTGGCCTATCTGTTCCCCCTCGTTGCCTTGATCCTGGGCGCGTTGATGGGCATGTGGCTCGCCGGCCCGGCCGATGCGCGCGATCTGTATGCCGGTCTCGGCGGGCTGGTTGGATTGATCGCCAGCGCGTTCGGTATCAAGTGGCTTAATCCCATTCTGTTTGACCTTAACCGCGCACAACCGGTTATTTTGCGTCGTCTGTAATATGCGCGCACCCCGTTTCAAATTAACCGTGTACGGCCGGCCGGACTGTCATTTGTGCCAAGACATGGTGGCAGCGCTGGAAGGCTTGCAGCAAGAATTCGCGTTCAAATTCGATTTCGTGGATATCGACGAAAATCCCCGGCTCGTCCTACGCTATGGCACCCTGGTGCCAGTGCTCTTGGGCAACGGTCAGGAAATCTGTCACCATCACCTCGACTTTCCCGCCTTAAAAGCCTTTCTGGACACGCGTCCGGCTATTAAAAGTGAATGATTATTTAGGGGAAATCGGCTAAAATAGCCGCCTTTCCTCACATGCCAAAAGGGCACCTTGCGTGCCCTTTTTTTGCTGGTACGCCATGCAACAAAATATCCGTAATTTCTCCATCATTGCCCATATCGATCACGGCAAATCGACCATGGCCGATCGTTTTATTCAACGCTGCGGCGGGCTGTCCGACCGTGAAATGGAATCGCAAGTGCTCGATTCCATGGATTTGGAAAAAGAGCGCGGCATTACCATCAAGGCGCAAACCGCCGCGCTGCACTATAAGGCGCGCGACGGCCAAATTTACCAACTGAATCTGATCGATACCCCGGGGCATGTGGATTTCTCGTATGAAGTCTCGCGCTCGCTGGCCGCCTGCGAAGGCGCGTTGCTGGTGGTGGATGCATCGCAAGGCGTCGAGGCGCAGACCGTGGCCAACTGCTATACCGCGATCGAGCAGGGGGTCGAAGTAGTGGCGGTGCTGAATAAGATCGACCTACCCTCGGCCAACCCGGATGCCGTGATCCAAGAAATCGAAGACATTATCGGCATCGACGCCACCGATGCGGTGCATGCGAGCGCCAAGACCGGCGTCGGCATCGACGACATTCTGGAAATGGTGATCGCGAAAATCCCGGCGCCGAAAGGTAACCCGGATGCCCCGCTCAAGGCCTTGATCATTGACTCCTGGTTTGACAATTACGTGGGCGTGGTGATGCTGGTGCGCGTGGTGGATGGCACGCTGCGGCCCAAGGACAAGATTTTGCTCATGGCCAGCGGCATGAGTTATCCATGCGAGCAAGTCGGTGTGTTTACGCCTAAATCCGTGCAGCGCAAACAGCTTGCGGCAGGCGATGTGGGTTTCGTGATCGCGGGCATCAAGGAACTGAAAAGCGCTCAAGTCGGCGACACCATCACGCGCGTGGATAATCGGGCTACCGAGGCGCTGCCCGGTTTCAAGGAAATCAAGCCGCAGGTTTTCGCCGGGCTGTATCCCATCGATTCGCACGAATACGAAGCGCTGCGCGACGCCCTGGAAAAACTCAAGCTCAACGATTCTTCCCTGCATTACGAGCCGGAGACTTCGCAGGCTTTAGGTTTTGGTTTCCGCTGCGGCTTCCTCGGGCTGCTGCACATGGATATCGTGCAGGAGCGGCTGGAGCGCGAGTACAACATGAATCTCATCACCACCGCGCCGACGGTGGTGTATCAAGTGCTGATGCGCGACGGCGAGGTGCTGGAAATCGAGAACCCCTCCCGGCTCCCCGACCAGGCGAAAATCGCCGAGATTCGCGAGCCCATCATCAGCGCCACGATCTTGACGCCACAGGAATATGTGGGCAACGTCATCACGCTCTGCACCGGCAAGCGCGGCGTGCAAAAGAATATGCAGTACATGGGGCGCCAAGTGATGTTGACGTATGAGCTGCCGATGAATGAAGTCGTCATGGATTTTTTCGACAAGCTGAAATCAGTATCGCGCGGCTACGCCTCGCTCGATTACGATTTCAAGGCATTCCAGGTGGCCGATCTGGTCAAGCTGGATATTTTGGTGAATGGCGAAAAAGTCGATGCACTTTCTACCATCGTGCACCGCGTCAGTTCACAATCGCGCGGCCGCGACTTGGCGGCGAAAATGCGCGAACTGATCCCGCGCCAAATGTTCGATGTGGCGATCCAAGCGGCGATTGGCGCCAACATCATCGCGCGCGAAAACGTCAAAGCAATGCGCAAGAATGTGCTGGCCAAGTGTTACGGCGGCGACATCACACGCAAGAAAAAACTGCTGGAAAAACAAAAGGCCGGCAAGAAGCGCATGAAGCAGGTGGGCAACGTGGAAATTCCACAGGAAGCTTTTCTTGCCGTGCTGCAAGTGGATAACAAATAATGAACGGACAATCTCAATGAACTTTGCACTAATATTACTCATTGCACTGCTAGCGACAGGCGCAATCTGGCTGCTGGATATTTTCTTTTTCAAGAAACAGCGCAAACCGGAAGATAAAGAACCGATCCTGATCGAATACGCCAAAAGTTTTTTCCCGGTGATTTTGATCGTGTTCATGCTGCGCTCTTTCTTGGTCGAGCCGTTCCGCATCCCTTCCGGGTCGATGATCCCGACGCTCAAAGTCGGTGATTTCATTCTGGTCAATAAATACACGTGGGGTATACGGTTGCCGGTCGCCAACGTCAAAATACTGGACATCAAGCAACCGCAGCGCGGCGATGTCATGGTGTTTCGTTATCCCGTTGATCCGTCGCTCGACTATATCAAACGCGTAGTGGGCTTGCCCGGCGACAAGGTCGAATACACCCGAGATAAGCGCTTGTACATTAATGGCCAGTTGATTAAATGGGAATTCGAACGCGACTTTGATTACAGCAAGGCAGGCTTCAACATGGTGAATGCCAAGTTATATCGCGAGCAGTTGGGCGAGCATGCCCACTCGATCTTGGTCCAGCCAGAGGACCCACCGGTTCGGGCCGAGCAAGTGCGCCCGTTCCAGCAGCGCAGTAATTGCGATTACAATGATCATGGCTTTGTTTGCACCGTGCCACCGGGGCATTATTTCGCGATGGGTGATAATCGCGACGACAGCACCGACAGCCGTTACTGGGGCTTTGTGCCGGATGGCCATATCGTGGGCAAGGCGTTTTTTGTTTGGATGAATTTCAGTGATTTTGGACGTATCGGCACATCCATTGACTAGGAGAAAACCAGCATGAAACATCAGCGCGGCATGACATTCATCTCTATGATGATTCTGATCATCTTAGGGATCTCAATTACGCTGTTGGGGGTCAAATTAACACCGTCTTATATCGAGTTTTTCTCGGTGAAAAAAGTGCTGTCAGCGATGGCGAAAGACCCGGCGTTTCCGAGCATGAGCCCGCAAGAAATGCGTAATTCCTTTGATCGGCGTGCAACGATTGATTACATTGACTCGGTTAACGGGAAAGATCTCGATCTGTCGAAAGAAAATGGTCAAAATGTCGCCTCGATTGAGTATGCAAAAAAGATCCCCTTGGTGCTGAATATCAGCGCCTGCCTCGATTTCGAAGCCAGCACGGCAGACTCGAGTAAAGCTGCCAAAGGCGAATGATCCCTGACCTCCGGATTCTGACCAAGCAACTGGGCTATACCTTCCAGGAGCCCGCGTTGTTACGCCAAGCACTGACGCACCGCAGCTACGGCACCCCGCATAACGAGCGCCTGGAATTTCTCGGTGACAGCGTGTTGTCTTTGTCTATCTCGTCCACGCTCTATCACGATTTTCCAAAACTCACCGAGGGTGACTTATCTCGGATGCGCGCACACTTGGTAAAGGAGCCGACGCTGGCCGAGATCGCCCAAGCCATGCAATTGGGAGATTTCTTGTCTCTCGGTGAGGGCGAGCTAAAGAGTGGCGGCTTTCGCCGGCCTTCCATTCTGGCCGATGCCTTGGAGGCCATCCTGGGCGCCATCTATCTCGATAGCAGTTTCGACGACACGTGCAAGGTGATCAATCACCTGTATGCGCCGATTATTAGTAAGCTTGATCCCAAGAAACTTTCCAAAGATCCCAAGACCCAGCTCCAGGAATATCTACAAGGACTCAAATTGCCCCTTCCGCAATATCTCATTATCGCCACCGAAGGCGAGGCGCATGAACAGCATTTTAAGGTCGAGTGCGTGATACCCGAGTTAAGCATTCGCGCTATGGGCGAGGGGGCGAGCCGACGCAAAGCAGAGCAGGAAGCCGCCAAGCTCGCCTTTGAAACCGCTGCGGCAAAAGAGAAAGAATGAATCCAAATTTCCGTTCCGGTTTTATCGCCATCGTCGGCCGTCCGAATGTGGGCAAATCGACTTTACTCAATGCCCTCATCGGCCACAAGATCAGCATTACCTCCAGAAAGCCGCAAACCACGCGTCACCGCATCACCGGCATCCATACCGACGAGGCGGCGCAGAGTATTTTTGTCGATACGCCCGGCTTCCAAACCGAACACACCAATGCGCTGAATCGGGCCATGAATAAAAGCGTCACTGAAGCGCTCAATTCGGTGGATGCGGTGCTCTTCGTAGTCGAAGCGGGGCATTACGACGAGCGCGACAAGCAGGTACTGAAGTTGCTGCCGGACACGCGTCCGGTGATCTTAATCATCAACAAGATCGATACCCTTACCGACAAGGCCGAACTGCTGCCCTTCATCGAGCGCTTGGCCAAGGAATTTGCTTTCAAGGAGATCGTGCCGGTTTCCGCCGAGAAGGGCAGTCAGATCGATGATGTGCGCGCTGCGATTCGCCCCTGCTTGCCGGAAGGCCCGCTGCTGTTCGACGCAGATGATTTAACTGATCGCAACGAGCGTTTTCTGGCGGCAGAAATCATTCGCGAAAAAATTTTCCGTCTGTTGGGCGAAGAAATACCTTATGCGACCACCGTGATGATCGAGCAGTTTACGCAGGAAGGTAATTTGCGCCGCATTCACGCCAGCGTCATCGTGGACAAGCCTGGTCAAAAAGCGATTTTGATCGGCAAGGGCGGCGAAAAAATGAAAGCCATTTCCACTCAGGCGCGCCATGACATGGAGCGCTTGTTCGAAGGTAAAGTGTTCCTGCAAGTCTGGGTCAAAGTCAAAAGCGGCTGGGCTGACGATGCGCGCGCGATAAAATCCTACGGCTATGGCGACGCTTGAGCGGCCACAGGACAACCAACCCGCGTTTGTCCTGCACACCTATCCTTACCGAGAAACCAGCCTTATCGTCGAAACCTTGACCCAGCAATTCGGGCGCGTGGCGCTGCTCGCCAAAGGCGCGCGCCGGCCGCGCTCCGCTGTGCGCGGTTTGTTGATGGCGTTTCAGCCGCTGACCCTTTCCTGGTTCGGCAAGCGCGAATTACGCACGCTGAAAAATGCCGAGTGGCAGGGTGGGCAGCCGCCCCTGGCGGGGCCGGCGCTCATGTGTGGCTTCTATCTCAACGAGTTGATTCTCAAGCTCTTGCCGCGCGACGATCCGCATCCGCAATTATTTTTGCACTATCAAACAACCCTGCGCGAATTGGGCGAGGGCGCATCGCAATCGCCCGTGCTGCGACGATTCGAAAAACGCCTGATGCAGGAACTAGGTTATGCCTTGCTGCTGGAAAAAGACGCGCAAGACGATGCCCCGATTGAGGCGCAAACCACTTATTTTTACGAGTTAGAGCGTGGCCCGGTGCGGCAGAGCCCAATGCAAAACAGTGTACAATTACGCGGCAAAACCCTGCTGGATATGGCGCGCGACGACTATTCCGACCCCGCCACGCTGGCCCAGGCCAAGCAATTGATGCGCGGTCTCATCAGCCATCATTTGGGCAGCGAATACCTGCAAACCCGGCAACTGCTCAAGGATCTGCAAGAATTATGATTTATCTCGGCGTTAATATCGATCATATCGCCACCGTGCGCCAAGCGCGCGGCACGCGCTATCCCAGCCCGGTGCATGCCGCCCTGGTGGCGGAGTCCTCCGGCGCGGATTCCATCACCTTGCACCTGCGCGAGGATCGGCGCCACATTCAAGACGCCGATGTGGAAATCCTGCGTCAGACTTTGCAAACCCGCATGAACCTGGAAATGGCAGTGACCGAGGAAATGCTCGCCATTGCCACGCGCATTTTGCCGCAAGACGCCTGCCTGGTGCCGGAGCGGCGCGAAGAGTTGACCACCGAAGGCGGCCTGGACGTGGTGGGGCAGTTTGCGCGGGTGAAACATGCTTGCAGCGTGCTCGGCCAAGCCGGGATTCGCGTTTCCCTCTTCATCGCACCAGACCGCGAACAAATGCACGCCGCGAAAGAAGCCGGGGCGCCGGTGGTGGAAATCCACACCGGCCACTATGCCAACCAAGAACCGGGCGCTGCGCAGGATAAAGAATTTGCCAAAATCACTGACGCGGCCACCTACGGCCACGGACTTGGATTGCAAATCAACGCCGGTCACGGCCTGCACTATCATAATGTGCAGCGCATCGCCGCCATCCCCGAAGTGCGCGAACTCAACATCGGCCATGCCATCGTCGCCCATGCCTTGTTCGTAGGCTGGGAAGCCGCCGTACGGGAAATGAAACGGCTCATGCTTGCCGCGCGCGGCTTGTGATTTCCAAAAAGATTTTAATCCCATGACCATTTACGGCATCGGCACCGACATCATAGAAGTAAGCCGCGTATCGGCGATTCTTGCGCGCCATGGTGCGCGCTTCGCGCGTCATGTGCTGACCCCAGCCGAGCTGCTCGAATTCGCCGCCGCGCCGGTTCCGGCGCGTTTTCTGGCGAAGCGCTTTGCGGCAAAGGAAGCCTTTTCCAAAGCCATCGGCACGGGGCTGCGCAGTCCGGTCAGTCTCACCAATATCCGCATCACGCATGACGCCTTGGGTAAACCTGGGCTGGATTTCGAACCCGCTTTAAAACCCTTGGTCGCGGCGCGCGGCATTGCGCACTGCCATCTCTCGATTAGCGACGAAAAAGAACTCGTCGCCGCTTTTGTGGTGTTGGAGAAAAATACATGACGCTCGGCCCGGTGATGCTCGATGTTTGTGGTACTGAATTAAGTGAAGAAGAGCGCGAGTTGCTGCGCCACCCCCAAGTCGGCGGCGTAATTCTATTTGCGCGCAATTACGAATCCACGCAGCAGCTCATCGCGCTGACCCAAGCTATCCACGCCGCGCGCCAACCGCCGCTGTTGATTGCAGTGGACCACGAAGGCGGCCGCGTGCAGCGCTTTCGCGAAGGCTTCACGCGCATCCCGCCGATGCGCCGTCTGGGCGAGATTTGGGAACAGCATCCGCAGCGTGCGCGGCGCTTGGCGCACCAAACCGGCTATGTATTGGCTGCTGAACTGCGCGCCTGTGGCGTCGATTTCAGCTTCACTCCCGTACTGGATTTGAACTATGGCGACAGCCAAGTGATCGGTGACCGGGCTTTTCACCGCGAGCCTCAGGGCGTTGCGGAACTCGCCCATCACCTCATGCTCGGCCTGAAGGAAGCCGGCATGGCCGCCGTGGGCAAACATTTTCCCGGCCATGGTTTCGTCCGTGCCGATTCGCACCTGGCGATCCCAGTGGATGAGCGTGATTACGCCGATTTGCTCATCGATGATATCGAGCCATTTCGACAAATGGTCGATTTCGGCTTACCCGCCATCATGCCGGCGCATGTGATTTATACCAAAGTCGATGATCAGCCTGCTGGATTCTCGGCCAAGTGGCTCAAAGGCATCCTGCGCGGCGAGCTTGGCTTCGACGGGGTGATTTTCAGCGACGACCTGAGCATGGAAGGCGCCAAAGCCGGCGGCGATGTAGTCACCCGTGGCCAAGCCGCGCTGGCGGCCGGCTGCGATATGGTGCTGATGTGCAACGAGCCCGCAAGCGCTAAAGAACTGCTTGCGGGCTTAAATTACACCCTGCCTGCAGTGAGTCTGGCGCGTCTGGCGCGCATGCACGGCAAGCCACATCCGCCTTCGCTCACCCAGTTGCACGAAGACGCGCACTATATGGACGCTGTGCATGCCATCGGCGACATCGGGCAAGGTAGTGGCGATTTGCCGTTGGGTACCATCGATCCTTGCGCGCAGCGTTAGGCCTGATGAAATCCTCGTCCTTTTCCACTGCCTGCACCGACTGTCCGCGCTTGAGCAATTTTCTGGTGCAGGTTCGCATCAGCCACCCTGATTATTTCGCCCAGCCGGTGCCGCCATTCGGCGTGAAAGAGCCACGCTTATTGATCGTTGGCTTAGCACCTGGCATGCATGGCGCGAATCGCACCGGGCGGCCGTTCACCGGTGATTTTGCGGGCATCTTGCTCTACGACACCCTGCATCGCTATGGCTTTGCTAGCCGTCCGACATCTGAGCATGCGGCGGATGGCTTGGAATTAATCGACTGCCGCATCACCAATGCGGTTAAATGCCTGCCCCCAGAAAACAAGCCTGATACCTCTGAAATAAAGTTATGTAACAAATACTTATCAGATGAACTTAAAGTATTAGATGAATCAAGGTCGATTCTCGCTTTAGGTCTCATCGCGCACAAGGCAGTGCTGATGGCGCTCGGTTTAAAACAAGGAAATTACGCTTTCGGTCACGCCGCAGAACATCGATTACCTAATGGCTTGACCTTATTCGATAGCTACCATTGCAGCCGCTACAACACTCAAACCAAACGTCTCACCCCGACCATGTTCCACGCGGTGTTCGAACGCATCCGCGAAAAGATCGATACTGATCGCAAATGAACGATGAAAGCTTCATGCGCGAAGCCCTGGCGCTGGCGCAACAAGCGTGGGCTGACGGCGAGGTGCCGGTCGGTGCGGTGGTCGTAAAAGGAGATGAAATCATCGGCCGCGGCTATAACCGGCCGATCTCCGGCCATGACCCGACGGCCCATGCAGAGATCCAAGCGCTACGCGATGCAGCAGCACACTTGGGAAACTACCGGCTACCGGGCTGCACGCTGTATGTGACCATCGAGCCGTGCACCATGTGCGCTGGTGCGATCATGCATGCCCGGATTGAGCGGGTAGTGTATGGCGCGCGCGACGCAAAAACCGGCGCGCATGGCAGTGTGGTGAATTTATTTGCCGAGCCACGGCTCAATTTTCATGCTGAAGTGATCGGGGGCGTGCTGGCAGAAGAATGCGGTAAATTGTTATCGGATTTTTTTGCCGAACGGCGGCGCGCGCAAGACAAGATTTAAATCACACATCCTTTATCAAGCGACTCGGGCCGATGAATGCCATAGCCCTGGGCATAGTCAACGCCGATCTCGGTGAGTTTGATTTTAATGTCCGCATTCTCGACGAACTCAGCAATCGTTTTCAAACCCGCCACATGGCCGATGTTGTTGATGGCTTGCACGATGGCGGCGTCCATCGGGTCATGCAGCATATCGCGCACGAATCCACCATCTATCTTCAGATAATCCGCAGCCAAGGTTTTGAGATAGGAGAATGAACTTAAACCGGTACCGAAATCGTCCAGTGCGACTTTGCAACCCAAGGATTTAACGTTCTGAATAAAGGACAAGGCGTTGCTCAAATTGGCAATGGCGGCGGTTTCAGTCACTTCAAAGCAGATCGATTGCGGTGGAATGCCGCTACGGGACAAGGCATCCCGCACGAATTGCAAAAAGGTTTCATCGCCCAGGGTTGCACCGGAGAGATTGATGAAGTAAATGCTGTCCGCGTGGGCCTGCTGGATGGCGAATTGCTGCGCGAGATGGGCAAAAACCTGCGTCAATACCCAGCGGTCCAGCTTGGGCATGAGGTTGTAGCGTTCAGCGGCGGGGATGAAGGCACCGGGCAAAATCAGCGAGCCATCGCGACTCTTGAGCCGCACCAGGAATTCACAGGAAGGCCCGGTGGCGATGCCATTCAGCGCGACGATGCACTGCTTATGCAGGACAAACTGATTATCTTGCAAGGCGCGGGTGAGTTGCGACACCCATTCCATTTCGCCGCGGCGTTGGACCAGTTCCACATCATCCGGGCGGTAGACGTGGACCCGCCCGCGCCCCTTATCCTTGGCGGCATAGCAGGCCATGTCGGCGGCGCGCAATAGCTCGGTGTGCGTCTGGTTAGGGTTGTCCAGCATGACCAGACCGATGCTGGCGCCGATGCTGAAGGTTTTATCCAACCAGGAAAAGCGGAATTCCTTGACCAGTTGCAGCATGCGCTCGGCCACTTCCTCGGCGTGGGTGAGGGAGCAATGATCCAGCAGCACGCCGAATTCGTCGCCGCCGAGCCGAGCTAAGGTGTCACTGTCGCGCACTGGGTCTTTCAACAGTATCGCGACCTGTTTGAGCAATTCATCGCCGGCGACATGGCCGCAGGTGTCGTTGACGATCTTGAACTGATCCATATCCAGGTAAAACAAGGCGTGCGGGCTGTCGGCGCTGGCGCTTTTCAAGGCCCGCGCCAGCCGTGTCTCGAACTCGGCACGGTTGCACAGGCCGGTCAAGGCATCGTGATAGGCGAGATGCTGAATCGTTTGCTGGGCTTCGCGGTGCTCGTGGCGGTTTTGTGCCTCGCGCAGTTCGCGCTCGACGGCGGGCACCAGCCGCGACAGGTTGCCCTTCATGATGTAATCGTGGGCGCCGCTTTTCATCGCGGCCACCGCCACTTCCTCGCCGGTGCTGCCGGAAACAATGATGATGGGCAGATCGCGGCCAGTTTGTTTCACCTGCTGGATCGCCGCTTCGGAGCCAAATTCGGGCAGATTGTGATCGGTGATCACAATATCCCAGGCGGCCTCATCCAGCGCTGCTTGCAGCGCGTCGGGCGAATCCACGCGCCGATGCTCAAGGGTCAGGCCACCCTTGCGCAGTTCGCGCACGATCAGGAGGGTGTCGTCTTCCGAATCCTCCACGATCAACACGCGCAATGGCTCGGTCATGTTAGCTGCCTATTGGTGGCGCGGTATTGAGTACCAGCCAATACAGGCCAAGCTGGCGCACGGCTTCGATGAATGAGTCAAAATCCACCGGCTTGCGCACATAGCTGTTGACGCCGAGTTGGTAGCTGGTGACCACGTCGCACTCTTCGTTCGAGGTGGTGAGGACGGTCACCGGCAGCAGGGTGGTGCGCGGATCCGCGCGCAAGCGCTTCAAGACCTCCAGGCCGTCGATCTTGGGCAGCTTGAGATCGAGCAGAATCAATTGCGGCTGGATCGATGTGTCGCGCCCGACATGAACACCGGTGCCGAACAAATAATCCAGCGCCTCGGCGCCGTCGCGCGCCACGACAATCTCATTCAAGATCTGATTTTTGCGCAATGCGCGCAGCGTGAGCGTTTCATCATCTGGATTGTCTTCCACCAGCAAAATAACTTTATTTTTCATATAACGCTCCTCATATTCAGCAATCTAATGCAGCGCTTGGTTTTTAATCAATGGGTAAGGGTGAAACTAAATAGGGCGCCTGCACCGGGTTGAGCTTCTGCCCATATTTTCCCGCCGTGGCGATGCACGATGCGCTTGACGGTGGCGAGCCCGACTCCGGTGCCGGGAAATTCCTCGTCGCGGTGCAAGCGCTGGAATGCGCCAAACAGCTTGTCTACATAGGCCATATCGAATCCCGCGCCATTATCGCGTACAAAATAAACAGTGTGGCCATTCTGTACCACGCTTCCCACTTCAATCTGGGGCTGGGCGATTTTACTCGAATATTTCCAGGCATTATCCAGCAAATTTTCCATCACAATGCGCAGCAGCGCCGGGTCGCCGTAAGCGACAAGACTGGCTTGCACCCTAAACGGTGCTTCGCTACACCCTTTGTGTTTGTGTAAATCCGCAATCACTTCCTGCGTCAAGGCGGAAAAATCGACATGCACCTGTTTCATATCGGTGCGGGTGACGCGTGCAAGTCGCAGCAGATCGTCAATCAACAAGCCCATCCGTTGCGCAGCATGCCGTACGCGCTTGAGATAATCGTGGCCGACCGCATCCAAGCGCTCACCATAATCTTCAACCAACGCCTGACTGAAGCCATCGATGCTGCGCAGGGGGGTACGCAGATCGTGCGAGACGGAGTAGCTGAAAGCCTCCAACTCCTGGTTCACCGCTTCGAGTTGCGAGGTGCGCTCGACAACGCGCTGTTCCAACGCAGTGTTGAGTTGTTGAATTTCCGCTTCAGCCTGCTCGAGTTTGACGATATCTTGCTCTAGGGTTTGTACTGCCGAGGCCAGATAGAACTCCATACGAGATCTCCCATCAAGCACCAGATCGAAATAGTCTAATTTAATCTGCTCATGTC
>ERZ1292630.1220-Hain-H41-02um-R3-1220-length-25537-cov-5_pt1 | contig 25537 bp, 24 predicted proteins | sample MGYA00564408_ERZ1292630 | MGnify/ENA primary metagenome ERZ1292630 (study PRJEB36523, sample SAMEA6512641) | groundwater metagenome | collected 2019-01-08 | study: AquaDiva: Metagenomics assemblies of 32 groundwater samples
GAACCAGGCGTCTGAGCCAGTCGCCGCGCTAAGACGTGTACGACCGCAACGAAAGGCTTAAGGAGCTGTACAAGGAGATCCTCTCGACTCTGCTCAGGGAAGTGAAGGATCCCGGGCTCTCCGGGTTCTTAACCGTGACCGACACCGAGCTGTCCCCCGATCGAAAGACCTTGAGGGTTTATTATTCGGTCTTGGGCACCGACGTCCAGAGGCAGAGCAGCTCTCGGGCTCTCGAACGCGCTGCGCCTTACTTGCGCGAACTGCTCAAGAAGAAGGTGACCGTCAAAACGGTTCCGCAACTGCTTTTCACGTACGATGAGACCCCCAAAAAGGCCTCTCGAATCGACGAACTCCTCAATAAGATCGAGAAGGAAAAGAGGCAGTCTTGACGGCCGTCGCGGGGATGCTGCTGGTCGATAAGCCCGCCCAGTGGACTTCGCATGACTGCGTCGCGGTGCTGCGCAAGTCTCTGCCTCGGGGCACCAAGGTCGGTCATTCGGGGACCCTCGATCCTTTGGCGACGGGTTTGCTCGTCATACTTGTGGGGCCGTGCACCCGCCTGCAGGCCCGCTTGCAAGGTTTGGACAAGACCTATTCGGGCACGATTCGCCTGGGCATCAAGACCGACACCGGCGACATCACGGGGAAGATCATAGAAACCAAGAGCGTTCCGGCGTTGAGCCTCGATCGGTTGAAGACGGCGCTCGCCTCGATGGTCGGCGCCATCGAGGCGCCCGCGCCCGCCTACTCGGCGGTCAAGCATCTAGGACGTCCGTTGTATGAGTACGCTCGCGCGGGGCTTGAGATACCCCGCAAGTCGCGCACGGCGGTGGTTTCCCAATGGCTGGCGTTGGGATGGGACTGCCCCGAACTCTCTCATCGTTTGTCCTGCGCCAGCGGGACTTATGTGCGGACGTTGGCCGAGGTCTTGGGCGAACGCCTCGGCTGCTGCGCCACGGTTTCGTCGCTGCGCCGGGAAAAAGTGGGGCCGTTTCTCCTGGAGAACGCGCAGCCCCTCGATTCGCTGCGCGCCTTGAGTTCAGCCGCGTTAACGGAGCTTTTGGCGGGCTCCTTGGCGTCCCTCGAAACGGTTGTGAATTCGCGGGTATGAAGTCCGTCAGGGGACGGGTCGTGCGCGGCGACGGGAGAGGCCGCGCGTTCGGGTTCCCGACGGCCAATATCAAGCTGCGCTCGTCGGCCGGCGTGCCTCGAGGGGTCTGGAAAGTCCTGGTGCGCGGCACGACCCTCGCGGAGCGGATCGCGGCCTGCAACGTGGGCTTGCGGCCCACGGTCGGCGGGCGTCGGCTTGCAGTGGAGGTCCATGTGCCGGGCTATCGCGGCAACCTGTACGGCCGCACGCTGACCGTGACCTTTTTGTCGAAGATCCGCTCGGAACGGCGTTTTGCCTCGATGGCCGCTTTGAGGGCTCAGATCAAGCGCGATTTGGCCCGGATTCTTCGGTCTCAATAGGCGCGGCGTTGCGCTGAAACGGGCAAGCGCCTTGACAAGGCACTGGCAGGATGCTAAATCTCCCAGGTGCAACTCAATCAATATCGCTTCGCGTGCGGGTTCGTTGTCTCGTGTCTTGCGGCTCTTCTTCTCGGACATCCTGTCCTTGCCCAGGACGGGGTTTTCACCATAGATGAGGGAGACAACCATAATATCCTGTACCGCGACGGGGGGCTGGCCGCTCACGTCCTGGTCACGGGCGCCGGGAAAAAGTCGCGCGTCATTTTCAGCTTCCCGTCTGAAAACAGCGGCGTCGGAGTTTGGTTCGACGTTCATTCTTCGGAAATCCAGTTTAAAGCCAAGGGGCAGCCTTCCGTCGTTAAAATCGCGGACGGCGCTTCCCCGGCCCTGGAAATCCGCTTTGAATTGCTGTCCAAGGAATTGGGCGTGCGCAAAGTCATGCTCGACAGCGTCCGAGCGTTGCGTGAATTCAACCAGGGAGAGTTCGGACCGCGTCTTGCCGTATTGACGAACGCGTTGGAGCTTATCAAAACAGCGCCGCCCGGCCTTCGGGCCTCCGTGGAATCTCGCGCCGTGAGTCGCCAGGCTCTGGAAGCATGGCTGTCCGCCCCTTACCGCAAGCGGCCGCAGGACGGCGCGGCGGTCTTCTTTCGCGAAGCTCCCGGCTTCAAGGGCGGTTTTCACCTGGAGATCGTTCCTCTTCAGGGTTCTAAACTCGTGAGAGATTCCGCAGGGCTTCTGCGGTTGATTCGGACCGGGCCCATCGCTGAATTCGCGCTGCGCGCTCGCGTCGATTTCAAGGCGTTGACGCCTCTGGATTCTCAGCGCGTTTTAAACGAGCGCGGCCATGCGTGCGTGGCGTCTAAGGGCGCCTTGCTCGAGGATTCTCGTCGGAACTTATCAAACTTGAGTTATCGCGAGAAGTTTCTCGCGGGCAGTTGGCAATACCTGACCTACTTCGGACGCGATACGCTGCTGACGCTTCGTATTCTAGCCCCCGTTTTATCGAAAGAGGCGGTCGCGATCGGACTGGCCGCCGTTCTTGACCGCGTCTCGGACCTCGGTGAAGTGGCCCATGAGGAGGATTTGGGCGATCAAGCCGTTTACCGACGAGTCGAAAACTGGGTCGGCGCCGTCAAAAAAACCGGGAATTGGGAGTCCTCGGTCAAGATGCTCGATCGCATCCGGGATCCGATCTACGATTACAAGATGATCGACGGGGAGTTGTTTTTGCCCGGTCTTGCGCGAGCTCAATTGGACTCTTTGAGTCCGGGGGAAATCAAGGTGTTCTTGTCTTCCCCCTCGCTGCGGGGCGGGACCTACGGCGACGTGCTGTCTTTGGTCTGCGGACGAGTCGCTCGGCTCTGCGAGCCCTACGCCGCGGCGCGAGAACAGGGCCAAACAGGGGCGCAGCTGGCCTCTCGCTTGATCGCCTTGAAGCCGGACCAATTGGTCGGCGATTGGAGGGATTCGGCGGAAGGCCTCGGGGGAGGCCGCTATCCCTTGTCGGTCAACGTGGGCTTGGCTTCGGACGCGCTGCGAAGCTGCGCAAGACTCAGGGAGCTCGCCGGACAAGACGGCGGCGGTCCAGACACTGCAGCCTGGGAGCGGCTGACCACGGCGTGGGAGAGCGCGCACGAGCATTTTCTCGTGTCGCTCAAGCCAGCGGAGCTGCGCGAGAGGCTCGCTCGTTTCTTCAATGAAGGGGGCCTGGGCCCCGATGAGAGCCGAGCGCTGCAGGGCGTCCGGGTCGGATCGATGACCTTGAAGGATTTCGTCGGGGGTGAGGGTATTCCCGCCCCCCTGGAGAAAGGCCTGCAATTCTGGGCGGTGGCTTTGGACGATAAAGCGGCCCCGATTCCCGTTCAAAGCTCCGATATCGCGTTTTCTCTTTTCGACGCCAAATTGGATGAGACCTCTTTGCGCGCTAGAACGGCGCTGTTTGCTCTGCCTTATCCCGTGGGTTTGGCCACTCCCGTGGGAGTCCTGGTCGCCAACGCCTCTCTGTCGAATCGGCCGGGAGATTACGCTCTGTTTTCGCGCGATAAGTACCACGGGGCCGTCATTTGGAGCTGGCCTCTGACCATCGTGCGATCGGCCCTTGAGAGGCAGTTGAGCCGGAGCGATTTGGGCCCGACGACACGCAGGACAGTTCGGGAGGCGTTGTCGGGGGTCGAAAGCGGGGAAGCCTCGGTGGGGAAATTGAGGACGTCCGAGCTTTGGAGCTGGAGGGTCTCGGGCGACGGGTTTGCTCCCGCCGCCTTCGGCGTCTCTTCCTCCGACGTCACGGAATCCAACGTGGTGCAGCTTTGGAGCAACCTCAATCTCGCCGCGGAGTGCCGGTAGTCATCGCATTGCCATCGAGACGTCCTTACTGCTAACATGTCGCGCATGCGAAACCGCTCTCTTCCGGGCTGGGCCCTCATGGCCTTGGCGTTGACGTGCGCGGCTCGCGACTACGACGCCTCCGGGGACAACCTCAGCGCGATGTCCGACCGCCGGGGCAACGTCATCGCCGTCTCCAATCGCGCGACCGCCAATTCCTCGCAAATTCGCCTGACGAGCATCAACCGATACGGCAATTTCAACTATGACGTCTATCATACCGATGCCGCCATGGAGCGGGCGACGAGTTTTTTTGTCGACGGCGCCGGGGCCCCCGTCGTGGCCGGGGTGCGCTTATGGCAGGGGTTCAACTACATCTGGGTGATGAAATATTCGACACACGGTCAATTCCTCTGGGAAAACGCCGATACGCAGGCCGGCTGCGCGGCCTTTGACATCGTCACCAATCTGACGGGAGACATTTGGGTGGCGGCTTCGTGCATCGAAGACCAGAGATTCCCTGTCAGGCTTCTCCATTACAACTACGCGGGCAATCTTGTCTGGGCTCAGAACTACAACGAGGGAGGCCGAAATTACGTGCGAAATTTGACCGTGGATTTCATGAATCGGGTCAGCTTGACCATGGAAGTCGACAACGGCTCGGGGAACCGCTACCCGCGCACGCTCGTCTTCGACCGCTACGGCACCCGTCTGGCGGCTTACTGACATGATCACGCGCTGGCTGCTTGCTTTGGCGATTCTTTCCCCCGCGTCCTTGTGTGCCCAAGTCGTCAGCACGACGACCTACGTCCATTTGACCGGTCGGCGCTGGCTGACCTTGGATCCAGCCAACGCCTCCGACGCCGTGAGCCATATCATCCAAGGGAATGTCTATGAGAGTTTGCTGACTTTCAAAAGCGTCTCGCAGGTTGATGTTTTCGAGCCTTTTCTCGCCACCCGGGTGCCCACCGTTGAAAACGGTCTGATATCCAAGGACTATCTCAGCTACACCTTGCCGATCCGCACAGGGGTGCGCTTTCACGATGGTTCGTTGTTGACGGCTGAGGACGTGCGCTATTCATTTCTGCGCTTCATGCTTCTTGATACCGAGGGAGGACCCGCCAGTTTGCTGCTGCGCCCCTTGCTGGGTGTTGCGATGACTCGCGATGAGTCGGGAAGGCGGACGATTTCGTTTAAGGACGCGGCCAAAGCGGTGGTCGTCAAAGATGGCCAAGTCGTTTTCACCCTCAAAAAACCCGACAGTTCATTCCTGAAAGTCCTCGCCTCCCTGCCCATCGTCACGTCCATGGCTTGGGCGGCCGCGCAAAAGGACTGGGACGGCACTGAGGGCACATGGGCCTCCTTCAACGCCCGCCCGCTCGAGCAGACCGGGCTGCATGCGCGCATGAACGGCACGGGGCCTTTCCGCTTGGATCGCGCGGGAGACGACGAACTCGTGCTGGCGCGTCATGAGGGCTACTGGCGCCGTCCCAGCGCGCTGGAACGGGTTCGCTTTCGCGTCGTTGCCAGCGGCGGCTTGCGTTTGTTCATGCTGCAAGCGGGAGACGCCGATTCCGGTTACCTGGAGGAATCCTTTCGTCCCTACGCCAGCGCCGCCAAGAGCCTTCGCGTCATCGGAGATCTTCCCGATGACGACATCGGCGACATGCTCTTCTTCAATCTGAAGATCGAGACTTTGGACAATGAGTTGGTGGGCAGCGGACGGCTTGATGGCGCGGGCATCCCCTCCGATTTTTTCAATGATATCGAAGTCCGCCGCGGGTTCGCCTGGTCGTTCGACTATGAGCAATTTGCGCGCTCGGCCTTCCTCGCCGGAGCCCGCCGTGTTCGCTCGCCATTTCCCCCAAGCATGTCGCCCGGGGCCGGGGGCGCGCCCTATGTCAAAGATCTCAAGAAGGCCCGAGAGGCGTTTCAGAAAGCCTTCGGAGGAGAACTTTGGAGCAAGGGTTTTGTCCTGCCGGTCGCTTATTCGATCAATAACTTGAATCGGGAACTGGCTGCCGAGGCCTTGCGAAACGGCCTCAAGGAGGTTAACCCCCGCTTCAAGGTCCAGCTTCATCCCCTGCCCAGCCGGGAGTATTACGCGGCCTTAGAGGGTCGCAAGCTGCCGTTGTTCATTAACGGTTATTTCGCCGACTATCCCGATCCTCACGCCTATGCCTTCGGGCTGCTCCAGAGCCAAAGCTACCATCCTAAATATCAAAGCTTTTCCAACCCGGAGATCGACGCTCTTATTGAAACTGCCTCAGTCGAGGCCGATGCCGCTAAACGCAAAGCGATGTATCAACGCCTCGCCGTTCTAGCCGAAGCGGCTTTGCCTCACCTCTACACGTATGCCGCCGCACCCCTGCGCGTTTGCGGCGCGTCGGTGACGGGATGCGATTCCCGCGACAATACCAACAACCTGGCCGCGAACAATTTCCCCTATTTCTATTCGTACTCCAAAACGCAGAGTCGTTGACGGAGTGTCTCTCGCCCAATGAGCGTCATGAGAGCCTCTCGGCTCGCGATCAGCGCTGTCCTGACTTTTTTGGGCTTGTTTTGCTACCACGCTCGGGGAGTGGGCGCGTATCTCTTGCGCGCGCCGGGGGCCGTCGATGGGAACTCCCTGCGTCTATGGCTTCATGCCGCCGCGCTGCCCGCGCTGGCGGCTTTGAGCCTGTGGGCGATCGGCCGGGGGATCGGTCACGCGGCGATCGGCCGCTTGGGGCTTCGCCCGACGCGCTTCTTGGATGAGGTTGCGGTGGCCGCGCTCGGGTTAGGTGTGTTCGCGCAGGCGATTTTCTTTCTGGCGTGCGTCGGCTGGCTGCGGCCGGGGGCGTTGCTTGCCTTGACGCTTGCCGGCTCTCTTGTGGCCCGAGCGCATCACGGCGCGATGCCTCTGGCGAGGCCCGCGTCGGGCGGCGTTTTTGAGGGGATCACCGCGGGGTTGTTAGCCTATGCGGCGGCCTGCGTCGTCGCCACGGCGCTAGCGCCGCCCATCGGATGGGACGTTTTGGCCTACCACCTCGCCTTGCCGGAGCGCTACCTCAAGGCCGATTCTTGGACCCCGACTTCGTGGATGATTCACTCGCATTGGCCGCACTTGATGGAGGTTTTTTACAGCCTCCCGCTGGCTCTCGGGCTCCCGGGTGCCGCGGCGCTCGTCCATGCCGGCGCGGCCGGGCTTCTCGTCGCCGCCGTGGCCGCCTGCGCAGGGGGCGGCCGCGCGTCGTGGACTGCGGCATTGCTTTTGGCGGCCCAGCCCGCGTTGTTGCGTTCGGCTGGATCGGCGCATGCCGACGCCGCCTCGGCCCTGTTTGTCTTTGCCGGCGCCTGCTCGCTGGTCCGATGGGAGGAGTCCGCCGAGGACGGATGGCTGGTGGTCGCCGGTCTTTTGACGGGGCTGGCGGTCTCCTGCAAGATGCTGGCGTTCGCCTCGCTTGGGATGTGGACGGGGGCCTTGATCTTGAAAAAACGTCGGGCGCGCGAGGCCCTTCTGTTTTGCGGCGCGGGACTGATGATGATCGGGCCTTGGCTGGCGCTGACCTGGAGAGAGACGGGAGATCCCGTGTGGCCCTTTCTGAGGCTCGGTCGTGAGAGCGCCGAATTGGCGTCGCGATACCTTCGCTCGAATCGCTGGAGTTTCCCCCCCTCACTGGCGTTTTTCCAGCATGATGGCCCGCTCTTTTTGATAGTGCCGGCTTTGGGCGGGATCGTCCTGACTCGCGGGCGCGGCGCCGCGAAATTTCAAGTCCAATCATGGTTATGGATCGCGGCCGCCGGCTATGTCGCTTTGAGCTGGCGCCACAACGAGATGTGGCGCTTCTTAATGCCGATTTGGCCCGTGTTGGCCTTGGCGGCGGGCGGGGCCGCTCAAGAGCTATGCGCCAAAGGGAACCCGCGCAAAGCGGCGGCGGCCCTGATCGCGCTTGCGGGAGCCTTGCCGATCGTTTCGTTGAGCGCCAATAACGCCCTATTCGCGGTCCTGGGGCTGCGTTCTGGCACCTCTCCCACCGTCGATCCTCGGGTCATTTTCCTCGAGCGCAGCGTCGATGTCGCCGCATTCTATCGCCAAGCCAGAGGTCTCCTGCCCTCCGGAGCGAGAGTCCTTCTGTTTCGCGAGGTTCGCGGCTACGGAGCCGGTTTCGATTATCTCTGGGGAGACCCGCTCAACCAAGCGCTTATCGACTACGTTCGCATCGCGACGCCAGAGGAGCTTGCCGGACGTCTCAAGGCGCTTGGCGTCACACATGTGCTCGATCATCCCAGCTCTCATCTGTATCGCGAAGATCCGGGCTATTACAACGCGCGCACTCTCGGTCTCATGGCGGACTGTCTCAAGCTCCGGGCGCGCCCCGTCCTCGTCAACAGCGAGCTTGGTCTCTACGAGCTTTTATGACGCCTGAGCGGGCGATATGGGCTGAGTCGCGTGATATTCGTCGTCATAGGCCTTCACGATTGTGGACGGGGCCAAAGGTCCCATGACAAGCGATCCCGGGCCTGGCATAATATCCGCGCATTGATTAGACCGCTTCGTATAGATTGAAATTCTTGCCCACCCCCTTTAACGAATCCACAGTGCGCTTTCACTCCAATCTCTTCGTGGTCATGGCTCTTGTGTTCTCCCTTCCCCCCGCGTTCGGCCTGCCGCTTGCGATGCCTTGGGATGCGCCGCGTTTTCGCGAGAAGGGACCGCTGCAATACGCGGCGTCTCTCGAGACTTTGTATCAATGGGATTCGAACATCCGTCATCAGGCGGGGAAAGGAAAGCAGGATCACATCGCGATTGTGCGTCCGAGCGTGGCGGGGCGTCTGGTCGGTTACGAGGACAGCTTCCTCAGCGGCTCGTACCAATTCGAAGGTGAGCGGTTCGCCAAGACTCTTGAGCTCAACGCGGCCAATCACCTCGCCGATGTCCGCGGCAGACTGGGCTGGCGGCGCGGTTATCTTACGGCGGGGGAGCGTTACGCGAGGACCAACGATCGCGCCAACACGGTGTTTACGGATCGGATTCGACGAGAGGACAACACCATCCGTGCCGGTTTGGGACTGTTGCTTGCGGATTGGACTCCCGAGCTCAACGGCGAAATGTTCAAGCGGATCTACAATGATTCCAATCTGCCGGGATACTCATCCTGGGCGGTGGAGCCGCGCTTGATGTGGAGCATCGACGAGCAAAACGGGGTGAGCGTGCGGACTCGCTGGGAACGCATCAACTATCCCGAGCAGACCGCGAGGGACGGCACTGTGTACGAAGGAGACGCCTCTTGGGTTTACTCCTCTCCCGGGAGCGGAGTGCGATTGGATGCGCGTGTGGGCGTGCAGAACCGCGTTTATCGGGGGTCTGGCGTTAGCGACTACATGGGGCCGATTGGGGAGGCAAACGCGCGCTACATTCCTAGAGGCCGCCTGGCGCTTTTCGTCGGTGGAGCTCTTAAGGTGTTCGAAGCCCCTATTGAGCCTCCAAGCGCTTATTACCGCCAACTGTCCATGAACGCGGGGTTGGAATATCCTTGGAGCGATCGATTGTCCTCAGTCGTTTCCCAGTCTCTGGCCTCTCAACGTTACGGCGACAACGCGCACCGCTCCGACTTCACAGGCCAGCGCCGCGACACGACCGCGAGCGCCTCGTTTGAACAACGGTATCGCTTCGATGAGGTCGTTTCCTTGTCCGCGGGCGCGTCTTGGGAGGAACGGAGTTCGAACGTGGCATCACTGTCTTACCACGGATTCATCATTACGTTTGGGTGTAAGCTGGAAATATAACGGATGGAAGGGAGATATATGAACGGACGCATAGCATGGATGATGGCGATCTTGGCGCTGCTCAACCCCCGGGCCGCGTTTTCCGCCGAAGGGCAGGAGTATCGCATAGGAGTGGGCGACGTCCTTTCGATTCGGGTGCTTAACGAGCAGAGCCTACACAACACCTACACCGTCTCGCCCGATAAAACGATTTCATTTCCTCTGATCGGGCAATTGAGCGTCGGGGACATGACGCTGTCGGAGATTCAGGCGTCGCTGACCAAGCAGCTGGAAAACGGGTTTTTGCGGCGCCCCGTGGTGACCGTCGCTTTGGAAAAAAACAACAGCCGCCGATTTTTTATCTACGGGGAGGTCAAAGCGCCCGGAGAGTTTAAATTGTCCAGCGATGTGATGACCGTGATGCAAGCGATCTCTTTGGCCGGAGGATTGACCAAGTCCGCGTCGGAGTCAAAAATTAAGATTTTGCGTCCCAAAGACAAAGAGCAGGCCTATACCGTCATCGAAGTCGACGTCAAACAGATCATCTCGACGGGACTCTCAGATGCGGCGATTAAAAACAACGACATCGTGGTTGTCAGGCAAGGATGGCTCTAATGGAAAATCAAGACGAGTTCAATTGGGAAGTCCGGGACTTAGCGAAGATCGCATTCAAGCGGTGGTGGGTTCCCCTGCCGGTCACGGCGATTTGCTTGCTTGTGGCGGTGACGGTGATGATGTTTTGGACGCCGGTTTATACCGGGACTGTCCGTCTTTTGGTGTCGGGAACGGCCAAAACCGATTCTCCCCTGTACAGCCCCGTTCCCGCCGGACGGATGATGAGCATCGCGCTCTCCCATGCCGAGATGATTAAAAGTCAGGATATACTGCAGACCGTCGTCGTCGATCTTGGCCTGCACAAGCGCAAAAATGAGTTGTATTTCTCGGCGCCAAAGCGCTGGGTTCTGCGCGGGCTTGATTGGGGTCTTGACCTCTACGAGCAAGCTGGACAATTCGTGATGGCCTCGATCTTGAACTTGCCGCCGAGCGAGGGACGCAGGAAAGACATCGTCATGCAGGCCGTGGAAGCCCTCGAGAAAAGAGTGGTCACCGAGGCGGTCGATAAAACAGACGTCTTGACGGTGAAGGTCAAGGACTATGACCCAGAGATGGCGGCTCGCATCGGCAATCTCATGGCCCAACGCTATACGGTCTTCGTCATGAAACAGCAGGCCGCCGATCTGGCCACGCAATACGGTCCCAAACATCCTTTGACGATGCAGCTCATGGAGGATATCGCCCGCCAAGAACTTCATATCGTTGCGGGCAAGCCGGCGCTGGCCTTGAGCACGGGAGTGGGGACGATAAAAATCGTGCAGACGGCCCATGCGGCCACAAAACCCTCTCAGCCTAAACGGCGGCCGATTCTATTGGTTAGCCTGATCGGAGGCTTGCTTGGAGGAGTGATCTTGATGTTCATCTTGGAGCGTTTCGATCCGACGTTCCAGGGCCTGGAAAGCCTTCGACGCGGGCTGCCGTTTCCCGTCATTGGAGTGGTGCCCAAAAAAATATGGCGCAAGAGCGGGGCGCTGAAAGGGAATACCCACGATCGAATCGATCTAGATCCCTTCATGGGCCTGGCCTATCAAATCGATTCGCTGCGCCGCCGTGCTGGAGCGAAAATCCTTTGTCTTTCAGCCGCGGAGGAGACCCGCTCGACCGTCCGATTGGCCCAAATGCTCGCTCTGTGTTTGAGCCGCATCGAGGAGGAAAGAGATCCCAGCAAGGATGGGCGCGTGCTTCTGGTCGAAGCTCAACAGAGCGGGAGCCATTTTCTCCAATCGCGAGGCGATGCGAAGGACGGCGCGCTCATCGCGGTAAAATCCTTGGAGGAAAGCGCCGAACCTCACGCCGCCGTTCAGCGCATTGACGATCATCTATCCGTGGCCGTGCTTTCGAAAGCGGGAAGGTCTTCTTCGGCGATCTCCCTCGGAGAGAGGAAATGCCGAGACTTTCTGAGGAATGCGAGCGAGAAATTCGGCACCGTTCTGATTGGAGGATCTGGCTTGTCGCATCGACCTGATGCCCTGATGCTCAATGCCCTTTGCGATTCGACGATAGTGATCATCAATGATGAAATGACTCGCAAAAAGGCGCTCGCAGGCCTCTTGGCGATGCTGGAAATAAACAAGATCACGGTGCTAGGGGCCATCCTTAACGATCAGCGGCATCACTTGCCCGGGCCGCTTTACCGGATATTTTGAGCGATGCTGCCGTGATATCCGTCATGGACGGCCCTGCGCGGCCGCAATGGCCTCTGATCGTAGCGTTTTCGGCTCTCTGGGGCCTGGCCCTTGTCACGTTGGCCAGCGTCGAAATGCGCTACGGAGCGGCTTTGGCCGCCGGGCTGGTGGTTTTTACGATGCCCTTCTTGTTGAGCGACAGCAGGAGATATTTCCTCACCCTGATCACTCTGACCTTGTTTGTGGGCAGCAATAAGATGTTCGCCTCCGTGACCAACGTGTGGCCCTACGATCTTATCGAGCGCATGACCATCAACGGCACGGACGTCTTGCTTCTGGGAGGATGCGTCGTATGGCTTTTTTCTGGAATAGGCGCGCAGCGCGCTCCCGGACTGAAAGGCAAGCACCTTTTTCTTCCGATGCTGGGCCTTCTTGCGGCCGTGTTATTGTCCTTTCAGAACGCGACCTACCCGATGCACGGGGTCTTCGAGCTGTTTCGCATGGTCAAAGTCTTTCTTCTCTACGTGTTCCTTGTTTACAACATCCGCCGGCGCGAGGAGATCCGTCTGATCGTGGCGATTCTCGGCCTCAATATCATGGTCCAGCTCGCCATCACGTTGCTTCAAAAATACGGGGGTTCGAACCTCGGTTTGGCGTATTTCGGCGAAGCGACCGCGTCCATGGAATCCATGATAGGCGTCGAGAGAGTCTTTCGAGCCGGAGGTACGCTGGGGCACCCCAACCATTTCGCCTATTGTTTGGATCTTCTGATCCCCCTGTTTCTGAGCATGAGTTTTTCCTCATCGCTGAGCCGGCGCCAGAGGGCTTTTTTTACGGCGGCCTTGGCGGCGGCCTTGTTGTGTCTTTACATGACGCTCTCGCGCGGAGGGCTGGTGGGCACCGGAGTCGCTCTGGCCATCGCCGCACCGCTCATTCTGCATCGAAATATGCGGCTGGGGCGATTTTCAGTGCGCACGGGGGCGCTGGTTCTTGTTCTGCTCGTAGCCGCCTGCGCCGCCGCGCCTTTGATCTATCAGCGCTTCAGTCAAAGCGATGCCGGCGCCTTCCGTGCACGAATCGATCAGTGGCAAGTCGCCACCAACATCATCTCGGCTCATCCTTGGGTCGGGATCGGACTCAACAATTACCGCAATGTCGCTCCATCTTACGACGATACCGCGTCGCATATCGCGACGGTCTTCACCTATCCCGTCCATAACGTCTATCTGCTTGCCTGGGCTGAAACCGGTGTCGTCGGCTTGATGGGATTGCTCGTGCTGATGATCGCTGCCCTGCGCATGGCGTATTTCGGCCGATGCCCTTACGGCGAACAGCACGACCTTCAATTCGGCCTCTTTTTTGGATTTGTCGCTTACCTGATCCATTCGAACGTCGATATCAATCCTCCTGGCAGCTACGCGTTCTTTTACTTCCTTCTGGCGGTGTTGACTGCATCACAGCATCTCGCGACCCCGGGGCCGAGGTCGACGCGATGACTTTGTGGGAACGGGTGTTCGACAATGCGAAAATCCTGCTTCTGACGGAAGTTCTCAACGTCGTCGCGGGCGTAGCCACGGTGATCGTTTTGGCGCGCCTTGTCGACGTGTCCGCTCTCGGTCTGTATTCGCTGTCTTATTCCCTGGGAGCGGTCTTTGCCATCATCTGTCTTTACGGCGCGAACCAGTTCCTAACCCGCGAGATCGCTCGTCATCCCGAAAATCTTGAATTCTGGCTCGGGAATTCCCTTGCTGTCAGGTTGGGGATCGCTTTGAGCCTTTTTATGGTCTGCGGCGTGTTCTTCATCGCGCTGGATTATGGCCGCGTGCGCATTCTCATCGCCCTGCTGTTGATTCTTAATCGGGTGCTCGAATCGCTTCTCTTGATGTTTTGCGCCATCTTTCGAGGCTACCAAGAAATGCGTTATGAGGGTTTATTGAGATCCGCCCTGAGCGCGGCCAGCCTTTTGGTCGGTCTATCGGTGTTGGTCCTTTCTCGGTCGTTGCTGAGTTTCGCCGTCGTTCAGGTCGTCTCCACGGCTCTCGTCGTCTTTGCGGCTTACCGTCTGGTCATTGGACGCTACCATGTCGTGCCGATGCGGTCGGTGGCCCCCGCCGCCTGCATGAAGGTCTTTCGCGACGGCTTAAGCTTTTCAGCCTACAGCATCTTGCTGGTCTTGTTCGTGCAGACGAACACCATCATGCTCTCTTTGTTCAAAGGAGATTTGGACACCGGTTTATACACGGCGGGGTTTCGATTCGTCAGTGCTTTGGGCATGGGCGCGGCCAGCATCACCGGCGCGCTCTATCCCGCGGTGTCGCAGCTCAACATCCAAGACCACGCCGATGAGATCCGACTTATTTACTTGCGCTGCACCAAGGTCCTCTGGATTCTGGCGAGCTTTTTCTCCACGACGCTCTTCGTCTTTTCCGATGAGATCGTCTACGTCGTCTACGGCGCCGGCTACGCCCCCGCGGCGGCGGGGGTCAGGATCATGGCCTTCTCCTTGTTCTTTTCCTACGCGAACGTCTCTTCGACCAATCTGTTGTTTTGCTTGGACCAGGAGTCGACGGCATTGCGCATCCTGGGGAGCGGCACGCTTTTCGTCTTCATCATCAATCTTGTCATGATTCCTCTTCTCGGCTATTTCGGAGCCAGTTGGACGACCTTGATCCCTGAAGTCTTCGTATTGATTCTTCTGGCAAGCGCGCTGAGGAAAATCCTCGGCCGTATCGGCACTTTGACGCTCTTTGTCAAGTTCGTCGGCCTGGGCGTCTTGGTGTGCGGATCCGCTCTTTTTCTTCATTCGTCGCCGCTCTTGGTTCGAGTTGCCGCGTTCCTGGCCGCGCACGTCGCCGCTTTGATGGCCATGTCCATCGCTTCTCCATGGACCGCAATCGATATGTTGCGCCGAAAAGCGGGCGCTTTGGAGGCCGCTGATGCAAGAAGTTGAGGGACGAGAGCAGGCATTTTGGGATTCGAGAGCCAATCATTCATTCGGGGGAGTCCGTTACTACGGCGATCTCGTCAACACGGACGACGCGAAGCTAATCAATCTGCACACCTACGCGCTCGGCCTGCTGGGCTCCCTGGAAGAAAAGCGGATCTTGGATTGCGGCTGCGGCTACGGAGCGTTGAGCTGCCACCTCGCCAAACAAGGCGCTAGAGTCACCGCCATAGATATCTCCGCGGCCAGCGTCAATCATGCCCAAGAGTGGTTTCGCCTTAACGGAGTTCATGACCGCATCGAGACTCGGGTAGGCTCGCTGCACGAGCTGCCCTTCGAAGACGCGAGCTTCGACATCGTCGTTGGAAGCTGTATTCTCCATCACCTGGATTTGCGTCTATTTGGCGCGGAATTGCGACGAGTCTTGAAACCGGGCGGTCGGGCGGTCTTCGTCGAGAACAACGCCAAAAGCCGCTTGCTGATGTTTTTTCGCAATAGGATCTTGACGGCTCTGAATATGCGCCGGGGTTCCAGTGACGAGTCGCCAATGGATGAGGAAAAATTAGACCAGCTTCGCGCCCATTTCCCGGGTTTGCGCCTGCATTATCCCGAGATGGTGTTTTTTCGCTTGGGAGCGTCGTTCTTCTTTCAAGACAACGGATTCATCAGGAAGGCGATGGAGGCGTTGGACAGCGCGGTTGTGCGCGCGTTCCCGTCTTGGGGGGCGTATTCTTATTTCGACGTCATAGATATTCCTGGAGGCCCTCGTTGAGCGCCGAGACTCATACACTTCGAAATGTGTTCTTTTGTATTTGGGAGGATGCCGCCCGCAAAGGCCGCCAAATGGGGAGGCCCGCCACGAAACTCTCCATCGTGCGCTCTTTTATGTCGATCAACGTGATCGCCGTGGCTATTTTTCGATTGTCGATATACTTTTGCGCCAAGGGACTCTGGTTGCCCAGCATGTTCTGCTACTACGTCAACATCATCGCTTTCGGTTTTGACGGCTCTCCCTACAGCGAGATCGGTCCGGGCCTTGTCGTCGTGCACCTCGTCGGCAATGTCCTTCATGCCAAAATCGGCCGTAATTGCACCCTCTTCGGACGCAACGGCATCGGGGGCAAGGGAAAGGGAAACACGGGAGGGTGGCGCGGCGGGCCGGTCGTCGGAGACCATGTCACCCTGGGTTTCGGTGCCTGCATCATCACCGATCAGCCGATCGGCGACCATGCGATGATCGGCGCGGGATCATGGTGCTTTAAAGGAGTGCCGGAGCGCGCCATAGTGGGCGGCTTGCCCGCGGAACTTTTGCGCTTTAAGACAGGCGAAGAGGTCCAGGCGGAGATTGATTCATGATCAGCGTGGTCATTCCCACCTACAACAACGAAAAGACGCTTTTGAAATGCCTCCAGGCCTTGGCGCGCCAGGATATCTCTCTTGACCTTATGGAGGTCGTCGTCGTAGCCGACGGCTGCCGAGAGCAAACCGCTGAAGTCCTTTCGAGTTGGGCCGATTCGTCTCCGTTTCCCTTTGTTTGGAAGCAGCAGTCCAACCAAGGTCCCGGGCCGGCCCGCAATAACGGAATTCGAACCGCCGCCCACGATCTGATTCTGATCATCAACGATGACCTGATCGCCGAGCCCCAGCTTGTTGGCCGCCATGCGCAGTGGCATCGCCTTCATCCGGCGCCCGAATGCGCGCTTTTAGGTTATGTCCAGGAGCTGCCCCAGGAGACCGATGGTTTCAGCGTGGTTCGCTTGGAGCACGCTTTCGAATCCGCTTGCCAGAAATCCGCTCTGAGTTGGGACAATTTCTGGACGACGAATATTTCCCTCAAACGCGGTTTTCTGGAGTCTACCGGAGAATGGTTCTCGTCGTCTTTCCCCCACCCCGTCCATGAAGATGTCGAGCTGGGTTATCGCCTCGGCCGCAAGGGCCTGACGCTTCATATGGACGAGCAGGCGCGCGGCCTTCATGACCATCCCATGGATTACGCCCAGTTCGCTCGTCGCGCTTATCAATCGGGACTCTGTTTAACGGAGTTTTTTCGCCTTCACCCCGAGCTCCGCGCGTTTCTGGAAGGCAAGGGCCTGGTGCTGCCTAACACGTCGAGGGGCTTGATCGCCGCCACCTTGATCAACAATTGGACCATAGGAACCATTGAAAAAACCGCGAAAGCCTTGCGTCGATCCGGACGGGTCGCCCCATCCGATTTCTTGTTCAGCCGTCTGTTCGGCTACCATCAGCGACGCGGCGTGGCCGCGGGACTGCGCCGGGGGGCCTCATGAAGTCGCCAGAGGTCTCCATTGTCATCGTTAACTGGAATGGGCGCGAGCTTCTTGAGGACTGCCTATATTCGATAGAGGAAAACACGCCCGACCTCTCCTATGAAGTCTGCGTCGTGGATAACGCCTCGGACGACGGCAGCGTCAAGATGATCAGGGAGCGCTTCCCCCGAGTCCGTCTGATTCAAAACGAGGGGAACTTCGGCTTTGCGAAGGCCTGCAATCGCGGCTTTACCGAATGCGGGGACACTCCTTTCGTACTCTTTTTAAATCCCGACACCCGCGTGTCGCAAGGGTCGGTGGCCCGCCTTGTGGAATGTCTTAAGACCCAAAGCGACGTCGGAGCGTCGACATGCGCGTTGCTTGACGGGCGCGGGCGCTTTCAGTCGGGCCAAGGCCTACGGCTTTTGACGCTGCGAACGGCGATCAACCAATACTTCTTCTTGAATTCTCTCAGCCAGAGCCTGTTCCCCGGAGTCTTTTGGGCGCGTCTTCCGAAGGGACAAAGGGATGTGGAATGGATATCCGGAGCGGTCATGATGGTGAGGCGATCCGCCGTCGGCCCCGCCCCTTTCTTCAATGAGCGGTATTTCATGTACGCGGAAGACATGGAGGCCTCCAAGACACTGCGCGAGTCCGGCTGGAGATTGGCTTTTCTTGCGGACGTCTTCATGACCCATCATATGAAGACGAGCACCCGAAAAAGCGGGACGAGGGTCTTTGCCAGTCAGGTGGTCAGCCAAGCGGTCTATATCGAGCGCAACCTCCCCCCATGGCAACGCCCCCTGGTCAAGGCCAGCATGGCCGCGGGCTATGCGCTGCGCTGGCTTGTCTACGCCTTCTTGAGCTTATGGCGTCGCAGTCCCGACGACGCCCTGCGGCGGCGGGATCATCGCGCTTACCTTATGACGCTACTGCGCTCAGAGGTCGCGTGAGAGTCGCTATCGACGTTCAAACCATTGGGCGCAGGCGAACCGGAGATGAAACATATTACCGCGGTCTTATTTCTCACTACGGGTCCTTGAGGCCCGACAACGAATACTTTTATTACTACACGCGCTCCGAGGCGGAACCCTTTCTCAAGGGGCTGGGCGGCATTTCCCGCCCGCGAAGGATAAGACCGAGCGCCGCTTTTCTTCGTATCCCCCTCTTATATCCCTGGCAGATGCTCAAGGAGCGGGTGGACGTGTTTCATACTCAATACGTAGGCATCCCTTTTGGAGGAGCCAAATTGGTTTTGACGGTGCATGATCTCAGCTTCGAGCATTATCCCGACACCTTCCGTCGCGATCGCGCTTGGCTGCTTAAGCTGACGCGTTGGAGCGCCAACAACGCGAGCGCCGTCATCACGGTGTCCGAGAGCACCAAACGCGACCTCATGAATTTATACGGCATTGCGGACAGAAAGATTCACGTCATCTATAACGCGGCCGGTGAGGAGTTCGTCCCTTGCGTTGATGAGAGCAGGCTCGCTCGTTTGCGAGAGAGTCTTGGCATCCGCAAGAACTATTTTCTTTTCGTAGGGGCATTCCAGCCCCGCAAAAATCTTGGGCGCCTGCTCGCGGCGTTTCATCATGCGCGCCGGAGGCCGAATTTTGATTGTCAACTCGTGATCGTGGGAGCCCACGCATGGGGCCGCTCCTCGGTTCCGGCCGAAGGCCGCGACGTCGTGGCGCCGGGCTACCTTGACGCGGGCGTCTTGCCGGCTCTCTACTCGGGCGCGATGGGGCTGATCTATCCCTCATTGTACGAAGGATTCGGCCTGCCCGCCGTTGAGGCGATGAGTTGCGGAACGCCCGTGATCGCATCTTCCTCCTCTTGCCTTCCGGAGATTTGCGGCCAAGCGGCGGTGTATGTCGATCCTTTCAGCGAGGAAGACATCACCAGGGCCATGTGGGCGATTCACGATCATCCGCAGCTGCGCGTCAAGCTTCGTGAAGACGGCTTGCGTCGTGCTCGCCTGTTTTCCTGGCGTGAAAGCGCCAGACGCACTTTGGAGGTTTATGAGAAGGTCAATGCGTCATAGGGCTTGGAGCGCGGCGGCGATCCTTTTGGCCGCGCACGCCTCGGCGGATTCCCTGGTAGGCCCCTCGCGTCTGGGGACATATGTGGGAGGCGGACTGGGGCTTTATGCCGCCGGCGATGTCTGGAAGGGGGATATCGCGCTCGCGCGCGAACTGGGAACGGGGATTGTTCGGTTTAATTCCGATGTCTGGGATTTGCTCGAGCCACGGCGATCGGACTATCGCTGGGAAAAGCTCGATGCCGCAGTGGAGGTGATGTCGGCCGCGGGGGTGGAGCCCTTGTTGACGCTGCCCATTTCCAGCAGATGGAATTCCACATCCAAAGCGATCAAAAGACACGGCTTTGATATTGGGCCTACTCATTTCCCGACTCGCGATCTGATAGCCGTCAAGGCTTTGGCCAAGGCGATCGCCGCGCGGTATCGAAACAAAATCAAGTATTACGAAGTCTGGAACGAGCCCGACTTCTCTCTATTCTGGAGGGGCGAGCCGAACCCCGCCGAGTATCTGGCTCTGCTGAAAGAAGCTTATGCCGGGATCAAAGAAGGGAACCCTCAAGCCGTTGTTCTTATCGGCGGTTTAGCAAAACCCAAGGAAACGGCGTGGCTCGACGCCCTCCTCTCCGCCGGGGGCGCACGCCACTTCGATATCATGAATATTCATGTTTATCCGGCGTTCGCCACCCTCGATGAAGCGTTGACGGTCACTCGCGGGGTGATCCGCCGCCACGGGGTCGTGAAACCCATTTGGATTTCTGAAACTTCGACCACCGGGTGGTTCTTTGAAACATCGGATCGCGACAAGGAGGAGCGGGCCAAGGCGCACTATCTCCTTAAGACATTCGCTGCCGCCCTCTCTCAGAGCGACGTCGAGCGAGTGTTTTGGCATTCGCTGCGCAATCCTGGCAAGGATGTCGGGCTGTCGCGGGACTTGGACTTCGGACTCATGACCTCCGGCGGCGTGGCGCTGCCGGCGCATCACGCCTTTCGCTGGCTCAATCGTATTCTTGGAGGGTGCCGTCCTTTGGGAAAACGCGCCGGCTCCAAACTGGAGATATATCCCTTCGAAGACTCGAAGCGTCGTGTCGAGGTTCTCTGGACGCGTTCGGGGGCCGCTGAGTATCAGGTCCCCGCCGGATATCGATCAGCCCGTCGCATATCCGTCATGGGCGATGAACTGGGAGCATTGGAAAAGACATCTAAATTCTCCGTTACGGAAGAACCTCTTTATTTGGAGCTAATGAAATGAAAGCCGTGATATTGCTAGGGGGTATGAGCAATTGGCTCTACCCTTTGTCCGATCAATCATTGCGCGCGATGCTTCCTCTGGGCAATGTTCCGGCGTTGACGCATTTGCTGGAGTTGCTCTCTCGCCACGGAATCAGCGACGCGTATATTCCGCTTTCGAAGGATATGCAATCTGTCCGTGACCATTTTCAAGACGGCACGATGCATGGAGTTCGAATTCATTACCGCGAGGAAGACTATTGGCTTGGGACCGCCGGGTGTGTGGGCCTTTTCTCCAACGAGCTGTCGCAAGCGCCCTTTTTAATCGTCAATGGAAACAGCTATCTCAATCTGGACTTGACGCCGCTCTTGGCGCAAAAAAACGGCGACAAACCTTTTTTTATCGTCGGCATTAAAGCCAACGAATGCGGCGACTGCGCTTTCCGAGAGAAAAATCATCAAACCGTGTTTTGGGAGAGCTGTCATTGCTCGTTTGCCCACGCCTATCTTGCTCATCCGGAAGTTTTGTCGTGGATTCCCAAGAAGCGATATTTTGACTTGCGCGAACAGTTGATTCCTTTGGCCATCAGCCGCGATTGCGACGTCCGCGGAATCACTCTATCCGGGACGGTCAATCCCTTGCGCAGCCTGCAGGATTATCTGGAGGCCAACCAGGAGATCGCGTGCGCCTCCGGCGGCGGTCCGCGTTCCTCCAGCCGAATCGATCCGACCGCCTCGCTGCATGGCCCAGTTCTTATGGGAGAGAACGTGGTTATCGAAGCGGGTGCCTTGGTCGTGGGTCCGGCCGTGATCGGTCGTGACGCCGTGATCGGCGCGGGAGCGGTTTTGCACGAGTCGATCGTGGGTCCGCGGGTTCGACTGCATGAAGGCAGCGTGGTGCGCAAGTCGATTTTGGCCGAGGATGCCTTCGTTCATCCGCAGCGCATGTTGTGGCGCACGCTCGCCTTTCAAGCCGTCGATCTGCCCAACGGCCACGGTGATCTGCTTCGTCTAAGCGAGGAAGGATGGAGCCTCATGGCCGGAGGCGCCATGGTTGAGACCGCCGTCGGCCGCGGACGCCTCAGCCGCTTGGCAAAGAGGGCTTTTGATTTCTCCGCTTGCCTGGTCTTTGGCCCCGTGATCGCGTTGGTTTGTCTGGCTTTGGGAATTCTCGTTAAGTTGACTTCCAAGGGCCCTGTTTTGTTCCAGGAGACGCGCCAAGGAGAGGGCGGACGGGACTTCACATTGTACAAGCTGCGGACGATGGTTCAAGGCGCTCATCTCGAACAGGCAGCCCTCCAAGCACAGAATGAGAGCGATGGACCGATGTTCAAGATCATGCATGATCCGCGGATCACTCCCTTAGGACACTGGTTGCGCAAGACCAGTCTCGATGAACTTCCACAATTCCTGTGCGTGCTCAAAGGCGACATGAGCCTTGTAGGACCCCGCCCCCTGGCTGAGAAGGAGATGAAATGGAATCCCGCGTGGCGGGAGCTTCGGCTCAGCGTTAAGCCGGGTCTGACCGGGCCCTGGCAGGTGTGGTGCGCTACAAGTTCGGACTTTTCCAGTTGGATCGTTTCTGATGCTTACTACGTCAGGCATGGGTCCTTCATCTTGGATATTCGCTTGATATTTGAAACGTTGGCCGTCATGGTGCGCGGACGCAGAACCCAATGAAACGGCCTTTGGAGCTCTTGATCTCAATCGTCCATTATAATACCCCGGGCATCCTGTCTCGCTGTCTCGATGCCCTCGGCGCGGAGGGCTCCGGGCTCAATATGCACATCGTCGTTGTCGACAACGCCTCGCACCCCCCCCTCGACGGCGCGGAGATTTCGGCGCGGCCCAACGTGACCCTGATTCGGAACACGGTGAATGCTGGGTTTGGAACCGCCAACAACCAGGCTTTGAGGGCATGGGACGCCGAAGCCTACCTCGTGTTGAATCCGGACGTCATCGTCGCGCCCGGCACCCTGGGAGAACTACTGCGCAGACTGCGCCAGAGCGCCGAAGTGGGACTGATCGGTCCGCGTCTGCGCTTTACCGATGGAGGGCTTCAGCGCTCATGCCGCCGGTTGCCCACTCTGAGAGCCGTTTTAATCCGGGGATTTCTTTCTCAGGAGAGCGCCTCTCGCTTCACGGCTATTCGCAAATATCTGATGGAAGACGAGGTCATCAACGCTCCCACTCGAGTGGATTGGATGCTGGGGTCGTCTTTATTGATCAAACGCGATGCGCTGCGGCGTGTCGGGGGCTTCGACGAAAGATTCTTCATGTATTACGAGGACGTGGATCTCTGTCATCGGATAAACTTGGCGGGTTGGGGGGTCGAGTATCATCCCGACGTCGAGTGGATTCATGAGTATCTCAGACAAAGCGCGAGGCCCGGTCAATGGAAGCTGCGCTTCGCTCACTTCACCAGCGCCATGCGCTTTCTTTTAAAACACAGGTCCCGGCGAGGCTGGTGCGCGACCCTCTAGGGTCGAACTCGCGGTCTGCTTATTCCTCGATCCGCCCAATTCCGAAATCTCGAACGGCCTTGGAGATAAACACGGCGTAATTGTGGCGCGGACCGATCATCAAAATCGAGCCCAGACGCTGGTAGCCGCTCTTGGACTGCCCTTTTTGGGAGCTCCAATTGACGGCGTCCACGTAGCCGACTAAGCCTTTTTTATCCTTCCACTGAGGGAAAGAGAGAATCTGGCGGTGGCGGTGGGATTGGAGCCCGTAGCCGCGGAATTTGGGAAGCGTGAATCCCGCGTAATTGTAGAGATAGTCTTTGGGGGTGGAGAGCCTCAGTTCCGGGAAAAGCCTTGGCCGGCCTTCGGAGTGTATCCAGGTGTAGCCGGCAAGTTGGCCGTCGACGAGGCTCAGGAGGCATTGGTCCCCTTCTCGGAGCGCGGCGATTTTGTCTTCCCCCATTTCCCAGATTCCATCGGCCTGCATGCGCAGGAGATCCTCGATAGAGGCCGCGCGCGCGCCGTGGCGAAGGTTTCCGCAAGGCGGTTCTGGACTCAGGTTTTCGTGACGGAGCACGATGATGTGGATAATCAGGTAATAGACGATTTTATTGAGCGCGTTTTCGAGATAGGAGCGCACGGAGCGCGCCCAGCCGTGCCTTGACACGGAGGCCTTGAGGTTTTCCAGCTGGGCCGATAGATTTGTCATCGTCCCAGGCGCAGGGTCGCCTCTGCGGTCGCAAATATCTCTCCGGCCAGACGCCCCTCGACGGAGCACCGCAGGATATCCCCGTTCGAGTGGCTCTCAATTGAGCTGATGATCCCTTGGAACACGAGTTCCCGATTCACCGGAGCGCTTTTAACGACCCTCCAACTCAGGGCCTCGATGCGGCCGGCCCCCTTGAGCCAAGCCGCCAACATCCGTGCGATGTAGTTGCCGATGAGTCCCCGCTGGACCACGACATCCGGCAGGCCTTCGGCCAATGCGCGGTCCTTGTTGTAGTGAATCTGATGACGGTTCCAGGTGACCGCGCTGAACATGAACAGATCCGCCGGTCCTGGCGTGAGCGCCAAAGGGCCGATGATGTGTCCGGCCGAAAAATCTCTATTCGGGGTCATCGCTTGATGTAGGTGGCACTTTCCTTGGCCACGAGTTTGCCTTCCTGATTGACGAAGGAGGTCTCGATCACGAGAAAATACAGCAATCCACCCTTTCCTTCCTTCACGTAAGCGTCCCTGAGCGTGCTCTCGATGCGCAGGATATCGCCGGCGCGGATATCTCCGGGGAACTCGAAGGAACTGCTTCCGCCGACGGCGCGAGAGGCCGGGATCGGGGCGTCGAGCTCGATGGGCGAGCCGTCTGGAGGGAGGCTCGCCAGAGGAACATCCTCGAAGATGAAGGATTGGCAGAACAGGGGCGGGGCTTTAACGTCATCTGATTCTCCGATGGCCTGGGCGAAGCGTCGAATATGCTCCGGGGTGACGGTCCGCGTGCGCGAGCGCGTCTTGCCGATCAACGCTCTTAGAGCCTGCGGGATCTCATGAGGCATTAGGGCGCATCATACAAACCTTTTTCGGTCTTATGAAAGGTGACGGGCCCAAGGAAAGTGATAAAATATCATGTAATCCATGAGAAAATTTGGTGGGAGCGCCGTATGGCGATGGCTCCAGATCCCGTACCGATTCCTGAGGAATCGAGTTTATTATGAGACGCTTCTGTATCCGTATGGGGCCTGGAGACACCGTCGTTTGAATAAGACGGCCTTGCGCAGCCAAGATCACAGCTACACGCGCTTCTACCGGCTTCCCGCTCAGTTGGAGGCGCTCAGCGGGCCGGTGCTCGATTTTCTTGGATTGGGCGACTCTCCCGACCGGGTTCTGCGGTTACTGGTCTTTGCCTGCTCCAACGGGGCGGAGCCCTATACCGTTGCCTCGGAGCTGCTGCGGGCGCATCCGGGGCTGGGTTTTTCCATTCAGGCCACTGATCTTCACCCCTCCTTGATTGCAAAAGCCCGGGAGGGACTGTATGGAGACGGGGAGCTCGTGCGCAACGAGTTCTTGACCGAGGAGCGCATCGCCGCCACCTTCGATCGCGAGGGGCAAGGCTGGCGCGTCAAGACCGGGATACGGGACAAAGTCGAGTTTTCGCAGGCCGATCTGCTCGATGGGACATCCTGCGCGCGATTGCCTCCCGCCGACATTGTCTTCGCGCAAAACGTCTTTTTCCATTTCGACCCTCCGCTGGCCCGCGCGGCGTTCATGAATGCCGCAGCCTGCCTCAAGACACGTTCGGCCTTTTTCATCAACGGGATGGATCTCGATCTGAAAATCCATCTGACCCGCGAATTGGGACTTGCGCCGCTCGAGTTCAAGCACCGCGAGATCTACGAGCAGTCCCGGCTGCATCTGGCCTCGGATTGGTGGAACTATCATTACGGCTCCGAGCCATATTCTTTTCTTAGACGCGATAGGCTGCGACGCTACTCGAGCATTTTCTTGAAATCATAAAGACCCGACTCAGGACAGGCCCCCAACCCTTGAATCGGATTGGCCGCCGGGTCCCGAAGGCCACCTCAAACTGGTCCTTTGGGCCCATTCGGATTGGCCCTTTCGGCCCTCCCGCTCGACGATAATTTCAGCGATAATATACCATGCAGTTGTTATGCCCTGACCGGATCGCCGAATGAACCGCATCGGTTCCCGCCATACATGGCGTTGGCTGGCGCAGCCCGCGGTCGACTTTCTGCTTTTTTACGTCGGACTCGCTACGACCCTGATCGTTCGCCAGCCCGGGTATTTCAATCTGGACACTG
>ERZ1292630.1221-Hain-H41-02um-R3-1221-length-25527-cov-7_pt1 | contig 25527 bp, 16 predicted proteins | sample MGYA00564408_ERZ1292630 | MGnify/ENA primary metagenome ERZ1292630 (study PRJEB36523, sample SAMEA6512641) | groundwater metagenome | collected 2019-01-08 | study: AquaDiva: Metagenomics assemblies of 32 groundwater samples
GGACACCCGTGGCCATAGGCTGTGGTGGGCCGCGTCGTGCCGCACACCGTGCCCGACTCGTGTGCCGATGGCTCCCGTGGCGGATGCGGACGAAATGGCGGCGACGATGGAGGCGGCGTGCACAGCGGGGCCACATAGCGACGCGGAGCGAACAAGATAGGACGGGAGGAAGCCACTCTCGCGGTGGTGGCCGCCACCCTCCGCGGAGCGCACTGGTCGAGTCACGGTCAATTCCACGTCCTGCGGCGCCGCCTCGTCGGCGGCGTTGCACGGCGACGACAGGGCGGCGTGACCCTGCATGGCGCTGGATAGCCACTTTGGCTGCGGCCACGACCGTCTGGGGCGTTCGCCGCCGACCGTTGCCTGTGCGCCGACCGTGATGTCCCTTGCCCCCTGGCCGTCTCCCGCGGGGGGAGCCACTTTCGCCGATGGCGGCTGCCCATTCGCAGTCTGCTGCACGAAGTTCGGGTGGGGGTGATCCACGTGACTGTGCGTTAGGATGACGATATGGGCCGGGGGCAGCTGGGCGGCGGCGAGGGAGTGGCCGCAGGGAGCTCGGCTCACGTTTCGCCCTGCTGGGTCGTTCGTCTCGTGTCCCCCTTCGGCGACGTCAGTTTCTTCTTCGTCGTCGGCATGGCGCAGCGAACACGACGCTTCCCGCCGTCGAGGTGGCGACCCCGCCTCCTCACCCTTTTCATAGAAAAGCGCCGAGGAGCCATTGCGAAAGGCCACCAGAAGAGCAGCCGTGACGAGGAGGCTCACGAAGTCGCCTCCTCCCATCAGCGCCTTCGTAGGCGGCCGAAACACGTTGGAAAGTTCGTGAATGGACCAAGCGAGGTCGCCGTCCTCGACGGGCATCATCGACGACCCGCCCGCGACGAGCTGCCAGACGAGTCGTTCCGCGGCGCCGATCGGCACCACTGGGGGAGAGGGGCTCGTGGCGAACGAGTGGAAGCACCTCAAACTCAACGGGACGGTCACGGACGCGCGAAACACGGTCATGGCACCGAGCAACACGTCGCGATACGCCGCACGCAGCCCTTCCTCCGCGAGGTCGAGAAACGCGTTACCTTCCAGGTCGACGCCACCACCGCCGCTTGCCGCGGACCGTCGTCGTGTGACCAGTACCGCGGCAGTTGACGCGGACTCAAAACGCTGCGCGCAAATCCGGTCGGCCGCCCATGCCGCGGCCAGTCGTGTCAACTTGGCGTGGGCCACGCGAAACGCCAGGGACGAAATGGCCGCGTCGACGCAGTCCGACAAGAGTTGCAGCGTCGCGGCCGACGGACCCACCGCCCCGCTCTCCGCCTTGGCCGGCGTCATCGTGGCAGCCATGATGGGGGTCGACGGGAAGTGGGTCGGCGCTGCCGTGGTACTCGGCCCGGTTTCCGCGTCGCTGCAACCGCGTTCCGTCACGACGGTGAAGGCCACGCTGAGAGAAGACGTAAAGGGACTGTAAACGATGTCGTGGGGTGCCACATCCGCGGCTCGTGAGAGCGCGTTAGCTCCAGGGGCCGCGGAGCCCTGGTGATCCTGCGGAGGGGCGACCGCCCGGGGGGCCGTGACCAACCGGGCGTGGCCAATTTGGAAGCTTGAGGTAAACGTCACAACTTGCCCACCGGCAGCGGATGCCGTCATCGAGGCAATGAGCGCCGGTGGCAACAGAAGGGGTAATGGCAGCTCCCCATGGTGGTGGCTGCTGCCGAGGCCGTCTAAACTGGCAACAGCCTTCGAGGAGGACTTTCCGGTCATGCTAGCGGCGGCGAGCGCCAATGGCGGAGCCGAGGCGAACGACCCCGGAGTAAGACTCATGGCCGGCGAACACGACGATCGTATCGACCCGGGCAGTGAAGGTGGGGTTTCCGCCGCGGCCCCAGCGCCGCCGCTGGCGTTGGATGCCGTCCCGCCGACGGCACGACTCTTGTCAGACCCGCTGCTGAGTTTGTCACCGGTGACGACGACTTCCAGCAGCTCCACTTGTTTGGGTGACCAAGGTTGACGGTGCACCCGGCACTGCGGAAAGTCGGGTGGTAGTTGGGTGTCGGTGTTACGACAGGAGTCGCGGGCAGCTGGTTCCTCGTCCTCTGTGCTTCGACGGGGGTCCTGGGAAATGTCTGCCGCGGCCGCACGCAGGCTCTCCGATAGCTGCCGCTGATAGCCCGGCTGCAACGTGTCCGCCGCGGCGAGTCGAAAGCGCTCTCGGTGGGGCCACAAGCACCACGAAGATGCGGCCACTTGCCAAGACGAAGAATGGGTGCCTCCAAGGTCATCCGAGCCGAGGGCCGCCACCGCGGAGGCGCCGACGTTGCCGGGATCGACGGTGGGTGCCGCGATCACACAGGCGTCCGAGGCGGCGTCCGAGCCACCCAAGAGGAGGGGGTGGGATGGGGTTCCGGAAGGTAAGGGAAAGCCCGCCGATGCCACGATCGGCGCGTGAAACAGGACGCGGCCTTCACGGCCGAGGACGACGTAGTCCGCCGCGAAAGAGAGCATCGCTTCGCGAAGTTGATGATCCTGCCGCACCGCTTGCGTTGGGGAGGGGGTAACGAGAAGAAAGAAAGGTAAATTCTGCTGAAGGAAAACTCACCTCAGTCTCCCATCCTGGAGTAAAAGAGCCTCATGTCGCGGAACGGTGTAGGATACAGTCCACGCAATCAAAAGTTTGCGGTCACGAGCTGTACATTTCTGGCATTGGCGAATAGCGGAGCGTCGCGTTCGGCCAGCGAGGCGTCGAAAGACGCTCGCGATCGGCAGCCGCAGGGTTTGTGCCCCCAGTGGGGCGGGGAGACGGGCACCTCGCCGCGTACGACCACGTGCGTGGTGGGGCAACACGCCAGCCATGGTACACGGCACCAGCACTGCGCACGCTGTCGCCAAAGTGCTGGTAGCCTGGCTGCCGCCCGCTCACGCCGTTGCAGCGGACACTGCGTGGGGTGTCTTTGTGACAGCGGTCGTCCTCGACTCCTTGAACGAGCGCACGTTGCCGCTCCGGCGCGACCAAGCCCCCGTAGCGGCCGGGCAGTGAAGGCTGAAGGGACAGCGTTCGCGGAGAGTCCCATGAACAACCTCTGTGTGGTGGATGGGTATCCCTTCGAGCCGTCGTCGTCTCCGCTGCTGTTGATGGCTTTTGCTCCACGTCAGGGTCGACAATAACGTCTTGTGCGGTCTTTGCGTTGCTACCAACATTCACTCGACAGCGGGGAGCCATCTTTGGCGCCGACGTGTCATCGGCTACTTCATAAAACCACGTGTGCCTTGCAGGCTGGACCACGAGGCGATCCACGATGCGTGCCCAACGTTCCTTGGCATGAACGGTCTCTTCGGCGACAACGGAAGCTAAGTAGTCCTGAAATGCTGGGTTCACACATCCCGGATGGTCACATCGAGACTGAGCCAACTGCGCGGAATCAGCAGCGGCGTTGGTTAACAAACGGGACGCCGCAGTCCGCTGCAACGCTGTGCCACCCACGGTCATGCTATTCCCATGGCGATCGACGTACACGGCGGCGGCGGCGGGGAACTTCGTCGAATGGCTGCGATCACCAAACACGTATTCGGCCGCGTCGGCGACAGACACCAGCTGGCGATGCGACAGCGACGCGGACGGCGTGCGCAACGCAACCGCTTCGCGGGTCGAGGGTCGGCTCACGAAGAAAGAGGGCAAGGTGGGCGCGGCCGCTGGGGATTCCTCGGCAGCCACACTACCGAGAAACGGTCGCTCGATGCACCTTTCCGCGACGACGAATGCTTCCGCGTGTCGCACGACGGAAGCGGCAACACCCGCCGTGTCGACGCGGTGAGGGGGACGCAAGCCGCCGCCCTCTTGTGGCTTCCGTCGGCTCCTTGCGGCCCTCGCCACCATCATCGCCGCCTGCGCGGGCGGCTGCGGTGGCGACGTGGGCGGCGGATGAGGGTGGCGGCCACAGGAGTGAAGGGACGTCGACGGAGGAGTGGGACCGTACACCGACGCGACCCGGCGAAGCACAAGGGCCCGGAGCGGCACTGCCGACGACGGATCGTCGGCACGCTGCAAATGGCAGGAGTTGGCCGGATGGGCCAAACGTCGCACAAGGCGATGAAAGCGTTTCGCGAGATGTGTTCGACGACCCCTCTCCGCCTCGTTGGCCGGCTTCACCTCCTCCCGCCTATCGTTGATCCGCATAGGGCGTTGCTCCTCACCGATGATGTCAGTTCGAGCCGCTGGTTCCGCCATTCCTCTGCAATTACTTCAGTGTGGGGGGCCCCCTCTCGCTACTGTGTAAGCAACAGGACAGAGCACAACACATGCGCACTCTCACCCTCCTCTCCTTCTTCTTTCCCTTCATGTCTGACCGATGGCACCACAAATTGAGGGCACTCCCATTTTTTGGACCAACCAAACGCGAGTGTGCCAGGAAGTCCTACAGTGTAGATAGGATGCCCCTCTTCTGATCCTCTTCTCCACAGGAGGGTCGATACACGTGAACGCCGCAGACTTCCCCAGATCGCCATGAGGCAACCGGAAGGTCGGTATTTAAAGGTTGGTAGAAGCGGGAGCGGATGTGTTCAGCCAATGGCGATCTCATCCGTTCTGTGGGAAGTGCTGCTCGCACACGACAAACCCATTCTACCTGCTGCATGCTATTCGCAGTATAATGCCGGGACCGCGCTGGGCGAACTGCCCAACCCCGGTTTGACACGAACGACTCGGGGGAGGCCCAACAAGGAAGCGATGATCCTACCGCTCGCGCGCGTCAAGGGGCAACATGAGTTGTGCGTTGTCTGCGATCGTGCTCACTTCGCGAGGCGCAAAGGTTTGCCACAGTTACGTCACCGCTTTGGAGTCGTGATTTCCGGCATGTCTGCTTCGAACCGGTCAACATGTTGACTCCATGATTTTCGTCAATGCGCGGAGGATCCGTAGGTCAACGACGATGCCGGCAGTCAAAGGCTGCCACAATGGAGTCCGGCACGTCTGCTCGCGGCACGGGACACGTTCGCGGCCGTAGACACCCACGAAGAAAGACCGGGTGGTGACGGCCCACGAAGAAAGCCCGGCCGGCGACTGGATGATGTGGCGACGGAGGAACCACGGCGCAGACGCTGGGCCTTGGTTTCGCTTCGCGGTGTCTGGTCGCTTGTATTCCAGCCACGCGCGTCCTTCAGGATCTTCATGCGTCTTGCGGCATTCGCAGTGGACAACGTTGCCTCCACGGCGCACATGTGCCATGAGGCTCGGTTCCAGTCCTCACCACCAACCTCTTGTAGCGCTCGGTTCCAGTCCTCACCACCAACCTCTTGTAGCGCTTGAACTGCAGCAGTCAGCATCGACGTCAACGCTGGCTGTTGCAGTCCGGACGGCCGGACGACATCGAGGGATCGGAGAAGAAACCACGACAATCGCGAGGAGGGGAAGCGCTGGCGATAGGAGGGAAGCGTCACCAGTCATCGATGATCAGCAGTGTTCCCATCGCCTACGACGCAAACCGCGTCTTAAGCTTGTCGAGTCGCCGGTTCGCAAACCCGTCACAAATCTCCCAACGTGGACGGATCAAGCAAAGCGTACTCGGCGTCGACCACTGTCACGTGTGTGGCTTTTACGTTAAACGCTCCTCATCCATTCGTTCATTCTCACTGAGATCCGGCCGTGACTCGAGTGGTCAGGAAACCGCCGTTAAATGGTATGTCCCTCGTCAACGGCAACGGGCGGCAGCAGAAAGCGGAGGTTCCCGTCACCAAATAAGCGCTCGCAGCAACGGATGCGACTCCCTCTTCCCTGCGTTCCCCACACTCCTCCACACAGTGCACCGTCCGAGGGCGGCATGCACCATCTCACAACGAGGCTGCAATGGCCACTCGGCTCGAGACGTGATAGTCTATGAGCGCGAACGCTTTGCGCGACCATGGGCCATGTCGCATTCCTCTTCGCTTTCGGCACTGTTACCCTCGTCATTGTCGGCCACGTCAGCCTCTTGATCGCCTCCGTCGTCGTCACCGTCGACCAGGCCGGCGGTTGGGCCTCTCGGCGGTGCCGCAACGGGGACCACAGGGCGCACGGGGCTCGTGACATACCACCGCGCGTCTTTCGTGCTGACATCGGTTGTGGACGGCAGCACAATGCACAGGTCCCCCTCATCCTTGGCGTTGAGCACGCGTGGGAAGCTCACGGGGATCGACGGAAGCGACGATCGCGATGACCCCATTTGCATGATGGAGCCGTCCGAAGACGGCAGCGGCGCGAATGAGATGGCGATTGGCGGCTTTGTCGTAATAAACTCGAACAGCACAAACACGTCTTGAGCAAAGGTGCATGCCGGCGCGTCTGCGACTTGGGATGGCATGAGACACTGCTTGGCGATGGCCGCAAGCTTGATGGTCATGCCCCGACCACTCGTTGGTGCCGTACACTCTGGCAGCAGCGACTTGCTCTTCACCGTTTTCGGCGACTTGATCGTGCCCAATTGCGTCGCGGCATCTGCATCGCTGAAGTAGCCCATTTTGATCAATTCCTTGACAAAGGCGTCGGAGGTGAAGGCTGTGCGCTGGCGGTAGTACTTACATTGCGTAAGCACAACGAGGCCGCCAGTGACGATGATGACGTCGGCGTGGCTCGAGGTGGGCCCGTTCACGATGACGACGGCGTAGCCCCTCGCAATCAAGTCGCGAACTTTCAGCAGTACTGCCTTGACTGGCTCGTTCTTGCCGGTGCCTTCGAACTTCGTCCTGATACGCACGATGGCGACGCCAGCGTACGTCGACGGCTGACTGAATCGCGGGGACGACACGTCCACACCGGCGTCGAACATGTGCACCAGCTCCCCCAGGGTCGAGCCTCGCATCGCCCACAGCCGCAGGGCGCAGAACTGCGCCGTGGCGGCTTCCATGCCCTCCCACGACTGCGTGGCCTCCGCCGTCACTCCATATCCGAGTGATAACAGCGATACCTGCGCCGGAGACATTCGGTACCGTGGCTCGCCTTGAGGGACGGCTAGCGCTACACCACCGTTTCCTAAATCCTTGATGACGTTGTAGCCCGGCACTTGCGGCATCGTCTCGCCCGTATTCGTGGCTTCGTTGTACCGAGGAGCTGGCGCGTAGTAGACCAGGACAGCGTGATCTGTGATCATGCCTCCACGAGTGAGACAAAGTGGCTCTTCGCGGGTCGTGCGGAGCGCCGATGCGCGCAGTAGCGCAGCGCCTCCCCCATGTACAGGTACATGTCGACCGGCGCTAACGCCTTGCAGCCATTCAACGCTTTGAAACTCGCAGCCGCGAGCGTGAGCACCGCGGGCACCAGCCTGCGCACCGACCGGTCGTGAACCGCAACGCCATCGGCGACGACCTGCATTCTGGCCACGTCCGCGACCATCTCGGCGCAGCGCGGGTTCGTCAGGAAAGGCGCGCCGATGATCTGCTCCGCGGCGACTGCCTGAAAAATACGGAGTGGCAGTGCCGGCATCCCTAATTTCAGGGCGTCCACGATACGTGTTCGTTGCACCTGGAAGACTTTGTAATACTCGGGCATGGACCCGGGAGCCGCCGCGGTGGTCGTGGCGCCCGTGCCCGCGGCGACCATCCGCACTGATCTAACTTGCAGCCGCTCGGTGACGCGGTCCGCGATCTCGCAGCGAAAGTGGCAGAGGTGTCGCAGTAATGCGGGCACCGCCGAGGCCTCATCGATGGCGAAGACGACACGGAGCTGCTTCTTCGCCTCCGCAAGCCCGGGGAGGGCTGCAAACCGTTCGAAAGACGTCGCGGCCAGGCTCGCGAATTCAGCGGCGTACGCGTCCACGACGTGTTGGTCCTGGTTGCCCGGCGGCAGGACGACTCTCGACGCAAGCCGGCTCGCGAGCAACATGATGACCATCGTGCCATCCTGCATGGAGCCGTGGATCGCCTCGGGGCCGGTGGCAAGGCCAACCATCGCGCTGGTCTTGCCGGAACCACTTTCGCCGTGAAGCACAGGCAGGTGCCACGGCGTCGCCGTCAACGTGGCGTCAATGTCAGCCGTGAAGGTGCCGACGGGCTTGTAGGCAGCCTTTGCGAGGACTCGGAACTCCTTCGTCAAGCCCAGGCAGCAGCGCTGCCACTGGTGATCTGATTTGGCAGCGGCCATCAAGCGGTATAGCGGGTTCGTCCACGTACCGGTCTTCCACGAACCGGTGATCACTTCTAGCACGTCGACAAGTACAGACGGATCTGAGTTGAAATTCTTCATGTTTGCGAGGAGCGTCGAGACCGTGATCTTGAGCCCGCGGGGGAAGAACGATGACAAACGGCTCTTCAACGGCGCGCTGTCGATCATCATGGCCAACACGTCCGCGGCGCCCAACGTCCCATCAGCCGCCAGGAACTTTTGCCGAGCAACCGGGTCACCGTTCGCCGAGCAACCGGGTCACCTTCTCGTCGTACGCCAGCGCCTCCACGCATGCCTCGCACACGAGCTGGAGGTGGTCAGCGTCCTGCGACGACAGGTCCGGCGATAGGAACCGATTAACCGCTTGGACACACGCCCAATCGCCAGTCCCCGACACCCGAACGATCCGATGAGTCGATGAATGTCGTTCAAGCGTCAGCGACAGCGTGAACGGTGGCATGCCCCAAAACGTGAAACTGAGCACGTCACCGCGGTGCGTGACGTTCAGGAGGGTCCGCCACGCGATGTCTTCGCCGAAGAAGCCCGTCATCCGGGCTTCATTCCAAAACCGTGGTGGTGACAATGTTGCATGGTACGCGGTCGCCGCCATTTGGATGGAAAGGCAGTTCGGAGGAGACGGAGAATGAATGCGCAGAAAGGGAGCTGAAGGGCGAAAGGGGCGTGACTTCCATCAAAAAGCAACGCTCGACGATGAATGCATCTGAGCCCGTGGCTTTCGACGGTGAAAAGAAAGATGGCATAATCAATTATTCGGGGTACGGCGAGTTGTCGCTCCTTTCTTTTACATCTGAAAACACGCAAGCTTGATAGCGGTCCGAGCCCCGCGCCGAATACACGAGGCATCCGGCCAATTTTCACGTTCTTCACCTATCCGGGAGGAAGCCGGACCTTTCCATTTCCGAAGGAAAGAGTGGTCAGTTGCAGCCAAGAACGGCGACGTTCATTACGTTTGGTACGTACTCTACTTTCGACGAGGACTAGGCACACGTTCCAACAGTCACCAACAAACCCCCACCTTCCCCTGTTAATGAATGGCGGCGTCGGCAGCCGCGTTGGCGGCGAGAAACACAATGAGTAAGTTGATCGGGTCCTGGCACCCTACCGCCGAGAGACTCAACGCCGTGTCAGCGAGCGAAGGCAACGCGGCGGCGGCGGTACCTCTGCGAACACCTCCGCCTCTTCTGCCATGGGCCGCGAGGTAGGCCCACATTCGCCTGGGCGAAGGACGGAAGGAGCAGCCGAGGTGGTGCCAGTCGTGGCTGACGAGCGTGGCATGGCGTGCCCAGTAGTTCGTCGTCGTCATCCGCGACAGCAGCGGAGGAGCGGCTGCGCAGTCCTTCTCCCACAACGTCCGTGATTGGAACCGAAGTGCGAAAGTGAGATTCTTTGCGGGCGCCACCAACCGGTTATCCGCGTCTCGCCGTAGCCGCAAAGCGCGACGACGCTCCGTGGCGTTGCCTTCCCGCTCCTCCTGCGTCAAGCACAGTGGCATTGCGATAATGGTGTCCGTGTCGCTCGCGGCCTCGCTGAGTGGATCGACGAAGTCATCGTCGTCAGGCCGCAAGCGTGGGGGGGGGGATGTCGACAACATCCTGGTCGTTGTGGTGTTAACAGTCGCCGGGCGCCATGGAGGTTCCGTTATGACCCGCCGAATGAGCTGCTCCACGTCGAGCCACGCTTTCCAGGGAGAGGAGGACGATGGGGGTCCCTTCTTGCGCGGGAGGGTCGTCTGAAAGGCACTCCGCGTGCCAACGGGACCATCGAGGTAGTCGCACGTCACCTCAGGACCGCCGCCCGCACGCCCCCAATTACACAGCGACCGTCCCTCCCGCTCATCAGCGTCGTCGCCCGCCCATTGCTTCATCGAATCGCGAACAGACCACGCGAGTTGGGGCTCAAATTCGGCCGCTCGAGACCGTGGCGATAAATGCGGCCCAACTTCGACGTGGAAATGTCGCCGATGGCCGCTTTCGCGACGGTTGACCCAATCCACCGCAGCGCCGCGACGCGGTCGCTGCGAAGGTGGAAGAGAGGCCACTGGGTGACCCGTGGGCGCCGAGGCTGAGGGAGCCGTCACCGCGCGCGCATGGTAATGCTCCACCGCCTGACGGTGGTCGGCTAGACTCTTGTGGGTTATGCGCCAGCCTCTGTCTCGCTTGAGGCGCCACATGCCAAATGAGTTGAGCGTCAGCGACGGCTGGACTTGCGCTAGGACCGGAGCCAGTTCAGACAGGTCCATCCATGGGTTCCACAGAAACACAATAAAGAGGACCGCAACCGGACGTCGTCGCGTCGCAGCCGGCGGTAACTCTTCGCTGTCGTCGCCTCTTCCTCCTCCTGCCACATGATGCCTCGACGAAGAGCGGTTCGATTCCGGCGGCGTCGGAGGGAGCCGCGACGCAACGAACGGCGCCGCATCCTTTGCGTCGTCCTGACTCAGGGCGTCCTGGCTGACGACGTCGAGCCCTTCCGGACCTCCCAAGCCAATTGACGTATTGCTCCTCCTGGCGGCGCCCTGCTCACCTCCGGCGGCATGCGTCCAGCCCCTCCTCTTTCCCTTCGTGCGGTACTTGTCCGTGATGCTCTTCCACACGCCCGTCGCGCGCAGCAATGACGGGCTGAACACTGCCGGCGCGTGCACGGCGCTCTCCCACTTGTCGCGCCGAGGCGACAGGATCAGCTCGTCGCCCGAATCATGGATCACATAGGCGCTGTCGCCCCACACGAGATAGTCCATCGACTCCCTCTCGCCCCGGAAGAAGTTGACGAGACGAAAAAACATTTGGCGCACCGTGGAGTCACCAGAAAATAGGACCGGGTGGCGTCCTTCGTCCGTCGCGCGAAGCAACGCCCTCAACATGGCACGCCGTGATATAAAGAAGTCATCAGCCGCTCCGTCCACCGTCGCGGGGTGGCGGCCGCCGTCGCCCGGCTCCTCGGTTCCATCGTCGAAGCGTCGACTACCGTCTGCGCCGCCAGAGGGCCGCCGGGGGGTACTCGGCGAGGTGGCTTCGTCGTCGAGAGCAGGAAGCGGCAGCGGCACAGTCCACGTACCCCGTGTGTGTAGCCCACAACGACGGGTCAACAGGCGACAAACCGCGAGTCGCCGGAGCACGACGGGCGCCGCCGCCGCCGTGGCGCCACTGGCATCGTCCTTGGCCGCTTCACCCGTTTCGTCCAGGGCGTCGGACAGCTTCGCGACGCCGGCCACCTGCAGCGCGCAGCGGCAGGCTGTCTGAATGACGTCGTCGATCGACGCACATCCTCCTGTGGGATCACGACGCAGTGCGGCCACCAGTTTGTCGTAGTCGCTCGCCTCAAAACTGGCGCTGATCAGACAGCTCCCCGGGGTGGGCGACCACACTGCCGTCATGTGAGAAGAAGGCGCTTCGCTGTTGCTGCGGTTAGCCTCGAACTGTTGGTTGGCGGAGCTTCCTTGACACTTAGAGTCACGGACCATCGCGACTACTTCGTCCGACAACGTCGTTTGGCGATGCGATGACGTAGTGGCTGACGACGATGGTCCCGACGACGAAGAGGTCGTAGACCGACGGTTGCGGCTGTCACCACGCGGGTTGACGGATTTCACCGCGTGACCGAGAAGCAACGCGTCCCAGTCATCCGCGGTCCGAGAGGCGTGGAGTCGGGTCATCTCCCGAAGAGTGCGAAAACGCAGCCGCTCGCCGAAGTCTTCGCCTTCCCCTTGACCCTGCGGAACCGCCGCAGGGGGGCACCCCGTCATTGGAGGCTGCCGGGGATGGCGGACGGGAGCTGCTGGATCCATCGAAGCCGTCGTCACTGGAGACGAGTTGTTCCTGGAATAGCCCGAAGAAGCAAACTGCGTTTCTTCCGCCAGCCGATGATCAGTGGTCGGTGCCACACCAGAAGGACGCTGATCCAACCGGTTTCCCCACCAACACGACCGCCACAACCCCACTGACCTTGATATGCCGCCGCGTGGCGACGCCGTGAGAGACGCGACGTCGCCCTCAACCTGCACCTTCGCCTGTCGGATCGTCGACGTCGGGCACTCGAAAAGCAACCCTAGCAGGCAGATCAAAACGACCCCCACTAAAATTTTGGGACACCAGCGTGTCGAGTGCGCCGTCACCGGCAGCGGAATGGAGGTGGCTGGGGGCATGGATAAAGATTCCTTCCCCTTTCACTCTCTCTTCCTCAACGTTCCCCTGCTTGTTTTTGTTTCGCTGCCCGTGATCCCATCGGGAAGGTGGGAACCAACAAACTGCCTGTGATCCAAACGCACCAAGCGAAACGCAGAGAACATTGGACAAGAAGAAGCGGGGAGTCGTTCGGTCGTTCGTGAAAAAAGTCGCGAGCGCAACCCACCAACGGCAAAACCATTTGCTTCAGTCCCGCATGGTGCTGGTTGATAGGGCGTGTCCGCCATCACAAGGTCCGAGGCAAGAGAGTCGCCGCCGCTGCGTGGCTTGCAACCTGTGTGGGTGGGTTGTAGACCCAACCGCCCCCGCTGGGGTCAGCGTGCGGTAACATACGACGCGTCAGTCATCCGCCACGGACGACGCGGAAGGGGTCAGCGTCGCCTCGGCTAGCAACCGTGCGAGCACCACCGAGTGATGCGCGAGTTGCTCCGCGGATGGTTTCGGCGTCGTCTGTGCGCCATCGCGTCGCCCCGAAATGTCCCTGCTTCTTGGAGCGTCGTGACTCAAAAAAACCTCGGCGTCGGCTTCGTCAGGCAGAAGCGAAATGTCAAAAACAGCACCGCGCGAAGTCGGCGCGCCTCGAGTTGCCGCGGCATTCGTCAGCCGACTGCTGCGACCATTCCCCGCTTGCCGCTGAGACTCGGCAAGACGCCGTTCAAGCACACGGCGGCGCTGGGCGATCAACTGGGTCTCTTGGTTGTCACAACCATCATCAGGAGCCAACGCAGCGCCATCGTCGCACCGGGAAGTGTCGGAATGGTCGGCGCTGCTGGACGCCTCGTGAGAGTTGGTGAGTGGCCGTACGGCGCCACTCCTTCCCTCTCCTCTCGAAGGCTCCGTCGTCGAGGAGGCCGGGACGGCCTGACCGCGTGGCACGGCGGCGACGGGGGGCCCATCGCGACGGTCGTGATGTGGAGTAAACGGAACATCCCATCGTTGGGCGTCGCCGTGGGGCGTATGATGGTGATGGTGCATCCTGCTGCTGCTCCCCCCTCGGCCACCACCACGTTGCTGGTCTAACAGCAATTGGAGCCCGGCCTCGAGCTGCTCCAGGCTTGTTGTCGACGGTCCAGTTCATGGAGGGACGTAAAAAGCACGTGCAGAGCATCAGGTAGCGAAGATAACAAGGCGTGCGGCGATGATGACCCATTAAGCGGCGGTGGCAGTGATCCCGTTGGAGTCGAGGCAGGCATTTCTCGAAGGGCCTTGATCCGCGGTGTGCGGTCTCGTGTAGGCCTGCGTCTGTACTTCCGCTTTGGTCGCTCTGAAATATATTCTCTCTCTCTCTCTCTTCCCTGTTTCACTCTCTGGAGTAAACAACCGGAACCGTGTCGAATAGACGGCGCACACGTGCGGATAGAATAAAACGGCCCTGGACGCTGAGTTCGGCCAGACGGGTACAAGTTCACTCATTCGCTCTCGTCTTCGAATGTTCGTGAAATGGTGACTTGTAGAAAATTGGTTCGGGGGACGCGGAGGAGGGGGGATACGCCACTCATCGAGTCTGGTGCCTGCAAGGGTTATCTCATGGCGGCTGTGTTGCGCGTGGCCCCTTCTCCTCCAACAGCTCTCCCGAACTCGTGTACACACACTGCTTACTCTTCCCTCTCTTCCGGCGTTGTTGTTTGATCATTCAAGCACACGTCAAACAGCATCCCAGACTGCTGGCGTCGCACCAGCCATCCAAGCACACGTCCGCTCCCCTGCGTGTCCCCGCACGGGGCACAAGGTGTTGGTGCCGTGAACGAAAGGGTATTAGCTCTCCGCGGACGTTTGACGACGCATTGAAAGGGTATTGTGCAAATCGTCGAGACTGCCCAGCGGCGCCTTGCCCGGGGCAGACATTTGGCACAGAGAGGCACCACTGACCATACAGCGTCGGGTTGCAATACCCACATGGGCAGGTGCCGCCACCACAAAAACCGATCATCTCGCACGCATTTTGCGCAGGCAGCATGTGGCCGATGATGTAGTTGCACAAACCAGACTCGACGATCACGGTGCACAACAACTCTGGAAACTGCGTGCTGCAAACGTCTTCGAACTCGGTGCATCCGTTCTGTTCAATGAAGGTCATGACTTTCTGGCATTCCAGACACTCACTCGAGGGCGTCGGCGGCGGCGGTTCGCAGGTCCCCTGCGGCGGGTCGCACGTCGTGCCAATCGGGCATGTCATATTCTCATAATCGCAGCACGTGACTTGGCCCGGGACGCAAAACTGTTGCAGGTTGCTGTCGATGCAGCAGGTACTGTTCTGGTCCTGGCAGTTCGAGTTCGGGCACTTCATGGGCGGTGCGCACGTTTGTGTCGAGAGGCAACCTGCTTCGCCGCAACTGACATCGCACGACGTTTCCGTGTCGTAGCATTCATGCGCGGTCGTGCAGTAATAGCCGTAGCCCTTTTGTTGGCATTGCGTGCACGAACAGTTGTACCCTTGATGGCAGCCGGTGCAGCCGACGACGTTTTCACACGGCGCATTGCAATCCACACCGCACTCCGCATCGTAACTGTAGCACTCCTGGTTGGAGGAACACCAATAGCTATAGCCAGCGTCCGCACACTGAATGCAGTCGCAGTTGTAGCCGCCGGAGCACTGGGCGCGGACCATCCACAGCGCCGGACCGCCCTTGTGGTCACCACAACTTGACGCTAACAGTAACAGCAGGCAGGTAGCGACAAGCACTCGTGCCGACATATCTCAGGGGGCGGTAGTGCAGAAGTGTCTGCTGGGGAAATGCAGCTGCGTCTTCATGTGCAAATCTTGCTCTTTCCCTCCTCGTGTGTTGCGTAGAGGAAATCCACGAAAAGGGCACATCCTGCGCTATTCTGGGTGAAAGAAAGCGTCCTTGGGCTCTGCCAATCCAGGTCGAGTATCAAAAATGGTATTGTGTGGTCCGTCACATGTGCCTCTGGTTCGGGCGTCGACAGCAAGCACTGGCCGTTTCGCGCGCGATAACGTCCAGCTGCGACGCCACATCGTCGCTCCGCAAACTCGCGTCGGTGTGATGTTGAAAGACATGATGTACCGTCGCCGCGATGGCGGTCACAATGTCCGACTCGCATCGCGCCGTCAAGTCGTCCAGACAGCCCTCGACCCAGAACCGCCGACCGCCCTCGACACGAGCCCCGAACGGTACTTGACTACCGGTGGGTGGTTCGTCGAACGTCCAACGTTCACGACACACGGCCGCGAAGTCTGCAAAGATGGGATCCGCGACGCGGTGGGCCTCGGTGCATCGTAGGATCGCGGCCGAAGACGACGCCACAGCGAGCAACGGATGCCGTTTCAGTGCGTCGACAACCCGAGCGAAGACGAGCACGTCAAACGGTACGTCGCCGCCACACCAACCACCAGCAGCAGCAGCAGCAGCAGGGTCGTCGGAGCGTCCGCCGCCGCGGCCGGGAGTCGTCGCTTGCAGCGACAAGAGCCCGATGAGATCGAGCAGCGATGAGAATATCGCCGCCTGGCACAGGAAGAGCCGCTGGCGGTGACGGTCGTCCTCCAGCGGCGGCGCGGTCGCTCCTCGCGGCTTGGACAAACATGATACGAGCGCCGCCGCCCCCTCGATTTCTTCTTCGTGCAAACGGCACAGGTCGTCCGCGATTGCCGATACTCGAGGGACGCGGCCCCCGATGCAGACCGAAATGTCCGAGCAGTCGCGGAGGCGTTGGCGGCCGTGAAGTCCGAGGATCGACGCAGCAATACAAGCCACGACGGGGCAGGTGGCGAATGCGAACATACGGGAGATCATTGCGCGCCGTTGGCGCTCGGCGCCGTCGTGGACGGGAGCTCCTCCTGCGCGCGGGTCGCCACCCGTGACGGTTGGGGCGCGAGGCACCCCCCCGCCCTGGGACGCTGTGTTGCGTAATTCGCCGTGGCCACTGACCGCAGCTGAGCTGAGCGACAAAACGTCGGCAGCGCGTGCCACCAGTGGAACGGCCCGCGTGGACGTGATGCCCAATCGGGGCCAGCACATAGGCAAGGGCGGTGGGGGATCGGCCGTCACTTCCCATAAGCATGCAGACCAGGAGGCGCGTGCAACCTCTGCGATCGCCACGAAGTCGCAGACCTCGTCATCGAGATCGGGGTCGCTCGTCGCGGGCGGCGGGGCGACAACGGTATCCCCTTCCCCTCCATCTCCCCAAAGCAGTCGTTGGCCACCATGGAGCGAGGCAACCCTCCGCTGGGTTTCGCCGTCAAGGAATTCGCTCGTGGCGCGCGGATGGCCGATGGACGCGCCCCAAATCATTTCCACGGGCAGCGCCCACAAATCAAGGAGCGCGGCCCGCAAACGGCGCAGCAGCTCGAGACGGCGAGTGGCGAGAGCCGTCTTCTCGCTCGCAGCAGGACTTTCGTCCAACTGACCAGCCCCCCTGCCAGAGGCTTCGGGTTGCTCGTCGTCGACCTGTGCGATGACGACTTGAACGGCCTCCGCCACGCGTGTCATGACCTTGGCGTACGTGACGAACAGCTTTGGGTGGTCCACGTAGCCTTGCCATTCGCTTGCCAGCCTCATTTCCGCACCGAAGCTCAAAGGCAGAAGTCTGAGAAGCCGGGCCCCAGTCATCGACGCAGTCGTGTCCGCGGGATCGGTGCACATTGTCAGGAGAAACGAAGTCAAGCTGACCAAGTCGTGCTCGTGATCCGAGGGGTTCAACAGCATGCTACGGACCATGCGGCGCAGCGACTCAAGTCCCGACGACGACAACACGGCGGGCGCCGCGGTTGTTGCATCACGATCGCCCTCGCGTTGGCGGCCACCTTGTAACAAAAGCCCCCGCCGTGTGTCGGGTGGAGGTTGCGTCGCCGCCGCTGCTGCCTCACCCCATAAGGCGCGCCGCATCGACGCCGCGAGCGTGTCGGATCCGCTGACGATGGCCACTGGGTCATAGCGGCAGAGGTCCCACCGCTCCAGCTGCAGCATGAAGCCTCGGTTAGGCGACACACACGACCGCACGGCGCGCATTTCCCGGATCACGTCCGTGACGGGTAGGCGACTCACTCGCATGAGAAAGCTCGCCATGATGGTGGCCGAACGACTGACCCCGGCGAAGCAATGCACCAGCGCGCGTCCTGCGCTCAAGGATGCGCGATGGACTTGATGACGTGCGGGGAGCGTCAAGGGCGGTGGGGCGTGAGGGGGGAGCGATTCGTCGCCTCCCTCCATCGAGGACGAGATGGCGCCGTCTGTTTCGTCGGTTGGCTTCTCCTCGCGGCCCTCTCCCTCGAACACGCGTTCCCACGTGCCACCGAACGGCAGTCGCCCCGTGCGACGGCCCCATTCCCACCAGGGCTGAGTCCGGCACGTCATGTCTAAGACGTGACACGCCTCCGCTAAAAAGGGGCCCATGTCGAAAGACGGTACGTCGCTGGCAGGAATATTGATCACAAACGTTGAGTCAATGCCAGGCAGATCGACGACGCTTGTTTCGTCCGACCTCGGTCGGCGGTTGACACGGCCCCCTTGTGGCTCGACTTCGAACACTATCGGTGGAGCCGCAACGCTGGAGGTACCCCCCTCCTTCGCATCACCTGAAATCATACGTTCAAGATGACGGAGCCGAGCGTTCTGTCGCGCGTTGATTTTTTTCTCCAACGCTTCGCAGAAGGATGCGCAGGAATCGTACACAGCGTCCACTTTTTCATCGTGAAGGTGCTCCAGGTATCGCGGAGCTCGGACCGGTGCATTGCAGCACACGACGAGGTCGACAACGGACTGACGGTTCTTCTGTCGGTTGGCCCCAAGGCTTTCGTCCGTCAGGAACAGCCCAGGTAGGATCTCACTTTGCTCGTCCACGAGGCCAAAGCACGCCGCGTACATTAATATCCGTTTTAGGGCTAGGCAAGTTCTTTTCGGTTGTGCGACACGGTCTGTGTTGTTTTGCGTGCTGTGTGCGTCGCGTAGCCCTTATGTGTGTTTTTTTGGGAACAAAAAACCAAATGACACATTTTGTGTTGAAAATTTCTGCATGTAGAGAGAAAGGTGTGTGGCCGTGACAAGGGGAACGAAGCGCACTACTACTACTGCTACCAGGGTGTGAATCGTTGACAGTCGACGGAGAAACCGCCGTCATTGCACATGCTAAAGGAGAAAGGAGGGGACCGATGAGGGAGCGGGACTGTCTCAAGTGCAAAGACCTAGCAGACGCGCAATGCCTGTAAGCGACACACGTCCGTCGCTCGGCCCGCGCCTTCGCTCAACACCTCCGTCGTCCCCATCCGCGACGGGCGCGAGGAGAGACGCGTTGTGTGCGCCGCGGAGGTAGCCCTGATCTCCCAGCAATACGTACTCTGTTTGTTCGGCAAAGAGAACGCGAGGGGCGGATGACATGGCCGCCGATGATGTCGTGGTCGACTTCCGGCCGGCGATATTCGTCGCCCGGTGCTGCGGCGCAGGTGGTTCAACCGTGCGGCGGCGTTCGAGGTGATGGCTGTCCGACGTCACGGTCGCAGTACGCTCCTCCTCAACGGAAGACGTTTCGCCTACGCTTTCGAACGAGTCTTTGTCGCTGTCGTCGGATGTGGTCGTGCGGCTGTTGCTGCTGCTACTGCGGCTTGGAGTGCCATCTCTTTCGCCCACGGCGTCGTTTCGCGCACCATTCTGAACGACGACGTCGACGAAATCGTCGCCAGGATCGTTGGGAACAGTCGCCGACGAACCGTCAAGACGCTGGACATGCGCCACCGCGGGGACGCCAAGCGACGCGACAGCCTGACCGTCCGTGGCGGTCGCCATGCGGTGCGTGCCGCCGGAGGCGCGAACGCCACTGCGCGCTTCCCTGCCGCTTCGGTCTTGTTGCGTGGAGGGCATCGCCGCTCGCCAGGCCGCGAGGCTCGCGGATAGGTAGCCGAAAGCGGCCGCGGCGGCGGATGTGGCGAGTGACGCGGCAGGGGGGACGAGGGCGCGACGCACCACCGCGCTCGCCCGAGTGGCCGGCTGCCACACTCCCGCCTCGCCTCCGACAGTGGCCGATGCCATACCATCGAGCGCGCCGCGGAGATTGAACAACGCGACCGTGAGACAAATGTCGTTGGTGCCGTGCGGAGCTGCTGCACGCGCGGGGCCTGCCTGTGTCTTTGCTGGGACAGCATGCAGCACTAGGAGGCGGGGAACGGACTGGGGCGTGTCGGATTGACACCAAGCGATATCAAGCGTCGTAGGGGGCGCGGCGACCGCGGTAACGCGACGATCGTCAGCGTCGTCGATGTCCTCGAGGCCCCGACGAACACCAGTGATTGAGGGTGGCAGCGATCGGACCCATTTTGCCTGCTCGACGCTGCGAACCATCGTGCTACCCGCACGCCGAACAAACATGTGGGTCGTACCGGTGTCCGAGGCCATCGCGAGGCACTGCCAGCCCAAAAAATTCATCGTCGAAGGGATCGACGGACTCCGTCCGCGGTAGAACGTGGCCACTGGAGTGGCGTACGAGGTAGAAGGACACGAAAACACACGCACGGTACGGCCCACATCGCACGCGATGGCGAGCATGGGCGAGGTGGTGGCCGCCGCCGTGGACGGCGCGGTGGTGGCGGAAGGTCGAACACCGTCGGCCGCGCCGAAGCGAGGCACACTTGTCGCGGAAGGCCCTGTGCCCGGGGCGCTAAACCGCAACCCGACGACGGCGGATTGAGTTCCAGGAATGTAGCCGACCACCTGGGCGCGACCGCAGCTCGCGTCGAGCAACACGACGTCGCCGGCTAGTAACGTCCCGTGCGCGAAGGTCGCCTTGTTGTATCCGGAAGGCCGGTCCGTCTCGAGTTGCGACCACGCAGCCCCCCTCGGCGCGGCGAGCAACCCATACGGAAGGCCAGGCATCGGTGCCGCGTTGAACGAGACAAGTCGGGGGAGGAGCTGCTGCACCATCGGATCACGAACGTCCGGCCATGAGCGCTGTGCGGCGGAAAGGGAAAAGCCTTGCTGTTGGAATTCGGCGGCGACTGGCGCTCCTCCATTGGCCACGGTCGACGAAGAAAGTCCGCGTTTGGTCGCGGCGACAGTCGTCAGCAGTTGGGACGCTGTCGTTCCAGCGTCGCGAACCGAGGATATGGCGCATCGAGCCGCGTCTGCGAGCCGCAGCACGGGACTGTGGGCCATCCTACCGGGGTCGCCATCGGCGCGGCGGCCGCCGCCTTGTGTGGATCCACCGTCGACGTCGCTGGTGCGGCTGGCTTCCTCGTCGCTATCGACCGGATGGCGCTGAATATGGATGCCCTCTCGGATCGGCAGGGATTGACGTCCCGCCCCCGCGGCGGCAGCGGTTTGCGGCCTTGGCTGTCGCGTGAACGACAAGGTGCGGAGGTCCTGGAGGTCAAAAAGCCGGTAGTCGCCATCATCGAGACCCACGCCAAGCGAATACGCGGTGAGCGAGAGGTGCGTGATGGGACGAGGCAGTTCGAGAGAGGCCAGAATGTTGTTGTTGTTCGTGCCTCCGAGCGTCGTATGCTTCCCACTGGAGGCGCTCACGTCGACGATGTACACACACCTCGAAGACGTGATCGACGCGTGCCCGACGATGGCGCAGAGGCTAGTATCGCCCAGCAGCGCTGCCCGAGAGACGCCCGGGGTAAAGCGTTGAGAGTGGACAATGTGCGAGATGGTCGGCGCAACTTGGACAATGTAGAAGCCTCGTTTCGTACCCACGATCATTCGCGTCGCGCACGGCGAGTTGAATTCGGCACATGTGATACCGTCACCGGCGGCGGTTTCGAGAAACATGAAAATGTGTCTCTCCTCTTCGTCCAACCAACGAGAAGCCTTTTCAACGCTCAAAGAAAAATATTCTGTGTCTGGCACAAAGGCCCCCCTCAAAATTGAAGAGGCTTAAGGTTTCGTAATTCGACTAGCATCGCAAGTAGGCTCCCCAGTTGAGTTCAAGGGGGCCACACGCATCCAGAAACCGTCGAGCAGAAGAAGAGAGACATCTGGAGTGTTCGCACAATCATAATAAATAAAATAAAAAAAACCGCCCTAAAAAGTTGATCACTACAATAGAACGATGATCGAGCCTAGCGACGGTAGTAACTAGAGTGCGCAAGAGACGTCGATAGGTGTCACCTTCGGGGGAGAGAGCCACAACACGTACCTCACCTTCGATTTGAACAGCCACCAGGGACCGTTCGGCACGAGGAGCGGGGGGAGTGGACGTGGATGCTGTTGCTTGGGTCCTGGCTTTGAACTGCATTTACCCCCTTCCCCCCCGGATCCCCCAATTCGCCATTCATGCTTTCTCTTTTTTTTTACAGCTCCTCGTGCGGGACGGACTTTTCTTGCTTCAACGTCTCGTACATCGGGTTCGTGTTCTCGATGCCGATGTTTGTCAGGTAGATGACCAGCTGCACGCCCTTGATAGAATTGTCCTTCTCCAGAAGCGTTTGAAGCTTGGTGGGCGATGTGCACGTCGCCTTGTTAGCAGGCTTGAGACAGTAATTGACAATCCGCGCCAAATGCCGCTTTCCAGCCTGAAAGTAAATGTCACCGTACGTCGTCTTCAGGAGCACGTCGGGCTTCTTCTTGAGCTGCGCGGCGGTCTTCTTTCCTTGACGCATAAATACCCCCTCCACGGCCGTGGCGACGCTCGCGCAAATCGTTTCGGCATCCGCAATTGATGAGTCCTTCGCGGTGGCGCCCACGCACATGTCCTTGGCATGGCCGGACCACACTTCCCACAGCGCTCCCGCAGGGATGGCGCGCTTCGCGGCCGGACCGCTAGACGATGACCCGCTACTGCCGGTGGAGCTTCCGCTAGCGCCGGCGACGACCGGTGTGTTGATGTGCTTCACCGCGAGGTCCACGAAGTCCGATTTTTCCTGGCAGCCTTTGCAGGCTTGACCGCGGTCTTCCAAGAATGCCTTGAGATCTTTAATTTTCATCTTCTTAATGTCCGCCGCCGTGGGGGGTGCCGCCGCCATCGCCCCCTTCGAACAGCTGAGCAGGAAAAGCACCGCCAAGGTACAGAAGAGCACTAGACGCATGATGTGCGTGTGTGGGGATTGCTTTCGTTCGTCGGGGTGTGCGAGGTCACTGTTGCGATGGATGGGAATAGCAGCGCGAGGCGTGTACAAACAGTACATGTATGACTAGGTCCTCGGAATCTAGAGAGACAGTAATCCGCGTAACGGTCCACCATTCCGGGGGATGTCAGCCAACCTGTTGACAAGAAGCGAGAGGAATCGCGAAAAATGGGAAGTCTGAGGACGGAGGGCAGAGTGGGTGTGTCCGTCGAGCGTTTCCCTTCTAGTCTCGTCGGAACTACTGTGTGTATGTATTGGGGTTCCCTCTATGTCAGGTGGATCGGCTCTCTAAAGTGTGGGCGCGCGAAAGTGTTCCGCTCGTCCAGGCATCAAGCCTCCCGAGGGGGGGTGGTTTGCATCGAGGACGTTGTCGTAGTGGGAGGTGGCGGCCCCCCCGAAATAGGGGTGGCCGCATGCACAAATCCGGCGCCCATAGGCTGCAGCGAGGCGGGAACCTCGTGCCGAGGGGCAGGTGCCACGGCAAAGCTGGCAACAGTTTCTTGCGCAGGTGGCGTAGCGGAAGAGAGCGCCGCCGCCGTCGCGGCATGACCGGTGAGTCGGCCTAGCTCACTGAGCGGTGTGGCTGAAATCAGCGCCATGGTCCCCTGCACGTTGCGCGCGGTGTCAAGCTGCTGTTTGACTTGTTTCAATTCGTCCTCCAGACGTATCGCATGGGCCTGGGCGGATTTCCAGCGTTGGACAAGCGCGAGGTCACTGCCCATGGCGGCGCCATCCGACGTAGAGGAGAAGCCTGAACCCGAGGCACCGCCCCGGCGGCCGGCCGCTTTCATTTCGACTGCCGTCAACTTCGCGGTCAGCTGAGATATCATTTCGACGTACTCGCGTTCCTTCTCACGGCTGCGCTTCAGTTCCCGGGACGCTTCAACAAATTTGGCCGACGATACCCCGCTTTGCTTGAGCTGCACATTTTCATGATGCAACTTGTCGACGACCAGCTTGAGCGAGTCCACCACCGCCTCTAACTGAGCGGCTTTGCTCGCCGATGATCCGATCATGACTGGAGCGCCCCCCGAAGCGGCCAGGCCAAAGCTCACTGCCGGCGATCCCTCCGAGCGGGCGCTGAGAGGAAGGTGGTGTTGTTTCTCCGCGCCGACGTTGCCACTTGACTTGGCGGTCAGCGGTGATCGGCCGTGTCCGGAGTTGGGATCGCCTGCAACAATCACCGCCAGCAGTTCGGCGACGTGCCGCTGCAGCCGTTCGACTTTGAGTTGAAGCGATTCTCGCTCAAATCGGAGGTCCAAAACGCGGCTTTCCAGTTCGAGCACTCGGTCTTCGTGCTGCCGGCGCTCGACAAGCGCGGCGATGGCTTGCTCGTGCGAGGAGGAGGCGGAAGGGCCGACCGAAGTTTGATGAGATGGCTGATTGGTCGCGAAAGACTGCGGAACGGAAAGTTTTACCCGAAGTGACGTGTTTTCGGATTCCAAGAACGCGACATCCCGCGTCAGTCGCTCGATGCGCGTGGTGAGGGAGCGAATTTCCGCTTCTTTTTCCACGTGGACGACGCGACGCAGCGCATCGGATTCGTCCTCCAGGCGCAGCAACTCCCGTTTGTGCGCTTGGAGGTCGCGCAGGGCCGGAAGAGTGGGCAGCCCCCCGCCGCCGGCTAACCCCCCCGCGGGTGCGATACCTAGAGACGCCGCCGCAGCCTGCGCCGCTTGGGCTGTTTGGAAACCGGCCGCCGCCATCGTCGACGCCGACAAGCGCTGCTGAAGATCCGTATTGGCTTCGCGAAGCTTCGCCGCGTCTGCAATGGACGCGCTGAGTTGAGCTTCAAGGTCTGTCGCTCGGCTTGCCGCCGCCTTGAGCGCATCAATCGAGGCGTTTTGCTTCCTTATTGTATCGTGCAGCTTTACGGCATCGTGGGCCGTGGCGGCGGCCGTTGCGGAAGCCTTGACTTTGTCGTCGGCCAGGTGATTGCCGCTGTTGGACGCGGCTCCAGACGGACGTCCCCCCGTCGCGACCTCGACGTGACGTCGAGCTTGCGCGGCGAGGCCTTCGTTACGCAGCGCCGCCACTTCGGCGGACAGATTTGCGTTCTCCGCCAACGCGGCCGACAGCGCCTTTTCTGTCTGCTTGAAAAGACCGATTTGCTTTTGTAGCGAATCGATTTTCTCACGAGCGCGTTGCAGCGCCTTCGTTGATTCACCGTCAGACGCGGCGGGCGGAGAAGTGGTGCGATGGGTACCGCCGCCGCCGGCTGCTGGTTTACCAAGGAGCAGCGCCGTGGCCAAAGAGGTTTGCACGCCCACCGAGGTGCACGAGGGCGTGGTGATTGGGATAGATTGAACACCTCCTGGTTGTTGCTGCTGATGGTGCAGCCGAACGGGCGCTCCGTCGAAGACGCCTGCATTGTGGTAGCCCTGCGACTGCGCGTCTACCGAACCGGCGAAGGCGGCCTGAGTCCAGACTGGCGGCTGCTCGCCGAGCGGCGAAGGAAGCAGCATCGCCGGCGGCGGCGGCGATGCCGTTGTCTGCGGTCCGCCGTTAGCTGCCCCGGCTTCATGGCGTCCGTGGGATGAACGAGGAGGAGGGGAGCCCGAAGACGTTGTGGCGGAAGGCACGCGCTGCAAAAGATCTGCGAGTTGCCGGCGCAGGTCGGCAATCACCGCGTCACGGCTGCTACTGGCAGCGCTCCAGGATAACACATCTCTCCGAGCAAGATCAAGCTGTTGTCTCACTTCGGCCTCTTGTTGGGTGCGCACGCTGACTTCGTGCTGCAACGTGTTGAGGCGGCGCTCCAGCATGGCCGACTGGTCACGCGTACTCTGTTGCAATTGCTGCAATCGTTGCTGAAGCTGCGAGTAGTCAGACGAAGGATTGGTCGGGCCACCCGAGGAGGCAGCGGCGGCCGCTTGCTGGAATGCCAGCTGATCCTGCACCATTTGACTCTTGACGGCGTAAAGCGTCGCCGAGAGTTGATCATTAGCAGCGGTCAGCTCCTCGACTTGCCGCGAGGCTGCGGCTTTGTCCTCCGTCACGCGGGCGATGGTCGCCTGATGAGTGGCCACTTGGCGCATGAGATCGGCGGACATGGCAGCGGCTTGCTGACGCGCGGCGGACTCGACCAAGAGCGCCTGGGTGCGCTGCGGAGGCAACGATTGACCATGTGCATTCGCTTCGTGCATCTGGCCAATGTGACGCTGCAGCGCGGCGATCTCTCCGCGCAGCTGGCT
>ERZ1292630.1223-Hain-H41-02um-R3-1223-length-25520-cov-7_pt1 | contig 25520 bp, 10 predicted proteins | sample MGYA00564408_ERZ1292630 | MGnify/ENA primary metagenome ERZ1292630 (study PRJEB36523, sample SAMEA6512641) | groundwater metagenome | collected 2019-01-08 | study: AquaDiva: Metagenomics assemblies of 32 groundwater samples
GGCGATCTCGTTCGTGGAAGGTGCGCGCGGGGCCCTTTGATAACCGAAGGCTATCTGTTCAACAGCGGCATTTTTTCAACCACCATCTGGTCTGGTCTGCGCGGAAGGTGAGTGTTGCTCCACCATCAACTCTGATGTGACGGTGTTGCTTTTCCGTGAAGAATATCTTTTTTAGATCGCCATACGGCCTTTCCCCGCTCCTTCTCCTGCGTGGTGGTGCCGTCATGAGCGGCAGCATCCACGAGGATCCCAACGGGGCGGCGACCGACGTGTCGTTCCGCATGTCGAAGAAAATCGCTCAGTTGACGAAGGTGATCCATCAGTTGAACTGCCGCTGCGAAGACAACGACTCGATGCTGCGCAACGTCTCCGACACCTACGAAGGCGAAATCGCTGACATCATGACCGACGCTAGGACGAAGCTCGAGGGCATGAAGGTCAAGCTGGACGCCTCGCGCGACGACACCAAGATCAAGGAAGTGATCGCGACCATGACGCGGCAACACCAACAGGAAAAGTTGGAGGCCATGAGGCAGTTCGACGATTTTAAAGCGCGCGTCGCGCAGTCCGAGGCGACTGCGAAGCGACAAATGGAAGAGCGAATCGCGGGCCTAACCGCGGATGTCAACAAAGCGAAGGAGGATTTTCAAGCGAAGTTGGTGGAGATCGAGCGTCGTGCGAGCAAATCACAAGGCGACGTCGTCCGAGAGATGCAGGAGGCGAGACGGTTGAAGGACCAGGAGCTGCAAGACCTGATCGTGCAATACAACGACAAGTACAAGGCGATGCTCGCCGAGCAGCTCGGTGAACGGGACAAGTTGGAGCGCCAGCTGGAGACGAAGGAAAAGGAGTGGCAGGAGCGGTGGAACAAAGCGACCGCGGAATGGTCGCGGTCTGAGGCCGGCTTGAAGCAACAGCTGAGTTCCAGTAGCGAAGCGAACAAAAAGCTGCTCGAGCAACTGGGCCAGCTGCAAGCGAAAGACAAGGCATTGGAGCAAGAAAAGCTTCAGCTGACCACAGAGGCGACTAAAAGTCAACACACCATTGAACGTCTTTTCGATCAGGTCAAGCGGTTGTCCGATCAGCTGGAGGGCCAGGGCCGCAGCGCCGGGGAGCAATCCCAGGCTCTTTTGGCCCTCGAGCGCGCCTTGCGAGACCGTGACGACGCGAATGCTGCCCTTCGGTCGCAGGTGTCATCGCTGACGGACACGGTCGGCAAGAAGCATGCCACGGTGGTCGCGCTCGAGAACGACCTGGAAATGTGCAGAGCAAATATTCAGGCGCTGCAACGCGACTTGCAGCGAGAAAGGGACCTGCTGGCGTCGACCTCCGCGGACTCATCGACAATGGGTAACGAGATCTCGCGGCTGCGAGAGGAGGCCAACGCCTCGGCGCTCGCAACCAAGCGGGAGCAAGCAAGAGCGGAGGCCGCCGAGGCGCAAGTGGCCACCTGCCAACGGGACCTTGCCAAGGCGCGCGATCATCTTGCCCAAGTGACCCTCGCACATTCGGCGGCGCTTGAGGCGTTGCAGGCGAAGCATGCCCAGGAGCTGAAGGACGCGATCGATCGCGCAGCGCAGACCGGTGACGGGGCCGTCGCGGCCACTCGTCGTCAGATGGAAGATCTCATGGCACGACAAAAGGCAGCAATCGAAGCGCAACACACCAAGGACATGGAGGAGTTGGGCAAACAGCACGACGCCAAGTTGAAGGCTGCCCTCGCCGCTCAGCTTGCAGAGCAGGAACAGATTCGTCTTGCGCTAGTCAAGAAACAAGAAACAGACCTTCAAGCGTGGCGAGTGAACCTCGAAGGATTGCAAGCGACCGCCGCCAGCCAGTCGACGTCGCTAGCGGACGAAATTCGCTCCCTCAAAGACCAACTCTTGGCCGCAAATGACCAGGTCCTGAAACTGGGCGACCGGCATCGATCCGAAAGTGACGCGTGGTCGTCGGAACGCATCGCGTTGCTGAAGCGCCTCGACGGGTTGCTCAACGAGATCGCCCTGCTGCGCGGAGATGGAGCAACAGCTCTCCGAGAGGCGAGCCAAAGACTGGAAGCGGCCACAAAGGAGCATGCGGTAGCCCTGGTCGCTCTGGAGAGTGATCGAGAATGCCGTCTCACAGAGCTCAAGACGAAGCATCAGGCCGAGTTGGATCGGCTGCGTCAAGAAGCTGAGTTGAGACAGCGCGATGGTGCCGGACAACTCGCGTCCGAGGCGCAGGCGAAGCTGCAAACGGAGTTGGCTCGGCAGCGAGAACAACTAGAGCGCGCCGCAGCCTCGCAGCTGGCGGCTAAGGAGAAAGAGTGGCAGCTTGAGCTAGGTCGTCGGGAAGAAAAGCTGGCGAAATTGACCGCCGAATTCGAGAAGCTTCAGGCGGTGCATCGCGCCCTCGAGGCGACGCATCGCGCCCTTGAGGCGACGCGACAAGAGGAGCTTGCGGCGGCGGACGAAAAACTTTCACGTCTTGGATCGTCCGCCACTTTCGCGTCTCGCGCGCTGGAAGAGCGCTTCCAAAGGGAAAAGGCATCGCTCGAAGAAGCGCTTCGTGCCGTACAAGACGAGTTGAAGGCGTCACGCCGAGAGGCCGACGCGGCCCTGGAGGCGCTAAAGGCGGCGATGCTCGTGGAAAATGAAAGACTCGCGCGCGATGCGCAAGCCGCGCTGGAAGAATCGGCCGCTCGCTTCAGAACCCAGATGAAGCTGGACGAGCAACGGAAGGACGAGGAAAGAACGCGTTCTCTGGCTGAGCAGCAAGCGAAAATGTCTGGCGAGCATCAGCGTAGCATGGACCGCCACGCCAGCGAGATGGAAGAGGTTCAACTTGGCCGCGCCGCGATTGAACGCGAGTTGAAGAAGGCGTTGGGTGATCTGCGCAACGTCAACGCGGCGCTCAGTGACGAGCAACAAAGGCACGGCGAGACGAAAAACGCCTTCAAGGAGGCCACACGAACAGCCGCCGAAGAAACCGAGTCGTTGAAGCAGAAACACGAGGAACGTCTCAAGAAAGTCTTAGCCGACCTGCGGCAACAACACGATGAGGCCACGGCGGCGCTGACCCAGTCGCACAATGAGAAGCTCACTGACTGGCAACAAAAGCAGAAAGCTTTTCAGCGCTACATCGCCGATCTCGAGTATCGGATCGCCAACCGCGAGAGCCGCGCGGAGGACGTCGCGAAGATCAATGAGCTCATGAAGTCGCTCCGCGAGAAGGACGAGGCGCTCATCCGATCCTACCAAGAGAGCCAAAAATACAAGCTGGATCTCATCAATAAGGAGTCCACCTACAACAAGGTCTTCGGGCGGCAGCCAACAGTCGACGCCCAACAGGCGCAAACGCTGCTGCAGCCGGGCGGCGGGGCCGACGGCACAGGCGCAAGCAACAACTATGTGGCCATGAGCGCCGCGGCCGCCACGACGACAGCGCCGTCAGCGGCGCAAGGGCTGCGATCCGCTCCGCCCGCCTCGATGCGGCCACCTATTTCGGAACCGGCGCCTCGCGCAGCCCGCGCGAAATCTTTCACTGGCGCCACTCCTGCCGCGGAAGGGTCGCTTCCACAGCCACCGGCCACCAGGCTGCCAGACGTGGGGGCCGCCCCCCAAGTGCAGAGGCGATAGCCGAAGGATCAGTTTTTGTCCTCCTCCTCCCCAATAGAGACGCCTCGGCATCATCCCTCTGACGTCTGACGCTATCTCGTGTCATTTTTTGACGGTCGCGCAGTTTTCGCTTTTCCCCCCTTTCACATGTAGACCTCCGAAGACAAACGACAATGTCAACCGACATACGCAGTAAGCATCGCTCCCGACTTCAACGTGCATTCCAAATTGGATTGTGTTGTTTTAGATATTTGCTATCGAGATTCGAAGGGGGGACCTGCAAAAAAAAATCCATCCGAGAATTTTATTTTCATACTTTTCTTTTACGACCTTGTTTTCATCAGCCGAAAATGTTATCTTGTGATCTCATTCACGAATCTGCGGATGTGCTGGAGCGGCAGAACCGAAGCATCGCGTCGGACTCCACCCATCAACTGTCGGACCAACGACGCAATTTTCCAGCCATCGCCGCGCTATTCGCCGCGCGAGAGGGCGGACCGGGCTCGGCGGCTCCGTTCCCCGCGACCCGCACGGCGGGATTTGCCGCCGCCGAAGCGATGCGCCCCGACAATCATCGTCGCGCTCAGCCGTCATCGCTTGCGGGTACCGCCATTGTCACCGCCCCCGTCGCCGACCATGCTGCTTCTTTCCAGGCTGCAGCCCGCGGACAAGTTTCGCAAAGCGCCACTGCCTTAACGGACAAAGCGGCCCGCGCGGCGAGTCGCGTCGCCCGTCTGGCAAAGCAGTACGACGTCACCGATCCCTCATCGTGTCTGGTCGTGGCACCCGGCGGCGGCGACAGTAGCAGCGCGGTCACTGGATCGCCCAGCGGCGGCCCGGAGACCACCAGCCGCCACGCGACGGTGGCGATGGCCAGCGAGCTGAAAACCAAGCAGGCGCTCTACGTGTCGAAGAGCCATGGGCTGCTGCTCGGAGGTGGGGGGGGCGACGTGGCCGATGACGCGGGGGCGGCGATTCCCACGAAGTCACGCGGGCTGTCGGACCCGATGTCCCCGTACTTGGAGGAGACGCTGCGCGCCGAGCCCGCGGCGGCGTCGTACGACGCGGCGCGACGGGAGTGCCAGGCCGCCGTGGATGCCATCGCCCGCAGGTGCTACGATCGTGCGGTGGGGTCTCCGCCAACCCAACAGCAACATGGTATCAAGGGGGAGCCCTCCTCGTCACTCGTTGCACCACGCTCTTCCCGGCGCTACGCTCGTTTTTGCGACATGGAGTTTTTCATCGGAGCGCCGGACTCCATATTCCCCGCGACGGCGGCCGTGGCCAAAGCCCTCACAGGGGGCTCGGGGGGTGCCACGAGCGCCGTCCTGGCGTCGCCGCCCCACCGGTCGACGTCCCCCGCTCTGGGCACCGACTCGCGGTCTGTGCCGGACGACGTCGTTCGTTTGGCGGACTACTACGGAGCCGAAGTTCCCATCGTCGCTGGGTCTGGGTGCGCCAAGGGACAGAAAGCGCGTCGCCGGCTGCAACAGAACGTCCGAGGAGGCGCGTCATCTCGCCATGACGCTACATCCGCGGTAGCGACGGACGTCGTGATCGACGATGACGCCACGTCGTCGAGTGACGGCGACGCGGCGGAGCATGAGGCGGATCCCGCCGACGACCAACGGGTGGCGTCCACGACGCAACGACGCGCGGCGAAAATGCAACAAAAATGGCTGCTGCGGCACGCGAGCGACGAGTTGTTTGCCGGAGGGGCGCTGCCGCACTATGGACATTGCGTGAGCGCGCTGACGTCGCTGCTCGTGCCCGACCGCGTCCGACGCGTGACTCCCGGTGGGACCACGTCAGCATCCACGAGACGGCGACCGCAACGCTCCCAGGGAGGCAATGGGGATGGGGAGGACGACCTTATGAGCGCCGCCTCTGCAGGGCCCGTCACCCGGGAATTCATGCTTGGACGTCTCTTCGTGCTACCGAGGAGTGAAATGTTTGATGCGGATCACGCCTCCCTCACTGGCGACGGCGATGGCGATGGAGGCCTCCTAGGATCCCCGCTGCAAGACGCCACGACCGCGTCGCGACGTCTAAATTTTTCCCACCGTACTGGTGGCCGACCCTCTAGCGATGAGCCACAGGCGGCGGCCGAGACGCTTGAGACAAGCCGCTGCCGCGAAGTGGCGGACTACCTCACGGGGCTGAGGGGCATCCCGCGGTGCGGCGCCGTGGGTGTGATGCTGTGCGTGACGGGACGCTGGGAATGGCTCATCATCGACGACGCCATCGCTATCAAGCGCGGACGCGGGAGCCACGACGGGGAGCCCGAGGGCGAGGGAGGCCCCAAAGGGGCGGGAGAGGATGGGCAGGGCACCGTCGCCAGTCCGAGTCGTTCGTCGTCGCCGCCCCACCGTCCCGTCGAGCTGCAAGCGCTGTCAACCGCGGCGCCACACCCCATGTTCTTGAGGGTGGTGCCGCAGCCGAGCGCAGCGTCGGCAGCGCTTCTCGCGGCGTCGGAAAACCAATCGGCCGCGAAGCTCCGCCGCACGCTGACCGCCATGCAAGCCGTGAAGCGGTTGCTGTCGACCGAATCCCCGTTGTCGCCACGTCGAGGGACGAGCCGAACCCGCACCGCGTCGCCGGAAAGCCCAGCATCATCCTCCGCGTGCCAGTCGGACATCAAGCCAACGGAGCTGTGGCCGTTTCTACTCGAAAAGGCCCTCGCAAAGCTTTACGGGTGTGTCGAAGGGCTTCACCTCATAAACGCGGCCGCGCCCTTCGCGCAGCTGGTCGCCACGCTGACGGGAGGGACGGAGGAGGTCATGCCCTTACACGCCAACCTGCCCACGCGCGACATGCGCGAGACGCGTCGCGTGCTGCGGCAGCGTCGCGCCGCGGACTCGTCGGCCGCGTCGGTCGCCTCAATCAAAGTCGTGGACCGCCACGACCAGGCAGGCGGACCGCAGTCCGACGACCAGGAAGAGGAAGTGCAAGCCGACGATGTCGAAAGCGACCCGGGCGGTGATGGCGAACCGACGGTCTGCCGCGCGATTCGCCGCGCGGAAGAGGCCGGCGTCCGCGAAGCGATCGTGACGAGGCGTCGTCGCCAACGGCGCACCAAACTGGGCGAACGTCCGCGGCCGCCCACGCCGCCGCGCCCCGCTGCGGCGCGAGTGACCTTTGAGCAATTTCAGGATCGAACCAGCATGTGTTACCACAGCTTCCGCAGCGACGGCCAGGTGCACGCGGCGGCGATTGGAACGCTCGAGCGCAGGAGCTACGCCGCCGCGCTCACCGCGGGCCCCGCGACGTTTGCCGACGTGGTCGCATTGCTCCACTCCCCCGTCGCAAAAGGTGCCGCCGCGCTCGGCAACTCCGTCGCCGGTGCGTCACAGGGGCCGCTCTCCCCCCCGAGCGGGTCACTGCCGCCGTTGGCGCACGACGGCCGCTCCATGGTCGGCAGCGAGGCAGCGGATCGGCCCCTGGTAGGTGTCGACGACCGCGGCGCGATCATTCTTGCGTCGCACGAGCGCGTCGTGGCGGCCGTCAGCGAGGAAGCCGCCGACCGCAGGGCCGCGACGCGCGGTATTGAGCGATGGCACCCAGGGGAGGGCGGTGAGGTGGTGGCCGAGCCGTCCGCGATGGTGGCCAGCGCGACCCGCGGACGTAGCGTCCCCCTCGCGGCGGTGTCATCCGCGATGGTGTCGTCGTCGCTGCGCTGTGTTCATCCGAGCGACGGCCTCGTCGTCCGGCACTTGCTTGCGCCCCAGCAGTGGTACCCAGTCATCCGCGCGTTCCGGAGGTCGGACGAGGGCATTCGCGCCGGATCTCGAAGCACTGGAAAGGGCGCCGTGGCTACCCTAGGCGGCACCGAAGAGGGCGGCGACGACGACGACGACGACACTCCGATGGTCGAACTCTACGACGCGTGCTCTAGCACTCAGCGAGTCAAAGCCTACGCGACCGCGAATGCGGCGGAAAAGCGGCAGCGCGTCGTGGCGAAGCACATTGCCGCCGGCGATGTCGAAGCTGCCGCCCGCCTTCGCAGTCAACCGCTGCAGATTCCACTCGGCAGTGCCGCCCGCTACTTTAGCGTTCGTTGGTGCACCTTTCTATGCGTATTTTCCCGCTGCGAATACTCCACCAGCATTGTCGACGGACTGCCCACCACCCCGGCACAGCGGCTCTTGCGCGAACGACTGCAAGAGGCCTATCGGCAGCGTTGTGCAGCCGCATCTTCCCCAGCGTTTGCTGCCCATCAAAGCGATGACGCCGAGGAGCGCTGCGTGCGGTATCACAGGTTCACGCTTCAGTCGATCGCGGCCCCCTCTGGACTCGACGCGTCGGTGACCGAAGATGTGACGGCCGAGGATGATGCCGCCTACGACGCTCTCAAGGCGTACGGTCGCGTCGCCGTCAACGAACGGTTTCAGGCGAAGATGTTTGCGCACAGTGTCGTGTCGGGCAGCGGCGGGACGGCCGGGCCACCGCTTGCGGCCCGGCACCTCATTGATCCCCACGGCCCCCTCGACCAATTGGGGCAACGACGCGAGGCGGTCGCGCGGCGTCACGAGCAGCGGCGTCGGTGGCTGTACCCCTGCCGTCCGATGCTCCTCGAGATCGTCGACGCCGCCGCGCCGGTAACGATCGACCTTTCGCTATGGCAAGCCGATCCCGCGACGCATCCGCTAAATGTTTCCCACGCGAGTAGACGAGACATCGCGATGGGCAACATGGCGCTAGAGGTCTACCGCTGGCTTCCGGAAGGTGCTGATCCGAATGTGGTTGCCGCCAAGGCGGCTACTACCGCATCGGCACTCGCAGCCGAGCGCTGCATCGCCGCCATCACACAACACTGTGTGCGACTGAGCCCTCCGCGGCCTCCGGACGGCGCCCCTCCCAGCGACACCGTCCCAGCGACACGGTACGCCCGCCAGGTTTCGTGCCGCGTGGCGGTGGGCAGGGGCACCTACGTGTTGCGGCCGTACCTCTTCGACGCGGGTGACCCGATCCCTTATGCGCTCACCGTGACGGTCCCCAGCGTCGCTGTGGCAGCGATGCGGCCGCTCTTGGCGGTGCCAGCCTACCGTGTGCCCGCGGTCGTGACCATCGCCTGGGCCGTGCGCCAGCGGATGCAGCATAGTACCCAGCAGCTGGCCCCTCAAAGGCAAGGCGGCGACAGAACGGCCGCTACCCACGGCTGGATTCCCCAGCGTCGCCATGACGAGGACAGCATCACCTTAGTGTCGAATTTGCTTCAGAGTGAGGCAGATGCATCCGCGACGATGAATGCCATCCGGCGCGATCGCGACAGGCAATGGGCATCCGCGTGGCCGAGTGCCGAGGTGAGCGCCAAGCGGACGCTGCCCCCCGTGCCTGAGCGACGGGATGCGGCCGTCCTCGTCGGCTCCGCGGTCGCCGTGGCGAAGGCCGTCAACGGCGGCGGCTCGGACGGCGCGTGGGGCGAGCGGGGCGCCGATGTCGCGTCGCCGGGCAGGGCCGCGTCGGCGGTCCTCGCCACGGAAGTAGGAATCGACGGATCGCCGGACGGAGGCGGCGTGATCCCGGCGGGGCTGCGCCGTACCTTGGCACTGCACGCGGCGCGCTCGGTCGGCCTCGCGGACGCCAGTGACCGTGGCGCCTCGCCGCCTCGGATAGCGCCGCCGTACCTCGTCGAGTTACGGCCCAGTGACGCGGCGATCGACGACGCGGCCGTCACGAACTACACCGTCAGCACCAAGGGACTGCCACGAGTGTCGGCGCTAGCCTGGGACGCCCTGGAGCCGCGGGGACTGAGTCAAAAAATGGTTTCGATGATGCGGCAGCCTCCGGCCCCTTCTAGCATGGGTTCCTGACAACGCTCTCAATGCCGCTGTGTTCTCCCCTTTCCTGTAGAGTTAAACACACAACATGTACCGTGCACTGTTCGCTACTCTCGCCGATGCTTTGCGGGACCGTCCTGGTCTCTGTTACCATCCTGTTCCAATTCACGCGTTGTCCCACAGGTGTGGTCAGTCGGGGGGCTCCCCTCCCCACTTCGCACTTTGCATCTCCTCCTCCTGTGCGGCGATTCGCACGCGAGGCGTTTGCCGTTGTGTGTCACCGTCGCCACCGTCGTGTCGTATCGACCTCTCGACCGCAGAGGCAGATGGAGGAGACCGCCATCGCGGCGTTTCCGGGCATTCTGCGCAAAGGTGGGCCGCTGCCGCCGGGCGCCGCGCCGTCGAAATACGTCATCATGGGCTTCCTCGGAAACGGCGCCTTCGGCTCCGCGTTGCTCGTCGAGCGGTGCCCGGCGTACGCGCTCGCGCACGGTGCCGCGCCACCGCCTCCGGGGAGCGACCCCGTGCGGCTCGTGGCAAAGATAGTGGACCTGAGCCAGATGAGCGAGCGAAACCAGACGTACGCGCGGTCCGAGATCGCGACGCTGGCACTGTGCCACCATCCAAGCATCATCCGGTACGAGGATGACTACAAGAGCGCCGACGACAAGCTGCTGCTGCTCGTCATGGAGTTCGCCGACGCGGGCGATCTTGCGCGGCAGATCTCGACGCGCGAGAAGGCGGGGCAGCCGTTCTCCGAAGTGGAGGCCAGCTTTCTGTTCGCGCAGACGCTCCTCGCGCTCGACTACTTGCACCGGAACCGCATCATGCACCGCGACCTGAAATGCGCCAACGTCTTCTTGACGATTCGCGGTGCGGTGAAGCTGGGCGACTTCGGTTTCAGTCAGCAGTACGAAAACACGGTGAGCGACGCGGTGGCGGGAACGTTTTGTGGCACGCCGTACTACATCGCGCCCGAAGTGTGGAAGTCGCGGCGGTACTCCAAGAAGGCGGACATTTGGTCGCTCGGGGTGATCACGCACCAGACCTGCGCTCTCGCCGCCCCTTTCACGGCCCCGAGCATGAACATGCTGATGGAGCGCATTATCACCGGCCAGCGGACGGTGACGCTGGACCAAAAGGGGTATCCCAACCTCGAACCCGTCGTCGCCTGGATGCTAACCATAGACACGCAAAAGCGGCCCACGAGTCGCCAGTTGCTGCACCACCCGTACGTGCGGCAAGTGCTGGATCAACTCATCGTCGCCATCGATTCCACCAACAGCTTGACGCCAGAGCATCGCGCCCTCGTCGTCGCGGACATCGCGTTCGTCGTCGCCAACCCCCCGCGCGATAAGAGCCTCTTCCCACCTCCCGCCGTGGTGGAAACCGCGCGGCCGGCGTCGATGATAGACTGTGAGATCTTCCACGAGGGACCGGTCAACCACATGACGTCCAATGGCTGGAAGAAGCGGCATCTGAAGCTCGAGAAGGGCACCATCGTGGTGTCCGTCGTCACCAACGGCCAGGTCATGGGCAGCAAGACAGTGGGGTTGGACCAAGTGAGGGGCTGCCTGCCGCTGCCACCGCACCACGCCCAGGGCGCGAACGCCGCGTTCGTGATCGAGGTGATCCACGGTCGGTCCGTGCTGCAGGCGCCGAGCGACGCCGAACGCGACGCTTGGCTCGCAAAGCTGCAGGCGGCCACAGGGGAGGACGGCGGAGAGTGAAAGACTTCGGGAGACGGCGACGGCGCGGGAGAAAACAGGCGGAACCCGGGGCGGGGCGGGCACCTTCGGTTGCCCTCCTATCTGGCCCCCTCCCTGCGTGGCGAGGAGGGCGGTTGACTCGGACAAACGTTCCTTTCAGAAAGCAGAGTGCCCAAATTCACTGCGCCACCTCCTTTTGTTTGTTTTTTCCCCGTCGGACGCGTATGTGTGGTCACTGTTGCTGCAAAAGATCGATTCTTGGCGTTGTTGTCATCGCCGGTTTTCGTCAGTCTCTCTCTCCCTCGAGGGCAAATCAACAGCATAACGAAAGAGTGAGGATCATGGAGGAGACCGCCATCGCGGCGTTTCCGGGCATTCTGCGCAAAGGTGGGCCGCTGCCGCCGGGCGCCGCGCCGTCGAAATACGTCATCATGGGCTTCCTCGGAAACGGCGCCTTCGGCTCCGCGTTGCTCGTCGAGCGGTGCCCGGCGTACGCGCTCGCGCACGGTGCCGCGCCACCGCCTCCGGGGAGCGACCCCGTGCGGCTCGTGGCAAAGATAGTGGACCTGAGCCAGATGAGCGAGCGAAACCAGACGTACGCGCGGTCCGAGATCGCGACGCTGGCACTGTGCCACCATCCAAGCATCATCCGGTACGAGGATGACTACAAGAGCGCCGACGACAAGCTGCTGCTGCTCGTCATGGAGTTCGCCGACGCGGGCGATCTTGCGCGGCAGATCTCGACGCGCGAGAAGGCGGGGCAGCCGTTCTCCGAAGTGGAGGCCAGCTTTCTGTTCGCGCAGACGCTCCTCGCGCTCGACTACTTGCACCGGAACCGCATCATGCACCGCGACCTGAAATGCGCCAACGTCTTCTTGACGATTCGCGGTGCGGTGAAGCTGGGCGACTTCGGTTTCAGTCAGCAGTACGAAAACACGGTGAGCGACGCGGTGGCGGGAACGTTTTGTGGCACGCCGTACTACATCGCGCCCGAAGTGTGGAAGTCGCGGCGGTACTCCAAGAAGGCGGACATTTGGTCGCTCGGGGTGATCACGCACCAGACCTGCGCTCTCGCCGCCCCTTTCACGGCCCCGAGCATGAACATGCTGATGGAGCGCATTATCACCGGCCAGCGGACGGTGACGCTGGACCAAAAGGGGTATCCCAACCTCGAACCCGTCGTCGCCTGGATGCTAACCATAGACACGCAAAAGCGGCCCACGACCCGGCAGGTGTTGCACCACCCGTACGTTAGGAGAATTCTCGACCAGTTGCAAACGGCCATCGAGAACACAAACAGCTTTTCGCAGGAGCACCGCGCGCAGGTGGCCGCCGACATTGCGTTCATCGTGGCCAACCCCCCGCGCGACAAGAGTTTGATGCCGCCCCCGCCCACTCGAGACCCCGGGGCGGCGCGGTCCCCGACGGACATCAACTACGACATCTTTCACGAGGGGCCCGTCAACCACCTCAGCGCCAACGGGTGGAAGAAGCGCCACTTGAAACTAGAAAGGGGGAACATCATCGTGTCCATCGTGCAGAATGGGCAGGTCATGGGGAGTAAGACGGTGTCGCTAGAGCAGGTGAGGGGCTGCCTGCCCCTTCCGGCGCACCACGCCGAGGGCGCCACGTCCGCCTTCGTCATCGAAATCGTGGGCGGTCGGTCTGTCCTTCAGGCGCCCAGTGACGCCGAACGGGATGCGTGGCTCGCGAAGCTGCAAGCCGCGACGGGCGAGGATGGTGGAGACGACGACGATGACGAGGCTGGAATCCGTACCGCGGCGTCATCTTCAACGTAGTACCAAACGAACCACAATCTACACATCGCTCGCGAAATTTCGAATCACGATACCTCTGCCTCGTCGCCAATCAGCCATTATCCGCGCCCCCTCTAACCCCCCGGCTCCGCACCCCACCGTCCCTTTGCTCTCCAGCTGCGTTGGCGTTCGCGTCAAGGTGGCATCGTGTCCGTCCGAGGAAAGGGATTCGTCGTTAAGTTGGTTGACGCTGTGAAGGATTTCTCTCTCCAGTGCCGTTCCAGCGATGACTGTCTTACAAAGAGAATTTCCTTTTCACTGTTGAATTCGAACGCCAGCGTTTGACTTTTCTCCCACATCCCCGTCACAGCCCGTTCTCTCCCTCAACCCCCTTTGCCTCGCGCGCTGATTTCTGCGTTGTGGCTGGGAATGGACAAGCGAGCCGGCAGCAACCCGCTCGCCGGCGCCCCGTCGCGAGGCCCTGATCCCCTGTGGCTGCCTCCTTCTGAGGCCGCAGCCGGCCCTGATCCCCACCACGACAAGGACATCCCTCCGCCACCGCACGTGGCCCCGTTGAGTGGCGTCGACGTCAGCGATGGCGGCGATTCGGGCGACGATGGGGACAACGACGATTCGGAGGACGACGTGATGTCGCTGTACCTCCCGGACGACCACCACCTCGCCCATCGCACGTCGGGGGGACGACGACCGTCGCCAAGTGCGGCCGACGCGGTCGCCCGGTTGCAAGCCTACGTCGAGTCCGTCGTATTGGCGTTTCGCTCCCCCTCCGCTATCGCCCCACAGTCGACGGTCCGCGACGTGATTCTCGAGTCGCTGCACTCCCGCGTCGTCAAATCGCTCTCCGAGCGCAGGCACAACGAGCCGGCGCCCGGCGACCTCCCCGCGGCGACCCACCACCACGATGCTCCCCCGGCGACGGCCGACGTCCCGTTGGAGGTCGCCTTCGAGCGGCATGGGGCGGCGGCGGGCGAAGACGTGCCCACGCCGCCGGCCGTCGATGAGGCGGGGGGCGCGACTCCAGTGGACAGCGACGTCGCGCAGTGCTGGGAGACGCTGGGCCGCCTCGCCCAGGCGCTGCGCGGCTTTATCACCCTCGAATCGTCTCACGCGTTTGAAGTGGTTCAATCCGCCTTGCCACCGCCGCCGATGCCGCCGGCCGTGTCTGCGATGTCGGTGGCGGCGGGGGGGCAGATCCCGTCCTTTCCGCCCCTGGCGCCCACCACCACCCAGCAGGGCACCATGGGGTCATCGAGCGGCGGAGGCGCGGGGGTCGTCGCCTCAACGGGCGCCCAGCCGGCGAACACAACCGTCCGCGACGACTCGCTCTTCATTTCGGTGCTCACCGAAGGCGCGGGATCAAACACGAGCAACGTGGCCCCTGCAAGTGCCGGCACGTCCCCCGCGAGTCGGAGATTGCTGTGGACTGTCGGCGGCGCCTTTCAGGCATGGTCAGAGAGGAAGCGAGCGGTCGTGTCTCCTGACTATTCCGAGGTCAGCTCGTCCTCCGGCATGCTGTTGGCCTCACCGTCGCAGCTTCCGCCGAGAATGCCAAAAGACCCCGTCGCGCCGGGGTCAATTCGACCGGCGTTCTCAACATCGGACACCTCGTTGCCGGCGACGCTCACGGCGTGGTACCGCGACCACCTTTATTACACGAAAGAGGTTATCCAACAGCCTGTCATCCTCCTGGACGCACTGCGCGACGTCGGCCGCTTCGTCGATGAGTACATCTTGTCGGGGCGTTTTCTCGGGGCGGCCGAGAAGGGCCGATGCAAAGCAAGAGGAGTGGCGTCCGATCATCGTGGGCCCCCGCAGCGGCGATACGGCTTTCAAGACCTCTCGGCCGATATCCTCACCTGTGGAATGGATGAAGAAAGCCGCAAGGCCGTCCGGTCGAGCGAAATTCCGCCGAACGAGCGACGCTTCTCGACTCGCAGCCTGCTCGCGGCTGCCTTCGCCGACGTGGTCGCGGCCTGGAGCGGCATGCTGGTGCCGCACGCACGGATGGACGGCACCGTCGACGATGCGGGACTGTGTGCGGGCAACGTGTGCCGCGTGTCGCAGTCGTCGCTCTTTCGACTTATCATTGCCCTAGTGAAGTGTCAAACGACCCTTTCCTTCGTCATCTCGCCGCCAGCGTGCCATGGGATGTGGGCGCTGGAAATCGTCGCCTGGTCTCTGCCTGCCCGTCACGCCTGGCGCGATGAGATGGGTCGCTGGATGGCCGCCATCGGACGGGGGGGCCGATCCTCCGCTCGCAAGGCCCTTCCGCCCTGCGCGATGTTAGTCCTGTGGATCGCGGAAGGGTACGCCATGTCGCTGCACTCGACCGCACCGCACGAAGCGTTTGGCATGAGCGGGTCGTTGCACCCGCTTTCCAGCAACGGCACGAACGACAACGGCACCTGGTGGTGGACCGTCATCCGGGTCATGTGCGCCGAGCACGTCGCCTCCGCGTTTCTCGTCAACACATTCGGCATCGATTCCGGCGACGTGGCGTCACCATACTATGGTAAGCTGCTCCGCTTTTCGGCAATGCGCAGCTGCCGCGGCGAGTCGGATGCGTTTGTCGCGTGGCTTCGCAGCGTCGCTTTCGAGCCCACGACGGCGTTCGTGAGCGCCATCGAAGTCGACCCTTTTACGATCGAGGCGAGCGTGAGTGGTAGCGGCGCGGCCCCAAGCCGACACGATCCTCGCCAGCCCGCCCCTGCGATAGGGGTGCAGGTCGAACCGCTGCAACGCAGCAGCCCCCCGTCAGGTCGTGTGATGCGTATCTCCGATGCCGGGCTCGTGGCGCGGCGACCAGACGACGCTGCGAACGAGACGGAGGCGGCCATCGATGAGCTCCAGCAACGCTACGCGGTTTACCTTCTGCATGCGGTGTGGGGGCAGCCGTTCATCGTGGCAGCCTTGGTGTCGGTCGTCACGGTCGCATGCAGCGCCGCGGCCATGGCGTTGCTTGCCGGCGAATGGTGCCCTGGCGGTCGCCAACAGCCCGTTGACGCAGCACGGCCATCCGCGGCGTTCGGGTGTCAGCGTGCGGCTGGCGGAGCCGCCGAATGGGTCGTCGCCGTGATGATGACGGCGGTTCTCGGCTTCACCGCCGCCGTTATCGGTGCGCACCTCTCACGTCCGCGAAGGCCGTCATCCGTCACGACGAAGCCAGCAGGCGTGGCGGATGATGCGATGAGTGCAACGCTGCGTCGCTCCCTGGAGCGGCACGTGTCGCCAGTCCTCGTCGTCGTGACGGCGGTGGCATCGATGCGCCACTCCGCGGAGGACGTCCGTGCGGGTGCGGTGGCATCTTCATCTCATGTGACCATGCGAGAACTCGGCAGCAAACCTACAGTTTGGACCGCGAAGTGCATGTTTCTGCTTCGCAAGGTGCTCAAGTTACCCTGTCCGCTCGACTTGGATCTCGGGTGTTTCACGGCGGCCGCGAACGGCGGTGGTGCGACAAACGATTCCGAGTTCGCTTGGCGGTTAGTGGATCTGTGGCGGCTGCGCCTCAACGTGGCCGAGGATGAGTCATCGGCCACGTCGGCGGCCTCGAGTCAGGCGTCGACGTCCTCGGTCAGCATCCCTCGCGGAACCGTCAAGAACCAGGACGCGACCGTCATCAACGCGCTAATTGCCTTTCAGTCTTGCTTTCCGGCCCGGCGAGAGAGCGCGGCTGTTTTTGCGGCCGCGGCTCGTGGCCTCCTGGTGGGAAGCAAGCCATTGGTGACCCAGGTCGCGGACTCCGACGAACCGCAGCCAAGCCCGCAAGTCGTCCACGTCGGCGACCATCCTCCCCTGGATCCCTCGCCGGCGGAGCATCCGCATCCCCAAGTGGTGCTCGCGGCGTCCAGCAACGATGCCTCGTGGCAGCCGATCATCGACGATCTGACCCATCCCCTGGTGCGGCCGCCGTCACCGCAAGCGAACGCCAGCGTCGCCTCGGGAGGCGGCAACAACCGACCAACGAGCGCCTCGTCGAACAATTTCTTGCGGCAAAAGCGACCGTCGAAGTCCGCCGCGAAGGCCGTCGACGCATCGTCCCCCACGCTGCTGGTGCGTTTCGCGGATCCACCGCCGCCCCCGTTGTTGCCCGGCCTGCTGACGGCTTTCGGCGGCTCCGGTCACCTTAAGCTTGTGGAAATCCGTGTCGTCGCCATGCTCGGCCGTGGAGCGCGCGGCCAAGTGTTCAAGATTGAGGCAGCATGGACGTCCCTCGCGCGAATGCCAAACGCCACCTTTGCGTCGGATATGCAGTCGGACAGCGTGCGGCCGGCGGCGAATCCGGCGACGGCAGCGTTCAACGAAAAGATTGTGCTGGCGATGAAACGGACGTCGCTCCCCGAAGACACGCGGCAGGGGCTCATCTCCCTCGCCATCGAAGCCGAGAAGGCTGTGCTGGCGGCGGTTCACGCGGTTGTTTGGCCCGCGGACCGGACGAGTGACACCAAGAGCGCCGCCTCCGATGTTCCTCAATTGCTAACGCCGAACGCGTCGATGTCCGCGGCCGTTCCCCTTGTCTCCCTCGTGGGCCACTTGATGCCGTCGAGCTCCGGGATGGCGGCGTCGTCGTCGCAGCTGCAAAGTCCTTATTTCTCGGACAGCGGAGCGTCCTCGGCTCTGTCCGGCGCGCTCCGAGAACAGTATGACGTCGTGGTGCGGGAGGCCAGTGAACGCCTCTATCGGCGCATTTTCCGGTTGCTCGTCGCCACCCCGAAGCTCGCGGACGCCATGAGCGTCGTCCCCGGCGGCCATCCCGCGTCCGCCTCGCACCTACTAGGGGGCGTGGGCCGCGGCGCAGGGGGGGACGCCACCGCCGCGGTGATCAGTCCCTTTGAGTTCGACACGCGCTACATGCTGCGCATCGCCCATCCTCACATCGTCCCGTGCTACGCGGCGGAGCTCAGCCCGGACTACCGCTTCGTCGACACCTTCATGGACCTGTGCGATAAGAGTCTGCATGCGCGTTTGACCACGGGACCGATTTCGGCGGACGCCGCGTTCGACGTCTGCCATGGCGTCCTGAGTGCGCTGCAGCATCTTCACGACAACTGCCGGATCGTGCACCGGGATCTGAAACCGCAGAACATTCTCTTTAAAGGAGACATTCCGCGGCTGAGCGATTTCGGCACGGCGGCGTCCATCACCAGCGATGACGTGCTCCGTGGCGGGATCACTGGCATGGCGGGCACGCTCAGCTACATGGCGCCCGAGGTGCTGCTAGGGGAGCCCCACATGTTCCCCTGCGACATTTTCAGCTTCGGCTGCCTCTTGGCGCAGCTCTTGGGCCTTCAGTTTCGCGAGCAAACAAGCGATGGGGGCCTGTCCTTCGGCGCGCTGCACGCCCAGTACCGCACGCTCCCGATGAGCAGTGGCTTGGCGTTCAACGCCGATATGGTGCTCGGACACCGGCGACGGAGGCCTGCGGCAAGCGACGTGGCGGCGATGCAGAACTTCATGGAATCGAGCGTGCTCGGCCGCATCACACTTGCGTGCGTCAGACGAGATCCGTTCAAACGACCGACGGCGGCCGAACTTCTTAGCGCCGACGGCGGCTTCGCGAACCGTCCCTCCTCTGCGATCGTGAGCGGCGTGTTTCAAGACCGCAACGTCTTCAAGGAGGAACTCGACAATCTGCTATCCACCGTGCGCGAGTTCTCTGGTGGCGACGGTGACCGCGCCGGCAGCCGTGCATCGGGACGTAACATGAGCATTGAGTCCCGGCAGTACGCACATTTGTCCATCAACAGCGAGCGAATGGCGTCCCTTGGCTTCGCGTCACTCGTCAGCGACCGGCAACAAAGCGGAGGAGCGCTGGGCTTGGAGTCCGCCATAATGCCGAACCAGGCGGCCTCTCAGGGGTCCGGCGGAGTGAAGAAGAGCGTCGGCTTCGTCGACTCGGGCACTTCCTCGCCAACTTCGTCCGCAGGGCTGCCTCCCCTGTCGACCCGGAGCCGTGGCGTTGACGCTTTGATGAGCTCCCTGACGTCATCTGTGGATTCGCATGGCGTGGTGCACATCCCCGGACTCCAGGCGCGGCCGCCCGACGCGGGCTCGCGAACGGCTGCCGGTCAAGACGCGGCCTCGTTGCCCTCCCTGCTGCCCGATGTGACGACAACCTCCTCGCAGCGGCTTGCGTCCATCGCTCCTGCGCCAATGGCCAGCGCAGGCGCACCAGCGGCTCCCGTGCGCGAGGAGCCACCGGGCACGACTGCAGGGGCAACCTCCATGATGGCAGTCGCTGACGAGGGCCACCAGCCGTTTCAGCCCCTGGGTCAAGTCCTGCTGGAAAGGCCCGATCCGAATCGACTGTCAGTCAGCTCCGCCGAGGGAGCCTCTCGCTTGCTCGGCAATACCGTGGAACCGTTGGTCGCGCTGGTCAGGAACCCGTGCCAGACGCCGTATCAGCGAGGGGACCGTGCGAATGTGAGCATGGATGAAGACGAGGGCAGGAAGGGCTCCGATTGGAGCAGCTGCGGTGACCTGGAAGCAACCGCCGCCGCTGTAACGTGAGCCGCCGTGTAGAAACGCCGAGAAAGCAAATTTGTCCGCCATCCAAAAACGATGTGAGCTTTCTCTTGAGGTGTCTCTTTTTTCCTGTCGTCCCCCATTCGCCGTCCACCTTGGTGGGTATGACCTCTCCCTTCGACCTTTGGGCGAGACCGCGTTGCATTGTTTTTTTTGGTTGTGTTTCCTTTTTTTTCGCTCCCTTTCCAGAACGATGGCCTCTCCGGACTCCACGACGACCGCCGCCTCGCCCACGACGGCCGCCCATGCGGACGAGGATCGCCACAGCGAAGCCAGCTCCAGCGTGCCGTCCACGTTGATGGGCCGCTGCGTGAGTCAAATGGATAACCGTGACGGCAGCCGGCTGAGCGCGGTCCGCCGACTGCACCAAGCGGTCGACGCGGACCTTCAGTTTCTCCAGAACCGGTTGGCCAAGCTGCGCCTCGAGGAGGAGAAGGCGAAGACGGACATTTTGGAATTGCGGAAAAAGACGGAGGACGTTTCCCAGGCTCAGATGAAACACGCCCAGACGTCCACCATGCGCAAAGCGTTGAGCGTGCAAGTGGACTACGGGCGGCGCAAGGAAGCCGCCCTCATCGCCTTGAACAAGGAGCGCCAGGCGAAGGCGGTGTGGGCTAGCAAACAGCGCGTGCTCGTCGAGCGCAAGGAGGCCGTGGCCAACCTGCGCAAGCAGAAGGAAATCAACGAGTGCCGCGTGAAGATATTGGAGGAGGAGAAACGTGAAAAGGCCATTCGCCAGCGTGAGTCCATCCGCGAGATGCGGTCCATGGCGAAGAGCAAGCGGGACGAAGCCGATGCCCAGCGCAGAGAGGAAGCGCGGCGGCTGCACGAGACCAAGTTGGAACAGATCGCGCGAGAAAGGGAGGAAAAGGAGCAGCTCGCCGCGGAGCTCATCGCCCAAGAGGCGCAAATGATCTACAGGCTGAAACTGCTGCATGAGGAGAAGCAACGGCAGCTCCAGCAATTAGCCGCCATCGTCGAATTTGGTCCCAACGCGGCGACCCCCACGCAAGAGGATACGGCCGTTGGAGGCGCCGCTGCGTCTTCGTAGTCCCACACAGGAGGGGCTCACTCTGTTTATTCCTCCCGCCACCATGGCCTCGTCGCGCGCGATGCCTGCTGTACTTCGGGCTATGGTGAATACCCAGTCGTATTATTTTTCTTTACTACCCCGTACTCTCTCTCTCGTTCATCCTCGGACGGTGGGTCACTTCTTCTCTCTGTCTCTCCCATCTCGTCCTGCTTGGCTGCTTTCTTGGGACACGTGTTCCGTTCGTTAGTGTCCATCGTAGACCCCTCCCTCAGTTACTCAACGCTTCCGCGCTGCCCACCCCTCCGTCAAGAACTGCCAGACTGGCATGGTTGACCTGATGATCCCACACATGATGTCCTTCTTCCTTCTTTCGCATCACACCAAAAGATTCAACCTTGACCACCACCCTACCAGGGCGCAGCAGCTGAGGCTCAGCGCGAGGACATGGCGGGAGCTCACGATGACGTTTACGCCGACTTCGACGATGATGGCGGCGAGCACTCTTCCTTCGCGGCCGCCATGGCCGACCGTGGCGGGATGCGCCAGGAAGGCGGTGGCTTTCAACGCCGTGAAATGTTCCTCGAAGCCGTCGTCGTGGACCGGCGGGAGTTCTACGGTGGAAAGGCATCGGGTCTTGGAATCGTGTTCGATGAGTCCGACATGCCCCAGTGAAAGCCACTCCACGCCGTTCCGTGCCGTTAGTGAGAGGCAGAAAGCAAAATGCAGATCAGATCAGATTGATTAGGGGCACCTGCCGTTGCACGTTGGTCGTGCCAATCCCGTGGAGTCCGCAGACAAGTGTTGGTTCTGTTATTGCGTTGTTGTTTCACCCGGGAGGTGGCATCCCGGTTGCACGTGCGCCGGCTCTCGATGGGGAAGTTTGCTTGTGTTTTCTGGTTTCGCCGGAAAATAATAGCGTTCAAGGCAGTCGCTCGGAATATGCCCCCCAAGGCCGTGCCGACGAAGCACCAGCCCCCGCAGCCGTCCCCTGCGTCGCCAAAAAAGGCGTCTCCACAAGGAAAGGCCTCCGCCGCCGCCATGAGCCCGAAGGGGGGCGGGGGCTCCTCCTCCACTGCGGCCGCGTCGCCTAAGAAGGCAGCCGCCGCAGCTCGGGCAACGGTTTCGAACGATTCGGATGACGAAGACGATGAAACCGAGGAGCAGCGCGCGATGCGCGAGTCGTTCGTGTCGCTGCTCAGCAGTTACAGCTTTCCGTTTGAGGAACCGACGTCATGCAGTGCCGCGGAGTCGGCATCGTCAAGCACGCCGGTGCCACCCGCACCTTCGGCACCACCACCGGAAGCCACCCCAGGGCGTCGTGCGTCCGGCCACCGGCACCGGGATGTGGCCTCGAAACCGCAGCCGGAAAGTGCTTCGGTGGCGGCCGGTGTGGCCAGTAGTCTGCCGCCGCGCCCGCCGGTGCCGCCTCCCCTCTCGGTTCTTTCGCCCGCCACAGCCAGGAGGCCCACGCCGCACAACGCCAACACATCCGCCCCAAGCGAGGCGCAGCTGCGAACCACGAAATCGGCGCCCAATCTAAAAAGCCCTGCGCATGCCGCGACGAAGGCCGATGATGGCCGCGAGGCGGACCAGTTAGACTTTGATTCGGACGGTGAGGACGACGACGACGACGACGGCAGGCCAATGGTTCGATCCGGCACCCATGTGCTGCTGAAGCCCCCGACGCATCCCACGCCGCTCCGGTCGGAAGGTGCCCATGACGGAGCCAAAAAAGCCCAGGCGGCCTCCGGCGGCACCTCCGTGAAGCTGCCACTTATCGGCGGCAAGCTCAACCGGAAGCCGGCTGCCGCGCCTCCTTCCTTGCACACGGATGAGTTTGGCGACGACATGGACTTCTTCGTCGACGACGTGAAGCACGAGTCCCCTCCCATGTTGAGCTCGTTCGATGTCCGCGGCTCGAACGACCCAATGGATGGGGCAGGTGCGCTCACGAAGAGTATTTCCGACGTATTGGCCGCAGGAGACTTGCTAGCGGCCGCGCGACCTCCGAAGGCCATCCAGCACATGTCGCCAGGAGATGCAGGAACGTCGCAAACCACGGCGTTGTTGGCCCGTTCGGGCTCTTCCACTACCACCGCCTCGAGCCCGTCGCGGCAGACATCGTCGCTGCCGCTGTCTCCGTCCCTGCTACCCAAGCTACCCTCCCTTCCACAGACCACGTCCGGCAGCCCGAGGCAGTTTCCTCAAGCACCGACAGGAAACCGCGGCCCGCTGGCTCAAGGGGGGACGAGCAGGTCGTCACGCGGGGAGTCCAACAGCAGGGCCTCCAGCAACACATCTCCCGCGTGCCGCACGTCAACAGCCTGCAGCTCCACGGCGTCACCTGTGATGAAAGCGTCCATTGCCCACGTCAGACTTCGGCAGGAGTCCGACGACGACGACGACGGCGACGACGGCCACTTTGCGCTTTGAGCTTTCGTTTTCCAGATGAGAGAGACAGCGACATGAATCCCCGCCCCACCCTTTCCCCTTCGTCAATTTGCGACATGGTCTACCCGCCGTCACATAGAGGGTGTGTGAACATAGCCAGCGACGGCTAGGGATATCCGTTGCCGATGCGTCAATTTGCGACCAGCCAGCGACATCGAGCTGCCATGGAAGGCAACCCCACGGGGCTTTCCGTCAGTCTATCGATCGCCTTCGGCTTTCTCCCCCGTATTCGTCTCTTCCCCGGTTCTCCCCAGTCCGCGCGCACCACCCTCAGTCAATTCCGTCCTGCCCTCCCGACGACGCTGAATTGTCATACGACGTCACACTTTCTTCCAGGGCATGTAGTTGCGGCCTTTCTTTCTTTTGTTGCTCAGCGATCGAAACCGACGCGATTGCTCTCGCATCGCGCAGCTCAACCGTTCGGCAGGCTGCAAACGTTGTGACGCGCAGCAATTGTCACTTAGTTCGCGAGGGGAGGGACCAAAATCATTCCTCCAACTTTTTCGGCCTCCTTTCCATTCGATTTATCACTCTTCCTCGATTTTACGTCCGTTCCCGTCCCACAGTGCTCTCTTCACTTCTCTTCATTCGATTCGTCTTGGCAGGAAATAGTGGAAGTCTGGATCTCTGGCGTCGGAAATCCCGATCGAGCATCTCAACAATTTGGAATGGTTTCGGATGTGAGAGACCGCCGCCATTAGGCCGTTAGGCTGTGGAGCGTCACTCATCTGATTTTTTTTTTCCTCTCTTTCTTAGCACCCGCATCGATGGCTCGTGCACTCCTGGCAACCGTCGTGCTGCTGACCTGGACAACGGCCGTCACAGCGTCTTCACCCCGCTACCTGACTGGCTCGCCGCGATCAAGCTGCCGGCCCGCGGGCTCCCCGGCCGCGGACAAAGTGTGCTCCGCGCTAGATGCGTCCATACACAGCGCGATCGCCAATCACACCGCACCCGGCATGGGAGCAGCCGTCGTGAACACGCGAGTCAGCCCCTCACGCGCATTCTTGGAATATCATACCGGCAGCGGCGGCTTCACGTATGATGATACGGCGGCGCGCGTGACGGCGGACACCACGTTGTGGGACATGGCATCGTGCTCCAAAATCATGGCGACGACGACGGCCACGGCGCAGCTGTACCAAAGGGGGTTTCTGGGCCTCGACACCAAGTTGTGTGATCCTAGCCTGTTGGGACCCGCCTTTGCCAACCAAGGAAAAGCCGACATCACGGTTCGAAACTTGATGCTGCACAACGCGGGCTTTCCGCCGGATCCGAACCCGGGCTACTCGAGCCCGCTATTTCCGTGTCCCCAGAACAGCAACTACCACCCCGGTCAGGACTTCAGCTGTCACGACCAGATATTGAACAACTTGCTCTTCAATCAGTCTATCGTGACCCCGCCTGGGTCGGTGTACGTCTACAGCGACCTCTCGATGATCACGATGATGTTCGCCATCGGCAGCTTGGTACGCACCCACGCGGCGACCCTGCTGCCGCCAGCCACGGACCCCCACGCGAAGCGACCGTATCGCATGCCGCCACTCTGTGACGACCAACCCGACTCCAACCTCATCTGCTTTTACTACGCGTACGTCAAGTTCAACGTGTTTGACCGGTTTGGTCTGACGCACACGGACTTCGTCCCCACCGATGCGACGGTCTGTCCCCCCCAGTGGGCGGACCCATGGTACCACCACGCGCTGATCGCCGGCTACGTGTCGGACCAGAACGCCTACGCCATGGGCGGCGTGGCGGGTCACGCGGGCGTCTTCACCACGGTGCAGGACACCGTGCGCTTCATGGCCATTTGGATGGGCCAAATCGGGGACGAGTCCTTGAACGCGACCACGCGCAGTTTGTTCACGACGATCGCCAACATCACGCAAAGCTCTCGGGCGCTCGGCTGGGACACAAACGACCAGCCCGATCCGCCGTGCGGCAACATGTCCGCAAAGACCTTTCTGCACATTGGGTACACGGGCACCGAGTTCTGCGGTGACCCCGAGACGGGGATCTTTACCGTGCTGCTCGCCAACGGCCGGTACCCTAACTACCTCGTGGACGGCATGATTCAGTACCGCCCCGTTTTTGGTTCTCTGGTGCAACAACTTTTGGAGTGACAGCGCACACCGATAGGGTGTGAGTGCCAAAGGTGAGTGATTGTTTTTTTCTTCGCACGCGCACGTAATTTTTCCTGAAGACGCAGAATTCCCTTTGCGAAGAAAAAGGGGGAGTGCTCTAGGGTGGTCGCCCGTCGGTTTGTCACGTGGTTGTTCGCGGGGTGTTTGCCCTCATCTTAGAAGAACATCGTCGTGTGCATAGCATTTCGACTCCACCAAACATGCCCCCTCCCAAACCGTGGGAGACACAAGGCGCTCAGAGCGCCGGAGGCGCGACCCCTGCCGGTGCGCTGGTCACCACGCAAAACAGCGCCTTGCCCATTCCCCCGGGCAGCGCAACCAACTTCGCGGGCGCTGGGGGCCTGCAAGGGCAGCTCGGTCCATCGAGGCTCGGTGCGTATGGCGGAGGCATGGGTACCGGAATGTACGGCGGAGGCTTGGGCGGCTCCAGTATGTACGGCGGCGGTCTTGGCGGCTACGGCAGCAGCATGATGGGCGGCGGTTTAGGCGGCTACGGCAGCAGCA